>Ga0209745_1002205_pt1 | contig 11203 bp, 10 predicted proteins | sample BarGraNGADG00312_FD_184495 | JGI IMG/M metagenome (GOLD analysis project Ga0209745, IMG submission 184495) | Arctic peat soil microbial communities from Barrow, Alaska - Barrow Graham LP Ref core NGADG0004-312 (SPAdes) (version 2) | ecosystem: Environmental > Terrestrial > Soil > Wetlands > Peat... | reverse complement strand
ATCGTCGAGGCCTTGACCGCGGTGTCGGCGAGTACGACGCCGATCGCAGCCGGGGCGCCGACGGTGATGCCGAAGGCCTTGCCGATCGGTGCGCCGAACGCCTTGTTCAGGGCGTAGGAGGCACGAGCGGTGTACTGGAACTCGAGGTGGCCGGCGTCGTTGGCGTAGACGTCACCGAAGGTCCGTTCGAGCTCGCTGACGGTGACCTCGACGGCCCGGCGGGCGTCGGAGACGTCCTCGGCACCGAAGATGATCAAGGAACCGTGTCCGGCGCCACCCTTGGTGTCGCGAGGCAGCTCGATCGTCACGATCTCGCAGTTGGTCGCCTTGACTGCTTCGTCAGCGGCGAAGATCTGCGGGCCGGCGCCGGTGCGGGCACCGACGATACCGATCGACTTGTACTTGGGATCGATCTTCATCAGGGCGTGGACCTGCGGGTCCACGTTGGCGATGACCAGGCCGATCGTGTCGCCGAGCGCCGTGGCGCAGACGAACTCGGTGGATGCCGGACGGGCGCCGGCCTGCTTGGGGGCCGCGGCGGGCGCGTCCATCTTCTTCATGACGGCTGCCATGATCTGGTTGACCAGTTCTTCACTTGCCATAGCGGGTCAGAACCTCACTTCTCAGCTTGCGGGAGAATCTTCTCCACGTCGGCGTGCGGGCGCGGGATGACGTGGACGGAGACGAGCTCCCCCACGTTTTGTGCGGCGACGGCGCCGGCATCGGTTGCGGCCTTGACCGCGCCGACATCACCACGAACCAACACGGTGACCAGACCGGAGCCAACACGCTGGCTTCCGATCAGGACGACGTTGGCCGACTTGACCATCGCGTCCGCGGCTTCAACAGCGGCGACGAAACCCTTCGTCTCCACCATTCCCAGGGCTTCTTGCATTCCAGACTCCTCCGTTGGGTCGGTGGGCCGCGCAAAGCCGGATTCGGGCAGGGCGGCCGTTCGTCCCGAGGGTAAGTCGGAACCACCGGCACTAAACGGCCACGCTGTGACCACTTTCGCTTCGCTTGTCAGGAGGGGGCAGGACCAGAAAATGCTGCTTGGGGAACCAAAAAGTGCAGCTGGAGCACAGGACGGGCGTCCTGATTGACACCGGGTGCCCCAATGCCGAGCATGGGCCTGACCGGGTGGAGTATTGCGCGCCGTCCGGGCGCCACGAGAGGTGGAAATGTCGGAGAAGCAGCGCATCATCCAGGAGTTCGTCCCCGGCAAGCAAGTGACCCTTGCGCACGTGGTGGCCAACCCTGACGCGCGGCTGTACCCGAAGATCGGACTGCCGCCCGGTCGCGGTGCCATCGGCGTGATGACGATCACCCCCAGCGAAGGCACGGTCATCGCAGCGGACGTGGCCACGAAGGCCGCGGCGGTCGAGCTCGGCTTCGTCGACCGGTTCTCCGGCTCGCTGGTCGTGACGGGCAGCCTCACCGATGTCCAGACCGCTGTTGAGGCCGTTGTTGCGGTGCTGTGCGGCGAACTGGGCTTTGCCAGGCCGCCACTGACGCGCACGTGAAACGGCTCCTCCTGGTCGGCGGCGTCGGTTGTGGCAAGACCACCCTGCTGCAGCGGCTGGAGGGCAGGGACATCAGCTACGCCAAGACCGGCGAGATGTACGCCTCCGGCGGAGTGATCGACACCCCCGGGGAATACCTCGAACTGCCGTGGTTCAAGCACGCCCTGCGGCTGGCGTCCTTCGAGGTCGAACTGGTCGTGCTGATCGCTTCCGCCACCGTTCCGGAGGGCCGGTTCCAGCCCGGCTTCACCACCTTCTTCATGCCGCCGTGTATCGGGGTGGTGACCAAGGTCGACATCGCTACGCCCGAACAGGTGCAACTGGCCGGCAACCACCTCCGGCTGGCCGGCGCCACCGAGATCCTCGCGGTCTCAGCCCTCACCGGCGTGGGCATGGCAGAGCTCACCGCCCGCCTCGCCTAGACCCTCTCTTCCCGACTTGTCAGAATCTCATTCGCCTATAGGCGAATGAGATTCTGACAAGTCGGGAAGGGGGGTGGGGGTCAGGTGACCCACTCCAGGATGGCGGCCAGGTCGGCCACGGTGACCTCGATCGGGTTGCCGGAGGTGCAGAAGTCCTTGAGTGCCGTGTGTGCCAACGCAGGGATGGCGGCGAGGAACGCGTCACGGTCGATTCCGGCAGCGGTGATTGTTGCGGGCATCTCCAGCTCACGCCGGACGCGCTCCACCCAGCCGACAAGGCCAAGGACGAGGTTGCGGTCACTGGACGCGGAGAGGCCCAGCGACCGCGCGAGGGTGACGTAGCGGCGCGCGACGTCGGAGATCTCGCCCGGACGGATGCCGAGCTCGCCGGCGTTGAACTCGATCACGTGGGGAAGGAGGATGCCGTTGAGGCGTCCGTGTGCCACCTTGAACGACCCGCCGATGGCGTGCGAGAGGCTGTGCACGATGCCGAGCCCCGAATTCTGGAAGGCGATGCCGGCCATCGTGGCTCCGGTGTGCTGGTGCGTGCGCGCCTTCACATCGAGGTTGCTGCGGTAGCTGCGCAGCAGGTAGGTGTCGGCGATCCGCAGCGCCTTCTCTGCCAGCGCATCGGAGAAGTCGTTGTGGCCGATGGCCACGTAGGCCTCGATGGCATGGCTGATCGCGTCCATGCCGGAGTCGGCGACAAGGAATGGCGGGGCCGTGCTGACCGCGTCGGGGTCGAGGATGGCCACGTCGGGCAGCATGTCGTCGGAAGTGAGCGGCAGCTTGGCGTGGCTCACCGGGTCGGTGACCACAGCGAACGAGGTCACCTCCGAGCCGGTACCGCTGGTGGTGGGGATCACATAGAAGCCCGCCTCTGCACGGTGCCCGAGTTCGAGGGCGAGCTTCCGCACCGCCTTGGCCGTGTCGATCGGCGACCCGCCACCGACGGCGAGCAGCGCCTCCGGCTCGAAAGCGAGGAAGGCGGCCAGCCCAGCGGCGACAGCCGCCACGTCGGGGTTGGGGATCACCCGGTCGTACACCTCGATCGTGGCGCCCGACAACGCCTCCCGCACCTGGACCATGAGGCTGCTGCCGGCGAGGAAGGCGTCGGTGACGATCAGGACCCGGCGTCCGGCCAGTTCCGAGAGCGCAGAGAGGGAGTCAGGCCCGTAGTAGAGGGTGGTGGTGAGTTGGAAGCGATACACCGGCAGGTCTCCCGTCGCGCGACGAACACTGACGCCGGAACTCGCTGGGGGTCACTCCGGTATGTGCCCGGAAGACCCTGGAGAAGTAGTTGACCTGGTTGAAGTCCAGTGCGGCTGCGACCTTCTGAACCGGCATCTGGGTGGAAGCTAGCATCAGCTGCGCGCGGGAGATCCGCCAGGCAGTCACATACGACACGAATGTGTAGCCGGTGACGGATTTGAACAATTTGGATAGGTGACCGGGCGACCAATGGGTCGCGGCCGCCGCCTCGGTGAGCGAGATCGCACGATTCGGATGCCGGGCGATGTCGTTGAGCAGGTCGCGAAGGTCGGGCCGGCGTTGCGGCCGCGATCTCAGCACTTCGTCCAGCGCCATCCCGAGGAGGCGCTCGATGTGCAACTGGGCCTGCAGGCGGTTGATCGACGCCGTCCGGCGCTCCCGCTGGCCCTGCACCAGCTGGGTGAGGTGCGGCACGAGCCGCGGCGCACAATCCTTCGTCGCGGCGATCACGAGATCCTCGACGCGCGCTACGCCGTCGCGCAGGTCACCGTCCTCCGTGTAGACGGCATCGAGGAGCAAGCTGGCCTCGGCGACGGCGCTGGCAAGGTCCTCTGCATCAAGGGCTTCGCGGAAGACCGAGCCATCTAGCGGCTGTGCGGCCTCGGGTTCGATCCTGGTCTTCGGGAGCGGAACGAGGGTGAGCAGCGGTCGCTGTGGCTCGGGAACAACCATTCCCAGGTCGGGGCCCTTCCTCCGCACCCGCATACCTTCCAGCATGCGGCTCAACCCGAAGAGGGTCTTGGCGGCTGCGGCGACGCGACTCAGGGTCGACATCGGGACCTGGTCGTAGAGGGCCTCCAGCTGCCCCTGCCCCTGCCCGCGCCAGGCCGATCCGGCCGTCAGGAACCGCGGCTCGTCCGACTTCGGGACGCGCACCTGGCCACAGAGGATGGCCCCCACGTACTTGTCACCCTCGGTGACCGGGACGGAGAAGTCCACGAGACCCGCGTGGCAGCGGTACACCTGGGGCGAGCCCTCGATCAGGGACTGCAGGCCACCGTGTGCATCGCACCCATGGCACAAACGGTTGCCCAGCGGGTCGGAGCGCATCTCCCGGCAGAAGTCGGTGAAAGCGAACGTGTCGGTGACGGGGATTCCGCGAGCATCGACGGCGACCGTCGCCAAACCCGTGGCCTCGGAGAAGTCTTCGAGGATCTTCTGCACCTGGGCCAGGTCGAGAACTTCAGCTATGCCGAGCTCTGTCAACTTTCCTCCATTGGACAAGCTGAGATTAGCCCAAGAGACGAAGCCACGACACCCTTTCGCGGAGGATCAGCGCCCGTGCGGGGTTCGACAGCCGTTCGCCCAGCCCGGACGGTACCGTTACGGCCGTGGCGGGAACCAGCGACCTCATCAAGGCCATCGGCCAGGCGATCATCGAGGCGCTTCGTGCGCGGAGATCCACCCGGCGGCCGGCACCGCGCGAGCCGTCCACACCTCGCCCCACCGGCACCAGCACGGGCTCCGGCCGCGACTACCCGGGCGACTTCCGCGGCCGTCCCGTCCTCACGTACGACCCGCACCCGGGCTCGCTGCCCGACCCGGGCGAAGTGGTGTGGACGTGGGTGCCGTACGAAGAGGACCACAGCCGGGGCAAGGACCGGCCGGTGCTGATCATCGGGCGGGACGGCGACTGGCTCCTCGGGCTGCCGATGACCAGCAAGGACCACGACAGGGATGCCGCTGCGGAGGCCTCGGAGGGCCGCTACTGGGTCGAAGTCGGACGCGGCCCGTGGGACTCCTCCGACCGGGTCAGCGAGGTGCGGGTGAACCGGATCATCCGGGTGGACCCGAACGGGGTCCGCCGGTTGGCCGGCGCGCTCGACAAGGCACGCTTCGACCGGGTCGCGAACGGGGTCCGCCGGCACCGGTGAGCGCCTCCTTGCCCGCGCTTCCAGTAGCCTGATCGCAGCCACGGCCCCCACCACCCCCTGACGGGAGCCCCAGCGACAGGACAACGTGACCGCCACCACGCCTGATCCCCGCCCGCCTCTGCGCGAGCGTTTCCTCGGCCGTCTCGACGAGGTCGGGGAGGCCCTGCACCTCCCCGTCACCGGACGCCGCGTACACGGGACGATCACCGTCGCCGTGCTCGCAGCGCTGGCCTCGCTGGCCGCGTCCAGCTACTTCGTGGCGAAGCACCTGAGCCTCGGCTACGGCGACGCGCTGGCCCACCTCACCGCAGCCCGGCAGTTGTTCGACGCCCCTGCCGGGGTATTGGTCCCGCCGCTGCCGACGGTGCTGCTCGCGCCGTTCGTCGTGAGCGTGTGGCTGTGGTTCTCGGGCTGGGGCGCGGCCCTGCTCGGCGCCTGCTGCCTGGCCGCGACGGCCGCAGCCGTGTTCCGGGTGGGCGCCCGGTGGGGGCTGCACGGCCTGGGTCGGTTGACGGGCGTCGCAGCCGTTGTGGCGAACCCGACCATGCTCTACCTGCATTCGACAGCGCTCAGCGAACCGGTGCTGATCGCCGGCATGGCCGGATGCCTTGCCGGGCTCGCGCACTGGGCTGCGAGCGACCGCCTGCTGCGGCCTCGCGAGCTGGCCCTCTACGCCGGCGTCCCGGCGGCGGTGGCTGCGCTGTCCGGCTACGAGGGGTGGGCGCTGGTCGGCGTCGGGGCGATCTACGTGGCGATCATCACGTGGACCAGCACGCACGAGGTGGGGACGGCTGGCAGGGAGGTAGCCGGCTTCGTTACGGTGCCCGCGCTGGCGGTCGGTGCGTGGGCAGGGTTCTCCTGGCTGGTGATCGGCGACCCGCTGGCGTTCATGGCGGGGTTGTCGTCCAGGTCCCCGGGCGGGCCTCCCGGCGTCGACCTGGGCAGCATGGGCCACGTCGCGCTCAGCCTGACAACGCTGAACATCGCCGTCGTCAACACGGTGGGGCTCGGGCTGGTCGGCCTGGGTGCCGCCGGGTTGTGCATCCTCCTCGCCTGGAACCGCGTCCCGCGGCTGCCGGGCTTCCTCGCCGTCACTCTGAGCACCTACGCATACCTCGCTGCCACCCTGGTCACCGGAGGCGTGGTGGTCCTGAACGATGTGAACTCCGCAGAGGTCTGGAACAACCGCTACGGCATGTCGGTGATCATCGCCGTCGCCCTTTTCGCCGCCTGCGGTGTCGACCTCGCCGCCCGGACGCTGTCCAGCCGGAACCCCCGGTTCGTGACCGCGACGCAGGTCGTCGTGGCCGTCCTCACCGCCAGCGCGCTTGTGGCGCAGACGCTGTGGCTGACCCCGGCTCCCGACCGGCGCTCGCTGGTGCTGTTCGAGGCCGTCACCCAGATGGCCGAGCGACTCGGGCCGCGCCGGGCAGCGGGGTGGCTGGGCGAGAACTACGACGGCGGACGGGTCCTCATCGACGAGGCGCTGCCGCGCAACACCGTCCTGCCCCTTGCGGGTCTTCCGCTGCGCGAGTACTACCTCTCCTCGAGCGCCGGAGCGTTCGACGCTGCCCTCGCGGACCCCATCGGGCACGTCCGCTGGGTGTGGGCGACCGAGGACCCGAACGACCGCGTGGGACGCGCCGTCACGGCCGACCCGGGCTTCCTGTTCAACTATCAGGTTGCCTACTCCGAATCCGGGTTGCGGGTATACCGGCGCCGCTGAGGCAGCGCTTGGCTCCCGCCGCTCGATGGGCAAGAGCACGTATAGGCCGCGACCTGTCGCAATGATTAATCTGCAACCAAATGGTTGTAGATGAGTTCCTCGAGACACAGGCAGACCGGGTCTTCCACGCCCTGGCCGACCGGACGCGACGCGACATCGTCGTCCGGGCGATGCAGGCACCGAACTCGGTCACCGAGCTGGCGCGGGCCTACTCGATGAGCTTCGCCGCAGTGCAGAAGCACGTGGCGGTGCTCGAGCGGGCTGGGCTGGTGACCAAGGAACGCCAAGGCCGGGTGCAGCTGGTGCGCGGCAACCCGGAGACCGTGCGCCGCGCCGCTGCCCTGCTGGAGCAGTACGAGGCGCTGTGGGTCGAGCGCGCCGAGCGCATGCGGAACATCCTCACAACCGGGTAGCGGAACCGACAGAAGACAGGAAGGATCCACCGTGACCATCGTCACAACAGTGAAAGACCTCGAGGCCCTCACCATGGTCGTCGTGGCTGAGTTCGACGCCAGCATCGAGCGGGTCTGGCAGCTGTGGGCCGACCCGCGCAAGCTCGAGCGCTGGTGGGGACCGCCGGAGTGGCCGGCCACGTTCACCACACACGATCTCGTTTCCGGCGGCGAATCGCGGTACCACATGACCGGGCCGGATGGGGAGCAGCCCGGCGGGTACTGGCACATCACAGAAGTGGAGGAACCCACCCGATTCGTGGTGCAGGACGGGTTCACCGACGACGCGGGCGACCCTGTGCCGGGTGACCCTGTGGTGATGGAGGTGAAGCTGGACGAAGAGCCCGGCGCTACCCGGATGACACTCACCAGTACCTTCGCCTCGGCCGAGCAACTCGACGAGATGGTGAAGATGGGAATGGAGGAAGGCCTGGCCGGCGCGCTCGAGCAGATCGACGGAATCCTGGCCCAAGCCGCATAGCAAGTTCTCAGGCGCGCCGACGTGCGTTCCCCCTAACGGGTGACTACACTTCAGGCAGGTGTTTTGCCAGTGGCAAGTCCTTTAGGGATAGGGGACTCAGGCCCCGCCTCCTCAGGAGGCGGGGCAAAGCCCTTTTCAGGGGTCGTTCCGGGTCCTCCCGCCGCCACTTCAGCCCGCGACGTGAAGCTGCACCGACAAATCGAAGGCCCGCGGCCACAGCTGGTACTCGGCGGTGACGTCGGGGCCGCAGGAGCGGGAACCCAGGCCGTGCTGGAAGGCGTCAAGGTACAGGTGGGTGGCACTCGGCACCGGCAGCTCGTACGGATGCCGGGCAGCCGCCAGCTCCTCAGCGCTGTAGCGGGACAGCGTGAACCCGGGACGGCGCCCGTACGTTTCACGCGTGCCGACCGTGAGGCTCGGTTGGTAGGAGCCGGTGACCGTCAGCTCGCGCAGGTCGGCCCGGTGGCCGGTCTCCTGCGGCACGGCGTACGCCACCCCCAGTTCGTCGATGGGAGCATCGAAGCGTCCCACCCGGGCAGCGGTGCGGCTGTCTGGATAGTTCTCCGCCGGGCCGGTGCCGAACCAGGCGGCCCTTTCGTAGCCGGCGGGCAGGGCGAAGTGGACGCCGGCGCGCGGCCAGGTGGTGGGCCAGTCCCCCGCCGGCTCTGCGGTGAGGTCGAGCCTCAGGCCGTCCGCCCACGTCCAGCGAAGGGTCGCGAGCACCGCCCGCGAATGGCCGGCAGGGGCGATGCGCAAAGTGACCGTGATGCCGTTGTCGTCGGCGTCGACGCCGGTCGTGCGGGTGTGCAGGCGGTCGAGCCCGATCGCGCGCCACCGCTCGGCGCTCGACGGCCCCGGCACACCGCGTCCGCGGGTGGTCGCCGCGTCGGCCAGCTCGTAGGAGCCGGCCGTGGACAGGCTGTCATTCTCTGTCGGCGCCCGCCACAGCGTCACCTCTGGCGTGCCGAGGCTCAGCTCACCGATCCGGAGCAGGGCTCCGCTGGTGGCGTCGAAGCTGGCCTCGCCGAGCGTGAGGGTGTCGGGGCCAGCGGCCCTTCGTGACGCGACGGCTCGTTCCTCACCATCGCTCCTCAGGGACCGTTCCTCCTCGCCGTCGCTCCTCGGGGACCGTTCCGGGGTTTCCAACGCCACCTGGGTGCGGGCAATCACGTGACCGGAAGCAGCCCACGGCGTCGAGGCGGTCAGCCTCGCCGCGACGTTCAGCCAGTGCTCTCCGGGTGCTGACAGGTCCAGCGCCGGCAGGTCGAGGGTCGTTGAGTCCCCCGGCGAGACCAGGGCGCTCACGGATCCCGACGCCACCGGATGGCCGTCCCGCTCGTGCGTCCAGACGAACTCGAGGTCGCCGGTGTCCCCGGCGTGGCGAAGGTTCGACACCGTGAGCAGTACCCGACCACCGACCGACAGCATGAGCTTGATCGGGCTCACCACGGCTGCGTACTCGGCCAGCATCGGGGTGGGGGTGCCGTCGGCGAGGGTCAAGCCGTCGCAGACGAAGCTGCTGTCGTGGAGTTCCTCGCCGAAGTCGCCACCGTAAGCGAAGTAGGGGGTGCCGTCAGCGGTGTGCGTGAGCAGGCCGTGGTCGCGCCACTCCCAGACGAAGCCGCCGTGGATGATCGGGTGGGCCTCGATCACCGCCTCGTAGTCGGCGATCCCCCCGGCGCCGTTGCCCATGGCGTGCACGTACTCGCACATGATCATCGGGCGGTCGAGCAGCCGGGCGGCCGTGCCCGCGATGCCGGAACCGTTGTCGCCGATGCCAGCAGCCAGGTCCTCCAGCTCCTCGGTCGGCGGGTACATCCGGGAATTCAGGTCGGTGTAGGCGCCGGCATGGTCGCCCTCGTAGTGCACGGGACGGCCGGGGTCGCGGGAGTGGATCCATGCGCTCATCGCGGCGAGGTTCACCCCCGTCCCTGCCTCGTTTCCCAGAGACCAGGCCACGATGCAGGGATGGTTCTTGTCGCGCTCGACCATGCGTTCGGCGCGGTCGAGGTAGCAGTCGCGCCAGGCGGGGTCGTCGCTGGGATTGCCGACCCAGTCGACCAGGTCGAAGCCGTGCGTCTCCAGGTCGCACTCGTCGATCACCCAGAACCCGAGCTCGTCCGCCAGGTCGAGCAGGGTCGGATGCGGTGGGTAGTGGCTGGTGCGGATCGCGTTCAGGTTGTATCGCTTCATCAGCTTCAGGTCACGGCGGGCCTGTTCTGCGTCGAAGACCCGTCCGGAGGTGCGATGGAACTCGTGCCGGTTCACCCCGCGCAGCCGCAGCCGGCGGCCGTTCACCAGCCAGGCGTCGCCGGCGATCTCGACCCGGCGGAACCCGACCCGCACCCGGACCGTCTCCTCAGCGTTGGACACGTCGATGTCGTAGAGCCGCGGCTGGTCTGCGCTCCACGGCTGTACCCGGCCGACGCCGATGCGGTCGACCGGCTCGGCCAGGGTGGCGTCCAGGCCCACTTCTGCGCAGGCGATCCGCACCGGGTAGCCGCCACGGATCTCGGGAGCGAGCGAGCCTTCGCCAGTGGTCGGGTCGTAGTCGGCGCGCAACCAGACGTCGTCCAGCCCGGACGCCGGGCGCGTCAGCAGGGTGACCTCGCCGAAGATGCCCGGCAGCCACCACTGGTCCTGGTCCTCGATGTAGCTCATCGCCGACCACTGGTGGACACACACGTGAAGCAGGTTCTTCCCGACCCGAAGCTCCGGTGTCACGTCCAGTTCCTGCGGCAGGCGGCTACCCCTCACGACGCCAACCTCGATGCCATTGAGGTGCACGATTGCGATCGACTCCACGCCGGCGAAGCGCAGCACCGCACGACCACCGTCGGGCACGAACCCGTCCGGCACGTCGAAGCGCAGCCGGTGGTCGCCGGTCGGGTTGGCGTCCGGAACGAACGGCGGCTCGACAGGGAAGGGGTAGACCACGTTGGTGTAGATCGGCGCGCCCCACTCCCCCGACCCCGATTGGCCCGTGCGCGCCAACACCCAGTGGGACGGGACGGCGATGTCGTCCCACCCGCTGTCATCGAAGCCGGGCTCGGCGGCGTTGGCCGGCGCCTGTCCGGGCGTAGCGCTGAGGTGGAACCGCCAGGTGCCGCAGAGGTCGAGCGCCGCAGCGTCCGAGGCCAGGTGGGCACGCGGTCGCTCCCGACGTCCCGAGCCCGGATCGATCGCGGTGATGGGGTCGGTCATGGCTGCTCCTGGGTCATTCCTTCACGCTGCCGGTTGCGAGGCCACTTTGCCAGTACCGCTGCAGGAACAGGAAGGCGACGATCAGGGGCACGATGGCCACCAGCGAGCCGGTGATCACGGTGGAGAACAGCGCCTGGGCGCCGCTGCCTGCCGTCGACGCCGCCTGCTGCTGGGCAAGGCCGACGGTGAGCGGGTAGAGCTCGGACGTGCTGAGCATGATCAAGGGCAGGAAGTAGTTGTTCCAGGTGG
>Ga0209745_1002203_pt1 | contig 11208 bp, 9 predicted proteins | sample BarGraNGADG00312_FD_184495 | JGI IMG/M metagenome (GOLD analysis project Ga0209745, IMG submission 184495) | Arctic peat soil microbial communities from Barrow, Alaska - Barrow Graham LP Ref core NGADG0004-312 (SPAdes) (version 2) | ecosystem: Environmental > Terrestrial > Soil > Wetlands > Peat ... | reverse complement strand
TATATACAATAAAAAAAGCAGGGCGCGTAAGAAATAAGTGTGGAATAATTATGTCTCGCTGCATTTCCTCGTGCTTGAGGGAATAGCGCCCTGCCGGTACAAATATAACAAATAATTCAATTCCAAATTAAAATTACATTAGCATGCCACCGCAGACATGTATCGTTTGTCCGGTAACATATGACGAGAGTTCGGAAGCGAGGAATAGCGCCACATTTGCCACATCCTCAGGCAGTCCGCCACGACGCAGGGGTATTTTGGTTATCCAGTCACTCTTGACATCATCTGCCAGCTTGCTGGTCATCTCAGTGAGAATAAACCCCGGTGCTATGGCGTTGCACCTTATATTGCGTGACCCAAGTTCCTTGGCTGTACTCTTTGTCAGACCGAGTATCCCTGCTTTTGAGGCTGAATAGTTAGCCTGGCCTGCATTGCCTGAAACACCCACCACAGAGCTCATATTGATGATTGACCCGCTCCTCTGCTTCATCATAGGCTTTATAACAGCCTTGGTGAGGTTGAAGACGGACTTCAGGTTAACGGTGATAACCTGGTCCCACTGATCCTCCGTCATCCTCATAAGAAGGGCATCACGGGTTATCCCGGCGTTGTTGACGAGGATATCAACGGTGCCGAAGTCTTTTACGATCTGATCAATAACCTCCTCAGCGTCGGCATATATGGATGCATCAGAGACATAACCCCTGGCCTTCACCCCGAGGAATTTAATCTCTTTAACCGCATCAGCAAACTCCTCATTGTCAATGATATTGGTAAGGGCGATGCTAGCTCCCTCAGCTGCAAACCGCATAGCTATGCTTTTGCCAATGCCTCTTGATCCGCCTGTTATTACTGCTGTTTTTCCTTCAAGAAGTTTCATGTCTTTTATTTTGGGCACAAAGATAAAAAATTATTTATGCAGCACCCGTGCCATTGTGGCACCGATGTCAGCCGGCGATTCCACCACATTTATGCCGCACTCGGCCATTATCTTCATCTTGGCAGCAGCTGTGTCATGCTTCCCTCCTATGATGGCTCCGGCATGGCCCATCCTTCGTCCTTTGGGAGCTGTCTGCCCGGCTATGAACCCTACCACAGGTTTTGTCGCATGCTCCCTTACCCAGTACGCCACATCAGTCTCCATCACACCACCTATCTCTCCTATAAGCACTATTGCATCTGTTTCCTTATCTTCCATCATCAGCCTGAGGATGTCAAGAGAGGTCGAGCCTATCACCGGGTCACCTCCTATTCCTACACAGGTCGATTGTCCGATTCCAAGCTTTGTGAGCTGGTCGACAGCCTCATAGGTCAGTGTACCGGATCGCGAGATAACGCCAACCCTCCCTTGTTTATGAATGAAACCCGGCATGATACCTACCTTGGCTTCACCAGGGGTGATCACACCCGGGCAGTTAGGTCCTATAAGTACAGTATCAAGGCCACTTAAAAATTTCTTGACCCTGACCATATCGGCTACGGGTATCCCTTCTGTAATTGTCACTATGAGCCTGATCCCTGCTTCTGCAGCCTCAATCACAGAATCAGCGGCATAGGCTGGCGGTACGAAGATAACGGTCGTGTCAGCGCCGGTGGCCAGTACCGCATCCCTGACCGTATTAAATACCGGGAGTCCGAGATGTGTCTGGCCTCCCTTTCCGGGGGTGACACCTCCCACGACCCTGGTACCGTATTCGATCATCTGGGTGGCATGAAAAGTGCCTTCACTTCCCGTGAAACCCTGAACTATAACTTTCGACTTTGAAGTCAGCAAAATACTCATATCCTGATGCTGTGTATGTACCTTTATTTCAAAAGTAAAGTTTTTTTTCTTCCTTTTGCTAAATTTACTGATTATAATAGTACCGATGGATTTCATTGTGCCCATATTGTTTATAGGTATCTCCCAGTCGTTCTTCGCAGGTCTGCTGATAGCCACCAGACGCCCGTATACTGTTGCCAACAGGCTTATGACAGCATGGGTCTTTCTCTTCTGCATCGAAATGATATTTGCTCTGATAAAGCACACGGTGCTTGAGATGTATTCCTTCCCCTTCATTTCCCTCACTTACGGGCCGCTTCTCTTTTTATATGTCAGGCACATGTCGAATCCGTCACTCAGGTTCTCATTCTGGCATACACTTCATTTTATTCCTTTTTTGGTTTTCTTTGCCGTTTCCGTGATCTTTCGGAATAAATCGATTTTTAATGATCTGAACGGTTTTTTTGTAATTGACAGGTTTACACCTCTGAGAATTGTTTACAGTGTAATTTTTTTCCTTTCAGTGACTGTTTACAGTATTCTGGCATTCATTCAGATACGCCACCATCAGTCACGACTGCGTGATACTGTCTCATTCACTTCAGAGAAAATCACTCTTAACTGGCTGAAGATACTTTCCATAACATTCTATGTTGGATATATTGTTGTTTTCATTCTCGGCGGAATTGACATTATTGGCGGTCTGATTCCGTTTGACCCATATATCCTTACCTTCATTTTTATAACCATCTTTTCTTTCGCCTATAGCTTTTATGCAATCCGTCAGCCGGAGATTGAAAATTATCCTTCCGTGACTCCCGAAGGAGACGGTTATTCCCCTCAGACTGAAACCGGGAGATATGCCAAAAGCGGTCTGAAAGATGAGCTGGCAGAAGAGTACCTTTCCAGGTTACTGAAGTATATGGATCAGGAGAAACCCTATCTCGATGGCGACCTGACTATTCATGACATTTCAAATAAGACAGGAATCCCTCGCCATTATATAACTGAGGTCCTTAATGAAAAACACAAACGTAATTTTTTCACTTTTATCAATGAGTATCGCGTAAAGGAGGTTATAAGCCGGATAAACGATCCGAAATACCAGCACTACACTATTCTTGCAATTGCCTTTGACGCCGGTTTCAATTCAAAATCAACGTTTAACACATTCTTTAAAGCCTACACAGGCAAAACACCCAGCGAATACCGGAAAGAACTGACAAAGCCCTCAGAAAAGGTGTGAACCGAGCGGCTGAAACCAGTTCTCACGACTGACCATGTCCGAACCGTGCGGTCAGGGCGAATATCTTACTTTTCATGACAAAATTTGCATAAAAATCATGTCATGAGAAGAAGGCGGCGTCTTCTAATAATTTTGTTCCTGATCCCACTCTCACTCTTTTCGCAGGAAAAGGTTTTAACTACCGGAGGATTTATAAGGGGAGGTATTTATTTCAGCACCGGAGACTACGATCATGATGTAAACGCTGCCTTCGGCGATGCCGCACTCAATCTCACAGCCAGTGATAACCTCAGCTTCAAGGGTTTTGCTGACCTGAGGATACGCATGGGTCAGCAGTTCGGTGAAAATGTCAATTCGGTGTTATTACGTGAGGCATGGGGTATGTATTACAACAAATTCATGAGCATCTCCATGGGGAAGAAAATCATCAAGTGGGGCAAGACGGATATCTTCACTCCCCTTTCGAAATTCAATCCTGTCGACTATACATTGCGATCTCCTGATTTTGAGGATGCCGACCTGGGAAACCTGCTTGGCGAGATAACATTCACGCCAGCACCGTTCTTTAAGCTGTCAGCCGTGGCGACACCATTCTGGTACCCGTCAATCCTGATTATTAAACCCGTACCCCTACCATCGAACATTCAGGTGGAACTACCTGAGGGACTGAAGACAGGCAACGGGTTTTACTCATACGGCTTCAGGGGTGATTTTACGTTCAGGGCTTTTGACGCAGGCTTACAATATTATCACGGTCCTGAACTTATGCCGGGACTGACACTGGTCAGCGCCGATTTCACCAATCCTCTTAAGCCGGCTATAAAAATTAAAGGTGTCCCCTACATCGTAAGCAATGCCGGTTTTGACTTTGAGACAGTGATATCGCCTATTGTGTTCAGAGGAACACTGTCTTACAACCATCCTGTTGAAGCAAAGGAAGGTAACGAAGAAATTCCTTTCCCTCAGGTTGAATGGGTAGCAGGGTTCGACTGGACACCCGGAGCCGTAAGAGTGACTGCCGAGTATTCCGGTAAAAAGGTTCTTGATTTTTATAAAGCACCCTATGACCCCCTGATAGGCACAGAACCTGACATGGCAAAGCTGATGGAGCTTTTCAGCACACCCGGGTTTGACCCCGTTGAGTTTACCAGGCTGCAGACTGAGGCATTTAACCGGCTGTATAACAATCAGATATATGAGTACTACCATGCTGCCGGACTGAGGACTGAAGTTGAACTGTACTATGGCAAGCTGATCCCATCAGTTACTGTGGTTTACAATTTTACATCAAAGGATCTGTTACTCCGGCCTGCAGTTGAGTATAAACCTGCTGATGGAGTGACGCTGAGTGTGGGTTATGAGCATTATTCTGGCACTGAAGGCGGCCTGTACGATATAATTGATGACTTTATGAAAGCAGCATTCTTTTCAATCAGGATAGATTTCTAAGGCTATGACAGACTTTATTATTAAATACAGATGGGTCATAATATCAGTTTCATTTGCTCTGGCAATTGGCATGGGTGTGCTTATACCCTCATCGAAAACTGATCCTGACATCAGAAATTATATACCCCGGAGCCTGCCTTCGAGGGTAACGAATGACTCTATAGAGAAGGAGTTTGGCGTTCAGGATATGATCATCGTACTTTTTACCGATAGCTCCATCCTCACTCCTGTTGACCTCAGAGAGATAAAGGAAGTTGATAAAGCATTTTCAAGAATGCAAGGCATAGGCACAGTCAACTCACTGTATACCGCCAGGAAGATAAAGGGTGAAGAAGGAATGATGGTCGTTGACCCTTTGATCAAAAAGATACCGGAGACACCTGAGGAGACAGAAGCCCTTAAGGAAGACATACTGGCTAACCGGTTTGCCCGGGGTATTGTAGTTTCATCAGACATGACGGCAGCAGCAATAACCGGCACGGTAAACACAAATGTGCCGGAGTATGTCACTCTTAACAAGGTTGATTCAGTCATAGCAGTACAGAAGGGAAATGCAGAGATAATGACAGGGGGTCTGCCATATATCAGAAAGCATATAGTTGAGGATGTGAACCATGATTCCATGTTCCTTATTCCTATCGCCCTGCTGCTGATGCTGGTAGTGCTTAAATTATCACTTGGCGACTGGAGAAGCGTGCTTATGCCATTTACTGTTGTGATTCTGTCAACAGTATTCACAATGGGAATGATACCGCTGCTCGGATGGAAGTTCTCCATCATCATGTGCCTTGCACCTATTATTCTTATTTCGGTAGCAAACAATTACGGGATATACCTGGTATCCCGGTACCAGGAGCTCAGGAGGTCTGATCTTCCGGTGGGCGGTAAAGAAATGATCAGGTCAATTACGGGTTCCCTGAATATGCCTATACTGTTCAGCGGACTGACAACAATAGCAGGGTTGCTTGGTCTGTTGGCTCATTCAATTATTCCTGCCAGACAGGTAGGTATACTGTCAGCTGCCGGCGTAACCCTGGCCCTCGTAATGAGTCTCTTATTAATACCGGCGTTTATTTATCTACAACACACGCCACGCAGAAAAAACCGTCAGGTACGCGACCATTCTAACGACCTTATCAGCCGTGCCCTGAAAAAAATGTCAGCAGTCATTATCAGACGTCCCGGAAGGGTGCTTCTATTCTCCCTTATAATAACTCTTCTGACAGGTATAGGCTTTGCTTTCCTCAGGATAGATACAAACCAGGAGAATTTCTTTCCCCATAAGAGTCCTGTAAGAAAGGCGTCAGAATTGATTAATTCGAAATTTGGAGGCTCTCAGACCATCTCGATAATGATCAGCGGCGACATCAAGGATCCGGTCCTGATGCAGAAGATAGATGACCTCACTCAGCATCTGAAGGGATCAGAAGGAGTGGGCACTGTCTTTTCAATATCCGACTTTGTCAGGGAGATGAGCAAAGCACTCTATGAACCCGGTGAAGAGGAATATGACAGAATACCTTCATCAACCGAGGCCATTGCACAGATGTTTGAACTTTACAACATGAGCGGAAATCCCGACGATTTCAAACAGCTGATGAATTTTGACAATACAAAAGCTCATATACTGGTAAGGCTTTCAAATACTGACAATAAGGTTGTAAGTGCCCTCGAAAATGATATCAGGAGCTACACTTCAGATTTCCCGGCCAGAGTGACCACAGGAGGTTATGCGGTCATAATGACTGATTTTGCGCAGCAGATCATCAATGGGCAGGTTGGGTCCCTGGCTTTTGCTCTTATTATTGTTTTCATATTGCTGGCAATAAACTTCAAATCATTGAAGGGAGGTCTTATTGGATCGATACCGCTGGCAGGTTCTATTGTAATTCAGTTCGGGTTCATGGGACTGGTAGGTATTCCGATTGACGCTGCCACCGCCCTGCTCTCTTCGATCATGATAGGTGTGGGTGTCGATTTCACCATCCAGTATATGTGGAGATACAATAACGAGCTCAGAAAAGGAGTCACACGCCAGGAAGCCATAGCCACAACCCACAGGACCACCGGGAGAAGCATCTTTATTAATGCCCTGAGCGTAATGGTAGGCTTCTCGGCCACTTTCTTCTCCGGATTCCTGTCAATAAGATTCTTTGGTTACCTGGTATGGCTGTCAATAGGCTCATGCTTTCTTTATGCCATTGTATTCATTCCGGCATTATTGTTATATTTTAAACCCTCATTTATCGAGGCAAATCTCAGTCATTCAATTAAGAAAAAAGACAAAAATGAAAAAGATGCTATTCCTATTATCAGCGGTGTCGGTTCTATCACTGCCGGCTATGCAGGCTCAATTGCCAGATCCCGTACAGCTGATGGAGAAAAGTCGTGACCTCACGATGTCTGGTAATATTCAGTCGACGGTGACCCTTACGATCACCGAGAAGAACGGTTCAGTAAGGACACGGAAGTTAAATATGTTCACAAAATCATATGACGACGGTACGATAAAGAGAATGGTCAAGTTCCTTGATCCGGCTGATGTGAGAGGCACTGCGATGCTTATTGTAGACAATAAGAATGCGCAGGATGACATGTGGATATACCTTCCGGCTCTTAAGAAGACCAGGCGAATTGTAAGCACGGAAAAAGGGAAGAGCTTTATGAGCTCTGAATTCTCAAATGCAGATATGTCTTCAGGAAGTAATTCTGACTTCACTATTAAGCACATGCCTGAATCAGGTAAGAACGACACCTGGGTAATTGAGAGTGTACCTGTAAACGATGACAAGGCTGACGAGTACGGTTTTACTAAAAAGATAACATATCTCGATAAAAAAGACCTGAAGACAAAGAAAATCGACTTTTACAATTTTGACAATGTACTTTTCAAGACAATCGAAATAGTTGCCACCCAGCCTCTGGCAGGAAAAGAGGGATATATCATGACCGATATGCTGGCTGAAAATCATCTTAACGGCAGAAGCTCAAGGGTCAAATTTGACCAGGTAAATACATCTGCATCGATCCCGGATAATACCTTCGTTGCTGATAACCTGGCCAGGTAGATTTCTGTTACCTTTGCACCATAGAAATTATGGCACAAAAGGAGAAAACTATATGCGCGCCGGCCACTTTTGGAGGCGGTGTGATAGCCCTTATAAGGGTTTCAGGGCCGGAGGCGATACAGATCCTCTCACGCATATTCAAACCGACAGATAATCAGGTAGATATATTAACTACGAAGGGGTACACATTAATTTTAGGCACCATATCTTCGCAGGGAGAATTCATTGACGAGGTACTGGTTTCGCTCTTTCGCTCTCCCCTCTCCTATACAGGAGAAGATATGGCAGAAATAAGCTGTCATGCTTCGGCTTTCATACAGCAGCGTATCATGGAAATTCTCCTTGAGCAGGGGGCTGAAACAGCCTCTCCCGGTGAGTTCACAATGAGGGCTTTTATGAATGGTAAAATGGATCTTTCGCAGGCCGAAGCGGTGGCAGATATTATTGCTTCTGACTCAGAGGCGGCTCACCGACTGGCTGCCACGCAACTGCGCGGAGGTTTCTCCTCTGAAATAGAAAAGCTGAGGCAGGAGCTCCTCTCCTTTGCATCGCTCATCGAGCTTGAGCTTGATTTCAGCGAGGAAGATGTGATGTTCGCCGACCGTTTCGCCATGACCGAAACTATAATAAAGATTAAAAGCCTCGTTGACAGGCTAGCCTCATCTTTCCGTCTTGGCAACGCCATTAAGAAGGGCATTCCTGTTGTCATTGCCGGCAGACCGAATGTGGGAAAATCCTCCCTGCTGAATGTTCTTTTACATGAAGAGAGAGCAATAGTATCAGAGATACCTGGTACTACCCGTGACACAATTGAAGAGGTGCTGCACCTCGGTGGAGTTCTCTTCAGGTTCATTGACACGGCGGGATTACGTGAAACAGACTCCAGGGATAAGGTTGAAGCAAAGGGTATTGAAAGGACCAAGGCCAAAGTTGAAAACGCTGATGTTGTACTGGCAGTTGCGGAAGCAACGGACAGAGCTGACGATACAGCTGCTTTCGCACGTACAATAGCTGAGATGGCCGGCAGCATCGGCACAAAAATCATGTTGGTAATCAATAAGTCTGATCTCGTCTCTCAGAAGCAGATCAGCAAATTGAAAAAGGAACTGATGGCGCTCTGCGTTGTACCACTTGTTTTTGTCTCTGCAATAAAATCATCAGGAATTGAGGAGCTTAAGAAGCATCTTACTGGCTCTGTGGAGACAGGAAGCCTGAAAACCCCGCAATACGTAGTCACTAATGCCAGGCATTACGAAGCATTGAAGAATGTCTCAGAGAGCCTGACAAGGGCTCTTGACGGCTTCCGTGACGGCATACCCACAGAGCTGATAGCGACAGACATACGGCAGGCGATATACTACCTTGGTCTGATCACAGGAAAGATCACCCCGGACGATATTCTGGGTGAGATCTTTTCGAAGTTTTGTATCGGAAAGTAATTATCCTTCTCTTATTAAGACGTGATAGGACATACATACAAAAGCCGGACAATCTGACCACATTCCGCCGGACATATCACGTTGTCTCTCTCTGTTTTTTCTTAGGGATGCTCAAACCACAATTCAAAACCTCTCCGAATTTGAAAATGGAGTTATAGATCCTCAGGATCAGGTTTGTATTAATATGGTTAAATAGAACAAATACGAAAATCAATTGTTGAAATACTAAGACAATCTGAATTATGACACCAACAGAAGATTTAATTAACGAACATAAAGCAATTAAAGTAATGTTAAGCATTATGAGTAAAATTGCTGAGGACATAAAAGCTAACAAAGAATTTTACATAAAAGATGTTGAGCATATTGTTGATTTCCTTCAAACATTTGCAGACAAATGCCATCATGGGAAAGAAGAAACATCCCTGTTTCCTGCACTTGTTTTAGCAGGAATTCCAAAAGAAAATGGCCCTATTGGTGTTATGCTCCATGAACACACCCTTGGAAGGGGCTATATAAAAGAAATAAGCAATGGTTTGGAAAACTGTAAAATAGGCAAAACATGTTCCAGTGAATTGATAGCGGCCAATTTGACCAACTATGTAACCCTGTTACAGAATCATATCCAAAAAGAAGAAAATATTCTTTTTCCAATGGCAAATAAAACACTGAGTGAACAGAAACAAAAGGAAATTTTTAAACAATTTGAAAAAATTGAGGAAGAGGTTGTAGGTCATGGAGTTCATGAGCAATACCATGAACTTCTTAATCAATTAGAAAGCAAATATCTCGGTTTAACCTAACTATGAATTACAGGATAGAAAAAGACACTATGGGCGAGGTACAGGTACCTATGGATAAATATTGGGGAGCTCAGACTCAACGATCAATTATAAATTTCCCTATTGGTCCGGCTGCATCTATGCCTATTGAAATTATTCATGCGTTTGGTTATTTGAAAAAAGCTGCTGCGATAACAAATAATAAATTTGGATTATTATCAGCCGATAAAATGAAGATTATCTCAGAGGTATGTGATGAAATTGTGGCGGGAAAACTTGATGACCAGTTTCCTTTGGTTATATGGCAATCTGGCTCAGGAACTCATACGAATATGAATTGTAATGAGGTTATTGCAAATCGTTCTCATGTTTTGCTAGGCAACAAATTAGGAGAAGGAGACAGGTTTATTCATCCAAATGATGATGTGAATAAATCCCAATCATCCAACGATACTTTCCCGACAGCAATGCATATTGCTGCCTACCGCAAGATAGTTGAATATACCATTCCGGGGATAGAGATAATAATTAAAACCTTGTCGGCTAAATCTTTAGCAATGGCCGATGTTGTTAAAATCGGTCGTACCCATTTAATGGATGCGACACCTTTATCACTCGGACAGGAGTTTTCAGGGTATGTGTCACAACTGAAACATGGAATAAAGGCGTTGAAAAACACATTACCACATCTTTCAGAGTTAGCCATGGGGGGAACCGCAGTCGGAACAGGTTTGAACACCCCGGAGGGTTATGCCAAAGAAGTTGCAGTTTCTATTGCCCATTTGACAAAGCTACCTTTCATTTCTGCTGAAAACAAATTCGAATCTCTGGCAGCAAATGATGCCATTGTAGAAACTCATGGAACTATAAAGCAATTGGCCGTTAGCTTAATGAAAATAGCAAATGACATCAGGATGTCAGCTTCCGGACCACGTTCGGGAATAGGAGAGATAATTATACCGTCCAACGAACCTGGTTCATCCATCATGCCAGGCAAAATAAACCCGACTCATACAGAGGCATTGACTATGGTTTGTGCACAGATCATGGGAAACGATACAACCATTTCGATTGCAGGTTCAAATGGCCAATTCGAGCTTAATGTTTTTAAACCGGTTATGATTAATGCCTTGTTGCAATCGGCAACACTGATTGCTGATGCCTGCAAAGCATTCAGCGACTATTGTATTATTGGAATTGAACCCAATCTGGAACGAATAGAAGAGAATCTCAATAATTCATTAATGCTGGTAACAGTATTGAACAATCATATTGGTTATGAAAATGCTGCAAGAATTGTCAAAAAAGCCTATACCGATAATTTGACTCTGAAGGAAGCCGCATTAGAGTTAAATCTTTTAACGGAACAACAATTTGATGAATGGGTTGTTCCCGCAGAAATGATTCGTCCATTTAAGAGGAAATTGTAAGAAATCCAATTGTTGGCAAAAACTTAATACAT
>Ga0209745_1002202_pt1 | contig 11211 bp, 10 predicted proteins | sample BarGraNGADG00312_FD_184495 | JGI IMG/M metagenome (GOLD analysis project Ga0209745, IMG submission 184495) | Arctic peat soil microbial communities from Barrow, Alaska - Barrow Graham LP Ref core NGADG0004-312 (SPAdes) (version 2) | ecosystem: Environmental > Terrestrial > Soil > Wetlands > Peat... | reverse complement strand
GCGCAGTCGTCCGCGAGGGCGTCCAGAGTCCACAACTCGCCAAGGGTCATGCCCAGGAGCGAGAGCAGACGGTAGTGAAGGAACCCGTCCGGACGAGCCATGTCGAAGGGCATCACCTCGATGGAAGGCGAGTCGGCCGCTAACGCAGCGACGTGGTGGTCCCACATCCATTCGGCTGTCTGCTCACGTCGGTCAAGGCCGACAAACGACGGAATCTCCTCCATCAGGACGCGCGGACCGTCGGCGTACGATCGCTCTGGCAAGATGACGTGCAGAGCATCCCTCTCGGCTTGGCTCGCCTGCTCCCACCATTCGATCCAACCGTACCTCAGCAGCAGGATGTCCCCGCCCCGGAGCGAAACCCCTTCCCACTCGAGCGTCTCAGCGATGTCGTCGACAGTGACGACATCACTCTCGGTGGTTCGGAGCGGCCTTCCGACGTGCTCGCGGTAGCGAGCCACATCCGCCAACACGAAACGGCCGACGATGCCGCGTCGGGCGACATTGTCAATTCCGTTCCTACTGCCGGCCTGGCCCGTGATCTTGTCTCGAGTGCATCCGTTGTAGAAGCCGTAGTCAGGGTGTCCGATGTGCGACAGGGCATCCCACTGAGTCGACGCTTGGGGATAGAAGTCGTCATAACGGTCGTCGGTCCCCTCGCCGAGCATGATGAGTGTGTGGCGAAGTGGACGGCGGTCGAACAGGGGCGGTGACGGTTTGTCGATATCCCAGTTCAGGGGGAATACGGCGCCTCTCCGGACAAGTGATGTCGCGTGTAGGACACGTTCGGGGGTGAGCAGATTGATTGTGCCGAGCTGATCATCATCCCCGAACACGCCCCAAGACGAGTGGGGGGGCCGGGTAGGGTCTATAGGTAACTCGTGATAGGAAGGGAGCGACTTTCGAGCACTGCCCATTGTCGCCCGTGAAGCCGACCGCGCCATGCTCACCACCTCTGGCCATCTATGTTGCGCCTTCGCCCGAGCGGCTCAACGGATGGACCCTGGCAGTCGGGCCACGACTTCCCGGACGGATGATCGGCTCGACGCATTCTACTCTCGCCGGGCCACGGCTACTCTCGTCCGAGGCCCAGTAGAACAGGTCGCGCTTGCGCAAACCCGCGTCGATTGGCAAGGGGGCCTGCTCGTCGATATGGTGAAGCGTCGAGAAGACTGATGGGTCGCTCCGGTTCGTTGCAGTCGGCATGTCATTGGGCAGATCCGGTGGGCTCACGGTGACTGCTACACCCATCGGCTTGCCTCGCCGGTGTCCCGATGCGGCTCCGGGCTTCTCCTCGGGACTGCTAACGCCGCTCCAAGCGAACCGCGAGCGCCAGGCTCGCAGCTGCCTCGTCGGTCACGAGCATCGTCGGGACGCCGGTTCGGAGCGCGGCAGCCAGCGCACGGCCTTTGTTTGCTCCGTACGCGACCGCAAGTACCCGCGGCACGCGCTGGAGCTGTTCGACCGAGATAGCGACCGAGCGATCCTCGAGCTCGGCCCCGACGAACCGGCCCTCATCGTCGAATGCGTGGAGGATGAAGTCGCCGACGGCGCCCGCCTCAAGCAGCTGCTCGAGCGCGATCGGCGACAGGACGCCCTCGATCGAGAGCGCGGACCGCGGCGAGTCCTCGCCCATCGGGGACGGCGCGCCGATCCCGAGCACGGCCAGTGTCACCGAGTCGAACAGCTGCACTGTCTCGACGATCTCGAGCTCGCGCAGGAGCGCATCGCGGATCTCACGCGTCTCGACGAACGCCGGAGCGTGGAGCGCGTGGAGGACCCCGCCGAGCCGGGCCGCCGCGCCGTGGGCGAGCTCGCTCGGGTCGATCCCGAACGCCGCCCGGGCCGACCCTCCGGCGAGCTGGACGACATCGATATCGAGATCCGACCGTGAGGGCAGCTGGTCCACCACCGCCCCGACGGCGCGTCCCCAGCCGAGGCCGACGATGTCGCCTCGCGCAAGAAGATCCGAGACCAGGGCCGCCGCGACGTGGCCGACGGACATCGCGACCTCGGCCGGATCGCGCGAGGCCGGGGCGCGGACGACCTGGCAGAGCCGGAGCCCGAAGCGCTGCGAGAGAGCCTGGGCCAGGTCCGGGTGGAGGAACTCGCGATCGCCGTACTCGATCTGGATGAGACCGCTCTCGCGCGCCTGCTCGATGAGCCGGGCGACCCGGAATCGCGAGATCCCGAGCCGGTTCGCGATCTCGATCTTCGTCAGCTGGTCGTCGTAGAACAGCCGACAGACCTGGATCGCGACGAGGTCCTTGGCCTCGAGGGAAGGCCGCAGCGGGGCCAGCACGACCGGCGAGAAGTCCTTCCGACGCCGCGGTTGGTTCATGGCCGGCCCAACACTGGCAGCGCCCCCAGGGCCAGCGGAGGCGACATCGCCCCGGGCGTCGGCCGCGCTGGCGCGGGCACGGCCTGCGCGACCTCGAGGGCAACGTCGGCGTAGAGGACGGGCGTCCGGTCGTGGACGCCGTAGTCGGCCACCTGGTAGCCGAGCTCGAGGAGATGCTTCGCGATCGCCGACGTGAGCCCGAACCTGGCCTCGTCGGCACCCACGGCGATCGTCACAGGCTTGGCTTCCGGGCAGTCTGCGCCGGTCGCGCTCATTTGGCGCGCTCGGTGCCGGCCGCCGGGGTCACGGGTGAGACATCGAGCTGGCTCGTGACGGAGCTCGCGAGCGCCCGCAGGATGAGCGCGCACGACGCAGCGCCCGCGTCGAGGTGTCCTCGCGACCGCTCGCCGAGCCGGCTCGCTCGCCCGACCAGTGCGACCATGTCGCGGGTTGACTCGGCGCCGGTCTCGGCCGCATCTGCCATGGCCGCGAGGGCCTCGGCGAACGAGCCGCCGGCTTCCTTGGCCGCGCGATATGCGGACTCGGCGGGCACGAGCGCGTCGAGCAGGGTCTTGTCGCCGACATTCGCCTCGCCGATGTCGATCACGGCCGCGACACCTGCAGTCAGCATCTGGCCGAACGTGTCGGCGGTGACGGTCGGCTCGGTGCCGGCCGCGGCCGCCATGTCGAGGAAGAAGGAGCCGTACAGCGGTCCCATCGCCCCGCCCACCTCGGTCAGGAGCGTCTGGCCGAGGACCAACAGGATACCGGCGAGGCTTTCGTCGCTCGGGCCCAGAAGCTGGCCCGCGCGCGTGAAGCCCTTGTTCATGTTGACGCCGTGGTCCCCGTCGCCGGTTGCGCCGTCGAGCGCGCCCAGGTGCGCGGCATGCTCGTGGATCGTCCCGATGAGCGCATCGAGGACCGGCCGACCAGCGCGGGCCCCCAGCGTCGCGAGCTCAGCGGCCATGCTGGCGGAGTCCGACCGACTCAGCGTCGGCATTGATCAGCGCCCGCAGCTCGTTATCGAGCTTCATGACCGTGAGCGTCACGCCCATCATCTCGAGCGACGTGAAATAGTTGCCGACATACGGACGATGGATCCGGATGCCGGCCGCCTGGAGCAGTGCCGCTACGTGACCGTACAGGATGTACAGCTCCATGACCGGCGTGGCGCCGAGGCCCGAGAGCAGCACGACCACCTCGTCGCCGGCCGCGAACGGCAGGTCCGGCAGCACCACCTCGACCATACGCGCAGCGATGTCCCGGGCCGCGGTCAGCGCCTCGACCGCGACGCCGGGTTCGCCGTGGTGGCCGATGCCGACCTCCATCGTTCCCGGCTCGATCGTGAAGTTCGGTTTGCCGACCGCCGGGATCGTGCACGGCGTCAGGCCGATCCCGACGCTCCGGGTCGCGTCGATTGCGCGCCTCGCAGTGGCGATGACCTCATCGAGTGACGCGCCGGTCGCGGCCTTCGCGCCGGCGACCTTCCACATGAGGATCTCACCCGCGACGCCCCGGCGCTTCTCGCGCTCGGAGCGCGGGGCCGACGCGACGTCGTCGTTCGCGACGACCGTCTGCACGCGGATCCCGGCGGCGGTGGCCTGGCGCACTGCAAGCTTGACATTCATCGTGTCGCCGGCGTAGTTGCCGAAAAGGCAGGCGACGCCGGCCCCGGAGTCGGCCGCCCGGAAGGCGTCAAAAAACGCCTTGGCCGATGGCGAGGTGAAGATCTCACCGATCGCGACCGCGTCGAGCAGGCCCTCGCCGATGTAGCCGAGAAAGGCCGGCTCGTGACCCGAGCCACCGCCGGTCACCAGGCCGACCTTGCCCGCGACCGGTCCACCGGTCCGGCACACGACGCGCTCATTGTCGGTTGTCATGATCGTGTCCGCGTTCGCCGCCAGGTAGCCGCGGAGCATGTCCTCGACGACCTGGTCCGGCCCATCGATGATTCGCTGCATGGGTCTCGTCCTTCTACCGTGCATCCCGAACTCGAGGCGTCGCGCGGGACCCGGACGTCCGGCGCGGTCCCACACAGGTGTCGTGGGATCGCCGGTCGGCGCGGCCTCGACGCGGCGGCACCGAGCCGACCCCTCGTGTATGTAGCATCGCCATTGCGAAGACTACCGCCAGTGCCGAACGGATGAGCGCTACCATCTCGAATGAGTGACCTTTGGCCCTATGGCCCCACCGGACGGGTCGCCATCGTAACTCGCGTTTGGGCGAGGCCAGACGGTGTGTGGGGGGCCTGAACGTGACCGGAGCGGACCTACCGCCCGGCAGAGGAGGATTGCAAATGCGCTCGTCTTTCAGGTATCTCGGAGCGATGGCGGTCATCTCGGTCGTCGCCGCCGCATGCAGCGGCTCGGCGTCTCCGTCGCCCTCGTCCGCGGCGCCGTCTCAGGCCGCAGCCAGCGTGGCGCCCGCAGCCAGCGTGGCGCCGTCTCAGGCCGCGGCCAGCGTGGCGCCGACGAGCGGAAAGAAGCTCTCGATCGGCATCGTGACGTTCTCAATGACCGACGTCGCCACGAACGGCACTGTCAAGGGCGCCCAGGACGAGGCTACGGCCAAAGGCTGGACGAGCAGCGTCGTCGACGCGCAGGGTAGCGTCGACCTGGGCAACACGGCCATGGAAGACTACGTCCAGAAGAAGGTTGACGCGATCATCGTGATCGTGTTCCCGTCCGACTCCCTCGGCGCCGGCCTCGCGGCGGCCAAGGCGGCCAACATCCCGGTCTATACGATGGGTGGCGGCTTCGCCGACGGCATCTCCGCCATGGGCGATGACTGGATGGGCAAGGTCGTGGCCGACCGGATCGCCTTGGACACGGGCGGAAAAGGCGACATGCTCGGGCTCGTGTATCGCGGTGGCCTCCCGTGCCTGAAGCGCGAAGCTGACTACAACACCATGGTCGCCGCAAACCCGGGCATCAGTTCCGTGACCCAGCAGGTCACCGTCCCCGGTCAGGTCGAATCGGCGAGCGCCGCGACCCTGGCCTGGATCGCCGGCCACCCGAACGGCAAGGCGATCTGGACTTGCTTCGATGACCCGGCCATGGGTGCCGTCGCGGCCCTCAAGCAGTCGAACAAGAAGGCTGGCGATGTGCTCGTCTACGGGTTCAACGGCAACCCAGACGCCGTGCAGGCGGTCAAGGACGGTTGGCTGACGGCCACTCTTTGGATCGACCACACGAAGATGGGCGCCGACGCGGTCGATGCCTTCGCGGAGATCATCGCGGCCGGCAGCAGCTGGCAGCAGAAGGTGCTTCCGAGCAACTACATCCTCGTCGACAAGACGAACGTCGATCAGTTCATCAAGGACCATCCGGTGAAATAGTCCAACCCAATCAGTCCGGACTGAGAGCGAAGCGGAGTACCCAACAGGCATGGTCGCTGGTTTCCCTCTCGGACAGGAGGAAAACGGTGTCCCTGGTTCGGCCGGGGGCACCCTCCTCCTCGAAGTCCGGGACATCAACAAGCACTTCGGCGCAATCCAGGCACTCCGCGACGTATCGCTCGCGGTTCGGTCCGGCGAAATCCACGGACTCGTAGGCGCCAACGGCGCCGGCAAGTCGACCTTGATCAAGATCCTGGCCGGGGTGGAGTCCGCCGATTCCGGGGAGATCCAGATCGATGGCCGGCCGGTCACCATCGGCGACACGCAGCGCGCGTCTGCCCTCGGGCTGTCGGTCATACACCAGGAACTGAACCTCGTTCCGCAGTTCACAGGCTTCCAGAACATGGCCCTCGGCCTCCGTATGAGCGGCCGGTTCGGTCTCGTCGACTGGCGCCGGTTGAGGTCCGAAGTCAATCGCGCGGCCGAGCGGCTCGACATCCAGTTCTCACTGGACGTCCCCGTTTCGCGGCTCACCGTCGCCGAGAAGTGGCTCATCATGATTGGCCGCTCGCTCGTCCGCGACGCCCGCCTGATCGCGATGGATGAGCCGACTGGGTCGCTCTCGTTGGAGGAAGGCCAACGACTGTTCAAGATCATCCGTGAGCTTAGGGATGCCGGCCACGCCGTCCTCTACGTCTCGCACCGCCTCGACGAGATCACGACCCTTTGTGATCGCGTGACGGTCTTCAAGGACGGCCAGTGCGTTGCCGACATGGAGCGCAGCAATCTGAGTCGCGGTGCCCTCGTCCGGGCGATCGTCGGGGCGGACCTCGTTGCTGCTCCGGTTGCCGAGAGTGTCCCGTCGGACACTCCCGTTGTGCTCGAGATCGAAGGGCTCCGTCGGAAGCCGGCGGTCAAGGGTGTGTCCTTCCGCCTCCGCAGGGGCGAAGTGCTCGGCCTGGCCGGGCTAGTGGGCTCGGGACGGACCGAGACCGCGCGAATGATCTTCGGTGCCGATAAGCCAGAGGGAGGCCAGATGACCCTCGAGGGTCGGCGGTACTCCCCAACGGGTACCTGGCAGGCTGTCAGGGATGGCGTGGCACTGGTTCCCGAGGAACGACGCTCGCAAGGCTTGATACTGGCCCAGACCCTGAAGTTCAACGTGAACCTGGCCTCGTGGCGAACGCTTCGGCGACGCTTCCTGCCCCTGGTCGACTTTGCCCAGGCTCAGCGCAACGCGCTGACCGCTATCGACTCGCTAAACATCAAGGCCGAGGGGACGGGCGACCGAGTCGGGCGCCTGAGCGGCGGCAATCAGCAGAAGGTCGTGATAGGCAAGTGGCTCGTCCGCCATCCGAAGATCCTGCTGCTCGACGAGCCCACCCGCGGCGTCGACGTCGGAGCGCGAGCGGAGATATATCGGATCATCCGTGGCCTCGCGGCCGAGGGAGTAGCTGTGCTCGTGATCTCGTCCGAGTTTGCCGAACTCGCCGCCTGTGACCGCGTCCTCGTCATGCATGAAGGCCGTGTCGTTGACGAGCTCGTCGGAGAGCGCATCTCTGAGGAAGCGATCCTCCATTCATGCTACGCAAGTGAGGCAGGACCGAATTGATGACTGTAGTGACAGCCCCCCGGCCCCACGCCATGCGGGAGCGGGCGTGGTCATTTGCCGGGAGGTACGGCACAATTGTCGTGCTCGTGACGATGGTCGTGGGCTTCTCACTAGCCGCTCCAGATGCGTTTCCCAAGCAGCAGAACCTCATCAACGTCCTGAGCCAGATGTCGCTCACCGCGATCATCGCCGGCGGGCTGACCTTCGTCCTCGTCGTAGACGAGTTCGACCTCAGCATCGGCTACCAGGCCAGCCTGGCCGGCGTGATGTGCGTTGGACTCATGACCAACCAGTACGTGCCGCAGCCGATCGCGATCGGGATCGTGCTCGTCGTCGGTACACTCGTCGGGCTCTTCAACGGCATCCTCGTGACGAAGCTCGGCGTGAACGCGTTGATCGCGACCCTGGGCACGGGGACGATCGTCGTAGGCATCAACTACTTTTACGCCCACGGCATTCCGATCACTCTTGCCCACGCCAGTGGCTTCGTCAACCTCAGCCTGGGCCACGACCTCCTCGGGATCCCGAACCCGATCGTGTTCATGGTCGCCGTCCTGATCTTCCTCTGGGTCGTGCTGAACCAGACCGCGCTCGGCCAGAACATGCAGGCCGTGGGCGGCAACCCCGAAGCCGCGGCCTTGTCGGGCATCTCAGTGGACCGCACTAAGATCATAGCCTTCATGTTCGCGGGGTTCTTCGCGGCCCTGACGGGTGTCCTCCTCGCCTCGCGGATCGGCAGCGGCCAGGTGACGGCCGGCGACGGCTTCATGCTTGACTCCTACGCCGCCGTGTTCCTCGGGTCGGCCGCCCTCCTCGACGGCGTCTTCCACATCATCGGTACGCTCATCGGGGTAGTCACCGTCGGCGTTGGCTTCAACGGCCTCGCGATCTATGGCGCCCCGACATTCTTCCAGTTCCTGTTCAAGGGGACGCTCCTCATCGTGGCCGTCGCCCTGAGCACGGTCGGTCGCCGGCGCGGCCGGCAGTGACATCTGCCGCGCTCGGCGCGGCTTTAAACCTGACCACGCAGTCTTGGAAGGGGCGCCTGCGGCCGGCGCTCGCCCGCACCGACGAAGGGAAGGCATTGATGGCAACAACTGTCGCGACGGACCTCGGCGAGGCGACGATCCCGAAGACGATGCGAGCCGTGATCGCATATGCGCCGCACGACTACCGGCTCGAGGAAGTCGATGTGCCCGTGCCCGGGCCCGAGGAGATCCTCGTGAAGGTGGAGGCCTGCGGCATCTGCGGCAGCGACGGAAAAGTCTACAAGGGCGCCGAGATGTATTGGGGCGGCCCGCTGACGCCGGTCGGCTGGGTGAAAGCCCCGGTCATCCCGGGCCACGAATTCCTGGGCTATGTCGCGGCTCTTGGCCCGCGCGCAGCTGAGAAGCACGGCGTGGTCGTCGGCGACCGGGTCGTGGCCGATCAGATCGTGCCGTGCGAGCGCTGTCGGTTCTGCCGCCGGGGCCAGTACTGGATGTGCGAAGTCCACAACATGTTCGGCTTCCAGACTGTCGTCCACGGCGCTTGGGCCGACTACATGAAGTTCCCCAAAGAAGCGCGGGTCCACAAGGTCCCGACCGAGATGCCGACTGAGATCGCGGTCTTGACCGAGCCGGTCAGTTGCGCGGTCCATGCCGTCGAGCGCGGCCGGGTCGAGTTCGGCGACGTCGTCGTCGTGTCGGGCACCGGGCCAATCGGGCTCGCGATGGTCGGGCTCGCGCACCTCAAGGGCCCGCGAACGGTGATCGCTGTTGATATCAACGAGCGGCGTCTGGAGCTTGCACGGAAGTTCGGCGCCGACCTAACGATCAATCCGCGAACGACAAACGCGATTGCGGCGGTAAAGGAGCTGACCGGCGGCTACGGCTGCGATGTATATCTCGAGAGCTCGGGCAACATCGTTAGCATCAATCAGGGCCTGCAGATGCTCCGCCGGCTCGGGCGGTTCGTCGAGTTCAGCGTCTTCAATGAGCCCGCGCTGGTCGACTGGAGCGTCATCGGCGACCGAAAGGAGCTCGACATCCTCGGATCGCATATCGGCCCATATACGTATCCGATCACGCTCGACTACCTCCACCGGGGTCTCATCCGGATGGACGGGGTCGTGACCCACATGCTCCCGCTCGAGCAGTTCGAGGAAGGCATCAACCTCGTCCTCGACGGCAGCCAGTCGATCAAGGTAGCGCTCAAGCCATAGTCCCGACCTGCCCGGCGCGGCCGTCAGCCGTCGCGACATTCGCCCGAGGAACCAGGCCGCGTCGAGGACTCGCGGCAACACGAGAGATGAGCTCGAAACCATGAAAAAGATCATCAATGAGTCGAGCGCCTTCGTGGACGAGATGATCGAAGGCCTGCTCGCGGCGCACATGGACATGCTCCGCTCGGTGTCGCCGAACTCGCGCGCCCTCGTCCGGGCCGACGCGCCGGTTCGCGGGCATGTCGGGATCGTCACCGGCGGCGGCTCGGGCCACCTGCCGGTGTTCCTCGGCTACGTCGGCGTCGGGCTGTGCTCGGGCGTCGCGATCGGGAACGTGTTCTCGTCGCCGTCGATGGACGAGATCCTCGACGCGACCCGGGCGGTCGACGGCGGGGCGGGCGTCCTGTACCTGTACGGCAACTACGGCGGCGACGTCCTGAACTTCGACCTCGCGGCCGACATGGCCCTGGCCGAGGGCATCGCGACGGCGACCGTCCTCGTCGCCGACGACGTTGCCTCGGCACCGCCGGAGCGAGCCGACGCCCGACGCGGCGTCGCGGGCATGGTCTTTGCGTTCAAATGCGCGGGCGCCGCGGCCGAGCGCGGCGATGATCTCGAGGCAGTCGCGACGGCGGCCCGGCATGCGCTCGAGAATACCCGCTCGATGGGCGTCGGCCTCTCGCCGACGATTCTGCCGGCGGCCGGAAAGCCGACCTTCGAGCTCGAAGACGGCCAAATGGAGATAGGGATCGGTATCCACGGCGAGCGGGGCGTTCGCGTGGGGCCGCTTGAGTCGGCCGACGCCATCGCCGACCAACTGCTCGACGCGATCTCGGCCGATCTCGGGCTGACCACTGGGGACCGCGTTGCGGTCATGGTCAATGGCATGGGCGCCACGCCGCTCGAGGAGTTGTACGTCCTGTACCGCCGCGTCCACGCGCGTCTCAGCGAGATGGGCATCTCAGACAGACAGCCGTACGTCGGCGAGTTCGCGACGAGCCTCGAGATGGCGGGCGCCTCGCTCACCGTCATGCGACTCGACGACGAGTTGGCCGAGTTCATGGCGGCGCCGGCCCGGTCGCCGTTCTTCCGACGATGAACGGGGCCGCGTTCCGGGACCTCCTGCTCGAGGCGCTGCCGCGCCTCGAGCTCGCCCGAGACGAGTTGCGCGACCTCGACGCGGCGATCGGCGACGGCGACCTCGGCATCACGGTCGCCGGGGGTGCTGCGGCCGCCCGGGCGGCCCTGCTGGCCCTCCCTGACGACCGCCCGATCGGCGCCATCTTGTTGGCGATCGCGCCGGCCGTCGCCCGCGCGAACCCCTCTACGTTCGCGGGCCTCGTCGCGACGGGCCTGTTCGCGGCATCCCGGTCGCTCGGCGAGCGCGACGACGTCGACTTCGAAGCGGGTCTGGCGGCTGCTCGTGCCGGCGCCGACGCAATCGCCGCCCGCGGCAAATCCGCACTTGGCGACAAGACGCTGCTCGACTCGCTCGTCCCAAGCCTCGAGGCCGCGTCCACGCGCCCCGGAGCTCCCATCGAGGCGGCCATCGAAGCGGCACGGCAGGGCGTCGCGGCGACCCGCGATCTCACGTCACAGCGCGGCCGGGCCGCCTGGCTCGGCGACCGCACTCAAGGGCATCCCGACCCGGGGGCCACGGCATATCTCCGCCTTCTCGAGGCGCTGGCGGCCGTCGCGGCGACGACAAGCGACGCAGG
>Ga0209745_1002200_pt1 | contig 11213 bp, 6 predicted proteins | sample BarGraNGADG00312_FD_184495 | JGI IMG/M metagenome (GOLD analysis project Ga0209745, IMG submission 184495) | Arctic peat soil microbial communities from Barrow, Alaska - Barrow Graham LP Ref core NGADG0004-312 (SPAdes) (version 2) | ecosystem: Environmental > Terrestrial > Soil > Wetlands > Peat ... | reverse complement strand
CTACCGGTTTGACTGCAGCAAGCTCGATCAGTGGAATATTGTTTTCTCTCACGCCGATAAACTTGGCATCATGATGCATTTTGTTCTGCAGGAAACCGAAAATGAGTGTCTGCTCGATTGCGGTTACCTCGACGTGCAAAGGAAATTATACCTGAGGGAGCTGATTGCCAGGTTTTCACATCACCTTGCATTAACATGGAACCTTGGCGAAGAGCATAATCCGACTGAATGGTCGCCTTATGGACAGACCTACCAGGATACAAAAAAAATGGCCGATTATATCAGGGAAACAGATCCCTACAAAAATTTTATTGCTATTCATACTCATTCTGCGCTGCAGCAAAGAATGAAAGATATGACAGCCTACCTGGGATTCAGGAATATTGAGGGACCTTCAATCCAGTGCGGGAATATTGATGAAATACATGATGATGCCAAATACTGGCTGAAGCAATCTGCTGATTCAGGCCATAAATGGGTTGTCTGCCTCGATGAAATAGGTCCTGCCAATAAAGGAGCTATGCCCGATTCCTTTGATCCTGAGCATGATACTATAAGGTATAAAGCCCTCTGGGGTAATTTAATGGCAGGAGGAGCCGGGGTGGAATGGTACTTCGGATACAAATATCCTAATTCAGACCTTAGCTGTGAAGACTGGCGCAGCAGAGAAAAGCTCTGGGAACAGACTAAAGTGGCCATCGACTTCTTCCATGAATATCTGCCTTTCACTGAGATGAAGAATGCTGATGAGCTAACAAAAGAAAAAAACGACTACTGCCTCGCAAAGGAAGGAGAAATATATGCTTTATACCTTCCGGAAGGCAGATCAACAGATATTATTCTCCCGGAAGGGAAATATGCGGTGCATTGGTTTAATCCACGCAATGGCGGCGATTTGCTGAAGGGAACCATCGGATCAATATCAGGTAAAATTCCTGTTTCAACTGGAAATCCTCCTGCCGAAGATGGAAAAGACTGGGTTTGCCTGATAAAAAGGGAATAAATGCTGAATTGGAACTGTACATTGTGAATATCATTTTGATATCACTTTAATACCATATTCCCATTCAATCTTGCATCGGTAGAAGATGAACCCACAAAAAATTCAATTTTCCCGGGTTCCAGGGTCCATTTATTTGTATTTGTATCCCAATATGTCAGATCACTCCCATTCAATGATATTGTTACGTTCTTTGTCTCTCCTCTTCTGATAAAGATCCTTGCAAACCCCTTCAGTGCTTTGGCCGGCCTTTCCACTTTTGAGGCCGGGAAGCTGATATACAGCTGGGGTACCTCATCGCTGTCGTAATTGCCTGTATTCTGAATATTGAAGCTTACGTTCACAATTTCTTTGTCTGACAAAGTTTTCCTGTCAGTTTTCAGTCCGGAGTATTTAAAGCTTGTATATGTAAGTCCGTGCCCGAAAGGAAAAAGGGGCACATTCTTATAATACATATAAGTTCTGCCATTCCTGATATTATAATCAAGGATCGGGGGAAGCTGATCGATGGAAGTTATCCAGGTCTGAACAAGCCTTCCTGCAGGACTGACTTTTCCAAACAGTACATCTGCTACTCCATTACCCAGCTCCTGGCTTGACTGGCTTACCTGAATGATCGCCGGAATATTCTCCTTCGACCAGTTTATGGAATAGGGAAAACTGGATACTAAAACCAAAACAGTGTTGGGATTGGCCTTGTAAACAAGTTTTAAGAGGTCTTCCTGCTCCAGTGATATAGCCTGCCTGTCAACATCTTCACGGCCATCGCTTGCTACCTGATTCTGTCCCCATCCCAGACCATAGCTGAGAGGATGGTTTCCTATGCAGACGATGGCAACGTCACTCTGACTAGCAGCAATAACTGCAGAATCTGCCTTGTTGCTCATAGCGAATCTTACAGTTACATCATTCCCCAGGGCATTTTTAATCCCATTGAGTATGTTAACATTGTAAGGCGGGGAACAGAGATCCGGGTTGAAAGGCAGTTGATCTTCTCATCAAGGGTCATTAATGAGATCAGGTTTTTAATCCTGGCATCTTCTGATAGAGAGACATCCTGAAAGGGGTAATCCTGCGCTTTTATTAACCAATTGAAAGAGACTAAAAGCAGAATAACGGCCAGTTTTTTCATCACTGAAAGTTTATATGTTCTAAGCCATCCATGGACGCTGGCGATCCTTTACCTTGCTGAGAGCGTCAAGTGCAATATTGACATCCTCAACAATCTGGAAATCGTACATCCCGAGGCAAACAAAATCAGCACCATTTGTAAATGCATATTTGAGACCATCTTCAGGTTTAATGGCTCCGGCAGCAAGCACCTTGAAGGCAATCCATGGTTCAGTCAGTGTGCCCATATACCTGACGGTTTCCTCCGGATTAAAATCGAAAAAATTGTCGTTCCATGGTTCAGCTGACTTTGCCGACCAGTAATTATGACTATGACATGTCTTAACCCAGAAATCAGGTTTTAAGCCGTAATCTACACAGGCTTTAATTGCTTCTATCCTGTGAGCGCCAATTCCAGCTGGTTTCCCGCTGGCTCGAATCTGCTCAAGGCCGGTCTTAATAAGTTCCAAACGCTCGGCAACCGTTCTTTTCTTTGGATCATCCCATTCAGGGTTTGCAAAACGGTCGGTTATTTCACCCTGGCAATAAAGCGCATCCCAGTCTGCTGCAAGTGACATCTCAATCCCTTTTTGAAAATCGAGATTGGTTCCGCAATCTGAAATGAATTTGATTTTCCCGCGGAATTCATGTCTGTATTTCTGAAAGATCCTACCCATCTGTGGATTGGAAATTATGGCATTCATACCACATTTTTCGCCAAGTGCAAGTGTCTGAAGCACCTTTTCATCGGTATGATATGTCTTCACAAGTTTTGAGACATAAATAAGATCGCGTGCATGAGCCCAGCCACCTATAAGGTTTCCGCCCATAAGCAGGCGGCTCAGCTCAAATTCAGCTGGATTACCCTTTTTGTCCCTGTATTTAATAACTCCTTTGGGAACCTGTCCTTTGAGATCCTTAAGTGTTGAATAATTGAATTTCAGCAAAGTGGCACCCGAATTTGCATCCATACCATCAATGGCAAGCAGTTTTTCTTCAAAGCTGTCCCATTTCTTTTTCCTGTATAAAGCATAAGCAAAAGCTCCAAGAGCAGGAATGGAGATCAGGTCTCTCAAGGCCTCCCTGCGGCCCAATCCGCTTTTTGAATCAACGGGCATCTCTCCGACTGGTTTGCGGGCTTTTTCGTCTCTCCATCTCGCAATCAATCTGTCAAGGCTGTAATGATATTCCTGTGATATAAAAATGAAAACAGCGAGTGCAAATAATTCAATAAGATTTCTGTTCACCCAGAGATAGCTGCCTTCAACAGGAACTCCAAACATATATCCCGGAATCGGTGGATAGGCTATGAAGTAAAAGAACAGCATCAGTGTCCCGCCTGCAGCAGCCCATTTTGTGAACAACCCCAGAATCAGGCCCAATCCTATAAGTATCATTCCCCATATATTTATGAAATCGATTACGGCAATTGCCGAGGGGCTGTTGGCCATAGCAGTGAACAATGGTGCAAAAATCCATTTTGAGCCTGCCAGGTATGGAGCTGAGCTCCATCCTGCGGTCATAATCTTTGAGATGCCTTCATAAAGAAAGTGCCACCCGATTACGACCCTGACAATTGTCAATGCCCATGGGAGTACTGAACTGGTTTTAACCTTGGATGTTGATGTCATAGGAATACTATTTTAATGTTTTTATTTCTGATTGATTTACAATATTATCGAATTTTTTCTCAAGACCTGCATCAAATTTTGCCAGATTTTTCCATTCTTCCGGACCATAAACCCCGGCCGCTAAATAATCCCAAGGAACAAAACCGATCTTTTTAGCCACGGAATTCTTTTTCAAGTGAAAATCGAACGCTGAGGGATTAACAAACATTGGATCGGCAATAATTGAATGGATATCCTTTCCTGATTTCTGCCATTCGGCAAAAGACTTATCGCCAAACCTGATGTCCTTTGTCCGGGTATCCCAATAAATATTTTTGTCAGTATACAGGTTGAATTTATGCCAGTTACTGCTGAGCAAGGTACCCCTATCAAAATAGATTATGTTATTTGTGAACGAGAGAGACCTGTGCTCTTCAATCCTTGTAGCCTGAAGCTGTGAACGGATATTAAGTGCGAATATATTGTTCCTGATGATATTCTCTTTTCCATAATGCTGATGAAACCCGGAATTCTTACAGGAATAGACAAGATTGTTTTCCATAGTAATACCGTAAGACCCCTCGTCAGTATAAAGGCCCCAGCCTCCGTAATCGAATGAATAGACATGGTGTATCAGGTTATTAGAGACAACAGTTCCTTCTGAAGCTGCAAGCGTGTACACTCCGCCCATATCGCAAAGTTCACCCCAGCCGAGATGATGGATATGATTGAATGCTATCAGGTTGCGTTTTGAAGGACTGTGAGCGTAGCCCCATACCCATCCAACTGAAATTCCGGAATATCTCAGATTAGCTATCTCGTTATGTGTAAGCTTGTTATCGCTTGCATTGAATATAATTATCCCCACTGCACAAGGGAAAATATGACCTGCATCCCTGATTATATTATTATCAACTGTTATTTTGTTTGTTATTTCGTCTTCATCCGGTCTTATTATGGTCTCCCCTATTTTAACTCCCCCGGCCCCAAGGTCGTGCATATAACATTGATTTATTGTACAATTACTGCATGCTCTTCTGAACCAGAAAGCATAGGTGCCGGTATGTGCGATTTCGCAATTTCTGAATTCAATATTGTCTGCAAAATCGAGGGTAACGACTGCATCGACCGGTGCAGCGGCCTGGGCAGGTTCATTTCCGTCAGGTGGGGTCTTGTATCCTGCAACTTCAAAAATAAGATTTTCAAACCTTATATTTTCCACCCTTTTACCTGAAAGAAAGTCTCCCTGAATTGAAATAAACTCTTTAATTACAGGGATATGAAAAACAGTATTCTCTAAAGTTTCTCCTTCAAGAGGAATATAATAGAGGTAACCGGTCCGGTCGAGGAACCATTCACCCGGTGCATCAAGTGCAGCCTTAAAATTTTCTACCAGATACCTTGATTTGTTATTGATGGGATTCCATGGCTTCATTCCTTCGCCTGTGATATATACTGAGGAACTTTCCCTGCTGAAGCCAGTCACCCTTTTCCTGGTATTGTCCCAGTTGTGGTAAAAAATCATCAGAGCATCCTGAAAATCCTGTTTCGAAAATGATTTAAAACCTGAGGTGTCTGAACTGTCAAGCTCTATCTTCTGGACAGCCAGTTCAGGAGATCTCCCTGCTCCTTTTTCAAGTACTGTTTCAGTAACATTTCTTACCCTGAAGAACCCATCATTAGGGCTCCTGGCTCGAATGGCTCTTCTGCCGTTAACGTAAAGCTGTTCAAAGTAAGAATCGTACCAGGCTACCTGCGGGACAAAAGTCTTCCAAAGTTTTTCATTCACTTTTTCAAATCCGGAGATCTGTATCCCACCCCTGAAAATTGCCTTTGTTCCCGGTTCAGTCTTAAATACCAAAGGAGCAGCTGATGTTCTTGCATCCTCTTCTGTTAATATCAGGGGCTGCATCATGAAATATTCACCACCGAGGGCAATTATTTCAACAGGCCCGGCTGGTTGATTATTTTTCCTGTAATCCCTTGCCTTTCCGGCTGCAGCATTAAGCGTTGCAAGAGGTTTATCAGGAGTTCCGGGATTGCTGTCATTTCCAGTTGGGGAAAGATAGATCTTCTGAGAGGACATCGTTCCAAGGCTTGAAACAGCAAGAGCTGTCAGGAAACAGAAAATGTTCTGAATTTTCATAAAAACTCCTTTTTCATTAAATTTACGATTAATCAATAAGTCCCGCAAGAGCTGCTCCTATTAGACTGGATTGCATAACTTCAGTAAATTCAACATACCTTTTTCGGTCTCCGTCAAGGTACTCAGAAAAATAGTCCTCAAACCTCTCTTTCAGATTATACAGCTTATAAAAAGTTGTCCCCTCGATAGTAATTAATACTGGCCGTTCAGGTTTGTTACCCTTTCCTGTCTTCAGAACAACTGCAGCCAGGTTTGCTGCCACAAGTCTTGCTGTACGGTTTATCAGGTTATCGATAATATATGAGCTCTTTCTCTTATCATCCTTGTCATTGAAGCATTTTACCAGAACATTTTCATTTGAGCCGGTATTTGCCACATAGCTATTTGTCTCTTCTGAAGATAGTTCTCTTATGTCGCTCAGTCTGCCGGATGTCTGACTGGAGAATAATCCTTCTTTTGCTGCTGCTTTCAGTACAAAAAGGCACAGGTCTCCGAAATATCCTCCAGAAAACATCTTTTCGAATGTATAATTACCCGGATTTAAAGTGGTATTATCAAATGAGATATCAAGGTCTGTCCGTGGAGCCTTTCCAAAATTTCCTGATTCTATATTAATTATCATACTCTTGTTTGCATCCAGTCCGGGATTCTTAAGAATATTCCTGTTGGCTTCAATATAACAGGTATTTGTCCCGGTACCCAGAATATACCCAATATATGATTCATAAGATTTCCCATAAGATGCCGACTTGCCTGCAAGCAATGTTGCAACAGTGTCGTTGAGCAGGACTATTTGTTTTTCAGGTGTGCCCAGTGCTTCAAGCAATGACTTACCTATAATCTGACCTATTACTTCAGGCGCCTGAACCTCTTTACAGAATTGCAGGAGTTGTCCGTCCTTATTGGGAAAAATTTCTGTAGGATAGGAAAAACAAAATCCTATCCTGCTCGCTTTGTCAGCCAGTGGCCTGAGATATCCTGACATAATTTCAAAAAATTCCTTTTTTGAAACTTCCCTGTCAAGTCCGGGCATTACGCCGTTTATAACCTTATCAATTTCAAGCTTCCCATGACTGGTGAATTTTACCAGGGCGGCTCTGAAATTTGTTCCTCCAGCGTCAATTGCGAGTACAGGTGTTTCTTTGAGAAATTCATTATCTGCTTCAATATAAGTCGGTATCATTCTCAGGGAACCTGGCTCTCCTTTCAGACCTTTTGCCATCTCAGAATGGAATGATTCAGTGAGTTGATCCATATTAATATCAGATGCTCTTAATCTGTGTTCGCTTAAAAATCTGTCTGCTTCTTTCATTTTGTTTTATCAAATTTTCTTTAAAATTCCCATGATTTATTAGCATGAAAATAAGAATGTTAGAATTTCAACATAATCATTTACCAAAGTAAGAAAAAAAATCCTTTAACTTTAGCTTATGGTAAAAGGGAATAGAAAATTCATATTCTTTGTTAATGCTATAATTACAAGCTTATGGTATTTAACTGAAGTTGCCGGTTGCTGGTTGCTTGTTACTGGTTGTATTTACCTGGAAACTAGCAACTAGTAATCAGGAACTATTATAAATTGATTTATTTTAAAACTATAATGCTATGAACAAAACTGCCGAAATAGCAAAAATGATTGATCACTCAATTCTTCACCCGACTCTTACAGATGATGATTTATGGAGAGAGTGTGAAGTGGCAAGAAAGTACAATGTGGCTTCAGTATGCGTAAAGCCGTATGCAGTAAAACTGGCTGTTGCGTTTCTCAGGGGAAGTGATGTACTTGTTGGCTGTGTTATAGGATTTCCAGCCGGGAACTCCTCTATCGCCGTTAAGGCATATGAGACTGAAACTGCATGTAAGGATGGGGCTGTTGAAATTGATATGGTGATTAATATCGGTAAAGCACTTCAGGAAGACTGGCAGTATATAGAAGAAGAGATAAGAACAGTCGTTGAAACTTCACACAGGTACGGAGCAATTACCAAAGTAATTTTTGAAACTGACTTTGTTACGAGGGATGAGCATAAGATCAGGCTTTGCGAGATCTGCTCAAAAGTCAAAGCTGATTATGTAAAAACTTCAACTGGCTTTGGATTTGTAAAGGGCCCAGATGGTAAATTTTCATATAAAGGAGCAACTGCTCATGACCTGGAACTTATGAGAAAATATGCAGCTCCGGAAGTAAAAGTAAAAGCTGCCGGCGGAGTCCGTACTCTTGCTGACCTTCTGAAATTCAAGGAATTGGGAATTACCAGATGCGGTGCCACAGCTACTGCTGCCATGCTGGAAGAGGCCAGAAAACTATTCGGTGAACAATAGGGAAATCGGATTGCCAGAAATTCTCCTAAAATTCTTCTTTAAAACAATTAGCAGGATGAACAGATTTCAATATAAAGCCCATTTTGTTAGCCTGGCGATTTGCTCCAGGGAAATGCTTTTTATAGCATTCATGATCCTTTTTCTTTTCACGGGAATAAACAGGGTCGCCGGACAGGAAAAAACCAAACTGATGGTCGTAAAGGAATCACAGATCACGAGACCTCTGGAAGAAGTTCTGATAGTTTGCAGCAAACCCGGAATTATCTCCGTCAGAGACGGAAAGAATCGAGAATATATCCGGTTGCCTGCTGACAGGTTAGTCCGGTTCCAAACCGGAGGATCCCTTGGAGTTCATACGGTAACTCTTTTAAGCAGTGCCGGCAGGGAAATAGCAACGACCACCTTTAAGATGGAAGCTAATACTTCAGTTGATGATGGAGGGAGATTCGGGGAACTATTCAGACTGCTTCATGACGGAATGTTTGTTTACTCTCCAACTGGTTACGAGGAGATTGTATGGAAAGGAAGGACTTACAGTTATTTTGTCAACTGGGTCCTTGATAACAACAATACGATGAAAGGGATGCAGTATTTCAGTCCCTGCAGCCGGGATCTTACTGACCTTTTGCGGGAAAATCAGAAACCTGACGGAATGATCTGGAGTTTTGTTCAGCCCGACAGGCAGGATTTCAACTACTACGAAACCGCTTACTCCTATCTGGGGTATTTTGACCGCAACAATGGTGCCTGGTTCGTTCGTCAGCCTGCAGAGAATCATGTTGAATACAACTTTGTGAACATGATGTTCCAACACTGGAAAGCAAGCGGGGATACCGAATGGATGAAAAAGAATCTTGAATGTGCAATCCGGGCACTTGATTACTGTATTACAGATACCCTAAAATGGTCAAAGCGCTTCAGACTTCTTAAACGACCATATTGCATTGATTCATGGGATTTTCAGGTGGACGATGAGTACACACCCGAAGCTCCCCTCAGTCCAACAATGGTGGTGGTGCCGGGCAAAACAAAATTCGGAATTTTTTTTGGAGATAATACCGGATATTTTGAGGCGTGCAACCAGCTTGCGGAAATGCTGGAATATACAGGCAGGAAGGATGATGCAGCAAGATATACTACAAGGGGGAAAGATATCCTTGAGAGATTGATCGCCCTCTCGTGGAACGGTAAGTATTTTACGCATTTTATTGATGAGGATCCTTCAGTAAAACGGAATCTTGGCGTTGATGAGAAGAGCCAGATTGCACAGGGAAACATGTATTCCATCAACAGAGGACTGCCACATGAAATGAATAAAGCAATAATTGACACCTATATTAATCTTGGCAAGAGGCTTCCCGAGGGATCACCTGGTGAATGGTATTCAATTTACCCTCCATTTGAAAAGGGCTTCACAACACATGATGCCAAATGGCAATATATGAATGGCGGAGTCGCCGGCCATGCTATTGGAGAGATTGCCAGGGGAGCGTATGAGAACGGATATGAGGATTATGCTTCGGATGTGATGATACGTATGCTTGATCTTATAAAGAAAGCAGGTAATCGTCTCTGGTTTGCATATACCGGTTCAATTCCAGCTCCGCCTCCGTCGCCTGAATATAAAACTATTGATCTGTCCATGGTGGTAAACATGGATCTTTGGGATAAGGGAGGCCCAGGCGCTTTCAAATGGATGAATGCCACAAGGCCAGGGAATGATATGAGAGGATTGCCAACAGGAGATCAGGTATTTAATAATATTAAGTTTAAAGTCATCGATCCTGAAACTAATGGAAGGAAATCAGTCATAGGAATATCTTATGAAAAAGGATTCCCGGAAAAAGCAGAAGTCCCTGTAAATGGTGTTGCAAAATGCGTTTACCTTCTTCATTCCTCCTCCGATAATATACCCAGCGCATTTGCCGGGGCCATTACTTTTGTATATGCTGATGGCACAAATAAATCCCTGAACATAGTCAAATTCAAAGACGTCACAAACTGGTGGTTCTCCTCACTTAAAAATGAAAGGGCTGGCGTTGCCTGGTCAGGACCCAACCCTGTAAGCACCAAGGTTGGTGTATGCTGGGCTGCTATTGATAATCCTGAACCTGCAAAAAAGATTGAAAAGCTTATTTTCCATGCTCCGATTGAGGGCGGAATTTATGCTGTTATCGGAATAACACTGGCCGACAGGGAACATTATGTTAAGCCTAAAATTGAGTCATTCGGAGGACCTGACAACTGGGCTGCTGCAACCGGAATGGCAGCACTTGTCGAAGGGCTTGCAGGCGTCAAAAACGCCGGGCTGGCATTCGATAAAGTTGTTCTTTCCCCAAGGTGGTTCTCTGCCGGAACTGACTCGGTAAATGTCAATATTTGCCTTGCTGCATCAGGAGGTTATGTGAGTTATCACTATTTACATAATTCAGATAAGAAAGAAATATTAGTTACTCTAACCGGCAGCGGGGAAGAACTATCCGGCCATGTGCTTCTTCCTGATTCAGTCGAAAAAGTAATATCCGTAATCTGTGATGGAATATCCTTACCTTTTAAAATGGTAACAATTGAGAGTTCAAAATACACTGATTTTAATATTTTTCTTGACAAAGTACACAGTATAAAAATTAATTATGAAAAGTCTAAATAAAATCTCCATCATTTGCTTTTTCCTGTCATCGTTTGTGCTTTTTGATGGCAAGTCACAAACCGCACTTAAAGCCTGGGACATTTATGAAATAATCCTTAAATCATCCTTAGCGGCAGGGAATCCTTATACTGTTTATCTTACCGAAGGAAAACCGGCATTAGTAACTGCAAGGTTTATAGGAACTTCAGGAGCCTGCTCCGGAAAAACCATTATTGTACCAGGATTCTGGGACGGTAGCGATGTATGGAAAATCAGGTTTGCACCACCCCTGCAAGGTACCTGGAAATATGAGACAGTCTCAACCGACAGGAAATTGAATGGCAAAAAAGGACAACTGAGTGTTACAGGCTGGACAAAGGAAGAGCTTGAGGCCAA
>Ga0209745_1002199_pt1 | contig 11213 bp, 8 predicted proteins | sample BarGraNGADG00312_FD_184495 | JGI IMG/M metagenome (GOLD analysis project Ga0209745, IMG submission 184495) | Arctic peat soil microbial communities from Barrow, Alaska - Barrow Graham LP Ref core NGADG0004-312 (SPAdes) (version 2) | ecosystem: Environmental > Terrestrial > Soil > Wetlands > Peat ... | reverse complement strand
TATTATTCAACCTTCGGCTACCACTCACTCTCAGATGTCTTCTGAAGAACAGCTTGCCGTAGGAATTGAACCAGGCTTATTCAGAGTATCGGTTGGGATTGAACATATCGACGATATTATAAATGATTTTGAGCAGGCTTTTAAGAAAGTACTCTAAACGATTGAAACCCCCATCCTGCCTTCCCCCACGGGGGAAGGTGACTGTTCTAGGGGTAGGTCATTTCCCCCTTGGGGGAAACAGGAAAGGGGGTAAAATATCTATGGAAGAAAGGTTTTAATTTATCAAACTAACATGACACAACAAAAACTAAGAATAGGGCTATTCGGCTATGGATGCGTGGGCCAGGGACTTCATGATGTACTGAACAGCAGCAAGGGTTTTAAAGCCGATATTGTGAAGATCTGCGTGAAGGATCACTCAAAGAAGAGAAGAATTCCCATGTCGAATTTCACCTTCGATAAAAATGAAATCCTTAACGATCCGTCAATCAATCTGGTGGTTGAGCTTATTGATGATCCGGATGAGGCATTTAACATAGTGTCCACAGCGATGAAAAGTGGGAAAAATGTGGTATCGGCCAATAAAATGATGATTGCTCTTCATTTTAAAGAACTAGTTGAGATGCAGAGAAAATATAAAGTGTCCATGCTTTATGAAGCCTCTGCCGGAGCTAGCATTCCTATCATCAGAAATCTTGAGGAATATTACGATAATGAGCTTCTCTATTCTCTGCGTGGGATCCTGAACGGAACCACAAATTATATTCTCACAAAGATGCACAATGAGGGGATTACATATTCAGATGCATTGAAAGGAGCCCAGGAAAAAGGCTTTGCAGAATCAGACCCCACTCTCGATGTTGAAGGGTGGGACGCAAAGTATAAGCTTTGCATTATTACAGGTCACGCTTATGGATTATTTCTCGATCCGGAGGAAGTATTTCATTTTGGTATAAATAACATTTCGGAATTTGATATTCAGTATGCCAAAGAAAAGGGATTTAAGATAAAACTTGTGCCTTATGTCGGTAAGACCAATGAGAATACAATCACGAGCTTTGTTCTGCCACGATTTATTTCTTCCGATAAATATTTGTATAATGTGGATAATGAGTATAATGGCGTGATAACTGAAGCTGCGTTTGCCGATAAGCAATTTTTCAGTGGCAAGGGAGCTGGCGGGCATGCAACAGGTAGCGCAGTGTTATCGGATATTTCTGCTAACTCATATGGTTACAGATATGAGTATAAAAAGTACCAGCAAGGCACTGTTTCAAAGTATACCCGCAACCATAAACTGGAGGTCTACTTAAGGTATAAAGATGAAAAGGATAAGGATTTATTTGGATTTGAGGAAGTCTCGGAATACTTTAGCGGAAGATTTTATAAATATGTAATCGGCGTCGTTAACCTTGAAAAACTTTACACTCTTCGGAAACAACTTCGCACGATGGATGTGTTTATCGTAAATACCGGAAGAAAAGTTAATCTATAATGAAATATTCCCTGGAACACCTATTACAACACAAGATCCTTATTCTCGATGGCGCGATGGGGACTATGATCCAGAAACATAAGCTTCAGGAGAACGATTACCGTGGAGAGAAGTTCAAAGATCATCCTATGCTTCAGAAAGGCAATAATGATCTGTTATCGTTAACTATGCCGGGGATCATAAAAGGCATTCACAGAGAATATCTGGAAGCAGGAGCAGATATTGTTACAACTAATACCTTCAACTCAAACAGGATATCCATGTCAGATTATGGCATGGAGAGTCAGGTTTATAATCTGAATTTTCAATCGGCCCGATTGGTTGCTGAGGCAATAAGAGAATATGAAAATTCTGAGGAGCCTCAGGAGCATTATATTGCAGGTTCTCTGGGGCCTACTAATAGAACAGCTTCAATGTCGTCGGATGTTAATGACCCCGGTGCAAGAGCGGTAACTTTTGATCAACTCGTTGAAGCATACTCGGAACAAGTACGGGGATTGATCGACGGAGGTGTTCATATTCTTCTCATTGAAACCGTTTTTGATGTTCTGAACTGTAAAGCGGCTCTTTTTGCTATTGATTCTGTATTTGAGGAAAAGAGAATCCGGGTGCCGGTAATGGTCTCGGGAACAATTACTGATGCCAGCGGCAGAACTCTTACCGGTCAGACTCTTGAGGCATTCCTGGTATCTGTTTCACATTTCCCTTTGCTCAGCGTTGGGCTGAACTGTGCTATGGGTGCGGAACAACTCCGGCCATTTGTTGAGGAATTATCATCGAAATCCGGATTCTATATTTCGGTTCACCCTAATGCCGGACTGCCAAATCAGTTTGGGGAATACGATCAGTCTGCCTCATATATGGCTTCAATTGCAGAAGATTTCATGAGAGAAGGATGGGTAAACATTATTGGAGGTTGCTGTGGTACAACACCCTTTCACATTCAAAAAATTGCACAGCTCTCGAAAAAATACAAGCCAAGAGTAAAGCCTGATATTAAGAAATATACAAGACTAAGCGGACTAGAGGTTCTTACAATTGCTCCTGAGACCAACTTTGTAAACGTCGGAGAGCGGACTAATGTATCGGGTTCCATAAAGTTTGCGAGACTGATAAGAGAAGAAAAATATGATGAGGCTCTTGCTATAGCACGGGGCCAGGTTGAGGGAGGAGCACAGGTAATAGATATTTGTATGGACGAAGCCATGCTCGATTCGGAAAAAGCAATGGTGAAGTTTGTAAACCTTATCATGGCAGAACCGGATATTTCCCGACTTCCGCTTATGATCGATTCTTCGCGATGGAATGTTATTGAATCGGCTCTTAAATGTATTCAGGGAAAATCCGTTGTAAATTCTATTAGTCTCAAGGAAGGGGAGGATATTTTTCTGGCCCATGCACGTCTGTTAAGAAAATACGGGGCAGCAGCTGTCGTTATGCTGTTTGATGAAAAGGGTCAGGCCGACACTCTGGCAAAAAGGATCACAGTGGCTGAGAGATGTTACCGGCTGCTTGTTGACAAAATTTCATTTCCGCCTGAAGATATTATATTCGATCCTAACGTTCTGGCAATAGCAACAGGAATTGAAGAACACAACAATTATGCTGTTGATTTCATAAAAACAACAGAATGGATAAAACAAAATCTTCCGTACGCGAGGGTGAGCGGAGGAATAAGTAACCTTTCGTTTTCATTCCGTGGCACCGACACTGTTCGGGAGGCCATCCATTCGGTTTTCCTGTATTATGCTATCAGGGCAGGACTCGATATGGGTATCGTAAATCCCGGTATGTTGCAGGTTTACACTGAGATCCAGCCCGACCTGCTGCATCTTATAGAGGATGTGGTGCTTAATCGCAGGAAAGATTCTACAGAAAGACTTGTGAAATTTGCCGAAGGAATTAAGAATAAAGGAAAGAAGGAAGAAAAAGAAGATGCATGGCGGTCGCTTCCTGTAATCGATCGCATTAAACATGCACTTATCAGGGGATTGGATGAATTTATTGAAAATGATGTTGAAGAGGCGCGCTTTCTTTTCCGCCGGTCAATTGAGCTGATTGAAGGTCCGCTTATGGGAGGGATGAATGAGGTGGGGGATCTTTTCGGAGCAGGGAAAATGTTTCTTCCCCAGGTAGTTAAGAGCGCAAGGGTTATGAAAAAAGCCGTTTCAAAACTGGCACCATATATCGAAAAAGAGAGCGAAGGGCAGGAGAAAAAAACCGCAGGAAGAGTCCTTCTCGCTACCGTTAAAGGCGATGTTCATGATATAGGAAAGAACATTGTAAGTGTTGTATTATCGTGTAATAACTACGAGATAATAGATCTTGGAGTGATGGTTCCTGCTGAAAAGATAATCGATGCAGCCATTAAGGAAAATGTCGACTTTATAGGTCTGAGCGGATTAATTACGCCTTCGCTTGAGGAGATGGTTCATGTTGCTTCCGAAATGGAGAGGAGAAAGATTACAATTCCTCTTCTCATTGGTGGTGCAACCACATCGGAGATACATGCTGCAGTTAAAGTGGCGCCTGTGTATTCGCATTCCGTAATTCATGTTAAGGATGCATCGAAAGCAGCTGGTGTTCTCTCAGAACTTAGTCAGAAAGATAACAGTGCTTATATCGCCTCAATCGGGGAAAAGTATAAAAAGATGCGGGAAGACCATAACTCCCGGCAAGCTGAAAAGAACCTTCTCTCTTTGAATGAAGCAAGAAAGAATAAATATGTCACAGGCTGGCAGGACTTTAAGATTGTTGAACCGGCAAAACCGGGTCTTCATGTTCTGTCGGAAATTGATCTTAATGTTCTTTCGGGTTATATTGATTGGACCTTCTTTTTCTTTTCCTGGAAACTGTCGGGCAAATACCCCGCTATCTTCACTGATCCGGTAAAAGGGGTTGAGGCGAAGAAGTTGTTCGATGATGCACAGATTTATTTAAAGAAGATAATTACCGAAAAGCTTCTGACAGTTAAGGCTGTTGTTGGATTGTTTCCGGCAGTGTCGGAGGGGGATGATGTAAAAGTCTTTTCAGACAAAAGCAAAACTGAAGTTAAAGCGGTCCTACGGTTCTTAAGAAACCAGGAGCCAAAGGAGAAAGGTGTTCCAAATCTATCGTTATCTGATTATATTGCACCGGAAACATCGGGGTTAACTGATAATATAGGAGCTTTTGTTGTTACAGCAACTCTTAATGATGAGGCTCTTTTAAATTACAAAGAGGATGATTATGCCACAATAATGATAAGGATTCTTAGTGACCGTCTTGCAGAAGCAGCAGCGGAATGGCTTCACGAAAAGGTTCGCAGGGAATATTGGGGTTATGCAGCTCAGGAAAAGCTTACGATTGAAGAAATGCTAAAACTTAAATATAAAGGTATAAGACCAGCACCCGGCTATCCTGCCTGTCCTGATCATACTGAGAAACAGGTTCTTTTTGACCTTCTCGGTGCAGAGAAAATGATTGGAGCCAAACTCACCGAAAATTTTGCAATGATACCTCCTGCATCGGTAAGCGGGTACTTCTTTTCACATCCCGGATCGACATATTTTGCTATCGGGAAAATAGGTCATGATCAGTTGAAAGATTATGCTTTAAGAAAGAACATGAAGATTGATGAAGCAGCCCGATGGCTTGCTCCTAACTTATGATTTATTAGAAATGAGCGTTATTGAAAAAATTAAAAATGCCAAAGGGCCATTGTTCACTTTTGAATTACTGCCACCACTAAAGGGACATAGCATTGACCGGATTTACAGTGCCATTGACAGACTTGTTGAGTTTAATCCGGCATATATAAATTTTACATCGCACCGGAATGAAATTACATATTTTGAACGACCTGATGGTCTTCTCGAGAAAAAGATAATTCGCATCAGGCCGGGAACAATTGCTATTGCAGCTGCTGTAAAGTATAAATACAATATTACCGTTGTACCTCATATTTTATGTGGAGGATTTTCGAGAGAAGAGACTGAAAACGCGCTTATTGAGATGAATTTTCTTGGAATTGATGATGTGCTTGCATTACGGGGAGATCCGCCCAAAGGGACCCGCCGGTTTTTGCCTGAGAAAGATGGACATGCCAATACTTTTGAACTGGTGAGACAGATAACAAATATGAATAAAGGAAAGTATCTTGAATCGTCACTTGAAGACAATACCCCAACTAAATTCTGTATCGGAGTGGCAGCATATCCCGAAAAACACTTTGAAGCCCCCAACAGACAAATCGATATTGAATATCTTAAACATAAGGTTGATGCGGGAGCCGAATATATTGTAACCCAAATGTTTTTTGACAATCGGAAGTATTTCCGGTTTATTGATGAGTGCAGAAAAGCCGGGATCACCATTCCAATTATCCCGGGGATAAAGCCTATTTCTGCCCTGAATGATATAAAGTTAATACCACAGGCATTTCATATTGATCTGCCGAATGACCTGGTTACCTCTGTCCAAAAATGTAATACGGATAAGGAAGCGCGTGAAGTAGGAATTGAGTGGACTACCTTGCAATCGAAAGAGCTTTTAAAAGAGGGAGTACCGGGCATTCACTACTATACTCTCGGAAGATCAGATAATGTCGCCAGGATTGTGAAGGCATCATATTAATTACATCACCCCTTTTTCGCCCTCCTTGGGGAGATGCCGCCCTTGCTTCGCCGAAGCGGCTACGCGAAGGCAAGGCGGCGGCAGAGGGGGTTTAATTACCAAGGATGACTTTAGCCCCCCTTTAGGGGGATTGGGGGGCAGACCCCTGGGAGCAGTTTAGAGGGGCAGGGGGCAAAAAATGCACGGTAAAATGAAGTAAATCAATATACTATCCCACTCTATCCTCTTCAATAACCTTTAGTAATTCCCTCGCGGCATCTTCTTCCGGAACATTCTTCAGCACTGCGACTGTACCTTTATATATATGTACCTTCCCATCACCTGCCCCAACATACCCATAGTCGGCTCCGGCCATCTCCCCCGGACCATTTACAATGCATCCCATAACTGCAATTTTTAGTCCCTTAAGATGTGCAGTTGCTTCTTTTACTTTTCTAACTGAATTCTGGAGATTGAATTTTGTCCGGCCACAAGTCGGACAAGAGAGATACAAATTTCGGGTAATACGAGTTTCTGTGCATTGGAGGATGGAAAAAGCAGTTGCTGTTACCGATTGTAAATCAATACTTCCCATGTTGGTAACTGAAATGCCGGAGACTCTTTTATCAATAACATACCGGCCAAGAAGTGAAGCAGCTTTTATCTGAAGATCTTCAACATTATCTTCATGGAAGACCGGATTAATAACAATATTTAAGTTCAGATTATTTTCGTGAAGGACATTCAGAAAATGATCGACAGCATATCTCTCTTTTTCGGGATCGAAGGTGAAAATGACAAGTGTTGTATCGGGATCGGGCTTTTTGAGATATTCAATATTGAAATGCGACCCTGTGAGAAGGACATTTAATTTATCTGATTTATAAGTTGTTCCATGAAATGTTTCAGGAGAGAAGAGAGGGAATAATTTAGGATTATCTTTCTTGTCAGTCCACATTCTGTAAGGTAGCACAAGGGAAACATTTTCAGGCACGCTTTCAGGGCAACTCTTCACAATAAGAAGGTCGGCCGACCCATCTGTTTTTTCTATTTCCCCTGATTGGGTATCAGCCTTATAACCAGCATCTTTATAGGTTTTGGCATCTACTTCAGCATAAGATGTCATATTGGAAATCACAACAGGCCCGTTGATTCTCCTGAGGATTTCCGGTTTGGAAACAGGTGTTTTAATACTGACAGGTTTCTCTTGATTTGAATCTGATATTCCTCTTGGGTAATATTCAGCAAGCTTTTTAGCAACGTGGATCTCTTTCTCCGGATCTTCAGATAATGAAACCCTTATAGTGTCGCCGATCCCTTCAGAGAGCAGGGCGCCAATACCGGCAGCCGATCTGATCCTTCCATCTTCGCCCTCGCCTGCTTCGGTAACACCCAGGTGAAGGGGATACGATAAGTCTTCATTTTGCATCATCCCGACAAGCAGCCTGGTAGCTTCAATCATGATTGCTGTATCAGATGATTTCATGGAGAGAACGAGATCGTTAAAATTCTCAGCCCGGAAGATCTTTATGAACTCCATTGCTGAATTTACCATTCCTATCGGTGTATTCCCGAAGCGCGACATAATACGATCGGAGAGAGAGCCATGGTTAATCCCTACACGTATAACAGTTTTATTTCTCTGGCATATATTTATCAGAGGAAGCAGTTTTGCGTGGATACGTTCAAGCTCTTCATTATATTCTTTTTCAGGAAGATCCTGTATTTCAAAAGAAGCTCTTTTGTCGGCATAGTTACCCGGATTGATCCTGACTTTTTCGACAATTTGTGCGGCGGTCTCAGCTGCGATGGGGTTAAAATGGATATCGGCAATCAGGGGAGTGTTGAAACCGGCTTTCCGTAACTCTTTTTTAATAAGTGCAAGATTTTCAGCCTCTTTTATCCCCTGGGCGGTAAGTCTTACATAATCGGCACCGGCTTCAATAATTCTGATACATTGTGCCACCGAAGACTTAGTGTCGAGAGTATCGGTGTTAGTCATCGACTGTAGGCGGATTGGGTTGGTGCCGCCGAGGGGGGTGGAGCCGATGGAGATGCTGGAGGAGATATAATTTGACCCCCTGTGGTCCCCCTGGGAGGGGGACAAATTCGTTTTTGATAGGTTTTTCTTCATGTGTTTGTATGACTTTTGGTCCTTATGGAGGGGGACAAATCCGTTTTTGACAGGGTTTTTTTCATGAGGTTGAATAACTTTTGGTCCTACATGAAAGGGCGTCTTTTATTAAAATACAGCATATCATGATGTTGACCCCCTGTTGTCCCCCTGAAAGGCATACGCGTTAACTTAAGAATTACTTTGTTTATTAATATTGGTTTTTGTTGAAGTAACTCGCTTAAGTACAAAGGTATCTCTATCTTCGACCAACCATTCCATCTCTTCACCCTTTTGTATATTACATGCTTCTGCCACTGCTGCAGGCAGGTTTATATAGAATGATTTTGTTTTTCCCCTATCTACCCTTTGAATCTTAGCTCTATATCCCATTGATATCTCTTTAAATCAGAGGATAAAACTAAACAACTTTTTATTAAAAACACTTCATTTTTCTTCGATCTTTTTTGGTTATTAATAATAGTATATATACTATTATATATTTATTAATAACCTAAACACAAAAGAGAGATGAGGAAAGATGATTTTTCTGGATTGCTTAACGCACTGAATATCAGCATTAATGAATTGACGGCATTTTCACAAAAAACTGGTTTTATACAGCGAGTGAGAAAAGTAAATCCATTGGATTTATTGTATGCCTTATCGATGGAGGCGATGAAAGGAATTGCCAGTTATAATGATATCGCTATCTTAATTGAAAATGAGAATGGTACATCTATAAGTCGTCAGGCAATTTGGAAAAAAGTCACTGAGCAAAGTGTTGAATATTTTAAACTTATCCTTGAGGCAGTTATTTTAGCTAAAGCGAAGAGATATTATAATGATGGTTACTCTATTAATTGCAAATTCACTCGCGTATGCCCACCGGGGGGATCACAGGGGGGTCCAATAAAGTTGTTAATAACATAAATCATTTGCAGCCAGTCACATACAGATTGGCTGTTTTTTTGCTGTTTAAAACTATTTTTTGGTTTCAATATGTTGACTCACTGATTGTTTAATTTAGCAGACTGATTCGATTGTTTTGTCAGGAAGAAGCACTACATACAAGGAAGAACGTTTAAGACGCACAAACCGTCTTTCTCTTATGCTAAACCATAGGGAAATGAGGGCATTAGACATTTATTGTAACCGTTACAGGGTAAAAAACAAGTCAGAATTTCTCAGAGAGACAATTATTAAGGCAATACTTAAGAGGTTCGAAGAAGAGCATCCTTCTTTGTGGGAAGATAATGACCCAACAATTTTTAATCAGAATATAACAGTATAACGATTGAATTATACTCTTCTTTTTCTAATTTTACACATTCAGGTTTGATATTACTATTTTCAAACGGGTTTTAAATTATAAGAAGAACCGAGAAGTATTTTGATCTTCAAAAATGATGTATCCTGAAATTTTTAAAAATGCGCCAACAAAGAAAACGCCCTGGATCTTTCTGGAACCGGGTAAAATTTTTATTATGGGTCGCTCGATTCCTGAGAACCCCGGAGGCTTCTACAAACCGGTTATTGAATGGATCTCAAAATATGCTCCCGAGTGCAATGAAAAGATAAAAATTGATTTGGGGTTCGAATATATTAACTCTAGTTCTACCAAATGGATTTATACAATTATTAAAGAGATGTCCGGGATGAAGGGAATGGTACTAAACGCTACCGCCACCTGGTATTATGAGCGTGGAGATGAATATTTGTGCGAATTGGGGATAATAATGAGGTCGCTTGTAGATTGTACTTTTGTTGTGGTGGAGGTTGAAGCGATGAACAAATCGCGTTATGAAAAGATTATGTCAGGTAATAAGTGATGTTTCTAATAATAACCTTATCAAAATTGCTTATTGTTGACAGCGTTTAAAAATATTTTCTAATTTTGCAGCTCGTTTTTTGAATAAACTGACCTATGGTGTAATTGGCAACACGTCTGATTTTGGTTCAGAAGAGTTCAGGTTCGAGCCCTGATAGGTCAACCAGCTATGAACTGATTTTCTAAATAACCGCTCATAATCAATGATTTTGGGCGGTTTTCTTTTTTACAGGTAGTCAAAATGTACGCCAAAACTCCCTAGTAAGGAGTCCAATTCGAGACCTGATTCAAAATCGTCAAAAAGGTCTCGCTAAACTCTGTAACTCTCTGTTTATTTTGCACTTAATTGCATCTAATTGCATTTAATAAAATGTCTAAAATGACATAATTTGTGATTTAAACGAGACTCAAAATAGGATAAAGATGAAAAACAAAATTGTAACTCACTTTTATGTGAAAGAAGTAAAGAAAGATAGTAAGGGAGAAGCACCTATATATCTAAGAATCACTGTCAACGGGGAAAGAGCTGAAATTTCAACTAATCGTAGAATCAAACCTGATTTATGGGATAAAGTATCAGAAAGAGTTGCAGGAAGGGGCGAAGCAGCACGAGTAATAAATTCAATTCTGAACAATACTCAGGTGCAGTTTAATATCTAGCTGCATTTCCCCAGCAAAATCCAAAGGACTACAAATATTACAATAGTGCCTAAACATCCCCCACCTAATTTCAAAGCTCCGTATCCTGATAGTAGCCCTCTAAAAAGATTATTCATAATTGTTATTGTTTGATTTAGAATGCAAAAGTGGAGAAATATAAGCTGATGAGTGTTACATAAATAATGAAATAAGTTATATGATTTACATATTTGTTCATTATGAAGTTGTCCGGGCTGCACAAGGCAATTAAACCCACCATTCGAGTTATGCTTAGGCTTTTGTAATCAATGATATGAATATTTTCAAATATAATTTTTATGCCCGGTGTGAATAAGGCTATTTTCTTGAATAACCTGTTATGAATCACAAGTGAAAATTAGTTCCAAATTATATCATATTGATTTCCTAATAAATCATAATAACCAATATCTATATGATGTAAGGATGATATATCTAATGGAGTGCTGAGATTAATGTTGGTAAAACCTGTTTTAATTGACAACGATGGACTATTATAAAAC
>Ga0209745_1002197_pt1 | contig 11218 bp, 8 predicted proteins | sample BarGraNGADG00312_FD_184495 | JGI IMG/M metagenome (GOLD analysis project Ga0209745, IMG submission 184495) | Arctic peat soil microbial communities from Barrow, Alaska - Barrow Graham LP Ref core NGADG0004-312 (SPAdes) (version 2) | ecosystem: Environmental > Terrestrial > Soil > Wetlands > Peat ... | reverse complement strand
TGCCGGCATCCCGCCCGGCGACGGCCCCGTCGTCGTGACCGGCTCGGCGAGGGCCGCGAGGCGGAATGCGTCCACGACATGAGGCTAGTGGAGCACCGGTTAGCCGTCAACGGCTGACAGGCGTGCTGTGGGCTGCCGCCACGCGCGTGTGCCGCGATGCCGGGCTCCAACGTGACCGCTGAAGCTCCGGCCGCGTTCGCCCAACGGGGACGCGACGTGGCGTTGACGGCCGTGCCGCGCTGGCGCAGCATCGCGCCCGTGGAACCGCCCGTCCCCGTGGAACCGCCCGCCCCGCCCGCGTCGCCCGGCACCCGGCGGCCGCTCCCCGCCGGGACGGTCACCTTCCTCTTCACCGACATCGAGGGCTCGACCGAGCTGATCACGCGCCTGGGGAGCGCATACGAGCCCCTCCTGGAAGCGCACCGTGCCATCCTTCGGGCCGCCTTCGAGGCGGCGGGCGGCATCGAGGTGCAGACGGAGGGTGACGCGTTCTTCGTCGCGTTCGCCAGCGCGAGCGCGGCCGCGGCCGCCTCCGTCGCGGCGCAGCGAGCCCTCACCGCACATCCGTGGCCCGAGGGTTCGCAGATCCGGGTCCGGATGGGACTCCACACGGGCGAGGCCACACCCACCCCCGGCGGCGACTACACGTCGCTCGAGGTCCACCGGGCCGCGCGCATCGCCGCCGCAGGCCATGGCGGCCAGGTCCTGGTCTCCGAGACGACCCGCTCGCTCATCGGCGGCACGCTCCCCCCGGACGTGACGATCCACGACCTCGGGGAGCACCGCCTCAAGGACCTCCGGCCGGAACGCCTCGCGCAGCTCGTCGCGGCAGGCCTCCCGGCCGACTTCCCGCCGATCCGCTCGCTCGACCGGCGACCCAACAACCTGCCGACCCAGCTGACGTCGTTCGTGGGTCGCGACCGCGACCTCGCGGCCACGCTCCTGCTGCTCGACGCGTCGAGGCTCCTGACCCTCACCGGCCCCGGCGGCATCGGGAAGACGCGCCTGGCGCTCCAGATCGCGGCCGCGGCCGCGGACCGCTACCCGGACGGGGTCTGGTTCGTGCCGCTCGAGCCGCTTCGAGAGGCCGGGCTGGTGGCTGGCACGGTCGCCCGCGCCGTGGGGCTGACCGACAGCGGCGTCCGCCCCACCCTCGACCTGCTGGTGGAGCACCTCGCGCCGCGTGCCTGCCTGCTCGTCCTCGACAACTTCGAGCACGTGATCGCGGCGGCCCCGCTCGTGGCGCAGCTCCTGCGGGCTTGCCCGGCCCTCACGGTCGTGACCACCAGCCGGGGCGCCCTGCACGTCTCCGGGGAGCAGGAGTACGCGGTCCCGGGGCTCCCGGCGCCCCCTGATCCGCGCCGCCTCTCGACGTTCGAGACAGCGCGCCTTCCTGCCGAGATCCGCGCCGGCGACCCCGCGACGCTCGGCCAGTACGAGGCGGTCCGGCTCTTCGTGGCGCGCGCCCTCGCCGTCCGCCCGGACTTCCGCGTCACCAACGAGAACGCGCCGGCCGTCGCCGGGATCTGCGCCACGCTGCAGGGCCTGCCGCTTGCGATCGAGCTCGCCGCCGCGCGCATCAAGGTGCTCGCCCCGGACACGATCCTCGAGCGCCTGGAGCACCGCCTGGAGCTCCTGGCCTCCGCCTCGCGCGACCTGCCGGAGCGCCAGCGGACGCTGCGCGGCGCGATCGCCTGGAGCTACGACCTGCTCGACGATGCCGGCCGGCTCCTCCTGGCCAGGCTCTCGGTCTTCGTCGGCGGCGGGGACCTGCCCCTCATCGAGCACATCTGCGACCCGGACGGCTCGCTCGGCGGCGACCTCCTCGACGTGCTCGGCGCGCTCGTCGACCAGTCCCTCGTCCGGAGCGACGACGTCGCGGGGACCGCGCGCTTCTCACTGCTCGACACCATCCGGACCTACGGGGCAGAGCGTCTCGACGCGTCCGGCGAGGGGCCGGCGATCCGCGACCGCCATCTCGCCGCGTACCTGGAGCTGGCAGAGCGGGCCGCCGCCGGGCTCTCCGGGTCCGAGCAGCGGGCGTGGCTGGACCGGCTGGAGGCGGACGCGGACAACTTCCGGGCCGCCCTCGACCGCGCCGAGGCGATCCCCGATCCCGAGGCGGCCGTGCGGCTCGGCTTCGCGCTCTGGCGCTTCTGGCAGCAGCGCGGCTATCTCCGCGAGGGACGGCGCCGCCTCACTGCCCTGGAGGATCACGGCTGGGACCTGGCTCCCCAGGCGCATGCCCGCCTGCTGGAGGCGCTGGGGGGCGTCGCGTACTGGCAGGCCGACGCCGCCGCCTCGCGGCCCTGGTACGAGGCCGCCCTGGAGATCTGGCGCACGATCGGCGACCGGCGCGAGATCGCCAACGCGCTCTACAACCTGGGCTCGGGCGAGGTCTCGAACCTGATGGCAGGCAGCGCGGACGCCGAGTCCTGGAAGCGCGCTCGCGCCAACCTCGACGAGGCGCTCCGGAACTACGAGGCGATCGGCGATCGACTCGGGCAGGGCAACGTCCTGTGGGGGATCGGCGGCCTCTACTACTTCGCCTCGGACGGGGTGGAGGCCGAGAGCTGGTACGTCCGATCCCTCGAGCACTTTCGGGCGGTGGGGAATCGCACCATGGAGGCCTGGGCGCTCCACATGCTGGGCTCCACGGTCCTCAAGCTGGGCCGCATCGAGAACGCCGCCGACATGATGCGGCACGCCCTGGGCCATTTCCACGAGGCGGGCGACCTGTCCGGGATCACCATGGTCCTCGACGACCTGTCGGCCGTCGCGGTGACGGCCGGCGACCTCGAGCGCGCGGCGCGGCTGCGCGGGGCAGCCCGGCAGCTGACGCAGTCGACCGGCACCGAGCTTGCCCGCATGGTCGAGGAGCTGTTCGAGCAGGCCACGCGACCGAACGCGCGCGTGGCGATGCATGCCGGCGAGCTGGAGCGGCTGGAGCTCGAGGGTCGCGGCCTCCCGCTCGATGTCGCGGTCGCCTATGCGCTCGGCGAGGCCGATCCCTTCCCTGCCGGGACGGAGCCGCCCGACCGGTGACCCGCCGGGCGCCGGCCGGATGGCCGTGCCTCCCGGTACGATGGACGCCGCCGCCCGCCCCGACCTCATCGAGGATCACGCCCATGGCTGCGCCGACCGCGCCGACCGACCCGCCTCCGCCGAGGGGCGCGGATCCGGCGATTCCACCGGTCGGGGGGGCGTGACCGCGGCGCTGCGGCGCTACGCGCGGAGCTTCACGGGCTTCGAGCGCGACGCCCGGATCTTCCTCCTCGCCACGCTCGTCTACGGCGTCACGCTCAGCCTCTGGTGGGTCGACTTCAACCTGTACCTGGCGTCGCTCCACTTCGACGCCGCGTTCATCGGCCTCGTCGCCACCGCCGGCTCGGCGGCCGGGGCAGTTGCGGCCTTCCCCGCGAGCCTGCTTTCCGACCGGATCGGTCGGCGCCTGGTGCTTGTCTTCGCGACCGCCCTGTCCGCGGTAGGTGTCGTCGGGCTGCTCCTCGTCGGCTCCTCGCCGGCTGTCGCCCTGTGCGCCGCCCTCATCGGCGCCGCCAACCAGGCCTTCTTCGTGGTCCAGTCGCCGTTCATGTCCGAGCACAGCCACGCGGAGCACCGGAGCGAGCTGTTCTCGCTCCAGGGCGCGATCTCGACCGGCGTCAATGTCGTGGCGGCGCTGGTCGGCGGGGCGATCGCGGCGCTGGCCGCCCGCCTCGGTGGCTTCTCGACCGGCGATCCGGCGGCCTACCGGGTCCTCCTCGTCCTGATGCTTGGTGCCGCCGTCATCGCGACGGTGGTCCTGCTCGCGATGCGCGACGACCGGCCGCGAGCACGGCGCCGCGACTGGCGGACGCTGGAAGGCCGGCCCGGGATCCCGTGGAGCGGTGAGCCGCTGGCCGCGCGGCCCGACCTGTCCCGCCGCCGCGCGGCGATCCGGATCGGGCTGCCGCGCATCTCCGAGCCCGGCACCTTCCTGCGGCTCATCCTGCCGGGGTTCCTGATCTCGCTCGGGGCCGGCCAGGTGATCCCCTTCCTCAACCTCTTCGTGCAGGGCAAGTTCGGGCTCGACCTCGCCTCGCTGAACGCGGTCTTCGCGCTGACCAGCCTCGGTACCACGCTGGCGATCCTCTTCCAGCCCGCCCTGGCCCGGCGCGTGGGCAAGATCGGCTCGGTCGTGCTGGTCCAGGGCGCCAGCATCCCGTTCCTCGCCGTGCTCGGGTTCAGCCCGATCCTGTGGACCGTGGTCGGCTCGATGGCGATCCGCAATTCGCTGATGAACGCGGGGAACCCGATCTTCAACGCGTTCGCCATGGAGCGGCTCCGGCCCGGTGAGCGCGCAACCTACGCTGCCGCGGCAAGCCTCGCCTGGTCGCTCGGGTGGGTGATCGCCGGCCCGTGGTACAGCCTGCTCCAGGCCGCCCTCGGCTTCTCGGCCGGCTACACGATCAACTTCGTGACGATCATCATCCTCTACACGCTGGGCACGTTCCTGATCTGGACCTGGTTCCATGGCGCCGAGGGCGGCTCGGTCGGGACGCGCGCGCCGGCCGGCGCCTGAGCGTCGAAACGGTCTGCGGAGCCGCCGGCCGGCCCGCCCGGCGCGCTGCCGACCGGCTATCCTCCGCTGAGCATGGCCGAGTCCCAGCCCACCCACGAGAAGTCCGGCATCCCGCCCAATCCGGGGCGGCGCGACCTCGGGATGAAGGCGACGCTCCTGTTCCCGTCGCGCGAGATCGTCGAGCGGTTCTACGTGCCACTCATCTACACGGCCTGCCGGACGTGCTACTCGGAGCTGGAGCCGGCCGAGATCTTCCGGCGGGCAGAGTCCGGCGAGATCGACCGGGCAAAGATGCAGAAGCTGATCAGCGGCGTCGTCGAATCGGGCCACGGCAGCACGATCGAGCACGTGGTCTTCACGTTCGGGATCAGCGGGGTCAGCCGCACGCTCTCCCACCAGCTGGTCCGCCATCGCGCCGGGGTCGCCTTCGACCAGCAGAGCCAGCGGTACGTGAAGTTCACCGGGGCGGCCACGATGCTCCCGGGGACGCTCGCGGACGCCGACCCGGCGCTTCGCGCCCGGTACGAGGCGCAGGTCGACGGTGCCCTCGACCTGTACGGCGAGCTGCTTGCCGCAGGGATCCCGGGCGAGGACGCCCGCTTCGTCTTCCCCAACGCGACCCGCACGAACCTGGTCATGACCGCGAACCTGCGGGCGCTCATCCACATGTCGGGGCTCCGGCTGTGCACGATGGCGCAGTGGGAGATCCGGCGTCTCTTCCAGCTCATCCGCCACGAGGTGTTCGCCGTCAGCCCGTTCCTGGGAAGCTTCCTGGCCCCCAAGTGCGTCCCCCTCGGCTACTGCGACGAGATGGGCAACCGCGACGAGCACTGCCCGATCCGGCCGCACCGCGATTCGGTCCTCGGCGCCTGGGCGGAGAAGGCGAAGGCCGCTCGCGTCGCCGGTCGCGACGTGGCCGTGGTCGACGGCTGACGACGGAACGAATGGACGTCCACCCGGGCATGGCGATCCAGCTCCACCTCGACCGGATCCCGCCCGGGGCGCAGATCGGCCCGCGCCTCCACGGCCAGGAGGCGGTGGTCTACGTGGCAGCCGGCGAGATCGTCTTCGAGCATGGGATCGCTCTGAGCCGGCGCGTCGTCGTCCGGGCCGGTGACGTTCTCTACGAGGCGCCGGCCGACGAGGGCGTCGTCCGCAACGACGGGGCCATCGACGCCCTGGCGCTGCGTGCCGCGATCGACATCGACCCCGCTCGCCCGGCCGACGACCAGCCGTCCTGGCGAATGCGGCCCGGCGAACCGGTCCGGCGCCGCGAGGGAGCCCGCCTGATCACGACGCCAGGCCTCCGCCATCGCGTGCTCGTGGAGCCGGGCGACTTCGGCACCCTCAGCTTCAGCGTGTCCGAGATCGAGCTCGATCCGGGTGCCACGACCGGCTGGCACCGCCACCTTGCTTCCGAGCACGTGGTCGTCGTCCTCGAGGGGCGCGGCTCGGTCAGGGTCGGGTCGCTGGAGGAGACGCTCGAGCCGCTGAAGGGGGTCCGCGTGGAGATGGGGCTCCCGCATGCCATCGCGAACATCGGGCGGACGCGGCTGCGCTACTTCCTGTGCGCCACGCCCGCCGCGGATCCGCTCACGGATCGCGAGAACCTGGTCCCGCCGACCTGACGTCGGCCGGCGTCGGGCGGCCCGGGCGAAGCTGGGCGACCCGCTTGCGCTCGGCGGCCTGCGCTTGGATCGGCTGCATCGGCGACCGCCTCCAGTCGCAGTGCCTGCCCGCTCATCGCCAGCCGCCGGGGCCTACACGCCGGCCTCCGGCTCGCCGGTCGCCTGCGGAGAACAGACGGCCCGAATCGCGCGGTCGCGAACCGGCGTGGCGGGCCGATTCTCGCCGATTGGTCGCCCAATGCGAACATTCGGCGCTGGCTGCTTCCTGCGGCGGGGCGGAGGTGCCGGATCCGCGCGATCTGTTCGTCGTGGGCGACACCGGGTCGCCTTCGTGGGCCGGGCGGAGCTCGGCGGCCGGGCGACCCTCGTCTACAAGGTGTCGGCGCGTTCGCCGGCAGCCTGGCGATCCGAGTGCAAGTCGGGTGGGTGCATACGCCGGCTGCCCGCGTGGAGACGCAGAAGTGCCCGGAGGAACCACGTCCGAGGAAGCAACCTTGATGCAATCGCGGCGCGACCTCGGAGGGAGAGCAACCGGGATTGCTCCCGATCACCTCGCCGTGACCCGTTGATGTGATCGCCGGGTCGTCGGCTGTCGTAGCCCCTCCGGGCAGGGAGATCATCGCGCCGCGGCAACCCTCCGGCAACCCGGTTATCCACGAAGATGCGGGTCGGCCGGCTCCGCCCGTCCACCAACTTCGCCGCGGTGTGGATGCCGTGTGGATGAATGCCCTGCGGACCATCGCAGCCCGATCGGTCGCATCCCGTTGCGGCCACCAACGGCCACCGGCGACGGCCACCGGCGGCGGCCGACGGCGAGGCAGACCCTCAGGCGGGACGGCGGGCGATCGAGACGACGATCGTGCCCCCGGCACGGTCGTGGAGGCCGCGCCGGAGCGGGTCCACGGCCGCGGAGATGAGCAGGACCAGGAACCACGCGCCGTTCACGACGCCCAGGACGCTGACGTCGACGGCACCGCTCGCCGACAGGGAGCCCGTCGCGATCGGGAGGATCGCCAACACCGCCCAGCGACGCCCGGCAGCCTCGACCGGAAGCGCACGGGGCCCACCCGGCATCGAAGGTGCGGCATCCGCCAGCCGGACCCGGATCCCGAGCGCGCGCTGGGCGGGCGTCGCGCCCCAGCGGCACCAGCACCCGGCGAAGTAGAGCGCGTCGACGACGAGCGTCGCGGTGAGCTCCAGGGCCACGCGGAGCGGGTTGACCGCGACCACTACGAGCGCCTGCCCGTCGGGGGTCGCCTCGACGAGCGGCCCGAAGAGGGAATCGAAGAGGACGCCGATCACGACGTAGGCGAGGCCGATGATCAGCGAGTCGACGATGTACGCGACGCTCCGACGCCCGAGCGCCGCGACCGGCGCCGCAACGGGCAGGCCCATCCCGCGAACCTCAGCCGCCGATCGCGAACATCTCGACGCGGGGCAGGTTCGCGGTCCCGGCGCTCCGGAGGTCCGAGTAGCGGTCGTCGCGGGCGCCCCACACCGATCGGATCAGCGCCTCCAGCTCGGCGTCCGAGGCGCCGTCCCGGAGCGGGCCGCGGAGGTCCGTCCCGCGCGCCGCGAAGAGGCAGGTGAAGAGCTCGCCCTCCGCGGACAGCCGGGCGCGGGTGCAGGCGCCGCAGAACGGCGCCGTGACCGACGCGATCACCCCCACCTCGCCGGCCCCGTCGCGGTAGCGAAATCGCGTCGCCACCTCGCCGGGGTAGTTGGGAGGCAACGCCTCGAGCGGGAACGCTCCGTCGACCCGGGCGACGATCTCCGCCAGCGGCACGACCTCGTCCATCCGCCAGCCGTTCGCGGTCCCCACGTCCATGAACTCGATGTAGCGGAGGATGACGTCCTCGTCGCGCGCCCAGCGCGCCATCGGGATGATCGACTCCTCGTTGCTGCCGCGCCTGACCACCATGTTGACCTTGAGCGGCGCGAGGCCGGCGTCCCGCGCGGCGGCGATGCCGTCGAGGACCCGCGCGACCGGTATGTCGGCCCCGCTCATCGCGCGGAAGACCGCGTCGTCGAGGGAGTCCAGGCTCACCGTGATCCGCCGCAGCCCGGCGTCGGCGAGCGGCGCCGCAAGGGTCCGGAGTGCGGACCCATTCGTGGTCAGCGTCAGGTCGTGCACGCCGTCGAGGACCGCGAGCTGGCGCACGAGGTCCGGGAGGTCGCGGCGGACGGTCGGCTCCCCGCCGGTGATCCGGAGCTTCTCCACGCCAAGCCGGACGAAGATCTCGGCCAGGCGGACGATCTCCTCGAAACGGAGGATCTGCGACCGCGGCAGGAATGCGTAGTCGCGGCCGAAGACCTCGGCGGGCATGCAATAGGCGCATCGGAAGTTGCAGCGATCGGTCACCGAGATCCGGAGGTCGCGCGGATGCCGGCCCAATAGGTCGCGTGGCGGCGCGTCGGCGGATCGGGGGCGCGGATCCGGTGTCGGGTCGCTCATGGTCCGGACATCGTAGCCGTCCCGCCTGATCGGGGCCGCGGCCGGCGCCTCCGCGCACCGATCCGGTGCAGGCCCGCACCGAAGGGAGCGTCGGGGGTACCACCGCCGGTGCCAGGTGGTACCACTAGTCAACTCCACCGCACCGCTCCGCGCCCCTAGGCTCCGCAATGGGTGAAGGACCCCTGTCGATCACAACGACCCAAGAAGGGACCGCGCAGCATGGCGACCACCGAATCGCGAACCGGCTTCCGGCTCCCGTGGAGCACAGATCGTGCACCGTCCCGCGACGGCCTCGAGGAGAGCTACGGGGACGATCCGAGCGCGACTCCCGACGGGCCCGACGAATCCGATCTCGATGCCGTCGATGCAGCGCCAACGATCGACAGCGGAGCACCGCGCGAGGCCGGAACGGATGAAGAGGTGACCGCCGTGATCGACCCGGCCGTCGAATCGGCACCCGTGCCCGTGGAGTCGGCCCAGGAGAGCGCGCCGACGCCACCGCACGCGCTGGATTCTCCGCCGGCCGCGGACCCCGCGCCCGCCCGCCGCCCGACGAAGTTCCTGACCGACCTGACCCATGCGATGCAGGTCGCCGCCGAGCAGGCCCGTGCCGCGACCCTGGAGCAGTTCCGGGTCGATGGGTCGGCGTATGTCGAGCAGATCCAGGGACGCTCGGTCGTGGACGCGAGCGCGCTCCGCAGACACGCTGATGACGACGTTGCGAGCATCAAGGACTGGTCGAAGGTCGAGATCGCGCGGATCCGGGAAGAGACCGAGAGCCGCGTCACCGGCCGCCGAGGGCAGCTCGACGACCAGCTCGCGCGTCATCGCGCCCTCGTGGAGCGCGACGTCGCCCGGATCGAGGGACAGATCGCGTCGTTCGAGGCGGAGATGGCGGCCTTCTTCGACGAGCTGCTCGCCGAGACCGACCTCACGCTCCTCGCGGCGCGCGCCCAGCAGATGCCGGAGGCGCCCACGTTCGACGAGCCGGACGAGTCCGCGTTCACGGCCCTCATGACCGAGCCGGCAGTCGGGATCCCGGCCCCGGCGCCGATCGCCGAGCCGGAGCCGGTCGTCGAGATCGCGCCGGAGCCCGTCGTCGAGATGGCGGCCACGATCGAGCCGGATCCGATGTCGGGGCTCGTCGCGACATCCGTCGACGACGACGCTGTCACGCCATCCGCCGAGACCTCGCCCGAGACGGCGACCGACGACGCCGCATTCGACCGCGAAGCCGCGATGGCGGCGATCCAGGCCGCCGCCGAGGCGGCCGCCTCGCTCGAGGCGGAGACGATCGCGTCGGCCGACGGCACCGGCGAAGACGTGCAGACGGGCGCGGCCACAATCGCCGACGCCGACGCCGACGCCGACACCGCGACCGACGCAGCGGACTCGCCCATGACGGCCTGGTCCACGCGGGACACCGACCCGCGCCTCGCGATGCTCGGCCTGACCCCGGACTTCGCCGCGGCCGAGATTGCCGCTGCCGAGGCGGCGGCCGCCGAGCTCCAGGAGATCCCGGAGATGGACGAGCAGGACCTGACGGCCCGCCTGGCCGGCCTCGTCCCGTCCGCCTCATCCCCCGCCGCGCCCGCCGAGGCCGGCCCGAGCGTGCCCATAGTCTCGACCCAGGTCATCGTCAGCGGTCTCGTCAGCGTGGCGAGCATCGCGAGCTTCAAGCGTCACCTCAGCCGCGCTTCCGGCGTGCGCCACGTGGGCGTCTCATCCGGCCCGGACGGCGAGTTCCTGTTCACCGTCCAGCACGAGACCGAGGTCGCCCTGCGTGACCTGATCCCGACCCTGCCCGGCTTCCAGGCCCGGGTCACGGGTGGCGGCGACGGGGTCGTGACCGCGAGCGCTCACGACCCCGAAGACTGACCAGACCAGCCCCGCGAACACGAAAGGACCCGCCCGGATGGCCCGCCCTGCGATCGCGATCGCCCTGCCCGAGGACGAGCGGCAGTACGTCGTGGACGTCCTCCGCGAGGCCGAGTTCGAGCCAGTGGTTGTCGCGTGCCCGGACGACCTGGCTGCACTTCTCGCGAGCCGTCACGACGTGGCGGTCGCCATCCTCGACGGTGAGAGCGACTTCGACGAGTCGCTCGAGTACTACGGGCTCCTCCACGAGCCGGGTCGCGACATCCCGGCCCTGATGATCGTCTCGCCGCGCACGCTCGACCGGCTGGCCGGCGCGGCGGGGCGGGCAGGCGCGCACGACGAGTACTTCACCCGGCCCTATTCGCCCGAGGCGCTCCGCTGGCGCGTCGAGGCGATGATGATCCGCCAGATGGCCATCGACGACGGCAGCGGTGCCGTCCTCCAGAACGGCCCTCTCTCGGCCGGCGACTGGTCGCGGCGAGGGACGTTCCTGGCCGTCTTCAACCCCAAGGGCGGCGTGGGCAAGACCACGATCGCGGTGAACCTGGCGGCGTCCCTGGTCGCCATGGGCCGGACGGTCCTCCTCGTGGACGCGGACACCGTCACCGGCCACATCGCGAGCTCGCTCGGCATGTCGGGCGTCCGGACGCTCGTCGATTCGCTCGCCGAGACACGCGAAGGCGGGCCGGACGCCGC
>Ga0209745_1002196_pt1 | contig 11218 bp, 10 predicted proteins | sample BarGraNGADG00312_FD_184495 | JGI IMG/M metagenome (GOLD analysis project Ga0209745, IMG submission 184495) | Arctic peat soil microbial communities from Barrow, Alaska - Barrow Graham LP Ref core NGADG0004-312 (SPAdes) (version 2) | ecosystem: Environmental > Terrestrial > Soil > Wetlands > Peat... | reverse complement strand
GGAGATAAAAAACGAGCAGAACGTCGTCGAGAAAGTGCTGCGTATCACCGGGATGGTAAAGAGTATCGGAGTCCTGGTTACGATAGCGTTCGGTATTGTAGCTGTGGCTTTGGTCGCTATAACAATAAGGATGGCTATCTATTCTCGCCGCAAGGAGATCGGCATCATGAAGTTGGTTGGCGCAACCAACTGGTTCATCCGTTGGCCGTTCATGGTGGAGGGCGTAATAGAGGGCTTCTTGGGCGCGATGTTCGCGATTGTGGTAACGGTGATTTTGCACGCGACCTTGATAGAAAGATTCGGTAAAGCTATCGGCATTTCAGGCCTGGTGTCCGGGGGATACACGGCCCTGCTTGCGTTCCTGCTGTGTTTCTTCGGCATAATCATTGGGGCGGCGGGAAGCGCATTTGCTTTACGCAGGCATATAGAGGTATAAAACTCTCGGTCCTGCGCAGGAACGTGCGGCTTTGCGTCATATCATTCTAATGCTGCAGTACTACGACTATGATTAGACCTGCACGGTTGGAAACGGTAAGTGAGGGAGTGAATGGACGAACAAGATAATGACTTGGGACAGGGACCGGGACAGGGGCAGGTAGCGAATTATCCCCCCTTCCAGCAGCCCCAACAGTATCCCCCCGGCCCGCAGGGGCCTTTGCCCCCGGGGCCTCCGGATGACTTGCCGTACGGACCAACACCCGGAATGTCCCGACGAAGCAAGATAGTACTAACGGTCGTTGTCACATGTCTGGTGCTCGCCGGTCTTCTTATAGCCGGACTGGTGATCAATTGGGTACTCTTCCCATCGAAAAAAGCGGAAAAGTTCAGCCTCGAATCGTCGCCCGTATATCAGGATACCCTCTTCGACATAAAGAACCATTATTACCGTGACTTTTCCGAGGCCAAAATTACTTCCGCGGCGAAGCTGGCAGTCCAAAAGCAAGAAAAGAAGGGCGAAACCGACCCTGACAAGCTCCTTGACGCCGGCCTCACAGCCCTGGTAAAAACGCTTGGAGACGAGCATAGCGGTTACCTGACGCCCAGCGAGAATAAGAGACTCAGCCAGGATCTCAGTGGCAGCTTCTACGGGGTTGGGTTTACGCTACGTAAGGATAAGGCAACCGACAGGCCCAAGGTGGTGACCGTCATCAAGGGGTCCCCGAGCGCTAAGGCGGGTATAAAACCCGACGATATCATCATGTCGGTGGACGGAAACGACACGAAAGGAAAACCACTCGACGTGGTGGTTCTGGGCATAAGGGGGAAGAAGGGGACCAAAGTCAAGCTGAAGGTACAGCGGAAAGGCAAGGCGCTGGATTTCACTATCACCAGACAAAAGATCGACATCCCCGACTTCGAGTCCGAGATAGTGGACGGGGATATCGGTGTACTGCGGCTGTTCGAGTTCAATGAAGGGGTAAGCGAAAAGATCCGTACCGCGATAAGAGATATGCAGCAGAAAGGAGTCAAGGGCTTCATACTCGATCTTCGCAACGATCCCGGCGGGCTCCTGGAAGAAGCGGTCAAAGTGACCAGCCTGTTTGTAAACGACGGGTTGGTGGTCTCCTACCAGAGTAAGGGTGAGAGGAGCATAAACGAAAACGCCTTGGGTGGGTCCGAAACAACACTCCCTCTGGTGGTGCTCACCAACGGTGGCAGCGCCAGCTCGTCTGAGATAACCGCGGGAGCGCTAAAGGATCGTGGCCGCGCGGTTCTTGTCGGCTCCAAAACGTACGGGAAGGGTTCGATACAGAGGGTGTTCCAGCTTTCGAACCAGGGCGCCGCCAAGCTTACAATCGCCTTGTATCACTTGCCCAATGGCGAGTCGATTGACGGCAAGGGTATCCAGCCTGACGTACTGGTCAACGAGATCAAGGATGATCCGACCAAAACGGAACAGCTCCAGCTTGATAAAGCCAAGGAAGTGCTGAACAACCTCATTCAGGGCAAGCCTGCCACCGGAGAGATCCTCCTTCTGGCCGCATAAAAGCCTGGGACTCCACACTGAGTATTAGAGAATCCCCCGATGCTATACTTTCTTTATGGTGAAAAAGGGCAGCGAAACCGGCATCCAAATAAAGGCGACCAACCGCAAGGCACTCCGCGATTACGAGATCGAGGAGAAGCTGGAGGCAGGGATCGTTCTGGTGGGCAGCGAGATAAAGTCAATCCGCGAGGGCAGGGCTTCCTTGCGGGAAGCGTATGCCACTATCGACGGCGGGGAGATGTGGCTCCATGATATGAACATCTCGCCCTACGTACAGGCCTCGCATTTCGGGCACGACCCCACGAGGGTGCGAAAGCTGCTTCTTCACAAGGATGAAATAAAACGTCTGACCGGCAGAATCACCGAGAAGGGCTATACGCTGGTCCCGGTAAGGTTGTACATTAAGGACGGTAAGGCCAAGGTCGAGCTCGGTCTGGCGCGAGGAAAGCGCCAGTACGATAAGCGACGAGAGATCGCCCGCAAAGACGCTGATCGTGAGATTGAACGCGCCATCCGGTATCGAAGCCGGGGTGGGACCTGAAATGATAGGCAAGCTTCCATCTGGCAGTAGCTTTGCGGCAGCGATAGCGTTATAACTATTGATTGGAAGTGCGAACCGGTTGGTCCGAGCCCATTGAGCTCGGATGGATCTAAAAAGAATATGGGGGCGATAAGGTTTCGACAAGAGTGATGTAGGCCCTGGTGCGAGTCGAGCTCCAATAACTCGTAAAACTGTTGGAAACAAACCAAATGCCGATTCTCAATTGGCTCTGGCTGCTTAAACAGCGGTCACGTCCCCTGGGTACAGCCTGCGGTCTCGGGTAGGGCGACGTTAGCAGGATAGCCCCGGCGTCGGGGTCCCGACGACGCAAGGGTAAACTTTAAATGGGATTGGCGACGGCGAGGCCGCCCGCGGGCCGAACCGCCGCGAGACATAAACCGCGGGACATGCTCGTAGACGCCACGGCTGAAGCTCTCTTGGACGGGGGTTCGACTCCCCCCGCCTCCACCACAACTACCTAACCCCCATGCGGGGGGAGCCGAACCCCCGTCAGGGGGGTTATTTATTTGCGGGGGGAAGGTCCCCCCGCAATCAAATTCGTGGGGTGACGGAAACCCGCAGGGTTTCGCCATAGGGGAGCCTGCTCCCCTATGGGGAGTGGAGCGACGAGTGATAGCGAGGAGAGAAGCGACGGACGGGTGGTTCGACTCCCCCCGCCTCCACCAGCATTGGTGAAACTGACGCACCTCTTGCTTACCTTGCGTATTCACATGTCCATGCGTGCTTTAGCGCTTTGCCTTCTTTGAACCGCTGAATCAACGAATCGCAGGTAGGGGGTTATTTATTTGCGTGGGGAAGGTCGTGGCGGCATTTCATTCTTGGCGTTATCTAAGCGATAATAGAATCTCGCCTAGTTGTTTTGGTACCCGAGAGTTAGGGCGGATATGAAAGACAGACCGATAGGGATGTTCGACAGCGGTGTGGGTGGACTCACCGTCGCGAGATCGGTTATCGACAGGTTGCCCGGCGAGAACATCATCTATCTCGGCGACGGCGCGCGGGGGCCGTATGGCCCTCGGGATATAGCGGAGGTTCGGTCGTTCTCGCGGGAGATAATAGATTTCCTACTAGGATTCGATGTAAAGCTTGTGGTAATAGCCTGCAACAGCGCCACGGCCGCAGCGCTCGAGGAGGCACAACGCGAGTACGAGATCCCCATTGTGGGGGTAATATCGCCCGGAGTGCGCGCCGCAGTGCGACGCTCGAAACGGTTGTGCATAGGAGTCATAGGGACCAACTGCACCATCGCCAGTGGTTCCTACGAGAGGGCTCTCAAGAGGGTGGAGCCGCGGGCCAGGATATTCAGCCAGGCGTGCCCCGAGTTTGTTGAGTTCGTCGAGCGTGGCGAGGTAACGGGTGACCATATAACGGAGGTTGCACTTGGATACCTGGAACCCATGAAGGAAGCGGGCATAGATACGCTCATCATGGGTTGTACGCATTACCCTCTGCTTGAGGGATTGCTCCACCAGGTTGTGGGTTCCGAGGTGTCGCTGATAAGCAGCGCGGACGAGACGGCCGCCGAGGTTCAGGACATACTGGAGCGCCTTGGCTGGTTGAGGGACCGTGGCTTTTCCGGGAAACACTTCTTCTTTACCACCGGTGACGTCGACAAGACTATTGAACTGGGCAGGATGTTTCTGGGCCCGGAAGTCCGCGACGTTATCCCGGTTGGGCTGGAGTTCAACGAGCACCCCGACCTGGATTTGGAGTCCGCTTCTCCCCCCAGGGGAGAGGGAGTTGAAGTTTGAGGAGACAGTGGTGAGCTTTAAGGTGATTGTCGCGGGTAGTAGCGGCGGCTACGCGGGCCCGGGCAGAGCATGCAGCAGTTACCTCCTGGAGCATGAAGACTGCAGGATGGCGCTGGACCTTGGTTCTGGCGCCCTTGGCAATCTCTTGAGATATACCGATGCCGACACAGTTGACGGTCTGGCTATATCTCATCTGCACTACGACCATTACATGGATATCTATGGACTGCTCACTGCCCGTAGATTCTGGGAGGCCCAGCTTCCACCGCTGCCGATCTTGGCTCCGCCGGGCGCCGCAAAACATATCGGGGCTGTCATCTACGCGGACAACCGGGAGGCGTTCATGGGGTGCATGGACATAACGGATGTGGTTCCAGGCGATGATCTGGAGTTCGCCGGTTTCGTTGTGAGCGCCAAGCCGGCACAACACATCAAGAACTCATTTATATACCGCGTTTCAGTTGATGGCAGGACGCTTTGCTATTCCGGGGATACCGACCGCTGTGATGCGCTTGTCGAACAGGCAAGAGAGGCGGACCTCTTCCTATGCGAGGCCACCTTTACCAGCGAGGTTCCGCGAAAGATACCCGGGCACTTGACCGCAAAGGAGGCCGGGGAGACGGCCGCGCAGGCAGGGGTAGGACGGCTGTTACTTACGCACGTCTGGCCAACGCTAAGCGGCGAGCGAGCGATCGAGGATGCCCGTGCGGCATACGACGGTCCTATCGACCTTGCGATTGAGGGATTGACACTCTACGTAGGCCCGTATCCGGTTGCCGTCACGTAGAACCGAGCGGAAGATATAGAATGGGTGCCGGCAAGGGGGAAACCGCCACAGGAAAAAGGGGGATGCCTTGATCAGGACCGATGGCAGGGAACCGGACCAGATGCGGCCGGTCAAGATTACAAGGAACTACATACATCACGCCGAGGGCTCGGTCCTGATGGAGCTCGGGAACACGCGGGTGGTCTGTACCGCCACCTGCGAGGAAGCAGTTCCGAACTTCCTCAAGGGTTCAGGTTTGGGCTGGGTGACGGCTGAATACTCGATGTTGCCGCGTGCTACCCCCGAGCGGAGCAAGAGGGAGGCAGTCAGCGGGCGCCAGGGCGGGCGTACCATGGAGATTCAGCGCCTTATAGGACGGTCACTACGAGCGGTCACGGATCTCAAGACGATCGGCGAAAAGACCTTCTGGGTGGATTGCGACGTGATAGAAGCGGACGGAGGCACGAGGACGGCGGCCATAACCGGGGCGTATGTTGCACTCAGGGACGCATTCGCCACCCTAATAGACGAGGGCGTCCTTAACGAAGATCCGGCGATAGGCCGGCTGGGCGCGGTGAGCGTTGGCATGATTAATGGAGTGCACTGCCTCGATCTCTGCTTCGAGGAGGATGTCCACGCGGAAGTGGATCTAAACATAGTTGCGAACAATAGCGGAGAGATCATCGAAATACAGGGCACGGCCGAGCACAAACCGTTTTCGCGCGATGACCTCGATAGAATGATCGACCTTGGGCTGTCGGGGATAACCAGGCTGATCGAGTACCAGACATCCATGTTTGGGGACTAGGCCTGTTTCCAAAGTTGCTTTTTCATGTCTGTTGAAAGAACTCGTTTTATGGAAATCGTTATTGCCACCAGGAACAAAGGTAAGATCCGGGAGATCCTTGAAGCGCTGAACGCTGAAGGGATAGTCTTTCGCACCTTTGAGGAGTTGAAAGATTGGCCGGAGACGGAAGAGACCGGCGATACCCTTGAGGAGAACGCTCTCATCAAGGCATTTGTGCTTCGAAACAAATACAACCTGCCAGCTTTTGCAGATGACTCCGGCCTGATGGTGGACAAGCTCGACGGGCGCCCGGGCGTTTGCTCTTCGCGCTACGCGGGTCCCGAGGGTGACCCCGATCGAAATATGGACCGCCTGCTGGAGGAGTTAAGGGGAGTGCCGGACAGTGAGCGCACGGCGCGTTTCATGTCGGTCGTGGCGCTGGCCATTCCGGGTGGTGGCGTGCACGTGACGAATGGGGAATGCGATGGCGTTATCCTTGAAGAGAGGAAAGGCAAGGGGGGTTTTGGCTACGACCCGATCTTCCAGCCCTCCGGCTATGACCGCTCCATGGCTGAACTCTCGCTTGCAGAGAAGAACGCCATCAGTCACCGCGGTAAGGCGCTCCGCGCCATGAAGGAGATACTGGATCAGATGGCGTCAGACCCTCGCTAACCTTTTGGGGTGCCAGGTCCAGTTTGGTTAGTCTGCAACGGCACCGATACGTTATTAATTGTCAGACGCTGACAGACTAACCAAACTGGACCTGGCACCAAGAAGTTAGTTTGGCCCCATAGGACAGGTCAGGGCGAGCAGGCCCCGAAGCAGCAGGGTAACCTCACCATCAAGTAGGTCTGCGCACTTGAACTTCTCCGATGATGCCCCGCCAATGGGATCGTGAATGCCACTCACCTGGTGAAAGCAAGGCGAAAAGAGCGTCAGCAGCTCGAAGATGTTCAATGGCACCCCGGCCAGTGGCTTCATGAACTCGCGGCGCTCGGACGCCAGAGACGCTGCCGCGAGCCGTAATCCGAGATCGAGTTCGCCGGGCGACATCCGGCGGGCATCCGCTATCCAATCACCGCTCTCAACGGTCACTTCTCGCCGCTCCAGGAGGGTCTCGATAGCGCCGTTTATCTCAATTAAAGAGAAGTATTTGTTCATGTGTGCGGGGAAACGATTTGCCAGTACGTAAGATTGCTGACGGGTCATTGCAATGGCCAGGTCGCAGCGGCCCATGTGTTCCTCTTCGGCTCGCGAGGCGCCCGTATCGCAGACCGGCACACCAAGGTGTTCCAGGGCCAGGAGGGCATCATCGTGTGGGGGCGCGTCTGGTTGGGCCTCGAGTCCGCAGGATTCAGTGGTCAGAACTCCGCTCGATTCACCCAGGAAAGTTCGCGCGCGTTCCCTCAACACGCACTCGGAGATGACACTCCTCATTAAGTTACCGGAGCAAACGAACAAGATATTCATAGCATCAGAAATCTATCCGGCGAAGGTCAAGAGCGGGACCCAACCTTCGACGGCGTGACTACGTCGAGGACCTGCGGGTCTAAGGAGATATGGAACTTCGTACCCTCTGGATAGAAATAGACATCGCCGTCCTCCTGGCTGTACATATCGTCCATCAGCTCGACCTCAACCTCCCGGCAGGTGAAGGTGCTGACCTGCCGGAACCTCCGGTGCTGACCGAGCTGCATAGACATCGCGGCAATGAACGCCTTTGGCGCGCCCATGGGTTTCACCAGCACTACGTGGAGCAGGCCGTCGTCAGGCTCGGCGCCGGGGGCTATCCTGAAGGTGCGGGCATACTGATTGATGTTGGCGATCATCATGCCAATAATGGACCCCTCGTACTCCAGCCCGCTGGCCTTCACTCTTACTTCATATCTGGGTATTCCCTTGAATACCAGCACCACTGCGTGCTTTAGCGAAGCGTACCAGTATCCGGGCACGCTGAATCTCTTGTACTTCAGCGAGCGGCGGGCAAGGTCCGCGTCCAATCCGAACCCGATAATATTGCTACAGTACTTGAGCTGGTTCTTTACGCCCTCTATCTCCATCTTGATGACGTCGATAGTGCGTACGTTGAAGTCGGCCATAGCCTCCAGGCTGTCCTCCACCGAACGCAGGTGCATTGCCCGGCAGAAGTCGTTGGCGGTGCCCGCGGGCACAGGCGCCAGCACCACGTTCTTGTTGGAACGTGAGAGCATCACGTTGTTGACGACCTGATTTATAGCGCCGTCGCCCCCCACTACCATTATCACTCGAGACCCGCCAAACCTCTTGGACCAAAACTCGATTGTGGAGCCCACATCGTCGGGGTGGTCTGTGCTGGTCTCCTCCAGGTCCATGCCCTCTCGGCGTGCCATGCGCCGGACGTCGGACGCCCTTTCGGTACCTTTTTTACTCACCGGGTTAACTACCATAAGCATGCGCTCTTCGACGTTCTTCAAACGGTCGAGAATGCGTCGCCTCTCCGAGCTTTTCATGGCCCCTCCCGAGTGTCCCGTCCCATAAGTACAGTGGCATTCGAACGCTGCTGCATCCGCTCCTGCTGCGTTCCGCTCCCTGCGCCGTACTCCAAGAGTACGACTCAGTCGCGCGCATTGCCGGCACGGCGCACCAACGCTCTCGGTGCTTCACTGTATTTATGGGACGGAACACTTTGAAAACAAACGCAAGTATAACATAGCGAAGGGCACGGTAGCCGCCTTTCTGGTACTATGCGGGTGCCGCTACTATCAGGACGAACGGGAGGAGTTTTGAAGCTGATTGCGCACAGAGGTGGCAGGGGCTTTGGCACGGACAATACCCTCGAGGCCATGGAAGCGGCCGTGAGGGCGGGGGTTCGAATGATCGAGACGGACGTCAGAATGACTGCCGATAATGAGTTGATCATCTGTCACGATGCTACCGTGTGGGGCCGTTCGGTAGGCCGGACCTCATTCGACGACCTCAAGAAGATCGCCCCTGAGAGGCCGCTGCTCGCCGAGGTTCTCGAGCGTCTCGCCGGTTGGGTCACTTTCAACATCGAGGTCAAGGATGCTTCCATGAAGGCGCTGGCCACGATGTTCGCGGCGTACAGCATCGAGGGGGACACCCTGGTGAGCTCCTTTAGCGCGGAGTTTCTGAAGGGCTTCAAAACTTCATTCCCGAGCGTACGGACCGGGCACATCTACCGTTTGCCGTACGGACATGACAAGAGGCTCGAGAACGCCGTGGAGATAGGCGTGGAGGTGGTACTCCCTTACTTCAACAGTATCAGCGAAGAGCTTATCACGGACGCGCACGGGTTCGGCCTGGAGGTCTACGCCTGGACGGTGAACGAGGAAAAAGATTTCAGGAAGCTGCAACAGTGGGGCGTTGACGGTGTGATAACCGATCGCTATCTCGAGCTTCAAGCCTTGCTGGACTGACAGGCGTCCAATGACGCGCTTTACTTGTAACCGTCGGGGTTGGCGCTATGCCAGGTCCAAGCGCTTTTAACTATATCGCGTAGCTCTTCGAAAGCGGGTTCCCAGCCCAACTCGGAGCGGATGCGCTTCGATGAAGCCACCAACGAAGGTGGATCTCCCTCCCGCCGGGGCGCGTCCTCCACCTCGAACCGCCTGTCGGACACCTGCTCTACCATGTCGATGACCTGCCTGACCGAGAAGCCGATACCGTTGCCGAGATTGAACCTCTCGCTCGGGCCGCCTGAGGAGAGGTGCTCAAGCGCCAGCAGGTGAGCGCGCGCGAGATCCACTACGTGTATGTAATCGCGTATGCAAGTACCATCCTTGGTGGGGTAATCGGTGCCGAAAACAGAAACCCCGGGTTTGGTACCAAGTGCGGCGGCGATCACATTGGGAATAAGATGCGTCTCGGGCTTGTGGTCCTCTCCCACGTTGTGTTCCGTGTCGGCGCCCGCGGCGTTGAAGTAGCGCAGCGAAACATGACGCATATCGCCAACGCGGTCCAGCTCGGCCAGCACTAGCTCGATCATTACCTTTGAATGACCGTAAGGGTTGAGCGGCACCTGTTCGGCCGCTTCGACTATGGGGACCGACTTTGGCTCGCCGAAGATGGCGGCCGACGAGGAAAAGACCATGTTGCCGCAGCCGGACTCAACCAGTGCACGGAAGAGGCTAATGCTGCCGCTCAAGTTGTTTTGAAAGTATTCGAGGGGTCTCTCCATCGAGTCGCCGACCAGGCTCTTTGCGGCAAAGTGCATACATCCTTCCGGCCTGAAGCGACGGCAAGCCTCGGCAACCCTGCCCTGGTCTAGGAGGTCGAGGACGACCATTCCCAGGCCGGCGACCGCCTTCCTGTGACCTGTGGAAAGATCGTCGAGTATGAGGACCTCGTGCCCCGAGTCCGAAAGTAGCCACGAAACGATCGACCCGATGTAACCGGCTCCCCCCGTTACCAGTACCCTCACCGCGACAACCCCCTAGAACTTCTTTGCGCCAACGCCGGGCACTGTCACAATGAAATCGGCATCGTAGTGGGTTGCCTGCCAGTACAGACCGGGTACGCGCCTCAGGAATCCCTCAACCGCGTTCTTTTTCATCGCGGCCACTACACAGCCCCCGAATCCGGCCCCTGTCATGCGACACCCCCAGACTCCTTGCTGATTGATGGCGATCTCTTGCAATGCATCGAGCTCGTGACAGGATACCTCGTAGAGGTCCCGGAGTGATTCATGCGAACGGTTCATCAGGTGGCCGAGCGTCTCAGGGTCGCCGGTCTCGATACACCGTGCCGCTTCCTCTACCCTGACACTCTCATAGACAACATGCTCCGCGCGTTTCTCCAGTACCGGCGGTAGCGAGTAGCGCGCCCGCTCGAATTCGTTGATGCTGATTTGCGTAAGGTTCCTCTTCGATCCGAGTTTCTTTGATAAAAGGTCCAGCGCTTGTTCACATTCGAGCCTTCTGGTCCGATACTCCGTATCCGACAGGGAGCGGCGCATGCCGGTGTGCCCCACCACCAGAGCGACATCCTGTAAGTTGAACGGCACCTGCCGGTGCGCCAGGGTCTCGCAGTTGAGAAACAACAAATGTCCCTTCTGTGCATATGCGACCGAGAACTGATCAAGAATCCCGCATTGGACACCAACGAAGTCGTTCTCGGCCCGTAGGCCCACTTTAACGATGTCGTCGCGGTCCATTTGACAACCAAGGGTTTCCATCCCTAATGCAGTGACAATCTCGATTGAGGCGGAAGAGGAAAGCCCCGAGTCGAGGGGGAGATCTCCAAAGTAGAACGCGTCGAACGGCGGTAGCTCGTCGCAGTAATCACGCGCGAACAGGCAAACACCTCGCACGTAGTCCGCCCAGTCGCCGGTCTTGGAGATGTCCGCCGGCATTATACGCGCGTCCAG
>Ga0209745_1002195_pt1 | contig 11218 bp, 8 predicted proteins | sample BarGraNGADG00312_FD_184495 | JGI IMG/M metagenome (GOLD analysis project Ga0209745, IMG submission 184495) | Arctic peat soil microbial communities from Barrow, Alaska - Barrow Graham LP Ref core NGADG0004-312 (SPAdes) (version 2) | ecosystem: Environmental > Terrestrial > Soil > Wetlands > Peat ... | reverse complement strand
CTCTCCTATGTCAGCTGCTCACCCTTCAGGGTGCCGATAGCTCGCCTGGCCGCTGCACAGGCAGAATTGAAATTCGGTAAAAAATAAACCGACAAATTGAATTTGCAAATAAAAAAGGCTGCTCCGGCAGCTTTTTTTTTGACCTGATTTATCTGACCCTTATAAACATCACTGAGGATGATGATACTCCTTCAGGTGACCTCGCTTCCATCCTGATTATATAACTGCCTGCAGTAAGTCCGGCTGAAGGAGTCCAGTAATGTAAACACGGTCCCGGATTTTCGCTCCCGTGAAAGATGTTTTCAACTATTCTCCCGTCAGGAGTGAAGAGGTCAACAGAGACCTCCGCGGCGGACCTGAGAGTATATGTCACCGTTGCCGAAGATGACGAGGGATTGGGAAAAACAGAAAGATCACTTCCGTCCTCCCCGGTATCCCTGATCTCTGTCGGGGTAATTACCATGGCATCATCAAAAATCATTGTACCCTGCTTTGCTCCTCCCGGGGTTTGATTAATGACCAGGCTGTGATACTGCCAGTCGCCATAGCCTCCTATCCGGCTGAACGGTACTGAAACCAGGTCCCATCCCGCCCAGTCAACAGTGTCTGCAAAAACTATCTGGTTGACAGTGCCCGGCGAATAAAACCAGTACTCCAGGACATTGTTGCTCAGATCGCCGTACACCCACATCGCGAATGATGAAGACAGGTTGCTGCCTATAACCGGTTTGCGTGTATCAAAAACCCTGCAAATGCCTCCGTTCTCACCCGTGAAGACATAATCAAGCCTTCCTGCAACGCTGCCCGTATGCACTATTTCAGATGAAGCCGTAAATGTTGTGAGGGGATTGTCAGTGCCAACCGTGCTGCCACTGGCTTCCGGATCCCAGAAACCTGATATGTCATCAAACGGCTCAACCACAGTCCCGGTTTCATATGCCTTAACACGGGTGGTAAAAGTATACTCTGTATTCTCGCCAAGCGTGATGCCCGTGATATCCTTCACGCCAGCATCAAGGATAATACGGAACTGGCTGTTAACGGTCAGAGCCTGTTCCGGTTCAAAGCTGTAAATACCCTTGCCGTCAACAGTTGTAAACTTCTCCATAGATTTGACAAGAGGCTCGGACTGACTATTAACAACCTTGATCCCGGCTGAAGCTGAAGCCTGGTCAGGAGGTGCATCAAGGAAAACAGTAACTCTTGGATACAATGTTACTCCCGAAAGCCCTCCTGAGGGAAAGATTCTTTCCATTTTAAGTTTTGTACGCGATTTGGTTACAAAACTGTACTGGAACTCAGACAGAAGAGGTACATTCCATTGTGAGCAGGCGCCTGTGACCAGCCTCAGCTGATAATTAGTCCTGCTGGTAAATCCAACCTCCGGTTTAACCTTCAGCACTTTGCTTTTTGCATCCCATTCATAGACAACACTGGCTTCAGGACTGAACACCAGGTTGGTCTGGACAACATTCCTGTTCATAGGTATATTGAACACAAACGTAAACTCCTGGTTAAATGGCAGGCTGTCAGCTGTACTGGTAATAAAATCAAGAACCACCGGAAACCTGGTGGTATCAAATGCCGGGAGGAAGTCTGCCAGTGTTGTCTTCCCGGCGGTTACAGTAACGGGTACAGTCTGATTTAAGAAATCAGGTATCCCGCCGCAGATAATTTCGTAATTTCCCGGGGCCAGCGAATCAAACATGAAAAATCCGTTATTCAGGTCATCGAGAGTGACGGCAATGTTGTCAGGCATAAGAGTTACCACAGCATTGTTGAAAGGCATGTTTTCGTCTTTCGTTCCAGGTTTGAAATAGTATGAGGGTGAGGTCATTTTGTCTCTTACCGTTCCTGCAATAATGCCTGTAGATTCAGTATTAACATTGCCGTACTGAGCCAGGGCCCTGAGTATGGCCCATGACTCATGATGAAGGTGATTCTTGTTTCTAAGTCTCCATGATTCGGGGATATAATCATGATAAGATCCTTCAGACAGGACTCCCGGCATGGTCAGTGTCCTGAGAACGCCGAGACCTACCTTGTCACCCCACTCCGGATAGAAGGTCCAATCGCCTCTGACCCACTCAAAGGTATTCGTCCAGCAGTTGCCCTTTTCGAACAGCTTAGCCCACAGTATCTGAGCCATGACCTTTGACTCAGGGAATACAGGCTGGTCATCGTATCCTCTGAAAAGCACCAGTGGTTGGTTGCGTGTGCCGTCAAACCCGTTGCTGTGAATGGCAACAAAGATATCGGCATTGGCCGTATTGGCCATGGCGGCTATGGAAGAGAGCGGAAGGTCATCTGATGTGTAATTGGTAGTTCGCGACATGAATACCGTGGCATTACGGTCTGTCAGCAGGTCCCGGAGAAAGAGTCCTTTCTCAAGGTTGCCCTCCGACTCCCAGAAGTCAGTTGCGAGCATATGCCTGTCATCCGAATCATTTCCTCCGTGGCCGGGATTGAGAAAAATCCTCATGCCGGTAAAATCGGCCTTCTGACCATACTGAACCGACGGAAAAAAGAGACACCCCGTTATGAGCCCGGTTATGAGCCACTGCTTCATCTCACCCTGATCTTCATTATAAATATTTCACCTTCATCGGTACAAAAAGCGAGTTTCTTTCCGTCGGAAAACGGAAACGGATACATTTCGGTCCGGTTCCCGGTATGAGTCAGGTAACTTCTCTTTTCAGCAGGAAGCGAATAGTATACAATTTCTGACGAGACCACCCTGTGCCCGTCATCTTTGTCATCCATACCTATTATTATATTATCATTAAGCCACTTCGGGGCATTTATCCTGCCCGCATCGTAGAGGATCCGGCCTTCCGTATTGCAAATAAAGGTATTGCGTCCCTGAAAGCTGTATACGATTTTGGATCTGTCAGGCGATAATGAAACCCAGATATAATAACCTTCCCCGCTGGGCCTGAGTGGCCTCCTCTCACCTCCGGCATAAATGACAGGTACAAGATCCTCGATAACAACAAAAATATCGTCTCCGGCACCCTTAAGTAACTCAGAACCTGATGACTCAATCCTGCTCTTATTTTCTGATTTTACCAGTATCCGGTTACCGGAGACAGCCGCTGGCATGACACCTCTTTCTTTATCCAGGAGGGTTGCTGTCTTGCCGGTTACAAGATCATATTTATACAGGGAAGTATATTTTTTTTGTTCGGCAAAAACATCTGACCGGTATATGACACTTTGCCCGTCTTCCGTAATGGCGGGTTCATAGCCGGCACCTGCGTCAGAGCTGATTTTCAGGATCTTTCCACGCCTTGTATCCAGAATAGAGAGGCCTTTATAACCCTCTGCAGTCACGAGTAAAAAGCGCGAGCCGGGCACAGTGCCTGCCAGAATGTATGTTCCGTTATCCTCAGGCCGGACTTTGGTAACGGACCTCATTCGGATTTCCTGCCCTGATGCACCCAGGGAAAAGAATAAAAGCAGTAAAAAAAGGATTGCTCTCATGTCATTCAGTAATAACATTTAAAGATAACTATTTAGCTTGTCACTATATTATATCAATATATTGCCGGCCTGACATTTATCACAATCCCTAATAACTTAATATTATTAACTTTATCACGACTACCTAAATACCTGTTATGAAATCAAAAAAAATTCTGGACCAGTATGGTATCACGGATGTTAAGGAATTAATTCATAATCCGTCTTATGAACAGCTCTTTGCCGAGGAGACATCACCGGCAACTGAAGGTTATGAGAGAGGCACCGTTACGAATACCGGCGCAGTGGCTGTTGATACAGGTATCTTTACCGGCAGGTCGCCTAAGGACAAGTATATAGTACGTGATGCCAAGACTGAGAATACAGTATGGTGGAAATCGGCAACGGCCACTGTATCTGATAATAAACCTGTTACCGCTGAAGCGTGGGAACACTGTAAAGAGATTACCTTGAGGCAGCTCTCCGGCAGGAAGCTTTTCGTCGTTGACTGTTACTGCGGGGCCAATGTTGATTCCAGGCTGAATGTGAGGTTCGTCATGGAAGTGGCATGGCAGGCCCATTTCGTTAAGAACATGTTCATAAGGCCGTCAGAGGAGGAGCTCAAATCATTCCAACCTGATTTTGTTGTACTCATGGCATCGAAAACCACGAATCCTGAATACAAACAGTTCGGAATGAATTCCGAGAATTTCGTACTGTTCAATCTGACCGAGAACATGGCTCTTGTCGGAGGCACGTGGTACGGCGGCGAGATGAAGAAAGGCATCTTCTCCGTGATGAACTACTACCTTCCGCTCAGAGGCATCGCCTCAATGCATTGCTCAGCCAATGTCGGAAAGAAGGAAGATGTGGCTATCTTCTTCGGCCTGTCAGGAACGGGCAAGACTACGCTGTCAACTGATCCTGACAGGGCCCTGATAGGCGACGATGAACACGGATGGGATGACGCCGGCATCTTCAACTTTGAGGGAGGGTGTTATGCCAAGTGCATTAACCTCAGTCCCGGGAATGAGCCTGACATTTACAAGGCCATCCGTCGTGATGCCCTGCTCGAGAACGTAGTGGTCAGCGGGAATGGAGAAATAGACTTCGCCAGCAACGCAAAAACAGAGAATACGAGGGTATCATATCCGATCTATCATATTGACAACATTGTGCGGCCGGTATCAAAAGCCGGTCATGCGACCACGGTGATCTTTCTGACGGCTGATGCTTTCGGCGTCCTGCCACCGGTAGCCAGGCTTACTGAGGAGCAGACACGGTATTATTTTCTCAGTGGTTATACGGCCAAGGTTGCCGGAACTGAACGGGGTATTGTAGAACCTCTCCCCTCCTTCTCAGCCTGTTTCGGTGCTGCCTTTCTTATGCTTGATCCGATTATTTATGCGCATGAACTGACCCGGAAGATGAAAGCTCATAAAGGCGATGCCTGGCTCGTGAATACCGGCTGGATGGGTGGCCCGTACGGTGCCGGCAAACGTATTGATCTGCCCTCAACCAGGAATATCATCGACGCAATCCTGAGCAGGACACTTGACAAGGTGCAGTTTGTCAACCTGCCAGTCTTCAACCTGAGCATACCTGTCAAAGTCGCAGGTGTGCCTGACGGACTGCTTGATCCGCGCAAGTCATGGGGCAGCAGTGAGAAATGGGACACAGCTGCAAAAGACCTGGCCGGGAAATTCATTAAGAATTTCGGTAAATTCACTTCTAACACTGAAACAGCAAAACTTGTATCTTCGGGTCCGGTGTTGTAACAAAACATAAATGGTAATATACCTTTTTGTTCTGGCTTTGATCCTCTCTTATCTGGCCGGGTCCATACCTTCTTCAGTGTGGGCAGGAAGGATGTTCCACGGTATTGACATAAGAGAACACGGCAGCGGAAATGCAGGTGCCACAAACACTATCAGGGTGTTGGGATGGAAGACCGGCGTCCCTGTTCTTGTCTTTGATCTTGCCAAAGGATGGCTTGCTGCTTCCCTCCCGGTCTTTCTCAGTGCTGCCCCGCCGGGATCGCAACAGATGACGGCGCTGCAGATAGCGTGCGGTCTGGCAGCAATCATCGGTCATGTGTTCCCGGTCTTTGCTGGCTTCCGTGGCGGCAAAGGTGTGGCAACAACCTTCGGCATGCTCCTTGCCCTCCACCCGTTACTGACACTGTCATGTGCGGGTATATTCCTGGTGGTGCTCCTGATAAGCAATTATGTTTCACTAAGTTCAATGGCAGCAGGAATAATGTTCCCGGTGCTGCTCATGACCGTTTTCCACACACCCTCGCTTCTGCTGAAGGTCTTTTCCGTGTTAATCGCCATAGCCCTCGTCGTAACCCATAAGAAGAACATTGGAAGACTAATAAGGGGTGAAGAGAAGAAATTCATAAAGTGGAAGAAAAGCTAAATTATACTAATTTTGCCACCCTGTAAACAACCCTAAAACTCAAATAAAACTAAAATGGAAGGTATAAAAGGAACACGCACGGAGAAGAATCTCCTAAAGGCATTTGCAGGTGAATCACAGGCAAAGAACCGATATGAATTTGCATCAAAGGTTGCGAAAGAAGAAGGATACGAACAGATAGCTGCCATTTTTCTTGAGACGGCATTGCAGGAACAGCAGCATGCAAAACGCTTCTTTAAATTTCTTGAAGGAGGCATGCTGGAGATAACGGCATCATACCCTGCAGGCAAGACTCTAACGACGGGTGATAACCTCGCAGCTGCTGCTGCAGGCGAACACGAAGAGTGGTCAGAGTTGTACCCGGCATTTGCAAAGGAAGCTGAGGAAGAAGGCTTCAAGGAGATTGCAACAGCATTCAAAGCCATCTCTTCAGCTGAGAAGGTTCATGAAGAAAGGTACAGGAAGCTTCTTGCCAATGTAATGGGTAATAAAGTGTTCGAACGCGGTGAACAGGTCTTCTGGTATTGCCGTAAATGCGGGTATGTTCATTTTGGCACCAAGCCTTTAAAAAACTGTCCGGCATGTCTCCATCCTATCTCATACTTTGAGATCTATGCCGAGAACTATTGAAAACAATCTTCATGGGAATAACTGATAGCCAGGCGATGCTCGAGCTGATGAGCGTCAGACAGAGTGAGAGAAGATATCTCGATAAGCCTGTTGAGAGAGAAAAGATAGACAGAATAGCGGAAGCCGGAAGGCTGTCGCCGTCGGCATGCAACGGACAGCCGTGGAAGTTCATCGTGGTCGATGAGCCTGCGCTGTGTCTCGAGGTGGCCGGTGCGACAGAATCGACAGTGCTTAGCATGAATGGATTCGTTCGCCAGGCTCCTGTTCTTATCGTTATTGTAAGAGAGAAATCGAACTTCACCTCAAGGGCGGGGGACCTGATAAAGAAAAAAGACTATTCACTGATCGACATCGGCATAGCGACAGCATCAATGGTTTACCAGGCTTTCGCGGAAGGACTGGGAACATGTATCGTAGGATGGTTCGACGAGAATAAGATAAAGAAAATCCTTGGCATACCCAAATCGAAAAAGGTTGAGCTGGTGCTCTCAGTGGGGTACACTGAGAACACTGTAAGGAAGAAATCACGCAAACCTGCGGGGGAGGTGATTTCGTTCAATAAGTACTAAAAAAAAGCTGCCGGGGGGCAGCTTTTTTGATTTGCGATTTGCGATTGCGATTTGCGATTGCGATTTGCGATTTGGATTTGCGATTTCTTTATTTGAGTTTCCCCAATGCCTCTTTAATTCTTCTTACCGCCTCCGTAATCTTATCATCAGAAGTGGCATATGAAATTCTGATACAGTCTGATGCGCCAAAGGCAGTGCCGCTGACCATCGCCACCCTGGCTTCACTGAGCAGGAAGAATGTGATGTCATCTGCGTCTTTCATCACCTTGCCTTCAAAGCTCTTTCCAATGAATGAACTTATATCAGGCATAACATAAAATGCCCCCTGCGGTACCCTGACCTTCAGTCCGGGTACATCATTCAGAAGACTGCATATCAGATCGCGGCGGCGAAGAAATGCTTCGCGCATTTTTGTCCTGGAGTCGCTTTTGGAGGTTATCGCTGCAAGGGCAGCTCTCTGTGCAATGGAGCACACACCGGATGTGAACTGACCCTGCAGCTTGTTGCATGCCTTGGCCAGCCACAACGGAGCTCCCATGTAACCGATCCTCCAACCTGTCATGGCATATCCCTTTGAAACGCCATTGACGGTAACAACCCTGTCAGCAATGGATGAGAATGTGCCAAGACTAATATGTGTTCCTGAAAAAGTGATGTGCTCATAGATCTCGTCAGATATTATCAGCACCTGCGGGTGCTTTTCAATCACCTTCACCAGAGCTGCCATCTCTTCCCTTGTATATACCATTCCCGTCGGATTAGATGGGGAGTTAAAGATCAGCACCCTGGTCTTCGGAGTCATGGCTTTCTCCAGCTGACCGGCAGTGACCTTAAAATCACTGTCTATACTTGTTTGAATAATAACCGGTGTACCTTCTGAAAAAGTAATATGATCGAGGTAGCTTACCCAGTAAGGTGCAAGGAGTATGACCTCATCACCCGGGTCTACTACAGAGATGAGTATGTTTATCAGCGTATGCTTGCCACCGGCGGAGACGATGATCTGTTCAGGTGAATAATCAAGACCGTTCTCCTCCCTGAATTTGCGTGAGATAGCCTGCCTGAGATCGGCGTAACCCGGTACAGGCGGATAGAATGAAAAGTTATCGTCAATAGCCTTCTTGGCTGCTTCCTTGATGTCATCAGGGGTAAAAAAATCAGGCTCCCCGAGGCTGAGGCTTATCACATCTATGCCCTGCTCCTTCAGCTCACGGCTCTTCTGGGCCATAGCCAGTGTCTGGGATACCGACAACGATTGTACTCTCCTGGAAATATGCTCCATAATTATTTGCTATTATTTACTTACCGGTGTGAACAGTCCAAATGTAATTGTTAAAAGTGAAAAAGAAAAGGGTTTATAACACTCTCCCTGCCGTTTATCTGTCTTTGATAAAAATGATTAATTTGCATGCCTTAACCTGCTTAATGCACTAGTGACATGGAAACATTCTACGATATTCTGAAGATAACGCTACCGGCCCTGCTGGTGATGATCACCGCCTGGCTGGTAATAAGACACATGCTGCAGGATGATCAGGACAGGAGGCGCCAGGACCTTCTGCTTCAGACCGTCAAGACCATTACACCAATAAAGCTACAGGCTTATGAAAGGATCGTTCTTTTTCTCGAACGCATCTCAACCGAATCGCTCATCATGCGCACCGGCAAGCCTGAGATGACCGCACAGCAGCTTCATTCAGCCATGATAGGCAATATCAGGAATGAGTATGAGCATAACCTCTCACAGCAGATCTATATGAGCAATGAAGCGTGGGAGATGGTAAAGAATGCGAAAGGGACTGTTGTCAGGATCATAAACAACATTGCAACCAAGCTTCCTCCCACTGCTACCGGTGAGGAGCTGTCACGGCTTCTCATCGAGGAGATAATGGATATGGATGCTGAGCCGTGCCGCGCTGCATTGAACTATGTAAAGGCAGAGCTGGCACGTTACATGATGTGACAACGATATTAATTACACACTGAAGAGACGCCTAAATCGGGCGACTCATTGGCATGATTACAGAAGCAGAGACGCCCAAATCGGGCGTCTCTGCTACGTATTGTCTAAAGAAGAATATTCTGTTTAAAGGAGAGATATACTTCTCCTCACAAACGTGCTCAGGGCTTCGCCCTTAAGCATGTTATTTGCCAGCAGGGCCAGGTCAACCAACTGATGTACAGCCTTATGATCAGCACCAAAGCCTGTCAGTAATGTTTTCCTCTTCTCCTCGAGCTGCTTTAAATCGCCTTTCAGCCTTTCCAGGTCATCCTTTTCGAACTGGGATATTTCCTCAGGTTTCTTTTTGCCATGCTCCTTCTCCATGAAATCAATCTCGACTTTTGTCTTTTCTATACCTGCGCCGTTCTTCCTTAGTTCGTCAGCATGCTCCTTTTCAAGTTCATCTGCCAGGGAGGTCACCAGCGGGTGATTGGTGTTCAGCACAAAGTCATAGCTGTCAGGCATCTCACCGTAGAATGAATATCCTCCGCCAAACTGCGACATATCCTTCATCCTCCTCATGAACTCACTCTGCGTGATGATGAGAGGCAGGTCTTTCTCATCAAGGTTCTCGGCCCTGACCTGGTAATGTGTTTTGTCACTGTCAGTCACCTGGCTGCGGAATACCTGTGTCAGGTCATCTGACTGCGATTTGGTCAACCTTGAAGAATGCTTTTCCTCTTTCCTGATAAGGTTCTCAATGACATCGCTGTCAACCCTTAAATACCTTGATGACTGATCCTTTGATTCCAGGGTGTTGATAAGGTGGGTGTCAAGCTGACCGTCAAGAACGATCACATCATATCCTTTCTCAGTAGCCTTTGAAATATATGTATGCTGTGCAACAGCATCAGTGGTGTAAAGATGTATCAGGGCCTTGTCCTTGTCAGTCTGGTTTTCCTTGATGAACTTATCATATTCTTCAAGGGTAAAGTACTTGCCAGCCGTGTTCTTATATAGCGCGAATTTTGAAACCTTCTCAAAGAACTTTTCCTCGGTGATCATTCCGTATTCAATAAAGAGCTTCAGGTCATCCCATTTCTTCTCAAAGTTCTCCCTGTCCTTCTTGAAAAGATCTGCCAAACGGTCCGCAACTTTCTTGGTGATATGGCTGGAGATCTTTTTAACGTTGGAATCGCTCTGCAGGTAGCTCCTTGAGACGTTAAGGGGTATATCAGGTGAATCTATCACCCCGTGAAGCAATGTCAGGAAGTCTGGCACTATACCTTCAACGGAGTCGGTGACAAAGACCTGGTTGCAGTACAACTGTATCTTGTTCTTCTGGATCTCAAAGTTATTACGGATCTTGGGGAAATAGAGAATTCCAGTGAGTTTGAACGGGTAGTCGACATTAAGATGAATATGGAAAAGCGGGTCTTCACCCATGGGATATAGCTCATGGTAGAACTTCACGTAATCTTCATCCTTAAGATCAGCAGGTTTGCGCGTCCAGGCGGGACTGGTGTTATTTATTATCTTCGGCTTGCCGGTATCAACCATCTTGCCGTCTTTCCACTCCTTGTTATTACCAAACTGTACTTCCACAGGCAGGAAGCTGCAGTATTTTTTAAGCAGGGTTTCTATCCTGTTTTCATCAAGGAATTCTTTTGATTCCTTATCGACATGCAGTATGACGTCAGTGCCTCTTTCAGCCCTGACAGTTTCTTCGATAGAATACTCAGGACTTCCGTCGCAGATCCATTTCACTGCCGGCACATTTTCCTGGTAAGATTTTGATATGACCTCCACCTTGTCAGAGACCATGAATGACGAATAGAATCCAAGACCGAACTGTCCGATAAGGCCGCTGGTCTGGTCCTTGTATTTGTCAAGAAATTCATTGGCGCTTGAGAAAGCTATCTGGTTGAGGTACTTGTCAATCTCTTCAGCGCTCATCCCAATGCCGTTGTCAGACACTGTTATTGTTTTCTTTTTAGTATCGACGGCAACCTTAATACGCAACTCTCCGAGTTCTCCCTTAAAATCACCGGCTGAAGAGAGTGTCTTCAGTTTTTGTATGGCATCCGCACCGTTGGAAACCAGTTCCCTGAGGAATATCTCATGATCTGAATAAAGGAACTTTTTGATAATAGGAAAAATGTTCTCTGTAGTAACTCCGATTTTACCCTTTTCC
>Ga0209745_1002194_pt1 | contig 11220 bp, 9 predicted proteins | sample BarGraNGADG00312_FD_184495 | JGI IMG/M metagenome (GOLD analysis project Ga0209745, IMG submission 184495) | Arctic peat soil microbial communities from Barrow, Alaska - Barrow Graham LP Ref core NGADG0004-312 (SPAdes) (version 2) | ecosystem: Environmental > Terrestrial > Soil > Wetlands > Peat ... | reverse complement strand
CCCGCCGTGATCGACGCGCTGGCGCGGGCGAGCGGGTGGCGCACCGACGACGTCGCGGCGCTGCTGTACGGACCGCCACCGACCGACGACCCGGGGCTGGAGCAACTGGCCCGAAGGCTGGACGACCTGGAGAGCGAGGTTCACCGATCGTGACCGAGGCACACCCCGAAGCCCCGACCGTTCCCGAGCGCGGAGCCGAGCCGGCCGCGCCGGACCGAGCCTTGCCGTCCGCGACGACGCCGTCCGCCGAGCTGCGCGCCGCGCTCGGCGCCGTCCGCGCGGAGGTTGCGAAGGCCGTCGTCGGGCAGGACGCCGCAGTGACCGGTCTGGTCATCGCACTGCTGTGCCGGGGGCACGTGCTGCTCGAGGGCGTACCGGGGGTGGCAAAGACGCTGCTGGTCCGGACCTTGTCGGCTGCTCTGGACCTCGACACCAAGCGCGTCCAGTTCACGCCAGACCTCATGCCGGGCGACGTGACCGGCTCGCTCGTGTACGACGCGCGCACCGCGGAGTTCTCGTTCCGCCAGGGCCCGGTCTTCACCAACCTGCTGCTCGCGGACGAGATCAACCGCACGCCCCCGAAGACCCAGGCATCGCTGCTCGAGGCGATGGAGGAGCGCCAGGTGAGCGTCGACGGGCTGCCACGTGCGCTGCCCGATCCCTTCCTCGTCATCGCGACGCAGAACCCGATCGAGTACGAGGGCACCTACCCGCTGCCCGAGGCACAGCTCGACCGGTTCCTGCTCAAGGTCGTACTGCCCCTGCCCGAGCGCGACCAGGAGATCGAGGTGCTCGCCCGGCACGCGGCCGGATTCGACCCGCGCGACCTGCGCGCCGCCGGGGTCCGGCCGGTCGCCGGCGCCGCCCTGCTCGCCCGGGCGCGCGGCGAGGTCGCCCGCGTGCAGATCTCCCCCGAGGTGCTCGGGTACACCGTCGACGTGTGTCGAGCCACTCGACAGTCGCCGTCGTTGTCCCTCGGGGTCTCCCCCCGCGGCGCGACGGCGCTGCTCGCGACCGCGCGCGCCTGGGCGTGGCTCTGCGGACGGGGCTACGTCACACCCGACGACGTCAAGGCTCTCGCGCACCCTGCCCTGCGCCACCGCGTGCTGCTGCGCGCCGAGGCCGAGCTCGAGGGCGTCACCGCCGAGAGCGTGCTCGACGCCGTGCTCGCCGCGGTCCCGGTCCCCCGCTGACGATCCGGCGCCCGACATGACCCGATCGCTGAGATGGCCCTGACCTGGCGCGCGGTCGCCCTCGCCGCGGTCGGCGTCGTGCCGGTCATCGTGCTGCCGGTCCCCGGCACGACGTTGCTGTGGGCGTTCGCAGTGCTGGTGCTCTGCACGCTCGACGCCACCCTGGCGGCGTCCCCCCGGTCCGTCGGGGTGGCCCGCACCGTACCGGGTTCGGTGCGGCTGACCGAGCAGGCCCGGTCGGTGCTGACCGTCACGAACCTGACCGAACGGCGCCTGCGCGCCCTGGTCCGCGACGCGTGGCAACCATCGGCAGGTGCGCTCGGCAACCGGCACGCCATCGACCTGCCCCCTGGCGAGTCGCGGCGGCTGGTGACGGTCCTCCTGCCGACGCGTCGTGGTGACAGGCTGGCCGACCGAGTGACGATCCGATCGTTCGGCCCGCTCGGCCTGGCAGCACGCCAGGTGTCGCTGGACGTGCCCGCAAGCCTGCGGGTGCTGCCCGAGTTCGCCTCCCGGCGTCACCTGCCCAGCCGCCTGGCGCGGCTGCGCGAGCTGGACGGGCGTGCCACGGTCCAGGTCCGGGGTCAGGGCACCGAGTTCGACTCCCTGCGGGAGTACGTGATCGGCGATGACGTGCGCTCGATCGACTGGCGCGCGACCGCGCGGCGCTCCGAGGTGGTCGTGCGCACGTGGCGACCCGAACGGGACCGCCGGGTGCTGCTCGTTCTCGACACGTCCCGGACCGCCGCCGCGCGAGTCGGCGACGAGCCCCGGCTCGACGCGTCGATCGAGGCGGCGCTCCTTCTCGCGGTCCTGGCGTCGCACGCCGGCGACCGGGTCGAGCTGGTTGCCTACGACCGCCGGCTGCGCGCACGCGTCGCCGGCGCGAGCGGCCCGCAGCTGATGCCCGCGCTCGCGAATGCCCTGGCGCCGCTCGAGCCGGCGCTCGTGGAGACGGACTGGCCCGGAGTCGTCGGGCTGATCCGCGAGCGCCTGTCGCAACGGTCCCTCGTCGTTCTCCTGTCGGCCCTCGAACCGGCGGCAGTCGAGTCAGGGCTGCTCGCCGTCGTCGGGCAGCTCACCAACGACCACCAGGTCGTGCTCGCGTCGGTGCGCGACCCCGAGGTCGCAGAGCTGCGCGCCGGGCGGGCCGGAGCGCCGGCCGTGTTCGACGCCGCTGCGGCCGAGCGCGGCGAGCTCGAACGAGCGGCCCTGGCTGTGCGGCTGCGCCAACGTGGCGTGGAGATCGTCGACGCGCTCCCGCAAGACCTGGCCCCGAAGCTGGCGGACAAGTACCTGGCTCTCAAGGCGACGGGGCGCCTGTGACGGCCACGCCGGCGGGCCCGAGGCTGGTCGGCCTAGCCGACCACCGGCAGCGTGTGCCCCGCGCGGTCGGGGTCGAGGTCGCCGGTCTCCCCCGCCGCGACGGCGCGGCGCCCGAGCACGATCGTGTAGGTCCAGAAGGCCGTGACGGCACCGGCGCCGACCGCAATCTTGACCGCCCACGGCAGCGTCGAGCCAGTGAGGAAGCCTTCGATCAGGCCCGAGACCGCGAGCGCGCCCACCAGCCCGATCGCCACCGTGAACAGGGCGCGACCCTCCTCGGCGAGGGCACGCATCCGCGGCCGGTGACCAGGGTCGACCCAGGTCCAGAAGATCCGCAAGCCCGCGGCGCCGGCGACGAATACCGCGGTGAGCTCGAGCAGCCCGTGCGGGGCGATCAGCGAGAAGAAGACGCCGAGCCGACCGTACGCGGCCATCATCCCGCCGGTCGCACCGACCATGACGGCGTTGGCGGCGAGGCTGTACAGCGGCCAGATGCCACTGATCCCGAGGCCGACACACTGCGCCGCGATCCACGCGTTGTTGGTCCACACCATTGCAGCGAAGCCCGCCGACGGGTCGTAGTACTGCGCGAACGCCTGGTTGACGTACTGCTGGCGCGCACTCGGAGTGCCCATCGCAGCGAGCGCATCGGGCTGGGTCGCCACCCACCAGCCCGCGATCACGGCCACCCCGATACTGGCGAGCGTGACGGCGAAGGTCCACCACCGGATCCGGTACAACGCGGCCGGCAGCGACACGACGACGAATCGCAGGACGTCGCCCCAGGCCGGCTCGTGCGCCCCGGCGATAGCATTGCGAGCCCGTCCGAGCAGGTCGGAAAGCCGGGACACCATCGCCGGGTCGGGCGCAGTGGAGCGCACGGTGGACAGATCGGTCGCGACCGCCTGGTAGAGGCGCACCAGCTCATCGGACTCGGCGCCGGTCAGCCGGCGACGCCGGGTCAGCTCGTCCAGGCGCGCCCACCGGGCGCCGCGCACGGCCGAGAACGCGTCCAGATCCACGGCCGTTACCCTGCCACAAGGCGGGACGCGCCGTGCGGCCCGGATCGACAGGAGTGAGGGCGATGAGCGACGGGATCCTCACGGGCGAGGGGGTGCTGCTCGATGCCCGACCTGCGTCGTTCGCGTCCCGGACGCTCGCCGCGCTGCTCGACCTGCTGGTCGTGGGAACGGTCGCCATCGCCATCGCGCTCGCCCTCGGTTCGCTCGGTACGGACGTCAGTCCGTCCGCGGGGCGCGCGCTCCTCGTCACCGCGCTGGTCACCGTGATCGTCGTGCTCCCGACGAGCGTCGAGACCCTGACGCGCGGTCGGTCGCTCGGGAAGGTCGCGACGGGGATCCGCATCGTGCGCGACGACGGCGGCCCCGTCCGCTTCCGCCACGCCCTGGTCCGCGCCCTGACCGCGGTAGGCGAGCTGTGGCTCACCGCGGGATCGGTCGCCCTGATCACGTCGCTGCTCAACGACAAGGGCAAGCGGGTGGGCGACATCGTCGCCGGTACCTACGCGGTGCGGGTACGCGGCGCACAACGAGTGCTGCCGCCCGTGACCATGCCGCACCAGCTCGCCGGGTGGGCCCGGACCGCCGACATGCGCCGACTCCCCGACGGGCTCGCACTCGCCACCCGCCAGTTCCTCGGTCGGGCGCAGACGCTGCACCCGGCGTCCCGCGCGCGACTCGGGGACGAGCTGTCGGGACAGATCGGTCGTCTCGTCGCGCCGCCGCCACCGCCGGGCACGCACCCCGAGATGTTCCTCGCCGCCGTCCTGGCCGAGCGCCGCGACCGCGAGTTCGCCGCGGCGAGCCGCGCTGCGCTCGCCGCCGCAACGGAGGCCGCGCTCGTGCAACGTCTGCCGCACGCGATCCCGGACCCCGTCAACTGACCAGCCTGTCGGTTGCGTGATCGGACCGGCCGGCTCGGCTCCGGTGGGTGCACCAGTGGGTGCATCAGTGGGTGCATCGATCCTGCAGCTTCTGGTCGCCCTCGGTGCACACGCGCTGCACCCAGCGCTGCACCCACCTGGCACCCCCTGCCGAGGTGAGCACAGCGTCAACGGCGGTGAGCACGGCGTCAACGGCCGGTAGCCGAGAAGTGCTGGTAGTCGCGCGGGCCGGCCCAGGAACCTCCCCAGCTCCAGCCTTCCCTGGCGAAGGCCCGCACGACGACGTCGTGGGCGTGCACGACACCGGGGAGGTCCGGTCGCGCGGCAAAGCCGGCGCCAACGGACGGGACGACCCTCCCGCCGTCCACATACGGGTTCTCAACCGGGTTGAGGTCGATCGCGCGACCGTACGCGTGCTCCGACCACGTCCGCGTGCCCGCTACGACACGGCAGTTGAAGCCCGACGTGTTGTCCGCGGCCATCGACGCGTCGTCGTCCGCACCGAAGTCGTCGACGAGCCGCATCGACCGGACCGGGTAGCCCGCGTCGAACAGCGTCCGGAACACCCGCGTGATCGTCTCCACCGCGTCGGCGTTCACGACCAGCTCACCGGTCTGCACCGCACCGTCGAACCCGTGGTACGCAACGGTCACGTAGCGCAGGTGGTCCAGCGGTACCGGACATCCCGCTCGCCACGACGGCGCCATCCGCTGGGCCAGCTCGGGCGTGATGGGGCCGGTCGTCGCCGCGAACCGCGGCGCAGGCGGCACCTCGGGGGTCAGGGCTGCGGGCGCAGGCGTCCCGCCCGACGAAGACGACGGTCCCGCGGGCGGGCCAGCCGTCGTCGTCGGACTGGCTGAGCCGGACGGCGACGGACCAGGTTCGGGTCCGGATCCGGTGCATGCCGCCAGCACAACCCCCACCACCACGGCACCCACCACCGCGGCGACCGTCACACCGGCGACCCGTCTCATCCCCCGACTATCCACGGCCGCCGCCCAGCACCCCCACCCATTGCCGCCCGGAAGTGGATCGGGGCGCACCAGCGGTCGAACTGATGGGCCCACTTCTCGACGGGGGGTCGGGTCGGGTTGACCTCACGGGGATGGGGGTCGGGGTGTCGGGCGGCCGGGAGCGGGGAACCGGGAGTGAACCGGGACGTTCAGTACCGGTAGTGGTCTGCCTTGTACGGGCCCGCCGCGTCGATGCCCAGGTACTCGGCCTGCGTCTTGGTCAGCTCGGTGAGCCGGACGCCGAGCGCGTCGAGGTGGAGTCGCGCGACCTTCTCGTCGAGAACCTTCGGCAGCCGGTAGACACCCACGGGGTACTCGTCGCGCTTGGTGAAGAGCTCGATCTGCGCGATGACCTGGTTGGCGAACGAGTTGCTCATGACGAAGGAGGGGTGCCCGGTGGCATTGCCGAGGTTCAGCAGGCGCCCCTCGGACAGCACGATGAGGGAGCGTCCGTCGGGGAACGTCCACTCGTGCACCTGCGGCTTGATCTCCGTGCGGGTGATCCCCGGCGTCGCCGCGAGTCCGGCCATGTCGATCTCGTTGTCGAAGTGGCCGATGTTGCCGACGATCGCCTTGTTCTTCATGGCGGCCAGGTGCGCCGCAGTGATGACGTCACGGTCGCCCGTGGTGGTGATGAAGAAGTCCGCCTGGCCGACGACGTCCTCGAGGCGCGCGACCTGGTATCCGTCCATCGCAGCCTGCAGAGCACAGATCGGATCGATCTCCGAGACGATCACACGTGCACCCTGACCGCGGAGCGCCTCCGCCGCGCCCTTGCCGACGTCGCCGTAACCGGCAACGAATGCGACCTTGCCACCCATCAGGACGTCGGTCGCGCGGTTGATGCCGTCCGGCAGCGAGTGCCGGACGCCGTACTTGTTGTCGAACTTGCTCTTGGTGACCGAGTCGTTGACGTTGATCGCCGGGAAGAGCAGCCGACCCGCCTCAGCGAGCTGGTACAGACGGTGCACGCCCGTGGTCGTCTCTTCGGTGACACCCAGGATCTGGGCCGCGATGGCGGTCCAACGCCGCGGGTCGGCGGCGAACGAGCGGCGCAGCACGCCGAGGGTGACGTTGTGCTCCTCGGTGTACCCCGGCTCGCCTGGCAGCACGTCGGCCGGCACGGCTCCGAGCTTCTCGAGCTCGACACCCTGGTGGACCAGGAGCGTGGCGTCGCCACCGTCGTCGAGGATCATGTTGGGGCGCGCGCCACCGGGCCAGCTGAGGATCTGCTCGGTGCACGCCCAGTACTCCGCGAGCGACTCACCCTTCCAGGCGAAGACGGGCACGCCAGCGGGCGCCTCGGGTGTCCCCGACGGGCCGACCACGACGGCGGCGGCAGCCTCGTCCTGGGTCGAGAAGATGTTGCACGAGGCCCAGCGGACCTCGGCGCCGAGCGCCACGAGCGTCTCGATGAGCACCGCGGTCTGAATGGTCATGTGGATCGAGCCGGCGATGCGGGCGCCCGCAAGCGGCCGCGCCGGTCCGTACTCGGCGCGCAGCGCCATCAGGCCGGGCATCTCGTGCTCCGCGAGGCGGATCTGGTGGCGGCCCGCGGTGGCGAGGGACAGGTCGCGGATCTTGTACTGGTCGGCGATCTCGTCGAACGACGGCACGGTGGTCATGTCACTCCGGGTGGCTCGGATCGAACAGCGTGGGCACGGGCTTGCGAGGGCACGGTGAGGCGAGTGAGGCACAACGCCCGCCCGCTCGCCCGGCGCGGCCCTTCTGGGCCCTAGGCATCACCGACGCCGTGCGCGGCTATCGTACCCGGGGCTGCGACAATTCAGCGGTGACCGCAACCCTGGTAGCCCGCGGCGTGGGGGCTGCGCACGCCGACCGCACGCTCTTCTCCGACCTCGCGCTCACCGTCGCGCCGGGCGACGTCGTCGGCCTGGTGGGGGCGAACGGGGCGGGCAAGTCCACGCTGCTGCGCCTCCTCGCGGGCGTCGAGGCGCCCACGAAGGGCGCCATCTCGCTCTCCCCTCCGGACGCCCTGGTGGGCTGGCTGCCGCAGGAGATCGAACGACGGGCCACCGAGACGATCACCGGCCACCTCGAGCGCCGCACGGGCGTCGCCGCCGCGCAGCGTGCGCTGGACGACGCCGCGGCGGGGCTCGTCGAGGCTCGGCCTGGGGCCGACGACGCGTACGCGACGGCCTTCGACCGTTGGATGACGCTCGGCGCGGCCAACCTGGCGGAGCGCACCGGTCAGGTACTGGCCGACCTCGGACTGCACGTGGATCCTTCGCACCCGATGACCGGGCTCTCCGGTGGGCAGGCGGCGCGCGTCGGTCTCGCGGCGCTGCTCCTGGCACGCTTCGACGTGCTGCTGCTCGACGAACCGACGAACGACCTGGACCTCGACGGTCTTGCGCTGCTCGAAGGGTTCGTGCAGGCGCAGCGCGCGGGCGTCGTCGTCGTCTCGCACGACCGCGAGTTCCTCGCGCGGTGCGTGACGAGCGTCGTCGAGCTCGACTTCGCCCAGCAGAGCGTCAGGGTGTACGGCGGCGGCTACGACGCCTACCTCGGCGAGCGCGCCACGGCCCGCCGGCACGCGCGCGAGGCCTTCGACGAATACGCCGACCGCCGCAGCGGCCTCGTGGACCGGGCCCGGATGCAGCGTGGCTGGATGGATTCCGGCGTGCGCGCGACGGCCCGCAAGCGCAAGGACAACGACAAGCTCGGCCGCGGGTTCCGCGTCGAGCAGACCGAGAAGCAGGCCGCCAAGGTGCGCCAGACCACGCGCATGATCGAGCGGCTCGAGGAGGTCACCGAGCCCCGCAAGGAGTGGGAGCTGCGGTACGAGATCGCCGCCGCCCCGCGCTCCAGCGCGGTGGTCGCGACCCTGCGCGACGCCGTCGTGCGGCTGGGTGAGTTCACGCTCGGTCCCGTGAACCAACAGGTCGACGCCGGCGACCGGATCGCGGTCACCGGCGCCAACGGCGCCGGGAAGACGACACTCCTCCGCGCGCTCCTCGGGCGGACGCCGCTCGACTCTGGGAGCGCCTCGCTGGGTGGGAGCGTCGCCACCGGCGAGATCGACCAGGCCCGCGCGCTGCTCGACTCGCCGCTCCCGCTCGCCGAGGCCTTCGAGCTCCAGGTGCCCGACTGGCCGATGGCAGGTGTCCGGACGCTGCTCGCGAAGTTCGGGCTGCGGACCGCACACACCCTCCGCCCGGCCGCGTCCCTGTCCCCAGGTGAGCGCACGCGCGCCGCCCTCGCGCTGCTGCAGGCACGCGGGGTCAACCTGCTCGTCCTGGACGAGCCGAGCAACCACCTCGACCTGCCCGCGATCGAACAGCTCGAGGCCGCCCTCGAGGGCTACCCCGGAACCCTTCTGCTCGTCACCCACGACCGCCGCATGCTCGACGCCGTCCGGGTGAACCGGCACTGGATCGTCGCCTCCGGAGGTGTCCGCGAGGGGTGAGCTCACGATCCGGGTTCACGGAGATCGGGCTCCAGGTAGATGAGTCGTGCGATGGGGACGGCAGCCCGCGCGCGACGCTCCGCGTCGTCGATCGCGGACGCAATCTCGGGGGCGGTGGCATGGGGCTCGATCTCGATCTTCGCCGCCACGAGCAGCTCCTCCGGGCCCAGGTGCATGGTGCGCAGGTGGATCACGGAAAGCACGCCGCCGCCGACCAGGGCGGCCTCGATCGCCGCGACGTCCTGCTTCGTCGCGGACTCCCCCAGCAGCAGCGAGCGAGTCTCGATCGCGAGGACGACGGCGATGGTGACCAGCAGCCCTCCGATGCACGCGGTGCCGGCCGCATCCCACCGACCGTCCTCGGTCGCCAGCGTCATCTCCACCCCGAAGAGCGCGAGCACCAGCCCGACGAGCGCACCCGCGTCCTCGAGCAGCACGACGGGCAGCTCAGGCGCCTTGGCGGTCCGGATGAACGAAACCCACGACTGCTCACCGCGGGTGTGGTTGGCCGCGGTGATCGCGGTGCGGAGCGAGAAGCCCTCCATGACCATCGCCGCCAGCAGCACGACGACGGGGACCCACCGCCACGAGTCGATCGCGTGCGGTTCCTGCCACTTGTGCCACGCCTCGAACAGCGCGAACAACCCGCCGAGGCTGAACAGCACGATCGAGACGATGAACGCGTAGAGGTACCGCTCGCGACCATAACCGAACGGGTGCGCCTCGTCCGCCTCCCGGCGCGCCCGCTTGCCACCGATCAGCAGCAGCGCCTGGTTGCCGGAGTCGGCGAGCGAGTGCACCGACTCCGCGAGCATCGAGCTCGATGCCGTCAGCAGGAACGCGATGAACTTGGTGACCGCAATGCCGACGTTCGCCCCGAGCGCGGCGATGATCGCGCGATTGTCGCCCCCCGCTGACATCAGGCCTCGGTGGCCGGACCGGGCTGCGCGGAGGATCCCGGAAGCACCTGACGTGCATCGTCCACGAGCAGCACGGGGATGCCGTCCCGCACCGGGTACGCAAGCGGGTGATCGGGGTCGGTCGAGACCAGCTCGGGCTGGCCGTCGGGGCCGACGCCGTCGACGAGCCTCGCGCCCGTCGCCGGGCACCTCAGGATGTCGCGGAGCCACGGCTCCAGCACCGGAGCCTGCGCGGGCGAAGGGTCGGCCATCGTCACTCCTTCTGGGCGGTTTCCACGGCACCCGCCCGCACGAGCGCGAGCACGTCGTCGCGGACCTTCTCCATCACGTCGTCGTCCGCCGCCTCGACGTTGAGCCGCAGCAGCGGCTCCGTGTTGGAGGTACGCAGGTTGAACCACCAGCGCGGCTGGGAGTCCCAGTGGCTGATCGTGAGTCCGTCAAGCTCGTCGACGGTCACCGGCCCGGCACCCTGCTCCGTCACATAACCCTGCACGACGCGGGCTCGTGCGGCGGCGACGTCGTCGACCCGCGAATTGATCTCGCCCGACGCCGCGTAGGGCTGGTAGGCCTCGGCCAGGGCCGACAACGGCCCGGACTGGCCGCCGAGCGCCGCGAGCACGTGCATCGCGGCGAGCATCCCGGTGTCGGCGAAGAAGAAGTCGCGGAAGTAGTAGTGCGCGCTGTGCTCGCCCCCGAACACTGCGTCGTGCTCGGCCATCTGGGCCTTGATGAACGAGTGACCCACGCGGGTGCGGACGACCGTCGCGCCCGCTCGGGTCAGCAGGTCGGGGACGATCTGCGACGTGATGAGGTTGTGGATGACCGTCGGATGGCGACCGGCGGCCAGTTCGCGCTCGACCTCGCGCAGGCCGACCAGGGCCGTGATCGCCGACGGGCTCACCGGGTCGCCGTTCTCGTCGATCACGAAGCACCGGTCGGCGTCGCCGTCGAACGCGATCCCGATATCGGCGCCGTGCGCGACGACGGCGGCCTGCAGGTCGAGGAGGTTCTTCGGCTCGAGCGGGTTGGCCTCGTGGTTGGGGAAGGTCCCGTCGAGCTCGAAGTACAGCGGGACGACGTCGAGCGGGAGCGCGGCTAGGCCGGCCCCGGTCCCGAGCACCGCGGGGGCGGTGTGGCCGCCCATCCCGTTGCCCGCGTCCACGACGACCTTGAGCGGACGGATGTCCGTCAGGTCGACGAGCGAACGCAGGAAGGCCGCATAGTCGGTGAGCAGGTCGCGTTCGCTCACCGTGCCGCGCGCGTCCGGGGCGACCTCGGGCACGCCGCCCGCAAGGTAGGTGCCCGTGAGGTCTCGCACCGCACCCAGGCCGGTGTCCTGGCCGACCGGGCGCGCGCCTGCGCGGCAGAGCTTGATGCCGTTGTACTTGGCCGGGTTGTGGCTCGCGGTGAACATCGCGCCGGGGACGTCGAGCTT
>Ga0209745_1002193_pt1 | contig 11221 bp, 8 predicted proteins | sample BarGraNGADG00312_FD_184495 | JGI IMG/M metagenome (GOLD analysis project Ga0209745, IMG submission 184495) | Arctic peat soil microbial communities from Barrow, Alaska - Barrow Graham LP Ref core NGADG0004-312 (SPAdes) (version 2) | ecosystem: Environmental > Terrestrial > Soil > Wetlands > Peat ... | reverse complement strand
AGTTTATCATAAAAATGATGCACTGTTGATGCTGAGTTTTTTGAATCTACAAGGCCGGGGGGATTGACAAATCCTTGTCTTGGGTCATAGATCTCCCTTCCTTTGAAGCCGCCGTAACTGAACGCCCTGGCAATGCCTATGGCACCCATGGCATCAAGCCTGTCAGCATCCTGTACTATCTGCAACTCATCACTCTTTGGCCTGTCGCTTTTACCCTTCGAAAAAGAGATATTCTCATTGATACTGACAACCTCATCAATGATACCCTGATCAATCCTGAGGGAGCCAAGGATCCTCCGTATCTCAGCGGGACCGTCATGTACAGCGAATTTATGATCACCGATGTCATGCAGTAATGCTCCCAGCTCAACAGTATACCTGTCACCCTTCGCCTCGCAATCATGAATATGCACCGCCAGCCTCACAACTCTCTCAATATGAGACCATCCGTGTCCGCTGTCGTATTGTTGCACAGCTTCCCGGACATATTCCTCAACAGATTTTATTGCTTCAGTTTTGCCGGTCATATCATTTAACTGCCTTTTCAGCCACAAAATATTGATAATTTTGCCTCACCTTTCAATTTAGAATATTAAGATATGAACAGCATCGAAATTATAACAATAGGAGATGAGATACTGATAGGACAGACAGTTGACACCAACTCAGCCTGGATGGGCAATGAGCTTAACATGATGGGAATCAGAATAAACCGTATCACATCGGTATCTGACAATAAGGGGGAGATCATCAGTTCCCTCGATGAGGCCCTGTCCAGGGCGGAGGTTGTGCTTATGACCGGAGGGCTGGGACCCACAAGCGATGACATAACGAAGGAGACCCTTGCCGGATATTTTGGGGGAAATCTGGTTATGGACAACGAGGTGCTTGAAAATGTAACTGACAGACTGCGCAGGCGTAACCTGCAGATGAATGAGAATAACCGTAGACAGGCGATGGTACCTGATAACTGCAAAGTACTCAGGAACCTCACCGGTACGGCCCCCGGCATGCTGTTCGAAAAAAACGGGAAGATTGTTGTATCCATGCCCGGTGTTCCTCACGAGATGAAGCATATTATGAAGGAGCATGTTCTGCCGTTGCTGGCAGTAAGGTTGCCGGGTGGAGTGATCGTTCATAAGAATATTATGACCTATGGCGTCGCTGAAGCCATTCTGGCTGAGAGGCTGGAGGCATTTGAAAATGAATTGCCGGGAGAGATCAGACTTGCTTACCTCCCTGCTTACGGCGTAATTAAACTGCGCCTCACGGCTGCTGGCAGCGACGAAAAAAAGATTAGGGAAAGCATTAAGGAACAGGTTGCAAAACTGTATGAAATAATTACTGATGTCATCTACGGAGAAGATGAAGTTATGCTTGAGGAAGCGGTTGGAAAATTATTAAATGACAATAACTTAACTGTGGCCACGGCTGAGAGCTGCACTGGGGGCAAGATAGCTTCCCTGATCACCTCGGTACCCGGCAGCTCAGGCTGGTTCAGAGGTGCTGTTGTTGCATACGACAATAGCATCAAGACCGGAGTACTGGGAGTAAGCAAGGAGACCCTCAGGATTTACGGAGCAGTCAGTGCGGAGACGGCAGGGGAGATGGCAAGGGGAGCCAGGCGCCTGATGGGTACTGATTATGCCGTTGCTGTAACGGGAATTGCCGGTCCGACAGGCGGCACGGCCGATAAACCTGTCGGTACTGTTTGGATAGCCATCGATTCGGAGAGGGGACTTCTCACTGAAAAACAGATCTTTGCCGATAACCGGCAGATCAACATCTCACGCTCATCGTACGGTGCCCTCAACCTGCTCAGAAAACAGATTGTCAGTCGTTAAATGACCGCTATTTCCGGCTGTTAGAAAAAAATGAAGAAATTATTTGGTTAATAGAATTAAAATCACGTATTTTGCGAACCGATTTTCGGAATTTTTCAGAACAAGTAAAAAAGGATAATAATGTCAAAAGTTTGTCAGGTCACCGGAAAGAAGGCAGTGATAGGAAACAATGTTTCCCACTCGAAGAGAAGGACCAAAAGAAAGTTTATGGCCAACCTGTTTACCAAAAGGTACTTTTTACCCGAGGAGAACAAATGGGTTACCCTCAAGGTATCAGCAGCAGGCATGAGAAACATCAACAAGAACGGCCTGGCAGCAGTGCTTAAGGAAGCTAAAGAAAAAGGATACATCGTCAACTAATTAACCGGAGAGAAAATGGCAAAGAAAAGCAAAGGAAACAGGACGCAGGTGATCCTTGAATGCACGGAACATAAGGATTCAGGCATGCCAGGTACTTCGAGGTACATCACCACCAAGAACCGTAAGAACACACCGGACCGTCTTGAGAGAAAAAAATATAATCCCATTCTTAAGAAAGTGACTGTTCACAGGGAGATCAAATAAATAAAGAGTCATGGCAAAGAAAGTTGTTGCAACACTAAAAACAGGAACCGGCAAAAGCTTCACCAAGTGTATCAAGCTGGTTAAGTCAGAAAAGACAGGAGCATATCAGTTTAAAGAAGAAATCATTAATAACGAACACGTTAAGGATTTCTTTGCAAGCAAATAAGATCAGTTTCACTGATCAGGCATTACGGGGAGACGCAGATAATTGCGTCTCTTTTTTTACTTTTGACAATCAATGGTTACCTGATGGGTTTATTCGGTTTTAAAAGGAAAGAGGAGAAGGAGATTCTTGACAAAGGAATGGTGAAGACTCGTGAGAACGTCTTTGCCAGGCTAACAAGGGCTGTTGCAGGCAAATCGACGGTTGACGATGAAGTACTGGATAACCTGGAGGAGGTACTGGTTTCAGCCGATGTTGGTGTTGACACCACTCTCCGTATCATCGACAGGTTATCTAAGCGCGTAGCCCGTGACAAATATGTCAGCACCTCCGAACTGAACGGCATACTTCGCGAGGAGATAGCCGGCCTCCTTGAAGAAAACACAAATACCCAGGACACTTCATCCGGTTTCGACGCCCCCCTGCCTGCCACTCCCTATGTAATAATGGTCGTGGGTGTCAACGGTGTTGGCAAGACCACCACTATCGCCAAACTGGCATATAACTTTAAGAAAGCAGGTAGAAGTGTGCTGCTGGGCGCTGCCGACACCTTCCGCGCAGCAGCAATTGATCAGCTTAAGATATGGGCAGAGAGAGCCGGCGTGCCGATGATTAGCCAGCAGATGGGGGCCGATCCTGCCTCCGTAGCCTTTGACACCATAAAATCAGCCGTCTCGGCAGGCACTGAAATAGTAATAATAGACACCGCCGGAAGACTTCATAACAAAATAGGGCTTATGAATGAGCTCTCCAAGATCAGGAGGGTGATGGAGAAAGTAGTGCCTGATGCACCACACGAGGTGCTGCTTGTCCTCGATGGTTCAACAGGACAGAACGCCTTCGAACAGGCAAAGCAGTTCACGGCAGCCACAGAAGTTAATGCACTGGCCATCACGAAGCTCGACGGCACAGCCAAAGGAGGAGTGGTGATCGGTATATCCGACCAGTTTAAAATACCTGTCAAATATATAGGCGTGGGGGAAAAGATGGAAGACCTGCGTATCTTCGACAGGTATGCTTTCGTCGACTCACTCTTCGGCGACCGCAGCTGATGAAAAAGAACAGGGTCAATATAGTCACCCTCGGCTGTTCAAAGAATCTCGTTGACTCGCAGAAGCTTATGCGCCAGCTCCAGGCTGGCGGCTACAGTGTCACGGCAGAATCACCTGATCCGTCTGACATCGTCATAATAAATACGTGCGGTTTCATACACGACGCAAAGGAGGAGAGTATCGACACCATCATCCGGTATGCTAAGGAGGTAAAGAAGGAGGGGAGAGGCCGCCTTTTTGTCATGGGATGCATGGTGGAACGTTACCAGCAGGAGCTGGCAGCCTCAATGCCCGAAGTGAAAGAATGGTTCGGCGTGAACCGGCCGGGGGAGATAATAAGCCGTCTCGGGCTGGTTTATCAACCCGGGCTGACAGGTGAGAGGGTTATGACAGGGCCGCGGCACTATGCTTATCTGAAGATCTCAGAGGGTTGTGACCGTACATGCTCTTTCTGTGCTATCCCAGAGATCAGAGGGCCATATATCTCAACACCACAAGAGGATCTTGTTGCCGAAGCAGAGTTCCTCGCCTCACAGGGAGTCAAAGAACTGATACTCATTGCACAGGACCTGACTCTTTACGGCCTTGATCTCTATGGCAGGCAGATGCTGCCGGAGCTTGTGCGGAAGATCTCTGCAGTCAATGGTATTGAGTGGATCAGGCTTCATTATCTGTACCCCGCCGACTTTCCGCATGAGATACTCGATATGATGCAGTCAGACCCGAAAATATGCAGGTACATTGATATACCCATCCAGCATATTGCCGATCCGGTACTCAGGATTATGAGGCGGTCACATGATAGCAGCGAAACACGGGCACTGCTTCGCAATATCAGGAGGAAGCTGCCTGATGCAGCCATACGCACGACAGTTATTGCAGGCCACCCCGGTGAAACGGAGAAAGAGTTTGTTGAGCTGCTCGGCTTCATCGAAGAGTTCAGATTTGAAAGACTCGGCGCTTTCCGGTATTCACATGAGGAAAATACATACTCGTTCCTGAATTATCCCGATGACATCCCTGAAAAGACCAAAGAAAAAAGGATTGCCCGGATAATGGAGCTGCAGCAGAGGATATCCGGCGAAATCAATGCTTCCCTGGTCGGTTCTGTGATGAAGGTTATAATTGACAGGAAGGAGGGAGTGTTCCATGTCGGCCGCAGCCAGTATGACTCCCCTGAGGTCGATCAGGAGATACTCATTACCTCTTCCAAAAAAATTGAACCCGGCACCTTCATCGATGTGAAGATAACCGGGTCAACTGAATTCGATCTTTATGCCGTTCCGGTATGAGAAGGCTAAAAAATAAAACTTGTGCCTTTTGTCTTTTATCCTGAGAAATTTATGACTCTGGATTTTCTTCGACGTTCAGCTGTTCAGCTTCCTTCTTACCGCCAACCTTGAATGTAAGCTCTTCCTTGTCCTTTGAATAACCCACGTTTATGGTTGCACCCTCATTCACTGATGCTTTTATTAGCACTTCGGCCAGAGGATCTTCAAGGTATTTCTGGATTGCACGCTTGAGCGGTCTTGCACCATACTGGATGTCAAAGCCACGCTCAGCCATGAAGTCGCGCGCAGGGGCACTGAGCTTTATCTTGAATCCCAGTGCTTCGATCCTGTCAAACAGTCCTTTGAGCTCGATGTCGATGATCTTGTCTATATCCTCTTTCGTAAGATGATTGAACATGACCACGTCGTCAATCCTGTTCAGAAACTCCGGTGCGAAAGTCTTCTGCAGAGCTTTCTGCAGGATGCTTTTTGCCTGATCATCACGTGTTGTTCTCTTGACCGAGGTTTCAAATCCCACGCCGGCGCCAAACTCTGTAAGCTGCCTGGTCCCGATGTTCGAGGTCATTACCACAATGGTGTTGCGGAAGTCAACTCTTCTTCCCAGGCTGTCTGTGAGCTGACCTTCATCGAGCACCTGGAGCAGGATATGGAACACATCGGGGTGAGCTTTTTCTATCTCATCAAGAAGCACGACCGAATAGGGTCTGCGTCTTACTTTCTCTGTCAGCTGCCCGCCTTCCTCGTATCCTACGTATCCGGGAGGTGCGCCTACCAGACGTGAGACGGAGAACTTCTCCATATATTCACTCATGTCTACCCTGATCAGGTTCTCAGCGCTGTCAAAAAGGAACTTGGCCAGCACCTTTGCAAGGTGTGTCTTACCCACGCCGGTGGGACCGAGGAATATGAAAGTCCCTATGGGCTTGTTGGGATCTTTCAATCCGGCACGGTTGCGTTGTATCGCCTTGACGATCTTGGCAATTGCCTCATCCTGGCCGATGATGCTTCTCTTAAGTTCCTCACCCATCTGCAGCAGCCTGGTTCCCTCTGTCTGGGCTATCCTCTGCACCGGCACTCCGGTCATCATAGCAACCACCTCGGCAACCTTCTCGGCATCAACGGTTTCGCGATTCATTGCCAGTTCTTTCTCCCAGCGTTTTTTCTCGGTCTCAATAAGATCGAGTATATCCCGCTCCTTGTCCCTGAAGCTTGCAGCCCGTTCAAAGTTCTGGTTCTTGACTGCACTGCTCTTATCCTTCTTGGTCTCCTCAAGCTGTTTCTCCAGGGTGAGTATCTTCTCCGGGACAATAATATTGGATATATGCACCCTTGACCCGGACTCATCAAGGGCATCAATGGCCTTGTCCGGCAGGTTCCTGTCGCTTATGTACCTGTTGGTCAGTTTGACGCACGCCTCGATGGCATCCGGAGTGTAAGTTACATTATGATGCTCCTCATAACGATCCTTAATATTGTTAAGGATGTCAATTGTCTCTTCAACAGTCGTGGGGTCTACGAGGACCTTCTGGAACCTGCGTTCCAGTGCCCCGTCTTTTTCTATATGCTGACGGTACTCATCAAGTGTGGTTGCGCCGATGCACTGTATCTCGCCCCTGGCAAGGGCAGGCTTTAGCATGTTCGCGGCATCGAGTGACCCGCTGGCACCGCCAGCGCCAACGATAGTATGAATCTCATCAATGAACAGGATGATATTGTCATTCTTTGCCAGCTCATTAAGTATGGCTTTCATCCTCTCCTCAAACTGCCCCCTGTACTTGGTGCCGGCAACTATTGAGGCAAGGTCCAGAGCAACAACCCTTTTGTTAAAGAGCACTCTGGAGACATTCCTCTTCGTGATCCTAAGCGCCAGTCCTTCAGCTATTGCTGATTTGCCCACGCCGGGTTCACCAATCAGAACAGGGTTGTTCTTCTTTCGTCTCGAAAGTATCTGCGCCAGGCGTTCTATTTCCCGCTCGCGGCCCACAACAGGATCAAGTCTTCCCTCTTCGGCTGCCTTGGTAAGATCAATGCCGAAGTTATCCAGCACAGGGGTCTCCGAGGAGCTCCTCTGTGCCTGTTGTCCACCCTGTGGCTGCTTGCCCTGTCCTGCGCTCGGGAACATTCCCTCTTCGTCTTCATCACGTGGAAAGTCAGCCTGTGCGGCAGGATTGCCGGCCTCGACAGCTTTCTTGACCAGTGAATAGTCTATATCGAGCTCGGTGAGGAACCTTGTGACAAGGTTGCTCTCATCACGAAGTATTGCCATGAGCAGGTGTTCTGTATCGATCACCCTGGTTTTCATAGCTTTAGCCTCAATATGTACAAGCCTCAGAACACGTTCCGTGCTCTTGAGCAGGGGCAGTATCTCGTTGTCTGCCATAGCTACCGGCTTTTCGGCTTTTATGCTCTTCTCTATTGATCCTTTCAGCATGAGAAGATCAACGCCGTTATTGAGAAGAATATCCACTGCCACTCCTTCGCCTTCACGCAAAATGCCGAGAAAGAGGTGTTCAGGACTTATATGGCTGTTACCAAGCCTGATAGCCTCCTCCTTGCTGTAGCCCAGGATATCGTTTACTCTCTGTGAGAAATGTGCGTCCATCATATTTCAGTTGCGGCTTCCATGAAAATGTGTCATAAAGACTGACAATAAGTGCATGAAATGCCCGATTTCAAAGTTAATTTTAATGTAATTACATATTGTCAATAATTGTGCCCAATTTTTAACACCCAATGTTAACAAATAGACCGCATAAAAGGTTAAAACGAGCCTCATTTTTCATTACTTTCGGGGATTAATTTTAATAAAATCACAAATTAATCTAATTTATTTAATATCAATCTGATATGTCAGATCCAGCAAGAATTATTAAAGTAAATATCGAGGAGGAGATGAAGTCGGCTTACATCGATTATTCGATGTCAGTCATTGTGTCAAGGGCCTTACCCGACGTAAGGGACGGGCTGAAGCCTGTTCACAGAAGGGTTCTCTTCGGTATGTCAGAGCTTGGAAATTTTTCCAACAGGCCTTATAAAAAATCTGCCAGGATAGTGGGTGAGGTGCTTGGTAAATATCATCCTCACGGTGATTCATCGGTTTATGATGCCATGGTTCGTATGGCCCAGGAATGGTCAATGCGGTATCCTTTTGTTGACGGTCAGGGTAACTTCGGATCAATTGACGGTGACAGTCCGGCTGCCATGCGATATACCGAGGCACGTCTCAAACGTTTAGCCGAAGAGACGCTCTCCGATATTGAAAGAGAAACCGTCGATTTTCAGCCCAATTTTGATGACACACTGCAGGAACCATCGGTCCTGCCAACCAGAATACCAAACCTGATTGTGAACGGATCTTCCGGTATTGCAGTGGGTATGGCTACAAATATGGCTCCTCATAACCTGTCAGAGACAGTTGATGCAATAATTGCCTTCATCGACAATAAAGAAATAACTGTTGATGAACTGATGAAGTATATTAAAGGGCCTGATTTCCCAACCGGGGGCATCATTTACGGCGAACTGGGGATAAGGGAAGCATTTGAAACAGGCCGTGGGCGCATAGTCGTCAGGGCAAAGACCGAGATCGAGCTGACCAAATCAGGAAGGGAAATGATCGTCGTCACCGAGATACCTTATATGGTTAACAAGGCGGAGATGATTAAAAAGATTGCCGACCTGATAAACGAAAAGAAGCTTGATGGCATTTCATATATTAATGACGAGTCGGACAGAAGCGGCATGAGGGTGGTTATTATCCTTAAAAAGGAGATGCCTGCCAACGTCGTGCTCAACAACCTGTTCAAGCACTCTCAGCTGCAGTCGTCGTTCAACGTCAATAATGTTGCCCTTGTTAAGGGAAGGCCAAGGATGCTCCCGCTGAAGGAGCTTATTCATTATTTTGTTCAGCACAGGCATGATGTGATTCTTCGCAGAGCCCGTTTCGATCTTGACCAGGCTGAGAAAAGGGCTCACATACTTGAGGGACTGATTATTGCAAGTGACAATATAGATGAGGTTGTTGCTATCATCCGCGCATCCAACAATGCCGACACAGCACGCGAACGTCTTATGGAACGTTTCAACCTGTCAGATTTACAGTCCCGTGCAATTGTTGAGATGAGACTCAGGCAGCTCACAGGTCTTGAGCAGGATAAGCTCAGGGCAGAGTACGGAGAAGTGCAGAAACTGATAGAATATCTTAACAAGTTATTGGGTGATGAGGCTCTCCAGATGCAGATCATTAAGGATGAGCTCATTGACGTGAAAGACAAATTCGGCGACAAACGCCGCACTGAGATAGTTCCCGCAGCAGGAGAATTCAATCCTGAAGATTTCTATGCTGACGATGAGATGGTGATCACCATCTCAAACATGGGTTACATCAAGCGTACGCCACTGACAGAATTCCGCCGTCAGAACAGGGGAGGGACAGGAGCGAGGGGAGGCACCACCCGGGAGGAGGATTTCATTGAGCATCTTTACGTTGCTACCATGCATAACACCATGCTCTTCTTTACACAAAACGGCAAGTGTTACTGGCAGAAAGTATATGAGCTTCCCGAAGGAACACGCACAAGCAAGGGAAGAGCAATGCAGAATCTTATCAACATCGAGCAGGATGACAGCGTCAGGGCTTTCATCAATGTAAAGACACTGGACGATGAGGAGTATATCAATAACAACTTCATTGTGCTCTGCACACGGAAGGGAATTATTAAGAAGACTTCCCTGGAAGCCTATTCCCGTCCCAGGGCAAACGGAGTGAATGCCATAACGGTAAGGGAAGGCGATGAACTCCTCGAAGCCAGGATGACCAACGGCAGTCATGAAATCATGCTTGCTGTCAGGTCAGGCCGGGCTGTCAGGTTCCCTGAAAAAACAGTAAGACCAATGGGCCGGACCGCTTCGGGTGTCAGAGGCATAACCCTTTCAGGGGCTGATGATATGGTGATAGGAATGATAACCGTGCTCAATGAATCGGAAGATGTTCTGGTTGTGTCGGAGAACGGCTACGGAAAGAGATCCTCAATTAGTGATTACAGAATCACCAACAGGGGAGGCAAGGGAGTAAAAACCATAAATGTCACGGATAAGACAGGAAAGCTGATCGCTCTTAAGGATGTCAATGACCAGAATGATCTTATGATTATCACCCAGGCAGGTAACGTTGTGAGACAGCCTGTCAGCAGCCTGAGGGTGATGGGAAGAGCAACACAGGGAGTAAAGCTGATAAATATCAAAGAAAATGATTCAATTGCATCAGTGGCCTATGTGGAAGTACATGAGGAAGATAGCCAGAATGAAACAGAAAATTCCGAGGTGACTGATGCTGCCGATGAGTAATTTGGCAAATTATTTGAAGAATAGATTCTAAAGTTATAATTTTGAAACAATATTAAAAGCTAATTATCGAATCATGAAGAAGATCACATTCTTATTATTTGCAGTAATAATCTCTGCTGCCGCTTCAGCTCAGAAGGGAAAAATTACCGCCGCAGAAACTTTTATCAGAGAGAGCGCTTTTGATAAGGCCAAAGAAGCCATCGAAGCTGCCATTATCAACCCTAAATCAATGAACCTGGCAAAGACCTATTATGTTAAAGGCAAGCTCTGCCAGGCTGCTTTCGATTCAGGTGATCCCAAGTTCATGGGACTATACCCGGATATCCTTATGGAGGCATTCAATAACTTTAATAAAAGCGTTGAGATGGATCCGAAGATGAAGAACACTATCATCAGGGACAACACCTTTGCCAGTCTGGGCAACTCATTCCTGAATGAAGCTATCACCAAGTTCAATGAGAAGGATTATGTAGGGGCGATGAAGAGCTTTGAGAATAATGTCAAGGTTTCTGCAAGCGATCTGTACGTCGGAGTGGTAGATACTCTGGTGATCTTCAACGCAGGACTTGCCGCCTACAACGCCCAGTTGTACAAAGATGCAATTGAATACTTCCGTATCTGCACCACTACAGGCACTGAGGACACCAAGCCGTACATATTTATGAGCGACAGTTACCTCAAGTTGAATGATACAGTGAATGCAGAAGCCATACTGTTGGAGGGAGTAAAGGCTTATCCAGACACGCTTGATATTCTTCTTCAGGAAACACAGTTCTATCTTGATACAGACAACACCGATGGTGCTTTTGAAGCTGTTCACAGGGCTATGGGTCTTGATCCGGGTAATTACATCCTTGATCTGGTAGAGGGTAGCCTTTACATGAAGCTGGAAGATTACCCGAAAGCCATTGAGAGCCTTCAAAAATCGCTTGTGAAGAATCCCAAGCAGTTCGAAAGCAG
>Ga0209745_1002192_pt1 | contig 11227 bp, 6 predicted proteins | sample BarGraNGADG00312_FD_184495 | JGI IMG/M metagenome (GOLD analysis project Ga0209745, IMG submission 184495) | Arctic peat soil microbial communities from Barrow, Alaska - Barrow Graham LP Ref core NGADG0004-312 (SPAdes) (version 2) | ecosystem: Environmental > Terrestrial > Soil > Wetlands > Peat ... | reverse complement strand
GAAGGAGTGGATGCGGCAGCGAGAGTACGTCCAGGCCCAGGCCGCGCTCGAGGCGTGCCTCCTCAAGGACCCGAACTACCTGCCCGCGCTGTCCGACCTCGCGATGGTGCGCTACCGGGCGATGGACTACCAGGGCGCGTGGGATCTCGCGCGCCGTGGGCTGAGCATCGACACCTACGATCCGGCCTCGAATTACTACTACGGCCTGGCCTCCATCCGTCTTGGCCGGACGGTGGACGCGATGGACGGGTTCGAGGTGGCGGCCTCGTCGCCGGCGTTCCGTGCGGCGGCGTCGATCGAGTTGGCGCGAATCTACGTGATGCGAGGTGACCTCGGGAAGGCGTCCGACTACGCAGACCGCAGCGGCCAGCTGAAGAGCGACAACCTGGAGGCGTTCCAACTCCTCTGCGTGATCGCCCGCCTCCGGGGCGACCGGAATCCCTCGGTGGCGCAGTTCGCTGCCAGCCCGGATCCGCTCAGCCACTTTTCGCGCTTCGAGCGGTACCTGATTCTGAAGGACGAAAAGAGCCGGCAGGAGTTCGTGAACGGAATCAGGAACGAGATGCCGCACGAGACCTTCCTGGAGCTGGCGGCCTGGTATCACGACCTCGGACGACTGCAGGAGGCGCGGCAGGTCCTGGAGTTGGCGCCGCCGAACGACGAGGTCCTGTACTGGCTGGCGTTCGTCCAGGACGCGCTTCGCGACCCCGCGTCCGCTGAAACGCTGAGCAAGGCCGACGCCGCCTCGCCGCGTCTGGTGTTCCCGTTCCGGTCCGAGAGTGCCGTCGTCTTCGACTGGGCGATGCGCCGCTCGAGCAACTGGCGCCCCAAGTACTACCTCGCGTTGATTCTCTGGAGCCGCAACGACACGGCGAGGGCGCGCGATCTCCTGGCGTCGTGCGGCACCGCGCCGGACTTCGCCCCGTTCTACGCCGCGCGCGCGAAGGCGTTCGAACCTGTCTCCCGCGACGCGTCGCTCGCCGACCTGCGGCACGCCGCCGAACTCGATCCCCGGGAATGGCGCTTCGGCAAGCTGCTCGTCGAGCGGTACCTCGAGGACAAGGCGTTCGGCCAGGCGCTCGACACGGCGGACCGCTACTTCAAGGTGGCGCCGGCCAACTACATGCTCGGGATGCTGCACGCGAAGTCGCTGCTGCTCAATCGGCGCTTCGCCGACGCGAGCAGCGCGCTGGGACGCCTGAACGTCCTGCCCTACGAGGGCTCCACCGAGGCGAGGGCGCTCTATCGCGAAGCCGAACTGATGGTGGCGGCGGCGGAGATGATGGCGGGCCATTCCGACGCGGCCCTCCGCCGCGTCACGGCCGCGCGCGACTGGCCCGAACACCTCGGCGCAGGCAAGCCGTACCCCGAGGACGTCGATGAGCGTCTCGAAGACTGGCTGGCCGCGCAGTGTCTCGAGAAGCAGGGACGATCCGCGGACGCGCGCGCGCTGCTCGAACGTCTCGCGACGTCGGGCCGGGCGAAGCCGGGTCTCGGCCGCCTGCTCGCCGCGCTCGCGGCGAAGGCCACCGGCGGCCAGGCCAGCGGCGAGCGGGCGCTGGCCGAGTGGGCCGGGCAGCAATCCGATCCGCGCGTGGCCGACTGGGGGCGTCGCCTGTTTGCCGGCGAGCGGCCCGCATGGCCGGCCGGCGCGTCGTCGACCGAAGAATGGCGCGTCCTGGCGGAATGGACCGAGCGGTGAGACGTGGTATCCTCACCCGTTCCACCCAGGACAATCTCGACACTCACACAACCGAGGTCTTCATGCGTCGAATCACCGGATCCACTTCACTCCTGATCGGATTGCTGTCCCTGACGATGTGGACGGCGGTGGCCGCGCAACAGGCCAAGTCGCCCTACATCAAGGCGTCAGGGGCGGCCTACGGCAATGCTGATGCGATCACCCAGGACGAGCTGAAGAACTACGAGTATTTCCTCGCCTCCGACCAGCTCGAGGGTCGCAATATTCCCTCGCGCGGCTACGACACGGCCGCACTCTACATTGCCAGCTATCTGAAAGAATGGGGCCTCAAGCCCGGCGGCAGCGCAACCGGCACCGACGGGCCGCTGCAGCCGTACCTGATGCCGTTCGAACTGGTGAGCAACCAGATTGACGGCCCGAACATGAAGCTCTCGCTGACGCTCCCGGCCTTTGGCCAGCGAGGGGGCCGTGGTGGCGCCGCCGCGCCAGCCGCGCCGACGGTCGGACGTGCTGCTGGCGCGACGACTGCGCCGCTCGCCGCGCCCCGCACTTTCGAATACGGGAAGGACTGGACGGTGGGCGCCGGCGGCTTCGGCGGGCGAGGGGGCGGCGGCGCAGTCGCCGCTGATCTCGCGTCGGTCCCGCTCGTCTTCGTCGGCAACGGCTACGTCATCAACAAGACGAACACCAATCCCTACCAGGGGACCGACGTCCGCGGAAAGGTGATGGTGATCGCCGGCCAGCCGGCCGAATTGGCCGCCGCGGCAGCTGCGGCCGGGGCGCGGGGCGCGGGCGGCGGCGGACGCGGGGGCGCGGCGAGCAATCCGCTCGGCGTGGAGAATACCGATTTCACGACGCCCCAGGGCTACGCGGCGAAGAACGGCGCCGTCGCCATCATCATGATCCCGACGTTCCAGCAGTTGTCGGCGATGACCACGTCCACGGCTCCTCGCGCATCGCTCAACGGCCCGTCCTATCAGGTGGTCAAGTTCCAGGCCAACAGGCCGCCCGCGGTGCCAACGATCACGGCTGGCATCGACATGATCAACGCGCTCTTCCAGGGTGAGAAGGTGACCGGTGCCCAGGTCTTCAACGGCGCGGCGGCAAACAGCAAGCTCGACTCGTTCGAGCTGAGCGCCGAGAAGAAGCTGTCGCTGAAGATCGCCGTCATGAGCGGCAAGAACCAGACCAAGAACGTGATCGCGATGCTCGAGGGACGCGACCAGGTCCTGAAGAACGAATACGTGGTCATGAGTGCTCACCTTGACCACATCGGCCTGGCCACGCCCGACGCAAACGGAGACGCCATCAACAACGGCGCCGACGACGACGCGTCGGGATGCGCCGCGCTGATGAGCATCGCCCGGGCGTACGCCGCCGGCGCCGCGAAGGGAATCCGCCCGAAGCGGACCATGATCTTCCTGTGGGTGGCCGGCGAAGAGAAGGGGCTCTGGGGTTCGCAGTACTTCAACCAGTTCCCGCCGGTCGACATCACAAAAGTCGTGGCCGACCTGAACATGGACATGGTGGGCCGCAGCAAGACGCCCGGCTACGTCGATCCGCAATCCTACAAGCTCGCCGACGTCAACGAGGTCTTCGTCGTCGGGCCTCGCGTCGCGAGCGACGAGCTGGGGAAGATCGTGCAGACGGTGAACAACAGCTACCTGAAGCTGAAGATCGGCGACTTCTACGACACGGTGACGCCGGACGCGACGCACGACAACCTCGGGCCGGGCACGGCGGGTCAGCGGATCTTCTACCGGAGCGATCACTACAACTTCGTGAAGATGGGGATCCCAATCGCGTTCTTCTGCGATGGGCTTCACACCGACTATCACCGTGTGACCGACAGCCCGGAGAAACTCGACTACGACAAGATGGAAGCGGTGTCGAAGACGGTGTACGGGATCAGCTGGGTCCTGGGGAACTCCGCCACGCGGCCGAAGCTGAACGAGAAGCTGCCCGACCAACTCGTCAACGACATGAAGACAGCGAAAGAGCAGGGCTGGGGCAAGCTGACGCCGGTGATCGGTCTGCCTGCGCGATAGGGAACGCAGGCCCCCGGCCCACGATGGTCAAATAATGGCTCGACCCCAGGCCGTTCAGCCCTCCATCCCGCCGGTGTCGCTCGTCGCCATCGGCACCGCGCTTCCCCCACGCCGCATCTCCCAGTCCGAGGCGCTGGCCTGGGGTCTCGACCATGTGCCCATGACGCCGGTCACGCGGGAGTTGTACCGGCGCATCCTTGGGGACGGGAGCATCGCCACCCGCCACTTTGCGCTCGACGACCTGTCCGAGATCCTGGAAACCGATCACGACGTGATCCTCGCGCGGTTCGAGCGGTGGGCGGCCGAGCTGTCGGCGGCCTCCCTCGCTCGCGCGCTCGTGGCTGCCAGGGTGGAGCCAGGTGCCATCGATTTTCTCGCAGCCACGACGTGCACCGGCTACCTCTGCCCCGGGCTGACGTCCTACGTGACCGAGCGCGCGGGACTCCGCCCCGATGTGCGCCGGATCGATCTGGTCGGCATGGGGTGCGGCGCCGCGCTGCCCGCGCTCGAGCAGGCGTGTCATTTCCTCGCCGCGCATCCCGGCGGCACGGCTGCCGTCGTGAGCACCGAGATCTGCAGCGCCGCGATCCTCCTCGGCGATGCGCCCGACCTTGTCGTCTCCAACGCCATCTTCGGGGACGGATCTGCGGCGGCGATCCTGCGCCGCGCCGATCGCGTCGAGCTTGCGCGGGAGTCGTCACCCTGCCCGAGGTTTCTCGGCTTCAGGTCGCTGACGCTGCCCGAGTGGCGCGAGTCGCTGCGCTTCCGGACCGAGGGCGGGCACCTGCGCAACGTCCTGAGCCGCGACGTGCCGGTGCGCGCCGGTGTGGCGAGCCGGCGCCTGGTTCTCGAGTTGCTTGGCGAGTACGGCCTGGCGCCCGGGGACGTGGCCCACTGGGTGATGCACGCCGGCGGCCGGCTGATTCTGGACGCGGTGGAGCGCGCGCTGGAGTTGCCTGCCACCTCGCTCGACGCCGCGCGAGCCGTCCTGCACGACGCGGGGAATCTCTCGTCGCCGACGGTGTTGTTCGTCCTCGACGAGGAGCAGAAGCGTCGGCCGCCTCGACACGGCGACCTGGGCGTGATCAGCGCGTTCGGCGCCGGCTTCGCGGCCCACGCCGCGCTCGTGGAGTACTAGCCCGGATGCTGGGCGAGGTGCTCGCGCGCGCCCTTGGACTGGAACAGCGGTCGTCGGCCGAGGAGTTGATGGATACCGTGCCGTTGTCCGCGCCCGTCGTGGACCAGACGCTGCGGTTCCTCGAGTTGACGAACCGTCGGTTCGGGGGCACCGCCATCGTCTTGCGGTACCTGCGGCAATGGCGCGCGAACTGGCCGGGCGATCGGGCGATCACCGTGCTGGATGTCGGGACGGGGGCGGCGGACATTCCCCGCGCGCTCGTGTCGTTTGCGCGTTCGGCCGGCGTGGAGATGCGTGTGACTGGCATCGACGTCGCGCCCGATATCGCCGCCGTGGCGCGCGAACGTGTTCGTGACGTGTCCGAGATCACGATCGAGCAGGACGATCTCGATGCGGTCGCGGCGTCGGGCCGCCGGTTCGACTACGTGACCGCGTCGCTCTTTCTTCACCACGTGCCGCCTTCGCGCGTCGGTGACGCGCTCCTGGCGATCGATCGCCTTTCCGCGCGCGGCGTGATCGTCGGCGACTTGCGGCGTGCGCCCATCGCGCTCGCCGCCGTCGGCTTCCTTTCCGCCGTGGCCGGCAACGCGGTGGTCCGGCACGACGGACCGCTCTCGGTTCGACGCGCGTTCACCGTCCACGAGTTGGCGCGGCCGGCCGCGGACCTCGGGCTGTCGTACCTCCACGCCCGCCAGGAGGGCCCGTTCCGTCTCAGCCTCGCCGGGGAGAAGCCACGCCGTGCATGACGTCCTGATCGTGGGGGCCGGCCCTGCCGGCCTGAGCGCCGCGCTCGCGCTGCGCCAGGCGGGTGCGGGCGTCACGGTTCTCGAGCAGCACCCGTCGCCCCCGCCTCGCGTCTGCGGCGCGTTCATCAATCCCGAGGGGGTGTCGCATCTCGAGGCGCTGGGCCTGATGGACCGCCTCTCTGACGTCGGAGCGGTGCCGGTCACCGAGGCGCGCGTCACGTGGCCCAACGGCGGGGACGCGGTCGTCCCTCTCCTGCGCGGCAACCGGGCGGGGCTGGCTGTGCCCCGGCCGACGCTCGAGCGCGTGATGGCGGACGCGGTGGCGGCGGCGGGCGGAACCGTTCGCTGGGGCGCGCGTGTCAGAAACGCCGCGCGTAGCGGGAACGACTGGTCGGTTGAGCTGGTGTCTGGCGTCACGCCTCGCACCCTGTCGGCGCCGTGGCTCGTGGTCGCCGACGGGCGCTTTTCGTCGTTGTCCGGCCGGCACGTGCTCAGGTCGCGGGCGGGCTGGTTCGGGTGGAACGTATCGTATGTCGGCGTCGGTCAGCCGCCGGGCGCGCTCTCGCTGCACTTCTGCCGCGACGGGTACGTGGGGTTGCTCACCTTCGGCGACGGCGTGACAAACGTCTGCGGCCTCGCACGGTTCGACCTCTCGGGTCCCATCCGCTGGGAAGAGGTGCTGGCCTCCGCGCTCAGGGAGCAGAAGGGGCTGGCCCATCTCATGCGAAGCGCGACCAGGGTGGACGCGTTCCGCGGTGTCGGCCCGCTGCCGTTCTCGCGCGCGATGTGGGAAGGATCGGGCCCGCTGCTGGCGGGTGACGCGGCGGCGGTTTGTGACCCCTACATGGGAGAGGGAATCAGCCGGGCGCTTGGCACCGGCCCCGCGCTCTCGGCGGCGCTCGCGGGCGGTGGCCCGGGCGCGTCCTCCGACACGTTCGTCTCGCGCTACAACCGCCTCTGGCGGGACCGATATCATCCGAGGCTCTGGCTCGGCACCGCCGCAAGGTGGATGTTCTCCCGCCCCCGCCTCGCCGTCCCCGTCCTCGGCCACGTCGTCAATCGGCCCTTCCTGCTTCGCGTGATCCTCTCCATCGCCCACGGCCGGCGGCGGTAGGGGACTTTCCTCGTCGGGCTTGCGACCTGTGGCTTGCGACTGGCGGCGGCGCTGGCCGGGACGTCACATCGAGATTCACGTTGTGGCCTTTTCGTGCCGATATCTGAACAGGGAGGTCTCGTCCGGGACAGGATCCCGCGTCCGAGCCAACGCCGTGGAAGATCTGACCATCCAGCTCCCGAGCATCGAGAGCCGGCCGGCCGCGCGCGCGGGAGGGGTGCGCGTGCCCGCCGTCATCCTGTACGACGGCGACGAGATCGGCGGGCTGCACAGCCTGACGAAGGACGAGACGGTGATCGGCCGGACGGCCGGCTGCGACATCGTGATTCCCGAGTCGCGCGTGTCGCGGCGCCACGCGATCATCCGCCGGATGATGCCGGGCGAGGACCGCTTCGAGGTGGAGGACCTCGGCTCGACGAACGGGACGTTCGTAGACGGCGATCGGGTGGAGCGCCTGATGCTCGTGCGGGGCAGCAAGGTGGCGATTGGCGGGCGCATCCTCAAGTTCGAGATGCTGGACAAGACCGACGTGGCCTACCAGTCGCGCATCGTCCAGATGATTCACCTCGACGAGCTGACCGGCCTGCTCACCAAACGGTCGTTGTTTCGCGCGCTCGAGATGGAGCTGATTCGCACCGAGCGGTACCGGCATCCCCTCTCGGTCCTGATGATGGACCTCGATCACTTCAAGCTGGTGAACGACACGTACGGCCACCTGGTGGGATCGCACTGCCTGTCGGAGGTCGGATCGCTGATCCGCGAGGCGACGCGGGTGACGGATGTCAGCGGGCGATACGGCGGAGAGGAGTTCGTCTCGTTCCTGCCCGAGACCGACACCGCCGGAGCGTTGCTGGCAGCGGAGCGGATTCGCGAAATGCTGGCGGGGCGGTCGTTTGAGTACCACGAGACGCGCTACCAGGTGCGCATCTCCATCGGCATTTCGACCTACCCCGCCGACGGGACCGGCGTGGAGAGCCTGGTCCAGGCCGCGGACACCGCGCTGTACCGGGCGAAGGCGACCGGTCGCAATCGCTGCGTGGTGTCCGGGCTGGATCTGTGAACAGTCGCTACTTGATTTCTTTCATCAGCGCCGCAACCGCCGCCTCGAGCTGCTGGTCCCTCCCCTTGATCGCCACGTCGTACTCGTTCATCACCTTGATGTCCGGTTCCGTCTGCAGGTTCTCGAGGTATTTGCCGGTGGTGCTGTCCTTGACGCCCGCGTGCGGCACGCCCCAGCGGACGCCGTCCTGCAGGCTCTCCCACCCGGCGAACGTGCACGTGCCCGGCGTCGGCATCCCGACCAGTTTCCCGAGGTTCAACGCCTTCACCATGTAGGCGTAGCAGTGGCCGTCGCTGTAGTTCGCCTCGTTGGCCAGCGAGATGCTGGGCTTCGTCCAGCGGAAGTTCGGCTCGTACCCGTTCGCGCGCCGGTCGCTGGTGTACTCGAAGAACTTCTTCCCGCTCAGGAACATCGCCAGGTCGGCCACCAGGTCGCCGCCGCCGTTGAAGCGCGTGTCGATCACCACGCCCTTCCTCATGGCGTACTTGCCCATCACCTCTTCGTAGGCCGTCCGGTACGCGCCGTCGTTCATCCCTGGGACGTGGATGTAGCCCAGTTGCCCGCTGCTCAGGCGATCCACTTCTTCCTGGTTCCGGCGGACCCACCGCGTGTAGAGCAACCGGTTCTCCTCGGCGGCCGTGATCGGCTTGACGACGACGTCGAACTTCTTGTCGCCGTCGACGACAAGCAGCAGCGTCTTCTTGCCCGCCTTCCGGTTCAGGTAGAGGGCGGGGTCCTTGTCGGCCGCCACCGTCTCGCCGTCAACCGCCTCGATGATCATCCCGGGCTTGACCTTGTTCCCGGGCTTGTCGAGCGGGCCGGCCTTGATGACTTCCTCGACCTTGATGCCGACGCCCTTGTACGCCTGGTCGGCGAACAAGCCGAGCGCCGCGGTCTCGTCCTGGTTGCTGCCCTGCGCGCTATAGCTCGCACCGCTATGGCTGATGTTCAGCTCGCCGAGCAGTTCGCTGAGCATCTCCGCGAACTCGTAGTTGTTCCCGATGTGCGGGACGTACTTCTCGTACACCGGCTTGAGGCCGTCCCAGTCCGCGCCGTGGTACCCGGCGGTGTAGAACGAGTCTTTCACCGTCTTCCACACGTGCTCGAACGACTGCCGGCGCTCGGCGGCCACGTTCAGCAGCATCTCGCCGCTGATGCTCACCGTGTCGCGCTTCGCGTTCGAGGGATCGATTTTCGAGATGCCGCCGTCGGCGAGCAGGAACAGCGTCTTCTGCTCCTTGTCCCACGCCAGGTTGCCGCCGTTGGTATTCAGCGCCACCAGCATCTTGGTTTCCTTGGTCCGCAGGTTCGTGGACCAGAGGTTCATCCCCTTCTCGAAGCGCGCCAGGTAGTACAGCGTCTCGCCGTCCTTGCTGACCAGCGCATCCCCGAGCGACGACGAGTGGATCGTCAGGCGGGCCTTGCGGATCTCGATGCCGTCGAGGTCGATCGTCACCTCCTCGACCTTCGTCTCCTTGGCGGCGTCCTTGGCATCCTTGCTGTCCTTAGCCGCGTCCTTCGCCTTGTCCTTGTCCTTCTTCTCTTCGGCTTCCTTGACCAGCGCGAACTCGTCCTTGGTCAGCCGGTAGCGGTCCCACGCGTCCGGCGTGAAGAACATCGCGTAGACATCCGACTGCGCGCCGCCGCCCTGCGCCACAGCCCTGAGGCCGTCGCGGTTGCTGATCCAGAGCATCGCCTTGCCGGCCATGATCCAGCGCGCGCGGCTGTCGTTGAAGCCGCTCTGGGTCAGGTTGATGGCGGTGCCCTTGCCGTCCGCCCGAATCAGCCCCACCTCGCCCGGCGCGATGCCGGGCACGGAGTAGTCGAACAGGATCCACTTGCTGTCGGGGCTCCACTGGAAGTACTGCTCGCCCTCGTCGAGTTCCTTGGCGGTGAGCAACACCCGACTCAGCTTCGTCTCGAGCGTGTAGATCTTCAGCGAGGAGCGGTCCTCGACATATGCGAGTTCCTTCCCGTCGGGTGAGTACACCGCCTGCGCGTTCTGGTGCATGTCGGCGATGAGCGGCGTTTCCTTCAGCACCGTCGAGGCGTAGAAGTGCGGCTCCTCGTCACGCGTCTTCCGCGTCTCGTAGATTCCCAGGCGGCCGTTCCGTTCCGACGTGTAGACGAGCGACTTGCCGTCGGGCGAGAAGCTGACGCCGCGTTCCTGTTCCGGCGTGTTGGTGATCCGTTTCGTGGTGCTGCCTTCGACGCTGGTGACGAATACCTCGCCGCGGAAGATGAAGGCCACTTCCTTGCCGGTCGGCGACACGGACAGCTCCCGCGCCCCGCTGGTCACCGGCATCACCCGCTCGTTGTTGCTCTTCGCGTCCACCGCCATCGCGACAGCCACCTTCTGCGGCTGGCCGGACGGTTTCATCGTGTAGATCTGGCCGTCGTAGCCGAAGCACAACGTCCCGGTGTCCGACGCGCTGAGGAAGCGAACCGGCAGCTTCTTGAACGACGTGACGACCTGCGATTTGCCGCCCTGCAGGCTCATCTTCTGGACGTTGAACGTGCCGCTCTCTTCGCTCAGGTAGTAGAACGCCTGGTCATTGTCGGTGAAGACCGGGTTGCGGTCCTCGCCGGCGAAGGTCGTGATCTTCTTGTGCGTGCCCGCCTTCGAGTCGTAGATCCAGATGTCGCGCGTGATGGCCGACGTGTGGTGCTTCCGCCACGGGTTCTCGCCCCCCTTCTTGTCCTGGTAGAGGAGGAACTGGCCGTTGCGGCTCACTTTCACGTCCTCGGCCGGCGTCGTCAGCACCTGCTCCGCGCGTCCGCCCGTCACCGGGACCCGGTAGAGTTCCGGCTGCGACAGGGCGGGGTAGAGACGGTTGGCGGCGGTGTCCATGCGCGCGGCGCCGAACAGGATCGACGTGTCGTCGCTCGAGAAGGCATACGGGTACTCGGCGGCCGAGTGGAACGTCAGCCGCCGCGCCTCGCCGCCGTCGGCGGCCATGAGGAACACGTCGAAGTTACCGAAACGGTCGCTGGCGAACGCGATCTGCTTCCCGTCGTGGCTCCAGACGGGCATGAAGTCGTGGGCCTCGTGGAGCGTCAACGGCATCGCCGTGCCGCCGGCCGCCGGGACGCGGTAGAGATCGCCCTTGTAGGTGTAGACGATGGTCTTGCCGTCGGGCGAGATGGCCGGGTAACGCAGCCACTCCGGGGTGGTCTGTGCGGCGGCGAGGCCTGTGCCGGCGACGAGCAGGCTGAGGATCAACGCAAGTCGTGTTTTCATGGTCAGAAGCACACGGATGGACAGAGAAGGCCAGGTGAAGGGGACGAAGGGAATTGTAGATCAGAAGTCGGGAGTCAGGACAGACGGGTCGGGAAGTCAGGACAGGCGAGTCGGAGAGTCAGGACAGACGAGTCGGGAGTCAGGACAGACGGGTCGGGGAGTCAGGACAGGCGGGTCG
>Ga0209745_1002191_pt1 | contig 11228 bp, 10 predicted proteins | sample BarGraNGADG00312_FD_184495 | JGI IMG/M metagenome (GOLD analysis project Ga0209745, IMG submission 184495) | Arctic peat soil microbial communities from Barrow, Alaska - Barrow Graham LP Ref core NGADG0004-312 (SPAdes) (version 2) | ecosystem: Environmental > Terrestrial > Soil > Wetlands > Peat... | reverse complement strand
CGCCGCGTGCTGCCCAGCGCAGCCGAGCGCGTTGGCCTCGATGACGTCCGCCTGGATATCCGGGCCGAACTCGGTCAGCTCCCAGCCCATGGACCTCAGCGCGCGCTTCACTCCCTGCACGTGCTCGTACAGGCCGGGCACGCTCTTGAGCTTCGCCACGTCAAGGATGTACTGGACCGCTATCTTCGGTCTGGCGCTCGATGATGCTTTCGCCATCGTCCCTCCCTCACGCATTACGATAGATTCTCCTCGGCGCGCGCCTTGTCGTAGCGCTCGCGCCGCTCCTTCAGGTAGGTCGGCACCGGCACGTCCCACCATCCCACCGCCGGGCTGCCCGACAGCGGGTACTCGCGGTGCACCGTCACCTCGACCAGCGCGGGACCCCCGGAGGCGATGGCCTTTTTCAGCGCCGGGCCTATCCCCTTCCGCGTCGAGGTCTTCTGCGCGTGCCAGCCGAACGCGCTGGCGGTGGCGGCGATGTTGGGCGTGTACAGCTCCCCGTCGGGAGTGGTGAAGTCGGTCGCCAGCGCGCGCCGCTTGCCGAACGCGTCCATCTGCAGGTCCTTGATGGCGAGCCACCCCTGGTTGTTGACCACCACCATAACCACCGGTGTGCCGATCTGCACCGCGGTGGCCATCTCCTGCATCGTCATCAGGAAATCGCCGTCGCCCACCATCCCCACCACCTGCCTGTCGGGCCTGGCGAGCTTCACGCCGATGGCCGCGGGCAGCGCCCACCCCATTGTCGAGAAGCCGCCGGTGGTGATGCAGGTGCCGGGCACGTAGAACGGGAACTCCTGCAGCATCTGCGCCTGGGTGTTGCCGGAAGACGTGACCAGGTAGGCGTCGCGCGCGGTCGCGTTTCGCACCTCGCGCAGGGCCTGCGAGATCGTCGGCAGTCTGGTGTCGGCGGCTAGCAGCTTGTCGACGTGCCTCTTCCACTTCGCCTGCTCGCGCCCCAGCTCGGCCACGAACGCGTAGTTTATTATCGACCTCGACCTGGAGGCCTCCTCCAGGCCCTCGGCGACGTCCTCGAGCACCGCGGCGGCGTCTCCCTGGATTCCGACCTCCACCGGATAGTTCTTCCCGATCTCGTAAGGGTCGATGTCCACCTGGATCAGCTTCGTCGGCGGGATGGAGAACGCGACTCCGGGCCGGTACGAGCAGGCCGTCTCGTCGGCGAACCTGCACCCGACCGCCAGTATGACGTCCGCGGTCGAGGTCATCTTGAGCCCGACCGACGTCCCTTTCGAGCCGGTGTGCCAGGCGAACAGCGGGTGGTCCTCGGGAAATGAGCCCTTGCCCGCCATCGTGGTCACCACCGCGGCACCCTTGATCTCCGCCACACGCCGCAGCGCGTCGGCGGCCCCGGCCGCGCCGACTCCCCCGCCCACCAGTATCACCGGCCGCTCGGCCTTGATCAGCATCTTGATGGCGCGCTCGATCTCTCTCGGGTCGCCCTCGGCCCGCCCGGTCGGCGCCGACTGCCCTGGCTTTGCCAGCTTCACCTCGGCGGACTCGCTCTGCACGTCCATCGGCAGGACAACGTTGACCGGGCCACGCCGGCCGGACATCATCACATTGAAAGCCCTCTTCATCACGGAGGCGACCTGGTCGATGGTATCCACCCGCATGGCGCGCTTCACCACCGGCTGCAGCACGCGCTCGAAGTCGTCGTCGCGTGCCCGCTCTATCTCCTGCAGCAGGCCTTTGCCGCGCATGTAGGTGTGGGCGGAACCGGTGATGATGAGGACCGGTACGGAATCGACGAACGCGGTGCCAGCGCCGATCGCGGTGTTGATCGCGCCCGGGCCGATGCTGGTGAACACCGCCAGCGGGCGCTTTGAAGCACGGTAGTACCCGTCGGCGATGTGGACGCCGCTCATCTCCTGCATCATCTGCAGCACCTTGATGTGCTTTTCCCTACCCAGAAAAGCGTCGGTGAGCCCCAGGCAGCCGTGGCCCGGGATCCCGAAGACGTAGGGGACACCGTGCGCTATCAGCGACTCGGCTACTATCTCGCCGCCGGTAAGTCTCATCTTTACTCCTCGTCGAATCGTGCCGGCGGGCCGCCGGCGCTACAAATGCACAAAGGGGCCTGTCCCCTTTGTGGGTTTTCAATCCTTGAGCATCTCTTCTATTCGCGCCGCGCAATCCAGGACCGCCCGGGCCTTCTCCTTACCTGCCGTATCGACCGTCTCCGGCCCGGAGATGCCGACCGAGGTGACAACCACCCCGCGCGCGTCCCGCACGGGAGCCGCCAGGCAACAGGTACCTCGCGTCTGCTCGCCGGTATCGGTCGCCCAGCCGCACGACCGCACCAGCTCGAGTGCCTCGATCAGCGAATCGCCGTCCACGATGGTCGCGTCGGTAAAGGCCTCCAGCACTACGCCCTGGTAGAGCGAGCGCACTTCATCCTCGGGCAGCCACGCCAGCAGCGCCTTGCCCACCGCGGTGGAGTGCGCCGCCTCGACCGCGCCGGCCTCGGTCTGCACGCGCAGGGATCTCTCGGGGAAGCTGTTGGCCAGGTAGAACACGAACCGCCCGCGCAGCTCCGCGAGGTGCGCAGTCTCACCGGTGTTGGCGGCAAGCGCGTCGAGGGCGGGCGGCACCCGCATTATCTGCTCCCCGGTGAGCTGCACCGCCCGCGCCACCCTGTAAACTTGCGGACCCGCGTGGAGCCTGCTGGAACCGTTCGACTTTGCAAGGAAGCCCTGCTCGACAAGCGTCGCGGTAAGGTGGGAGATGGTACTCTTGTGGACCCCCAGGCGCCGAGCGATCTCGGTCGCCGTCACGGGTTCCTTTTCGAAGAGGATCGATTCAAGGACGAAGAGCCCCCGCTCGATCGATTGGATCTGCTTTGCCATCTCGCCCCAGAAGTTTCCGTTGGTTATACGCAGGTAGGATTATAGGGAGGGATACCGGACGCTGTCAAGATATGTTGCGTTCAGTTAAACCTTGCTCAGTCGTAGGCCGGTGGCTCGTCCAGCGCCGGCTGGGCCTGCTGAACCGGCCGGGGCACTTCCGGCTCCTGCTTGGGGGCGTTCTCCTCGGGGTTGAATTCGAACATCATCCGCTCGAACTCCGTGCGGATCCCGCTGTCCTCCTCTTCAGCCCTCCCGGGTACCGCGTCCTGCTCTCTGTCACCCGCGCCGTTCGTTGTCCCCTCCATGTTCCCCTCCATGGTAGTGGCTGCCGCTAACGATCGACTCACGGTCTTAAGAGACCCGGATCTCAAACAATCAAAGAGATGTCATAGGAATGCATGCAAAAGCCTGTTGAAGTTTCGAACTATTCGCCCGCGCAATGAGCCATTACCCGCTCCCAGCCGCGCAAAGCCGTTCACTTTAAGAGATGCCAAGAATAATTATACGTTCGCGGCTGAGGCAGTGTCCAGGAGAGCGGGCGGGCACTGCAGAAGCCATCAATGGCACGGGGCCGCCTCACGGCGGCCCCGTACAAACAGCCCCTACCTCCATCACCACCATCACACTTCTCTGCGGCGCCTCAATACCCTCCTCAGGATCGCGGCCACACCCAGCGCAAGCAGCGCCAAGTTGACGAGCCTGGCGATCCCGGCGGCCCGCACGAGCAAGTTATACGGCCTGTATTCCTCGTTGAGGGAGACGGTCCTGCCCAGCTTATCCATCGCCACGAGCTCGGCGGTCTTGTTGGCGGTCCAGATGGCCGCCTCCATCCCGCCCGAGCTCACGTGCGTCTTGGTGTAGTCGCCGGTCAGGTAGAAGTTGGAGACCGGAGAGCGCTGGAACGGTCTGTGCTTCTCCATCCCGGGATAGGCGCGGTAGACACCCTGCCTCTGGCGCACCACCGTCCACTTGCGCACCTCGGCCTGCCGCGCGACCGGGAACACTTCCCTGATCTGCTCGATGCACTCGTCGAAGATGACCGCGTCGGGCAGTCCCTGCACGACGTCCCCCGGCGATATCACCATCTCCAGCATGCTGCCGCCCTTGAAGATGTGCGGCAGGACGTTGGATAGGTCGGCGTAGGTGTTGAAGACACACTCGTTGGAGAAGAACGTGCAGTCGATGTCCGTGAGCTTGCGGTCGAACCATATCTGGATGGAGAGCGAGGGCGCGTACTGGAAGTGCCACAGGTCGCGGAAGTACTCGAGGTCATAGCACCGGTCCGGCAGCAGGCGCCGCAGCGAGTACGGGCTCATCGCCGACACGTAGAGGTCGGCGGTCATCTCCTCGGAGTCGTTCACCTTCACGCTCTCGATCCGCCCCTCGGCGATGTCTATCGCGGTGACCGCCTTGCCCAGGGCGACCTCGCCACCCTTATCCCTGATGTAGGCCAGGCAGTTGTCGACCCATATCTCGCCAAGCCCGCCGTTCGCGAAGCCTATGCGAGAGTTCTTCGCCGAGACGAACATCTTGAGGAACCAGTTCAGCATGACCTTCGCGGATATCTGGTAGGAGGGAGTGAAAGTCAATCCGTTGATCGCGGGCTCCATCAAAGGCTTCATGGTCTTGGCCGCTCCGTAGCGCGCCATGAAGGTCTCCATGCTTATCTCGTCGAGTTCATCCAGGCGGTGCAGGTTGTTCATGATGCCGAAGCCCATCGGGATGGCCGCGGTCAGTAGCTTGTGGAACGCGATGCCGCGAAAGTCCTTGAGCAGGTAGGCCATCGCGTAGCCGGCGTGGAGCGGCGCGGGGAGCTTGGCGAACTTGAGGCAGGCCATCTCGCCGCCCGGCTGGGCGTAGTAGAACGCCGAGTCCTTCCAAACGATGTTGCCCGCGATGCCCATCTTCTCGAAGAACGCCAGCAGGTTCACGTAATACGGCATGAAGACGTGGAGGGCATTGTCGATCATGTCGCCATCGGCGTCGAGCCAGGAGGACGCGCGCCCCCCGAAGATCTCGTCCGCCTCGATGAGCTGGACCTCGACGCCTAAGTCCAGCAGGTTGATCGCGGCGGCCAGCCCGCTCATTCCCCCACCCATGACGAGTGCCTTCATAGTGCCCTCCTTGGCGTGCCGGACGCCTCCAGATCGTTGTCTGTGGAAGTATATGTCATGCCGGACAGCCTATGGAACCGGTTGGTCAAAACTGGATTCCGATGACGCGCGCGGGTGTTCTGCGATAGATTGATAACGGCAATGGGGTGCCGCATGACGCGTGATAGGAGAGTCTTATGCCTGCCAGCGATGAGAAATGGATCCGTTATTTCGAGCGACCGGGGCCAGTCAATACGCGCGAGACGCTGGAGTGCTGCAAGCGTAGGGCGGAAGAACTTGGATTGAACACGGTGATTCTCGCTAGCCTCAGGGGCGAGAGCGCTTCGCTGGCTCTGGAGGCGTTCGAGGGGTCAGGTCTGAACATCGTCGCGGTCACGATCCCGCCGGGCGCCTTCTGGGTCGTGGACTCTCTCAACAACGACATCTGGAGAGACATCCCTGAGTTCAGGGCTCAAAAGGAAGAGTGGGAGAAGGCCGGCGTCGAGCGCGTCCGCATGGACATGGACGAGGAGACCGCGGCCCGCCTCGCCGGATCCGGCGTGACCGTAGTACGCGGGACCATCCCCTTCTACGGCATCGGCACTTCCCTGACCGCCCGCTTCAAGGGCATGAACTACGAGCAGTATTTCACCGAGGCACTGCGGCTGCTTTCGGGCGGGACCATCGTCTGTGTGGAAGTCGCGCTCATGGCGGCCGACGCCGGCGTCATCCCGGCAGGCGTTGAGGTCGTCGTGGCCGCCGGCACTTCCATGGGGCTCGATAGCGCGCTGGTGATAAGGCCGTCGACCAGCCTGACGTTCGCTGAACCGGAGAGCGGCCTCGAGATACGCGAGGTGATCGCGATCCCGCGCGAGAAGCCGAAGTATTCGCCGCAAGGTGTCGGCGAAGAATACCGGTAGTCGGGCCTATTGCCGGCGGGACGCCCGCGAAGCCGGACTGTCAGGACAAGCTGGCATGAAACCCAGGCAATTGAATGTCGGCTATCCGTAGAAACCGGCGTTACTTCTTGTGCAGCACCTTGTCCTCGTATCCCATTTCCTCCAGGACGCCCGGGAAGGTCGCGAAGGCCGGGCGCACGACCGGCAACAGCTTGAGCATCGCCGTGACCTTGCCGCCCTGCTTCACCTTGCCCCGGCTCACCGCGGCCACTGGATTCTCGAACCCGTGCCAGAAGGAGTGCGAGAAATCCGCCGCCTGCTTGGACCAGACGTCCTCCTTGATGTCGCATGGTCCCAGGTAGTAGTTGCCGAAGTATCCGGGTTTTGTGGGCGGGTTCCTGAGGTCGATCGTCACCTCGGCGTCAGGATCGGTGTAGATGAAACGGATGATGATGCCGGATTTGCTCATCTTCGGCCCGATCTTGGGGTCGGTGAGTATCTTTTCCATGAAATGCCCGTAGATCTCGTATAGCTGGTCGGCGTCCTCGTAATACTCACCCATTGCCTGCCTCCCGTGGTCGTTGGTTTTCAAGATGCCGGCGAGACGCCGGCGACACTGATCCTACTTCCCCTTCCTCTGGTCGAAGCGCCTGCCGAACAGCATGCTGGCCATGGTCGTCCTCAGCATCGAGGTCGTCCCGCCCGCGACCCACCAGGCGCGGGCATCGCGCACCATGCGCTCGACCGGGAACTCGCGCGAGTAGCCGTAGCCCCCGAACACCTGCGCGGCGTCGCTGGTGACCTCGACCACCATCTCGTTCGCGAAGCACTTGGCCATCGACGCCTCGTAGATGGAAGGCAGTCCGCCGCCCGCTCCGCTCGCGGCGCGATAGACCAGCAGGCGCGCCGCGTCGAGCTTCATGGCCATGTCCGCAATCTTGAACTGGATATCCTGGAACTCGCAGATAGGCCTCCCGAAGCACTGCCTCTGCATCGCGTAGGTGCGGGCCTCCTCCAACGCGCCGCCCGCCACGCCCAGGCACATCGCGGCGTTGCCGCAGCGCTCGATGTCGAAGGTCGTCATAAGGTTCTTGAACTCGCCCGCCTTGAGCACGACATTCTCCTTGGGTATCCGCACGTCCTCGAAGATGAGGTCGCAGGACGGCATCCCGCGCAGGCCCATCAGGTCCTCCTGGGGCCCGAAGCTGAAGCCGGACATGCCTTTCTCGGCCAGGACCGCGCCGATCCCCTTGTAACCGGTGATGTCGCCAAAGCGCGTGTAGACGAGGTAATGGCTGGCCTCGCCGCCGCCGGTGATGAAGACCTTACGACCGTTGAGGATGTAATCGTCGCCGTCTTCGACAACCGTCGTGCAAAGGTTGGTGAGGTCGCAGCCCGCCTCGGGCTCCGTCATGCAGACGGAGACGCTCATCTCGCCGGCAACGACCCGGCGCACGATCCGGTCGCGCTGCTCAGGGGTCCCGAACAGATCGATCACACGGACCGGCCCGACGTTGGACTCGAATACGGGCCCCGCGATCATGGGGCCGAATTTCGCCAGCTCCTCGATGGCGAGAACGGCGGTGAGCGCCCCCTGCCCCTGGCCCCCGTACTCTGTCGATAGCGTCATTCCCAGAAGCCCGAGGTCAGCGTACTTGGGGAGCAGCTCCCAGGGGAACTCACCGGTCTTATCGATACGCTGCGCGAGCTCCTTGAAGTTCTCCTTCTCGCCCATCTCCCGCAGTGTGCTCACGAGCATCTGTTGTTCCTCGGTCAGGTTGAAGTCCACTTCGGCCCCTTTCTCTATCATGCAAGTTTTGGGGTCAGACCCCTAAACTTGCGTTTCTACCTTTCCGCCCCATGCCGGCGAGAAGCCCGCGAAGCCCGCGAAGCCATATGTCAGGCTTAGCGGGACAAAGCTATGCATGCGAATCTAACGCCTTTCAATGCTTGCGTAATCGTTATAAAAGCTCTGTCAGCTCCGTTATGTCCTCGATATCCTCCAGGTCCATGACCATGCTGATCACGGTCTCTATGCGCTCCGGATCTTCAGCGCGCGCGAAGCTGCGTACCTTCCCGGCGATGTCGTCCTCCTCCATCGGGTCCCGCGGGTCGCCCTTAGGCGCGTCGACCTGCCTGGTTAGCACGCGGCCATCCTCCAGAGTTATCGAGACGCGACTCGGGGTCTTGTCCGGGTACATAGCGTTGAGAGCATCATCTATGCCGACCGTAACCAGGCCGGCCAGCCGCCTGATATCGTCGGAACCGATGCGCTCGGCAGTCAGTTGCCCCGGCCCCATCTCACCGTCGAGCAGACAGGCGGACACCACGTAGGGGATCGAAAACTGGGCCGACACGAAGCTCCCGCCTTCGGGGACGCCTTTGCCGGTGGCGACGCCGGCGACGGTATATGTCTCGACGCTCACCGCCCTGACATCCGAGGCGCTGAATCCGTGCTCACGCAGCAGCTCCAGCGTAGCCTGGGCGGCTCCATGCGTATGCCTGCAGGAGGTGAACGGCTTGAAGTAGACGTCCATGATCGAATAGGAGCCGCCGAGCCCATCGGTGATCCGCTCGAGCACGGGGTCGACGTTGTTGAGCGTTATTTTGGTGAAGCCGCCCCCCAGCTCCGAGCCTTCAAGAGCCCTGTCGTGCCCGGTGATCCGCTGCGCCGCCAGCCCGGCCGCCGTGACACCGGCGCTTGCGGCCTGGCCGCCTTGCACGATCTTTACGGTGCAGCCCGCCATCAGGTCCTCGGCCATCGATACCGGAGTCAGGTATCCCGCGCAGCCAAGCGCGTTGAGCAACCCGGCCTCGTCCAGGTCCATCATCTTACCGGCGGCGATCGCCGCACCGAACGTCCCGCAGGCGCCCGTGGGAAGGAGACCCGAGAGCGTGAGGAACGGGTGGACCGACGCCGCGACCCTGTTGGTCGCCTCGTAGCCCGCCACGATCGCCTCGATCAGGTCGGCGCCACCGCACTTGTACACCTCTCCCATGGCGATCGCCGCCGGAGTCACGGCCGAGACGGGATGGTTGCCACCGAACCGTACGCCGTCCTGCGCCTCGATGGCCTCCGCCAGCACCCCGTTGAGGAACGCCGCGTTCTGTGGAGTCGTCTTGAAGCCAACCGCCAGCGCGGTGGACTGACCCTCGCCTCCCATCGCCTTTATGTAGGAGACCACGTCGCGCACGGCCTGCAATTGCAGCGAGCCATACACGTTCGCGATGTAGTCGAGCACGCACAGCCTGGCCTTGGCTACGACCTCAGGCGGCAGGTCGCCTATCGATACCCCGCTGCAGAACGCTGCCAGCTTTTTCGTCTCGTCCAATTCGGCCTCCACCCTAATGCCGGCGGGACGCCCGCGAAGCCCAATATCAGGCCCGGCAGGCTAAAGCGCACACCATATATATCTGCCTTCGGTACACAGCCGCGCGGGAAACTCGCGCGACGACGTTACACATATCCCCGTCCTTCGTATATCTTGATCATCCGCCCCGGGTCGAGAACCTCGCGAATGACGCGCAGCTCCTCGGTTGAGGGCGGCTCGGTCGGGTGTGCATCCTCGGCGACCTTCAAGTCCCACGGCGTGTTCTCGACGATCTCCCCCACCGTGCAGTCCGGATGGTAGGTCGCCAGGTAGGCAACCTTGGTCTCATCATCGAAGCGCATTACAGCCTTGTTGGTGATGATGACCTGCGGCCCGGTCCCGGGCGGCAAGCCCCAGCGCTCGCGCGCGCCAGGCCCGTCGATGAAGCCGGGCGTGGTGATAAAATCAACCCGCTCGGCCAGGCGTCGTCGGTCGTGCAGAGCTATGATGAGCACCTTGCGGGCGAGCGAGCCGATGGAGTTGGCGCCCCCGCTCCCGGGCAGCCGGCTCCTGGGGCGCGCGTAGTCTCCAATGGCGGTAGTGTTGATGTTGCCGTACTGGTCCACCTGACTCCCCGACAGGAACCCTACGTCGACCCAGCCGCCCTGCAGGAACATCCCCATCACGTTGACCAGGCCACCGATCATCGCCGCGCCGGGGTTGAGGCACGGATCGCCGACCGACAGCGGCGGCCGCTTCGGCCGCGCGTCCAGAACTCCTGATTCCTGCATCATGACGGCATGTGGGGCATTCGTGTGCCGCGCTATGTCCGCCGCCATCATCGGGAATCCGGTGCCCACGATCACCACGTCGCCGTCGGATATCTCACGCGCTCCACAACACGCCATCAGCTCGGGCTTTATCCAGTCCTTCGCGCTCGCGCTCATCTGCTCATCCTGTCTGTTTATCCCGAAAACGCACCACTGGTACCTGACACCGGTGGTGCGTCGCTAGTACGAGTAGCTCACCGGGTAGCCGTAGTCGAACTCCGCCTTGAGGTCGTCGAACCGCTCGTAGCCGAATCGCTCGACGTAATGGTTGATGTATTCCTTGCGGTCGGCCACCCCGAACACCCACTCGTCGAGGAACTTCTGGAAACCCTCAACCGTGTCGGATGCCTGCTGGTAGAGGTAGCCGAAGCTCTGGTCGACGTCGTAGAAGCCGGGCGTGTAGCCGGGGTGGGACGCGAACGGCTCCTCCACCACCGCGGCGACCTTGAACGCGGGGACTATCGTCCGAGAAGGGTCTTTGCCGACGAGCTCGCGGCTGACCAGACGCTCGCAGGACACGACGACCTTCTTCGCGGCGTTGGCGCCCATCTGGCAGTCGCCGCCTATCCCCCACATCTGGGCGTTGCCTTCCTCATCGGCCTGCTGGACGTGGATTATGGCGACGTCCGGGTTGAGCGCCGGCACCAGCAGCGTGCGGCGCCCGTCGAAGGGCGAGTCGATTATCTTGTACTTGTTCTCGCCCATGAACGCGCGGACGTTCAGGAGGTCGCTGCCCATCATGTCTCTCACCGGCACGAACGGCATCCCCATCGCGCCGGCCATCAGCATCATCGGCAGCGCCAGGTTCGTGTACTCTTCGACCTCGATCTCGCGCGGGACGCCGTGCTCCATGGCCCGCCGGTAACAGCGGCCCAGCCCGTACAGCCCCAGCGAGAGGAAGGTCCCGATGAACCTCGCCACCACGCCCGCGCCGATCAGCATGTCGAAGTCGTCCGCGGCGTTGCTGCGGGTGATGGTGAGGTCCTTCCTGCCCTGCCGGATCAGCTCGTGGACGGCGCTGAACGGCGTGCGGCATATATAGCCGCCCACGAAGACGAAATCGCCGTCACCGACGTTCGCGGCGATCGCCTCTGACATCGACATGACTTTGCTCATCGGAGCGCCTCCCGGTCACCTGAGAAATGCATAAAGGTGCCTGTCCCCTTTATGCATTTTGATTTTATGGAGCCGCGACCTCGAACTCGGTGCGGCTTATGATCTCGTCCTG
>Ga0209745_1002190_pt1 | contig 11235 bp, 8 predicted proteins | sample BarGraNGADG00312_FD_184495 | JGI IMG/M metagenome (GOLD analysis project Ga0209745, IMG submission 184495) | Arctic peat soil microbial communities from Barrow, Alaska - Barrow Graham LP Ref core NGADG0004-312 (SPAdes) (version 2) | ecosystem: Environmental > Terrestrial > Soil > Wetlands > Peat ... | reverse complement strand
GTACTCGGTGTCGTTGGCCTTGGCGATGGCGTCGGCCTCGTCCTCGAAGGGCAACACGGCCACGACCGGGCCGAAGACCTCCTCGCGCCAGACCCGCTCCGAGGTGCTTCGCACAAGGACGACGGTGGCGGGGTACCAGAAACCATCTCCTCCGGGTGTCTCACCACGGAACGCGACGTCCACAGGCTCCTCGGAGTTCTCGACATACGAGCGCACCGTCTCACGCTGACCCGCGCTGATCAGTGGCCCCATCTCGGTGCTGTCCTGTGACGGGTCAGCCACCACCACACCCTTGACAGCCGGCTCGAACAACTCCATGAAGCGATCAAATACGTTGCGCTGCACAAGGATTCGACTGCGTGCGCAGCAGTCCTGACCCGCGTTGTCGAGGAAAGACATTGGAGCTGCCGCCGCGGCGACCTCAATATCGGCATCGTCGAAGATGACGTTGGCGCTCTTGCCGCCGAGCTCCAGGGTGATCCGCTTGACCTGATCGGCGGCCCCTCGCATGATCCGCTGACCCACCGATGTCGATCCCGTGAAGCAGATCTTGCGGACCGCTGGGTGCGTGACGAACCGTTCGCCGACGACCGACCCCTTCCCGGCAATGACGGTGAAGACGCCCTCCGGGATGCCGGCCTCCAGCGCGAGCTCCCCGAGCCGGACCGCCGTCAGGGGTGTGAGCTCGGCAGGCTTGAGGACCACGGTGTTGCCGGCAGCCAGCGCCGGCGCGAAACCCCAACCGGCGATAGGCATCGGGAAGTTCCATGGCACGATGATGCCCACCGTCCCGAGCGGCTCCTTGAAGGTGACGTTCAGGCCACCGGCGACCGGAATCTGCTTGCCGAACAAGCGTTCTGGGGCGGCCGAGTAGTAGTTGAGCACATCCCTCACGTTTCGCGCCTCCCAACGCGCGTTGCCGATCGTGTGCCCGGCATTGATGACCTCGAGCTGGGCCAGCTCCTCCAGGTGGGAGTCCACGACCTCACTGAAACGACGCAGGAGCCGACCGCGATCGGCGGGCGCGACCTCACGCCAGGTCGCGCCTGCGGCGTCAGCCTGGACGATGGCCTCATCTGCCTGGACCGCACCGGCCTGGACGACCGTGCGGACCAGCACCCCGGTTGCGGGGTTGATGATGTCGTGCTCTGCCGCTTGTGTCGGGTTGGTCTGCTCGCTCATAACCTCTCGAACCCTCTGACTCGTTCCCAGTCGGTCACTTCGGTGTTGAACGCCTGCAGCTCGATGTCGGCTGCATGCTCGTAGTGCTCGACCACGTCCTTGCCGAAAGCCTGCTCGGCCACGGTGGATGCGGCAAAGAGGTCTCGCGCCTCGAGCAGGGTGGAGGGCACTCGCTGTTTGTCCGAGGTGTAGGCGTTGCCCACGAAGGCCGGCTCGAGCGGGAGCTGCTCGCGGATGCCGTGCAGACCCCCCGCGAGCATCGCCGCGACCGCCATGTAGGGGTTGACGTCACCCCCCGGCACGCGGTTCTCGACGCGCAGCCCGGCGCCGTGACCGACCACACGCAGCGCGCAGGTGCGGTTGTCATGGCCCCATGCGATCGCCGTAGGGGCGAAGGAACCAGGCGCAAAACGCTTGTAGGAGTTGATGTTTGGCGCATACAGCAACGTGAACTCGCGCATTGTGGCCTGGATGCCGGCGAGGAAGTGGTCGAACATCTGGCTGTGGCCGCCGTCCCTGCTGTCGTCGGCGAAGACCAGGCCGCCGTCCAGCGCGCGGAGCGAGAGGTGGATGTGGCAGGAGTTGCCCTCGCGGTGGTCGTACTTGGCCATGAACGTCAGCGACTGGCCATGAACTGCCGCGATCTCCTTGGCTGCGTTCTTGTAGATGCTGTGGTTGTCGCAGGTGCGAACGACCTCGTCGTACAGGAACGCGATCTCGTGCTGGCCCAGGTTGCACTCCCCCTTGGCGTTCTCGACCGTGACGCCCGCGGCGTACATCTCGTTGCGGATCTCGCGCAGCAACGGCTCCACCCTGCTTCCCCCCAGGATCGAGTAGTCGACGTTGTAGCGGTTCGCGCCCATCAGCCCTTGGTAACGCCGGTCCCAGGCACGCTCGAAGGAGTCCTCGAACACGATGAACTCCAGCTCAGTCCCGGCAAGTGCCACACAACCGAGGTCCGCCGCAGCAGCCTTCTGGGCCTTGAGCACCGAGCGGGGCGCTGGGCGCACCTGACCCGTGCCGTCCAGCCAGACCAGGTCGCACTGCACCGTGGCGGAGTAGGGCTGACCCGGGGTTCGACGCAACGTCGACAGGTCCATCTCGAACAACATGTCGCCGTAGCCGCGCTCCCAGGAGCTGATGGCGTAGCCGTCGACCGTGCTCATGTCGACGTCGACAGCCAATAGGTAGTTGCATCCCTCGACACCATGACCAAGGACATGGTCCAGGAAGTAGCGCCCATGGTTGCGCTTGCCCTGGAGCCGTCCCTGCATGTCGGTGATCGCCGTGATGACCGTGTCGATGGCCCCCGACTCGATCTCCGCGCGCAGTTGCTCAATCGTCAGTGCTGGTGCAGCGGTCATGGATCTCTCCTCAGCTTCGAAACTCGTCGTCGTTCATCGTCCGGACCCACTAACCGAGAAGGCCCCGCAGCAACGCTGAAGTCGCGTCGCAGTGTTCCTCCATGTACGTCCGGGCACCGTCGCGGTCGCCGGCAAGCACGGCCGCAACGATCGCCTCGTGCTGGGCGTTCGAGTGGCGGATGTTGCGCTGTAGCACCGGGATCGCCGACAGCAGCTCCCGCAGTGCTGCCTGTGCGCGGGTGACCGCCTCGATGAGCATCGGTGACCCGGACAGCGTCGCGATGGCCAGATGCAGCCTGGAGTCGGCAACCCGGTGCGCGGCGATGTCCGGCGCCGAGCAGACCTCTTGTGCAGAGGTCGAGAGCCATGCGCGCTGGTCCGCCGACAACGACCGTCCTGCGGCGAGGTAGGCGGCTCCGGGTTCCACCACCCGCCGGAAGTCCAGAGCGTCGGACAGCGCCGCACCGTGACGCACTCCCTCCCGGGCCCGACTCACCTGGGCCGGCCCCTGGTAGACCACGACGGTGCCGCCCCCTCGGCCACGCCGCGTGGTCACCAGACCCGAGTCCCGAAGTGCCGCAATGGCTTCGCGAAGCGTCATCCTGCTGACGCCGACGCGCTCGGCGAGCTCCCGCTCCGGAGGCAGCTGCTCGCCATAGGCGAAGACACCCAGACGCACTGCGGTTGCGAGCTGCTCCACCGTGGACTCGAAAGCATTGCCCCCCCTCAGCGGCCGCAGGACCGCATCGGGCAGACGACTCACCGGCTCCACACGTGCCACCGCCGTCAACTGGTGAAGATCTCGTCGGCGCGTTTGGTGTCGTGGCCGGCCGGAACATCCTTCATGAAGTGCTGACGCCCACCGACGAACCACGTGACCGTGGCGAATGCCAGGACGGCCAGAACCGCGACCGGCGCGTAGTTGAAGTTGCTCACGGTGATGGGACTGGCCGGGGGCAGCATGAAGAGGATCACGATGAACGCCACCCATGCGATGGAGATCCAGCCGATCACCGCACTCCACTTGCCCAGGTTCCACTCGCCTACCTGGAAGTCAGGGTTGAGCCGCCGGAGCAGGACCGGCGTCACGTACGCGATGTAGAGCCCGATGACGGCGATCGAGGTGACCGCCAGGTATGCCGTGGCGCTCTTGATCGCCGGACTGGCCAGGATGAGCGAGCAGACCGTGCAGAGCCAGATGGAGTTGGTCGGCGTCCCGGTGCGGGCGTTGACCCGCGACCACAACTCCGAGCCTGGCAGCGCTCCGTCGCGCGAGAACGCATAGGTCATGCGGGAGTTCGCCGTCACGGAAGCCATGCCGCAGAAGAACTGTGCCACGCAGCAGATGAAGATGAGGAAGAGCCCGAGCTTGTGGCCGGCGGCGTCGATGAAGATCTGCGCGGGCGGAAGCCCGGTCGACGTGGCCAGCTCTGCGTCGTAGTTCTGGATCGCCGCGGTGATGGCGAGGAGCAGGACCCAGCCCGCGATGAGCGACACAATGACCGAGTTCACGATGCCCTTGGGGGCGTTGGTGGCCGCGCCGTGCGTCTCCTCGGCCACGTGGGCTGAGGCGTCGAAGCCGGTAAATGTGTACTGGGCCATCAGCAGCCCGATGAAGAAGACGTACACGACGTTGCTCCAGCCGAAATGGTTCTCGTAGTGGAAGAACGTGTACGACAGGGACTGGTGCTTGTCCGGGACGAACGCGAGTACGGCGACGATGACTGCCACGCCGACGAGGTGCCACCAGGCGCTGATGTTGGAGAGCAGCTTGACCAGGTTGACGCCGAAGGTGTTGAGCAGCCCGTGAGCCAGCAGAATGACGGCGAAGACCATGAACGTGCGGCCCGGGGTCACCTCGATGTTCCACGCCAGGTTGGCGAACGCCGTCCAGGTCAGTGCCGCGCCGTAGTCGATCGCCGCGGTCACTGCGACCTCACCGAGGAAGTTGAACCACCCGACGTACCAGGCCCAGGCCGCCTTGTTCTTGCGCGCCAACCGGCCGGCCCAGAAGTACAGGCCGCCTGCGGTCGGGTAGACCGAGCAGATCTCCGCCATCGCCAGCGCGACGCATACGACGAAGATCCCGACCAGTGGCCAGCCGATCGAGATCGCGATCGGACCGCCGGAGTTCATGGCGATGCCGTAGCTCGTGATGGCGCCGGCCAGAATGGAGATGATCGAGAAGGAGACGGCAAAGTTGGAGAACCCGCTCATCCCGCGGTGAAGCTCTTGTTTGTAGCCGAGTTCGGCCAACCTGGCGGTGTCGTCGCTGACGGCGCCGGCTGGAGGAGAAACGCTCATCCTTCACCTCATATACGTCTATCGGCAGACCATTAGCCGCCGAGAATTATGGTGAAGAGATTCAAGACCCATCAAGAGCCCCGCGTCAATGGTCTGTTCACAGACCTTTAGGCCTTCTTCAGGCGAGGCGGGTCAGCCAGCCGTGCGAGTCCGCCGCACGGCCGTACTGCACGTCGAGCAGCGCCTGACGGATCGAGCGGGTCACAGACCCGACGCCACCGTTGATGTCGTGATCGCCAATGGCGACCTCGCCTCCTTGCCAGGCCAACCGTCCGACGGGTGTCACGACCGCTGCGGTCCCGCAGGCGAACACCTCGGTGATCTCGCCGTTGGCCACACCATCGCGCCACTCGTCAATGGAGACCCGGCGTTCGTCCACCTTGTGGCCGAGGTCCTGGGCCAGCTCGATGATCGACGCGCGCGTCACGCCCTCGAGGATCGTGCCGGTCAGCTCGGGGGTCACCATCGTGCCGTCGCTCTGGACGAAGTAGAGGTTCATCCCGCCGAGCTCCTCGACCCACTTGCGCTCCGCGGCGTCCAGGAACGCGACCTGGTCGCAGCCGTTGGCCGTGGCTTGGACCTGTGCGGCCAGGCTGGCGGCGTAGTTGCCACCACACTTGGCCTCGCCGGTGCCGCCCGGGGCCGCTCGGGTGTAGTCGGTGGACAGCCAGATGGACACGGGCCTGAGCCCGCCCGTGAAGTAGGGACCCGCGGGCGAGGCGATCACGCAGTAGGTCACCTCGGCCGCCGGGCGCACTCCCAGGAACGCCTCCGAGGCGAACATGAACGGGCGCAGATAGAGGCTCGCCTCCCCGGCGTCACTCGCCGGGACCCACTTCTCATCGGTCGTGACCAGCGCCTTGATCGACTCGATGAAGTCCGTTTCTGATAGCTCCGGAAGAGCTAGTCGCCTTGCGCTGCGGGCGAATCGGGCCGCGTTGACCTCCGGACGGAAGGTCCAGACCGAGCCGTCAGCGTGTCGGTAGGCCTTCATGCCCTCGAAGATCTCCTGGGCGTAGTGCAGCACCGCCGCCGAAGGGTAGAGGGACAACGGCCCGTAGGCCGTGACCTTGGCGTCATGCCAGCTCCGGCCGGCAGTCCATGTCGCCAGGACCATGTGGTCGGTGAAGGTCTTGCCGAACCCCGGGTTGGCCAGAACGGCCTCGCGCTGGTCGTCGGGCAGTGTGTCAGAACGCAGCTCGACGGTGAACGAGAGTGCTGGCGTTGGCATGGGTCCTCCAGGACGGGCGCGCGGTGTCTGCTCCCCGAAGGTTACCGGGACGCGCGGTGCCAGCCCAGCCAAGGGGTTTCGGCTGGCCGGCCCAGTCGACCGGGCCCGCTCAGCCGACGAGGGCCACGATGGCGTCGCCGACCTGCGAGGTGGAACGGGTCGCCGTCCCCCGCCTGCTCAGGTCCAAAGCCACGGCCTGCTCGACCCGGCGCGCATCCTGGGGGCGTCCTAGGTGATCCAGGAGCATTGCGACCGAGAGGATTGCAGCTGTCGGGTCGGCCTTGCCCTGACCCGCGATGTCGGGTGCCGAACCGTGCACCGGCTCGAACATGCTGGGGGCAGTGCGCTCAGGGTTGATGTTGCCGCTCGCAGCCAGGCCGATGCCACCAGAGATCGCAGCAGCGATGTCGGTCACGATGTCGCCGAAGAGGTTGTCCGTGACGATCACGTCGAAGCGACCGGGGTCGGTGACCATGAAGATCGTGGCCGCGTCCACGTGCTGGTATGCCGTTGTCACGTCGGGGAACTCGGCGCCCACCTCGTCCACCGTCCGGCGCCATAGGTCACCCGCGTACACGAGGACGTTGTGCTTGTGCACGAGGGTGAGATGCTTGCGTTCCCGGGCCTGGGCGCGGGCGAAGGCGTCGCGCACGACGCGCTCCACGCCGTACCGCGTGTTGACGCTGACCTCAGTGGCGATCTCAGCGGGCGAACCGACCCGCAGCGCACCACCGTTGCCGACGTAGGGGCCTTCGGTGCCTTCACGCACGACGAGGAAGTCGATTCCGTTCGGAGCCACCCGTTCGACCGCCAGCGGGCTCAGCACCCCTGGATAGAGCCGCACCGGGCGCAGATTGACGTAGTGATCGAGGGCGAATCGCAGCTTGAGCAGGAGCCCGCGCTCGAGGACACCGCTGGGAACGCCCGGGTCGCCCACAGCGCCCAGCAGGATCGCGTCGTGTCCGCGGATCTCTTCGAGTGCCGAGTCCGGCAGCGTCTCACCGGTGGCGTGCCAGCGGCGGGCTCCCAGGTCGTACTCGGTGGTGTTGACCTTGAGGCCGGTGGCGGCCGTGACCGCCGAGAGGACCTTAAGCCCCTCCGCCACCACCTCCGGGCCGATACCGTCGCCCCCGATGACCGCGATGTCCAGCGAATCTCCCACCTGCGCCTCAACCATGTTCACCAGAGTAGGAGCAGTCTTGCATCTTGGATTCGACGTCTCACATGACGAACGGCGCCGGATTGGTCCCGACGCCGTTGCTCATCTGCCGATGCGGCTCAGTCGTCCGAGTGGCCCTGGTCGCGCAGGTCCATCGACTCCTGCAACGCCCGGCGAGCGGCCAGTTCAGCTTCGCTCATGTTGATCACATCCTTGCCCAAAGGGCTGTTACACAAGGGTATTGAGGCGTTTCGCGGCTCTCAAGTCATGCCAGTCGGCCGGTCAACAGCGCATACGGGGTATCCGCGTGTCGCTGACTCAGACGACCTCGCCGCAGCAGGAAATGGTGATAAGACGCGGCTTGATGCACTTGAGAATACGTGGTCGTCCAACTATCTGGGACGTCTATCTCGCGCATTGAGACGCGCCTCACAGCGAGCTCAGCCGTCGAGGTCGACAACCGTGACGGTGTTGGCACCGATCTCCTGGGAGATCTCGCTCAGCACCGCTGGCGGGATCTTCGAGTCGACCGTGATGACCACGAGGGCTTCGCCGCCCTCTGCATCGCGCGCCACCTGCATGCCTCCGATGTTGATCCCGGCCTCGCCGAGCACGCGGCCGATGTGGCCCACCACACCCGGCCGGTCGACATACATGAAGAAAGCCATGTGCTCGGAGATGGGAACCTCGAGGTCGTACCCGTTCACGCCGACGACCTTCTCGATCATCCGAGGGCCGGTGAGCGTGCCGGCGACACTGATGACGCTACCGTCGGCCAGGGTTCCTCGCAGGACGGTGACGTTGCGGAAGTCCGCACTGTTCGGGTCGGTCAGGAGGCGCACCTCGCAGCCACGCTCCTGGGCCAGCAAGGGCGCGTTGACATAGGTCACCTGCTCCTCCACCACGTCCTGGAACAGGCCCTTGAGAGCGGCCAGCTTCCAGACGGTGACGTCGTACTGGGTGATCTCCCCGCGGACATCGATGTCAAGCTGCGCCGGGACGGACCCCGCGAGCGCGATGTAGATGCGACCGAGCTTCTCCACCAAGGCGATTCCGGGTCGGACCTCCTCTGCAATGACACCGCCCGATACGTTCACGGCGTCGGGGACCAGCTCGCCGCCAAGGGCCAGTCGGACCGACTTGGCAACCGCGACGCCGGCCTTCTCCTGGGCCTCCGCGGTGGAAGCGCCGAGGTGCGGGGTGACGACGACCGACTCGAACTCGAACAGCGGCGACTCGGTGCACGGCTCGGTCACGAACACGTCGATACCGGCGCCGGCGACGCGGCCTTCCCGGATGGCGTCTGCCAGGGCCTGCTCGTCGACGATGCCACCGCGGGCCGCGTTGATGATCCGCACGGACGGCTTGACAAGCTTGAGCGCCTCCTCGCCGATCAGGCCCAGGGTCTCCGGAGTCTTGGGCAGGTGAACCGTGATGAAGTCACTCTCGCGCAGCAGATCGTCCAGGGAGACGAGATGCACGCCGAGCTGACCCGCGCGTGCCGTACTCAGGTAGGGGTCGTACGCGAGGAGCCTCATGCCGAAGCTCGCGAGCCGCTCGGCGGTCAGGGCGCCGATTCGGCCGAGGCCCACGATGCCAACAGTCTTGCCGAGCAGCTCGATGCCGCCGTACCGGCTGCGCTTCCACTCCCCCCGCTTGAGCGCCTGGTTGGCGGGCGCGATGTTGCGGGCGGTGGCCAGCAGCAGGCCGACAGCCAGCTCGGCAGCAGAGGTGATGTTGGAAGTCGGGGCGTTCACGACCATGACGCCCGCAATCGTTGCCGCCTTGACATCCACGTTGTCCAGACCGACACCGGCACGGGCGACGACCTTGAGCCGCTTGGCGGCAGCGAGTGCCTCCCGGTCGATCTGTGTGGCCGATCGAATCAGGACGGCGTCCACGTCAGCAAGGGCCGCCAGCAGCTCGTCGCGGTTGGCACCGTCGCAGTGCCTGATCTCGAATTCAGGCCCGAGCGCGTCCATGGTCGCAGGCGAGAGCTCTTCGGCTATCAAGACAACGGGCTTGGTCACTGGACCTGTCCTTCACAGCTGGAGGGACCGGCCTGTGCACGAGTGCGGTCGGCCGGTGGGGAGCAGATTCCTCGGCACCGCGATGTGCCGGCACCAGTTTAGGGCGCGCAGTCTGCGCGGTCGGCATCAGCCCCGATCTGGACCACTCGAGTCGTCGGGGTCTCCTTGCGCCGCAACCACCGAATCTACCTATCGCACGGGTCGAAACAGTGGCTTCGGGGCAACAAGGGGAGGATGTCCCCCCATCAGCGCGCGGCGGATCCTTCGACGTAGTCCGAGTCGGACGCCTTGATCCAGCTCATCAGGCCACGAAGCTCACGCCCGGTCGCCTCGATCGGGTGGGCAGCGCCCTTCGCGCGCAGCGCCCTGAACTCGGGGGCGCCGGCGTCCTGGTCGTCGATGAAGCGCTGGGCGAAGGCGCCGCTCTTGATGTCCGCAAGAACAGCCTGCATGTTCTCCTTGACCCGCTCGTCGATGACGCGCGGACCCGAGACGTAGTCGCCGTACTCAGCGGTGTCGGAGACCGACCAACGCTGCTTGGCGATGCCGCCCTCGACCATCAGGTCGACGATCAGCTTGAGCTCGTGCAGGCACTCGAAGTAAGCCACCTCGGGCTGGTAGCCAGCCTCGACGAGGGTCTCGAAGCCGTACATGACCAGCTGCGACGCGCCACCGCACAGAACCGCCTGCTCACCGAACAGATCGGTCTCGGTCTCCTCGGTGAAGGTCGTCCTGATGCCACCGGCACGCAGACCACCGATCGCCCGGGCGTAGGACTTGGCCAGCTCCCAGGCCTTGCCGGTCTCGTCCTTCTCGACGGCGACCAGAACAGGGACGCCGCGGCCGTCGACGTACTCGCGGCGCACGAGGTGGCCAGGTCCCTTGGGTGCCACCATGGCGATGTCGACACCGGACGGGGGCTGGATGTACCCGAAGCGGATGTTGAAACCGTGAGCGAAGAACAGCGCCGCGCCCTCCTTGAGGTTCGGGGCGATCGACTCGGCGTAGACCGTGCGCTGGACCTGGTCCGGCGTCAGGATCATGACGACGTCAGCCTCCTGGACGGCCTCGGCAACCGAGACGACCTTGAGACCCTCTGCCTCTGCCTTGGCCCTGGACTTGCTGCCCTCGGCCAGGCCGACGCGGACGTCAACGCCGGAGTCGCGCAGGTTCAACGCGTGGGCGTGCCCCTGGCTGCCATAGCCGATGACGGCGACCTTGCGCCCCTGGATCACGGACAGGTCTGCATCGTCGTCGTAGAACATTTCAGCCATGGCGGGCTCCCTCAGGTAGTAGATGTCATTGCGTTGGGTACGGGGGTTCAGAGGTCAAACGGGCGGTATGACGGAGGCGCGGCCTCAGGCAGACCGCAACGAGCGGTCCGTGATGGAGCGGGCGCCTCGGCCGATTGCGACCCTGCCGGACTGCACCAGCTCCTTGATACCGAACGGCTCCAGGATCCGCAGCAGCGCGTCGAGCTTGTCGCTGCTGCCGGTGGCCTCGATGGTCACGGCGTCGGGGGCGACGTCGACGACCTTGGCCCGGAACAGCTGGGCTGTCTCGAGGACGTGCGAGCGGGTCTGCATGTCGGCGCGGACCTTGACCAGGAGGATCTCCCGTTGGACGGATGCGGTGCGCTCGAGCTCGACGACCTTGAGCACCTCGACCAGCTTGTTGAGCTGCTTGGTGACCTGCTCCAGTGGCAGGTCCTCGACGTCGACCACGACCGTCATGCGTGACACGTCGGGGTGTTCGGTCGGACCGACCGCCAGGGAGTCGATGTTGAACCCGCGCCGCGAGAACAGCCCCGCAATTCGGGCCAGGACGCCGGGCTTGTTCTCCACCAGGACCGACAACGTGTGCTTGTTCATGACGATCGCCCTTCCAGTCCACTGCTTCCGATGGCGAGGATGAGACCCCGCTCCGCTCCTTGCTCCGCTGCGATGCTCACGGTGCCTAATCCTC
>Ga0209745_1002188_pt1 | contig 11245 bp, 7 predicted proteins | sample BarGraNGADG00312_FD_184495 | JGI IMG/M metagenome (GOLD analysis project Ga0209745, IMG submission 184495) | Arctic peat soil microbial communities from Barrow, Alaska - Barrow Graham LP Ref core NGADG0004-312 (SPAdes) (version 2) | ecosystem: Environmental > Terrestrial > Soil > Wetlands > Peat ... | reverse complement strand
GACGCGGGCTTTGTGCGCTACTGGCCCCTTCGCTTTCTTGAGGAGTTGATGAACCGGCGAGGTTTTAAGGCTGGCCAATGGCAAGCTGGGGAGCAACTGTTTCTCAAGGGGGAGAAGGAGGCTTGAGGGTCCATCAACTGGTGCCCAGGCTCGATGCCGGCGATGCCATCGGCAACCAGGCCATGGCCATCCACGAGCTGCTTCTCGAGTGGGGGATGGAGGCCCGCATCTTCGCTTTCGACATGGATGATTACGGCAGGCAATTCGCCTCCTTCGATTCGGCTTATCGAGAATTCATGCCGTGTGAGGAAGACCTCCTGATCTATCATTACGGCCTCTACTGCGACAACTACCGCCTTTATATCGAAAGCCGCAACCGTAAGGTGCTCGTCTATCACAACGTGACACCGCCCGAGTTCTACACCGCTTTTTACCCGGAGGCGGTCAGGCTGTGCACCCTGGGGAGGGAAACTTTGCCTCTGCTCAGCGACTGCGACCTGGCCCTCGGGGTATCCGATTTTAACCGCAGGGAGCTGGTGGCGGCAGGCTTCGACGAATCTAAGACGGGTGTCCTGCCAATAAATCCCAGGATGGAAAAGCTCGATCGGGCCGTGCCGGATCGGCGGCTCGCCCATTGGCTTGACGACGGAAAGACCAACCTGCTTTGCGTGGGCAGAATAGTCCCCAACAAGAAGCTGGAGGATGTTATAAAGCTTTTCGCCTGCTACCATCGTGGCGTCAATGCGGAGTCGAGACTCGTCTTTGCCGGGCCCTATCCCATCTATACCTACCATGCAGCCCTGCTTTCGCTTATCGAGAAGATGGGCCTGGAGGAGAGGGTGTTTTTTTTGGGGAAGGTGAGCGAGGAGGGCTTGAAGGCATGCTACCTCGGCTCGCATTACTACCTGTCCATGAGCGAACACGAGGGTTTCTGCGTGCCCATACTCGAGGCCTTCCTTTTCGGGCTTCCCGTGGTGGCCTATGCCGCCGGGGCCGTGCCCGAGACTATGGGGGGAGCTGGAATTCTTTTCCATGAGAAGGATTACCCGCTTCTCGCCGAACTCCTGGACCGCTTGCATCGCGATGCCTTCTTGAAGGAACGGGTGCTTTCGACTCAGAGGGCCAGGTTGGAGGAATTCCGCGAGGACAGGTTCGCCGAGAAACTGTACGAGGTGTTAAAAAGATTCGTGCCCGCCCTAATGGAGAGGGAGGCATCATGAGAGTCCATCAGATTTGCGCCAGGCTGCAGTTCGGGGACGCCATCACCGGCCAGGTCTTGCGCATCCATGAGCTGCTGGGCTCGTGGGGGTGGGAAAGCCATGTCTATGCGACCGCCAACGACGAAGCCATGGCCGAGGTGAACGAGGGCCTTAAAGCCTACAAGGGCAAGCGAGCGAGAAGCCGCCAAGACATCCTTATCTATCACCTCTCGGTCTACGATGACAACTACCGCCACTACCTGGAGAGCCGCAACCACAAGGTCCTTATCTACCACAACATAACGCCGCCATATTTTCTCGCCCCCTATGATCCCTTCCTGGCCGAGGTATGCGGTCGGGGTAGGAACCTGTTGCCGCATATGAAGGAATGCGACCTGGCCCTCGGGGATTCCGAATACAACCGCCGGGAACTGGTGGCGGCGGGGTTCGAGCAGTCCAAGACCGGCGTGCTTCCTATTTTTATCGACACTGAAGCCCTGGGCGGGCAGTACAATCAGGATCTGTTTGGCGACCTGCAGGATGGAACTACCAACCTTCTCTTCGTCGGCCGCATGGTTCCCAACAAGAGAATCGAGGACCTGATCGACCTTTTTGCTGTCTATAACAAGAAGGTGGACGCCAATTCCCGGTTGCTGCTGGTCGGGACAACATGGTCGGTGACCTACAATGCCGAACTTGCCCGGCGCGTTCGCGGTTATGGATTGCAGGGCTCGGTTTCGATACCCGGCTGGTCCTGGGGGGTGAGCGACGAAGATTTGAGGGCTTACTACCGTGCCGGAGATGTTTTTATCACCTGCAGCCGGCACGAGGGGTTCTGCGTGCCGCTGCTGGAGAGCATGTTTTTCGGCGTCCCGATTCTCGCCCGCGCCGAAGCCGCAATTCCCTTAACCTTGGGGGGGGCCGGGATGACGTTTAAGGAAATGGATCTGCCGCTCCTGGCGGAAGCCGTGGCCGAGCTGGTGAACAACCAGTCTCTTAAGGAAGCCCTGGCCGAGAAAGGAAGGGAGCGGCTCGAGGAATTCGCGCCGGAAAGGACGGCGGAAACACTGCGCTCCTACCTGGAGAACCTCTAAATGGGATCCCCGCATGGGGTCAGGCCTCTGCATCTGCATTTTCAAGAAAACAGCGCAAAAATATTTTTGAAACTTGAAAATGCAGATGCAGAGGCCTGACCCCATGCGGATGCGGGGGGTTGACCCCAATATGGAGGTGGAAATGCGAAAGGGCATCGAATATATTTATGGTTATTTAATCAGCCGACTGCAATTCATGTAAGGGAAGCTATAAATGGACGAGTGGTTCCACTGGTCGAAGAAGAAGGAATATCTGGCGGTGCTGGTATTCTTCTTTCTGGCAGTGGTGCTCTTCACCTGGCCCCTCATGCTGCACATCCGGAGCGGCATAATCGGGGGGCACGGAGACCCACTTTTGAATACCTGGATAGTCAGCTGGGACGCCAAGACCATCTTTACGCATCCCAGCCAGCTCTTCCAGGGAAACATATTTTATCCATCCCGCGATGTTCTGGCGTACTCGGAACACCTGTTGACCCTGGGTGTGATAGCCGCGCCCGTGTATTTTATAAGCAAAGACCCCATCCTTTCCTATAACTTCCTGATGTTCTTCGCCTTCGTTTTCTCAGCATTTGGCTGCTACCTGCTCGTAAAGGAACTGACGGGCAGCCGCTTGGGGGGATTGGTCGCCGGAATCTTCTTCGCCCTCTGCCCCTATAAAATGGCCGAATCGGGGCATCTCCAGATGATATTTTCGCCCTTCCTCCCCTTCATGCTCCTCTACCTTTACCGCTTCTTAAAGAGGGGAGGGAAGAGGAATGTCATCCTATTCGCCGTCTTCTTCGTGGCCCAGTCCCTGGCCAATTGGCACTACTTGATCTACTCCGCCCTAGCCGCCGCGCTGCTCTGGATTATGATGGCAATATTTACCAGGAGGGGAAACGATTGGAAGCGCCTGGCCTGGGTGGTTGTGGCGGCGCTTGTGGCCATGCTGTTCATAATTCCTTTCACCATCCCATACCTGAGTGCGCACAGCCGCCTGCCGGGCTTTGAGCGTTCCCTCAAGGAGGTCGAGCTCTATCGGGCTAAAGCCGAGGACTATCTTCGAGTACTCGATTCGAGTGTGGTTTATGGCGATGCGCCACCGCCCTTCAGGCTGGGAAGCATCGGCTCCGAGGATGTCCTCTACCCGGGGGCTGTGATCCTCATACTGGCCATGGCCGGCCTCTTCATCAGGCGGCGAAAGGAAGAAGATTACCAATTCTTCGACCCCGTCGCATTCCGGGAAGGGGCTGTTTATTTCCTTATCGTGGGCATTGCCGGCTTTCTGCTGGCCTTTGGTCCCAAGATAGCCGGGTACTACAACCCCTTTTACATGATCCCTTACCGCTTGGGCTTGTTGAAGTTTATCCGGGTTCCAGCCCGGTTCTATATTTTAACAGCGCTTGCTTTGGCCATACTGGGAGGTTACGGGACGGCCAAGATCACGGCTAGGTCGTATAAGGGTCGCAACGGCGGCTGGAGGACGGGACAGCTGACCGGTCTGGCCATAGTCGCCATCCTATTAATCGAGATACTCGCTTTCAATATTTACATTAGTCCAATTCCCGTAGACGGCGGTGTTCCCAAGGTATACGAATGGCTGCGCGGGCAGGGAGACGTGCGTGTTGTTGAACTTCCGACCGAGCAGCTCCAGGGAGTCAACATTTATGACCGCGATTTGATGCTCAATCCGGTGAACGTTTTCGACTACGTCTATCGTGAATGCGACGTGGTGTATTTCAGTACCTACCACTGGAAGAAAATAGTAAACGGCTACAGCGGATATACACCCTTCTTCTACCGCCGCACCATGACCGAGATGCAGGCCTTCCCTTCCCAGCGTACCATCGACCTCCTGCGAGGGCTGAACGTCGACTATGTGTTGTGGGATTGGAACTGGGTGGAGCAGGATCGCCTCGAGGAATACAACATCAGACTTTTTTCCACCCCCGGCCTCAGCCTGGTGGAGGATTTCCAGAACAAGTCGGTCTTCCGAGTGGAACCGGGCGATACGGAGCCTTCCCAGGATATAGAAGTGAGCGCGATGGCGCCGAGCGCGGCAAGACCCGGACAGTTTTTCGACCTGGGGTTGATGCTGCATAACTCGAGCGACAAGCCAATGGTAAGCGTAGAGGAAGAGCCGCAGCACTTCACCATGAGTTTTTTGGATGATTCGGGCAATACGATCCTGGCCGAGAAGGGGACCTACAGGCCTCCTTTCTTCATCGATAAGGGGGAGACAACATCCCTTTCGCTCACGGCTGATAAAGCGCCGCCACCGGGTAGCTATACGGCCAGGCTGCAGCTCGACGGCGGGGTGCTGGGACAGCGCAGTTTCGATCTGCCGCTGCAGGTAAGAGAGATGCCGGACTCTACGGGGCCGGACACCCTGGGCGCAAGTATAACCACGGCAAGCCAGGCGCTTCAGGTCCCCGCACCGGACGGCCTCGACCCTTTGATGACTACAACCGTGACAAACACCGGCGATACCTTGTGGCTTTCGCTCCTGCAGGCTGAAGATTACAGCCTTCCGGCCGGTTCCGTGCATCTTGCCTTTAAGTGGTCGGACATGAATGGTTCGGTATGGGAATACCAGGGGTCTACCATCCCCGGCGATGTGGCGCCGGGGCAATCGGTTGAGGTTCCGATGCTTACCAGGCCGCCCAATGTGCCCGGTAACTACCGCCTCGATGTCGGGCTATTCCTGGAAGGCAGCGGCTATTTCGGCGACATGCTCCACTTGAATGTCCAGGTCCTTGCACCTTCCGAATAAAAGAAGATGAAATTGAAGAAAGCTGGAATTATGGGGACTGCGGCATGACCGAAAGCTTACTCGAACGACAGCCGGAAGAGACCCCGGACGCTCGGGCCGAGGAGAGCCGGTTCGGTGCCGGCCGTGCGTTTTTTTCCAGGCAACGAATAAAAGCCGCTATCTCGGCGCCTGAAAAAAAATGGCCTTGGGGACTCGCGGTGTTCCTGGTATTCGTGGCCGCCGTGCTCTGGCGTTGGCATTTCGCCCACGGCACCCAGATCTATACCTACGACAGCTATTACTACATGGGCCTGGCCCGCAGCCTGCGTGGCTTTCATTACAGCGTCGCCGGTCACGAACACTTCAAGTTCATGCCCATGTATCCGATCGGAATCAACCTGATCAACCTGTTTATTCCCAACCTGGAGAGTGCCGCAAAATTCGGCAACGTCCTCTTCACCTCAGCCTGCATTTTTCCTATATATGCCATCGGCACCCTGATATTCGGCCGGCGTGCCGGGCTCGCCGCCGCCGGGCTCTTTGCGTTCGAGCCTATTACCACAGCATGGGCCTCGGTGCCCATGTCCGATGGACTGCTCGCCTTGCTGATCATACTGGGCGCCTTCTTTTTCCTGAAATGGATGAAAGAGGACGACGGCAGGTTCATTTACCTCTATCTCGCGGCGGGGGCGGGCGGACTGGCCCTGGCAACGCGCTGGGAGGGTGCCCTCTTCCTCCTCCTGCTGGGCTTCTTCTTGCTCTATTTCTGGTGGAAGGGGAGATTGCGCTTTCGAAATCTGCTGATATTCGGAGTGATAGCCCTGGCGCCCTTCGGCCTCTATGCCATACGAAATATCATCGTCTTCGGCACACCCTTCAAGAGCGCCTACCTCAATGAAGTAAGCAATCACCCGAAGGTTTTCGAAAAGAGCGATCCTCTCTCGCGCTTCGGCCGCTACCTCATGTTCTCGGACTTCAAGCCCTTAGGTATCAGCAAGCATTATTACCATTACGCCTACCTCCTCTTCGGCTATACGGGTCTTGCCCTGTCGCTCGCCATAAAGCGCTACCGTCGCTATGCATTTTTCCTCGTGGCCTGGTTGTTTTTCCTGGGACCCATGCACTTCATATGGTGGTTCGCATCGGTGCGTTTTCTCTTCCCGGCGGTACCGCCCCTGACCCTTGGCGCCGGAGCGCTCATCGGCCTGCCCTGGGTAGAGGTGGATAGGCAGAAGACCGGCTTGGCAATAGGCGTCGTCCTGCTGGCAATAGTGGTGGCGATAGTTGGGGTGCTGGCGTTGACCGGGCGGCCGATGAGCAACGACATCTACAACAATTACGTCCTGGCGCTTGAGGACGACGTGGGCGGGGTGGCGGCGAAGAATGCCTTCATCTGGCTGAAAGAAAACGCGGGCGATGCCGGAGTGGCCAGCAGCCTGGGTCCCATGGCCTCCTTTTACCTGGGTCGCGATGTTTATTTCATCGGCGAATGGCAGGGATTCGAGCCCGCGGACTTAAGGATCGATAATCTTATCGCTGATGCCCAAGCATTGGGGGTACGATATATCGTTCTGTGGTCCTGGGAAAATGATCCAGCCGCGCCGCTGAGTTACCTCAAGCTCGGGCCGGAACTGCTGAATCAGTTGAAGTTGGTGAACGTCTGGGAGGCTCCTCCCGGGACTGCATCGAACCGAACGGTATATGCCTGGGTATTTGAGATCCCGCCGCCTTAGGTACTAAGGCCGCCTGCCCCCGGACATCGACCTGATCAAGCAGACCAGCCCCTGCTGCTTTGTTATAAAGACGACCGGCATGGAAATGATAAGTTAAAGCACTTTGGGCAACGTTAAGAGCAGGAGGAGTGATTATGCCTAAGAGAGCCGGTCTCGATTCTTTCTTTGCCCCCAAGAGCGTTGCGGTTGTCGGCGCTACGCCAACCGAGGCTAAGGGAGGATATGGAATAATTTTCAATATGGTGGATTCTTTCCAGGGAGCCGTCTATCCCGTAAACCCGGGAAGGGACGAGATCCTCGGCGTGAAATGCTATCCGTCGCTGCGCGACCTCAAGGGCAAGGTGGAGATGGCGGTGGTCTTCGTGCCGGCCGAGAAGGTGCCGGGAGTGCTGGAGGATGCCGTGGAGGCGGGGGTGAAAGCGGCGGTCATCGAGTCGGGGGGGTTCGCGGAAGTCGGCGAGGAAGGCAAGCGGTTGAGCGACCGTTGCAAGGAGATATCCGAGAAATCGGGTCTGCGCATCTGGGGTCCCAATTGCACCGGCCTGGTTAACACCGATCCCTTTATCTTCACACCATTTGTGCCGGTGAGGCGAGGCAGGGAAAGGCTCAAGCCGGGTTGCCTGGGCATAATCGCTCAGAGCGGGATGCTTGCAGCCGGCTTTCTGATACAGTACGTCGTCTCCGGTTTCTTCACGATAAGCAAGGCTTGCGCCATAGGGAACAAGCTCGACGTCAACGAGGTCGAGGTGCTGCAATACATGGCGAAAGACCCGAAGACCAAGGCCGTGGTCGCTTACCTGGAGTCGATAGTGGACGGCCATGCTTTCCTCGAGGTGGCGAAGGATATGGCCGGTCGCAAGCCGCTGGCGATAATAAAGGGCGGGCGCTATGAGGAATCGGCCAGGGCTGCCCTATCCCATACCGCGAGCCTGGCCGGCTCGGACGAGATAATCGAGGGGGCGCTGCACCAGGCGGGGGTGATCAGGCTGGAGGACTTCCACGACCTGATGAATCTGGGAAAGGCTTTCTCACTGCATCCGGGACCCTTTAACCTTGCGACCCCGCAGGGCGACAATATCGCCATCATCACCATAACCGGCGGGGCAGGCGTGGTGACCATCGATATGGTGAGATCAGCGGGCTTGAAGATGGCCGATCTGGAGGAGAGGACGCTTAAGAACTTGGCCAAGGTCTTTCCCGATTGGATGCCGCCCCACAACCCGGTAGACATCTACCCGGCTTTGGAGCAGAACGGCATCGGCATATTCGCCGATGTCATCCGCGAAGTGTTGGCGGACAACAAGGTCGACGGGGTAATACTCCTACCCTTCGCCAACCGCAACATGGAATATTTCCCGTTTGATCTGGTTGGCAAGGAGGTCAAGAGGCGCGGCAAGGCCATGGTCTCCTGGATGTTCGGCGACACGCGGTATTTCGGGCATTTCGAGGAATGCATGCGCGAATTCGGGGTGCCGGTTTACAGTGACATAAGATCTTGCGTGATTGCGATCGATGCCTATCTGCGATTCTCCCGTATAGCGCGAAGCAAGGCGAGCGAACGGCCGCCGCGGGAAATGACTTAGTCGAAGGGGTGGCCGAGGACGTCGTCGCCCCCGTCGATCGAGCCGTTATAGAGGAAGTAGGTAGGCCTCTCGGCCACGATCGGCACGTTGGATGTAACCTTTATGGAAACGTCGCCGTGCGCGTCGTTGTGCCATCCTATACCCAATGCGTCCTCATGCACGGCAACCGTGAAGCGGGAACGCGGATTAATCGCGAGTTCCTTGTGAACGTTGGCCCCGTCGCCGCAGAGATAATCCAGCGACACAAGCGCCGTGTCATCGCCCGGGTTCTGCAGGCACAGCCACGTATTGAAATTGTTCCTGGTACACCCCTCCGCGAAGGACCAACCCTTATGCGGCTGTGTCGCACCCAACACGTTACTGCCGTCATTCCAGACCCCGTTGTAGTTGAAGTACATCGGCCTTTCGGCGACGATCGGCTGATCGGACGAGACCTTGATCGATACATCCCCGTGAGCACCCTCGTTGACCCCTATGCCCAGCCCCAATTGGTGTACCGCTACCGTCGCTCGCGATCGCGGGTTGACAACCAACTCACGATGCTCGTTGGCGCCGTCACCACAGAAATAGTCCAGGCTAACAAGGGCCGGATTATCTCCCGGGTTCTGGATGCAAAGCCAGGTATTGAAGGTCGGCCTGGTGCAGCCTTCCGCGAAGTACCACTCCCGCCCCGGCGCATTGGCCCCCATTACGTTGTGGCCTCCGTTCCATACGCCGTTGTAGTTGAAGTACATGGGCCTCTCGGCCACGATCGGTTGCTCGGAAGTCACCTTGATCGAAACATCGCCGTGAAGATCGTTGTGTACGCCGATGCCCTCCGCGTCGCCATGCACGGCGACCGTATAACGTGACCTCGCCCGCACGATCGCTTCTTTATGAACATTGGCACCGTCGCCGCAGAAGTAATCGAGGTAGACCCTGGTGTCCCGGGTGCCTGGGTTCTGAAGCGTCAACCAGGTGTTAAAACCGGGCCGGGTACATCCTTCGGCGAAGTACCATTCGTTCTTGGGCGAATCGGTCCCCATGACGTTGTGCCCGCCGGACCAGGTTCCACTTCCAGAGTTATAGTTGAAATAAAGCGCTCGCTCCGCAATCAAGCCCGATTGTGGCGAAATGATGGAAGTGCTTACATCCTGGCCGTCGATGGTGCTGTTGACCGGGACCGTCATTCTGGTCCGCGGCGGTATGGTGATGACCTTAACGACCGAAAGCCCGCTGGCCAGGACGTAGCGCAATTGCACAGGCATCTCGACGTCGAGGGGATTCATCATAAGAACATATTCATTGAAACCAGACCCCGTATAGCCTTCGGCCAGATAGACACGGCTCTTCACCTGATCGGCGGGCCACATATCCGGCACCTCTTCATGGCTATAGGAAGCGCTGTGCCTTGCATCCCTCCTGAACATGGGCCACGCTGCAAGCTTTGCATCATAGGGGCCGCTCTCGAAACAGAATAGCTTGCCGGTCTGCCCGTCGGCGCCCGTGGCCACGACCAATTCCGTTTTACCGTCGCCGTCGATATCACCGAGAGCCTCCGCGTTGAAAACGTTCAGGCCCACATCGCAGTCGAGGACAGTGTTTCCATAGGCGTCGTAGGCGAAGATGGAAAGGCCTTCGGCAAGGATCACGTCCATCACCCCATCGCCGTTTATATCCCCCATTATCGGCGATGTCATCTTCTGTACCGGCCAGAACTGCCTCTTCCATTTCAGGGAACCGTCATGTCCCCAGAGGTAGGTCCATCCGTCCAGCGAACATTCGGCCACCTCGTAGTAGCCGTCATTGTCCATGTCGCCGACGGCGGGTGAAGTGAAATTGTTATCGCCTGTATTCACCGGCCAGCCCGGCACGTTGTCCCCTTTGTAATTGAATGCATAGACGTGCTTGCCGTCGGCGTAGGAAAGGTAGTTGCCGGCGCCGGGATTGCTGTTTTGCCAGAAGAGGCCGGTACCTACAATTATGTCCGGGAAGCCATCACGGTCGAGGTCGGCTATGGCCGGGGAGGACCAGATGACTTGCGGCAGGCATTTCGGGAAGCCATTTATGATAGAGCCATTTCCATTAAAGGCATATAGCAGGCCGCCCCTCGGCCAGGGCCAGTTTGAACCGCCCCAGCAATCAGCCCCTATGATTACTTCGTCCTTGCCATCGAGATTGATGTCGGCACAGGCGGGGGAGGACCAGACGGTATCGGCATTATAATACTGCCATGCCGTGGCGCCCTGGTAATGCCAGGCGGTTATATAATGACCCCAGTTGCCGACCACAATCTCCAGGTCGCCGTCGCCATCGAGATCGCCGCATGAGGGCGAAGCGAATACCTCCTGCTTGCCGAAGGCCGAGCCGGCGAATTTGGGCCAACCCCACTGGCTGAGGGGCTGACCTTGATTATTGAGCCCGTAGACCAGACCGTTATCACAACCGAAGAATATCTCCAGGGTCCCGTTGCCGTCGCAATCGACGGCCAGGGGAGTGGATTGGATGGGGGAGCCCGTTGCGAAGATCCAACGCGTACCGCCGCCCGCATCGATGCAGTAGAAATTACCGTTGTAGTTCCCGACCAGGACTTCCTTCCGTCCGTCGCCGTCAATATCGGCCAGGGTCGGGGAGGCATGCTTGAACATGGTGCCCATATCGAGCACCCATTCCTGTCGCCAATCCTTGGGATAGGTATAGGCCTTGGCTTCCTTTTGACCGAAAGTAATGCAAGCGGTAATCGACAGCGCAGCGACTAACAGGACCGAAAGGAGAATCTTTAAAACCGAACGAAAAGACATTCTTTTGCCTCTTCCTTTTGAACCACGGCATGACTTACAACGACAATCGCTACAACGGCTCGGGCCGATGCCTATTTCAGTTTCATACATGCTTATATACTAATCTCGACTGAAAGGAGAGG
>Ga0209745_1002187_pt1 | contig 11245 bp, 10 predicted proteins | sample BarGraNGADG00312_FD_184495 | JGI IMG/M metagenome (GOLD analysis project Ga0209745, IMG submission 184495) | Arctic peat soil microbial communities from Barrow, Alaska - Barrow Graham LP Ref core NGADG0004-312 (SPAdes) (version 2) | ecosystem: Environmental > Terrestrial > Soil > Wetlands > Peat... | reverse complement strand
GTGACTTCCTCCCTACCCCTTAAGGGGTAGGGCTTCCTGCTTCACAGAGCTGACGCTTACTTAGGCGTATGCCTAAGCCGGAGGTCAATTCTCCACAGGCTATCCCTCTCAGTCCGAGAGTTAAGATGTTCCGGGCTGCATTATGGTCCCTGTCAAGTTGCAGGCCGCAATTAGGGCAGCTATGTGTTCTTTCTGACAACTCTTTCAGGACGATTTCGCCACAGTCCGAACATCGTTGGCTAGTGTTTCTTGGATCGACCAATTCCACAGTTTTGCCAGCTCTTGCAGCCTTGCTCGCCGTGAACAGAATTAGTTTACCCCAGGAAACATCTGAAACATGTTTCGCTAGATGATGGTTTTTGAGCATGTTCTGAATTTGCAGATCCTCGAATACAATCAGGTCTGCCGAGTCTACAAGTTTCCTGGAAACCTGATGACAGAACTCATCTCGGAGATTTGTTACACGCTTTCCGATACAAGAGAGCTTGACCCTGGCTTTCCTGCGATTCCTGGAACCAAGCTTCTTGCGGTGCAACGATTTCTCAGCCGCTCGATTCTTTTTCTCGGCCTGGACATAATATCTCGGATAGTCGAAGGTCTGGCCTTCCGAGGTGGTTACGGCATGTGATATTCCCAAATCCACGCCAATAGCTATCGTTGGTTCGATCTTAACAGGATCTTCCTGTTCTGTTACGAATATTACGAACCAAGCGCCCCGGCCATCTCGTTTAAGGGTACAGGTCTTGACTTTTCCAACAACAGGCCGATGCACAAAGGTTCGTATGGTTCCGGGTATTTTAGCAAGAGTTAATCGTGATCCATCGAGCTTGAAACCAGATTGGGGATACGTGATTGAGTTGTAGCGGCCCTTAGACTTGAACCGGGGATAGCCCTTTTCCTTCTCATAGGCCTTGACTCTTCTGAAAAAGTTGTCAAAAGCTTTCTTGAGCCGTTTGAGGACATCCTGAAGAACCTGGGAATAGACAGAACAAAGCTCTGGATAGATTTTTTTCTCTGATGTTAAGATAGCTGCTTGATCTTCATAGGATCGATCGATGCCGTTAAGTTCCCAGTTTACCTTTCGATCTTCCAAAGCAATATTCCAAAGACGGCGGCACGTTTCGAGGGTTAAGTCTAAGGTAGCTGACTGTTGCTTGTTTGGGTAGATCCTGAACTTGTGGGCTATCCTCATTTTCGATAGCTAGAGATTGATTTGATTGTATAAATAGATGATTGTGGTCATTCAAGGGGTACGATTCATCCCGCCCCCTAAAGGAGGCTAGTCTTCTCTACCCCTTGACCCCACGTTATAATTATAGAAGTACTGATTTATATTACGCATCTTGTTTCAGTAAGATGCGTCCAGAATAAAGGTCAGATATACACATAATCGTCTATATGATTCTTTAAAAGTGTACAATGATTTATGAGATGGGTTACTAAAATATCTTGTTGCTATCACAGCAGATTGCTTCCTAATGGCCGTTATGAAACACGGCCTCAGTCGTGGGTGAAGATATTTCGGTTTTGAATAAACTTATCTCTGTCAACGAAATATTTGCATGAATACGCGATATGCGATACAACATTCTAATGTCGATTTTTCGTGACCATAGCCGGGGAGGAAAGAACATGAGATCAAAAACAAAAGCCAACGATTTGATTGCATCGCAGATTCTTAAAACGTGTGCAAACGGCGCCAGCGAGACGAGGATTACCCATCAATCTAGCCCGAATTCTATGAAAGTGATATCATATTTGCTTCTGATCAATGAAGGGTTCGTCGAAGTTGTTACTGAAGGATCTAGGATCGTTCATCGAGCCACCCCAAAGGGAATGGACCAGATAAAGAAGTTCGAGGCTTGCTTGGAAATGCAGATAAATTGATTGTGAAACCTGAGAGGTGCCTGCAAAGCTTTATATTGAAGAAAACTGGTATTCCAGAGGCAGCAAAACAATGATGAGAAGCCGAAATGAAATAATCTCGCAAATACTGGAAATTTGCACGAATGGAGCAAGCAAGACTAAAATCGTCTATCTAGCTAACCTCAACTTCAGAACTGTAAATCCTTACTTGAATCTCTTGATCGAGAATGATCTGATGCAGGTCAACGAGGGGAGGACAATTCTTTATAAAACCTCTACTAAGGGCAAAAGGTTTCTGGAAAGCATTAAACAAATTAATGACAAGCTCGATCCTACTAAATAGCATTAACACGGCTCAAGATAGACTGTCTAAGAGCCTGATAGCTTCTTTCGCCACTCAATTACGCCAGAAATCTTCTTCCCCATTTCAGGGCTTCGACCAGCATCTCGACAGTAGATACAAGGACGTTGATGGTCTGGGGGAGCATGGAGACGGCAAGTTCAGTAGATAAGGGGGAGCTACAGAGATTAAGGTCGAAATGTCGGAGCTAAGTGCTGGTATCCAGGAACCATGCCGAAAACTGTATTATCTATAACGATTATAAAGTAGGTTTGCCGTGGGATAAGGCTGTAGCCGATTAGGCTCCGAGAATATAGCGCCTCGCTTGATTGCGAAGTTTTCGGCGAATGCGAGAATCTGGCGTAACATCGTTCAGTTTTATGTGACTGCGGCAAGAATAGAATATTTGCAGGCAAAGCGGGAGCATGCTCTTCATCTCAGATGGCGTGTCCCCGTAAGAAGGGCGCTGTGTCAAATTCCAGTGCTGCCTCGCTGTTGCCTGTGTGATGGCGCAGGGCGGATCAAGGCCGCCACTACGGTGGTCGGTCCCTTTGAGGAGGGCACTGTGGATCGGTGCTTGACTCGCCTAAAACATCACTGCGTTGGCTCCCTATTCTCAGGCTCTTTGTCCATTCCAGGAACTACCTCTCGGCTGGATGGGCGTGTGGAGGCTAAGCGCATGTCACTTGCAGGACGCGCCCCTATTTACTTGCCGTTCTTAGCAGGTCCTAAATCGTCTCGGCAAATATGCCTTGAAACATGCTTAGTTTCGCTGCCTGTAACAAGTCTATCCGTCGCAAAATCATATGTCTCTGGAAAAAGGCAGAAGAAAGGTAAGAGTACCTCCGGCTTGAGGGAGGTTCCTTCGTTCTCGCGCTCTATCGCGAGCCCAGGCAGGATAGATTTTTCAAATTATAATATTTTTTATGATTATGATGGGATCAGGAACTTTTCCGTACGTCACAATTTCAACAATATTGATAGTTATTTCTCAGATAATAATTAAATATGAGATAAAAATCAGATAACCTTCCAGCATTTTGTCTCAATTTTGGAAAAATCCAATTGGCTAAATGACATACTGATGTTGATATAGTCTGTAAGAAATATTTTATATAGTAATAGGTTTCTTATATCCTGATGATGGAAGAAAATACCTCTCTCGATGAGAATCCTGGCAGTATCTGGCACGGTCATTATTCTGCGGCAGCTTATGCCTCTCAGGCGGTAGTTCATCTCATCAGCAAAGAGGGATTCTCATCAGCTGAAGTTCGCAGGCTTTTTCAGTTTCGGGGTGGCTTTACGTCAAGGCGGAACAGATTAAAGGAAGTCTCTTCGAGCGAGGATAGCAGGCTTCTAGGTGCTATACTAAGTAAACTCGCTCTAAGAGGGAATCCTGCCCCGTGCAGCCTCAAAGTCGAGCATCATATTCTTCAAAAGGCCCGGGAAGCCGGGCTGCTAGTCTTTGAGAAGTCTATTGATAACGGCAAAATCAAGTTCTCCTGCACGCCCTCGATGAAGGATCTTGACCTCATGCTGAGGATATGCTGCCTGCCAGAATTGCTGGTCGATGATAGCGAGGTTGACCTTCTTCTACGTGATTATAGGTCTCTTCTGGAGGACTCCGAGCCCGCGAAACTATTCTTCGAAAAGCTGACGAGCATTCTGCCAGACAAACGTCTTGCGCTCTTCGTTGTCCCTGTCCGTACTTTAGGTCAAGATTTTGAGAAAAAATTTCTGAAGTCCGACGGGCAAGTTGATTTCGTCATACAGATCCCCAATCTGAAAAGAAAAACGATTCTAAGAATCGCCATCGAACTCGATGAAAGTCTGAACCGCTCTGATACAAAGGACGGATGGATCGTAAAACGATTTGGGCAGATGAAACAGCAATACTGGGAAAGCGAAGTCCGAAAACTTGCTGATCAGGTATTTTATACCCTCACAAATGAAGTTCTAATAGCTGCGAAGCATTTGAGAGAGCTGCCATCGAAGAAGAAGAAGGCCATGCAAGAGCTCATCTCGTTGCCTATCGCCGAAGCACAATTGACCCAAACCATAGCTGGCTTGATCTATAGAGGAGAAAAAGGAAAAATAGCGATCGGCAATCCCCAGAAACTCGATCTGGCTGTGGTGATTGAAGCGGTCCAAGAGATGATCATTGAATTATCCTCCCTTTATGGTATTACTAGTGGAATTGAACTAAGCCTAGCAGATGATAGTCTGAAGGGGGATCTCGAATATTTCTCATTACCCACAGGAACGGTGTTTTCTTGTTCTAGCATCGTTCCGCGGCCTTTAAGCTCAATTGGAGGTTCAAATCAACCTGATGCCATTCCCAGGCCGATCAACCATGGCGATTCAAGTGCAAACGTCAGGAATAATCTCAGATTCATATTGAATAATATATTTAGAATTCAGGATTTTAGGGAGGATCAGGCAGAGCTAACCGAACAGATTCTATCTCTCCAGGGAACGATTGGTCTCTTAAAGACAGGTGGGGGTAAGACCCTCGCCTACCAAATAGCATCTATTCTTCAGCCTGGCACGGCTCTTGTGATTGTTCCAACCATATACAGTGCTACGGAACAAGAATACAATCTTGGGGTCATGGGAATACATCGAAGCGAGATCGTTCTTGAGAATGATGAAGAGTGGGTTCAAAAGAACCAGGATTCAATGGAGAGGCATGAGTCTGCTATCTACTTTTTGCCGTCGGACACGCTACTGGATCGTGGTTGCAGGTCTCGATTAGAGAATATTCTTTTAAATCGCATGAATTTCCTGGTTTTTGACGAAGTCAATGCCATGAGTGAATGGAGTCACAGATTTCAGCCCGAATACTTGAATTTGGCACGCTGGGCTAGGGATAGGTGTAACATTAATGGGTCTAAGCCCAGTCTGATTGCATTGACTTCCTCTAATTCGAGGTTGATGCACCTCGATATCATGAATGAATTTGGCCTGATGAATCTTGATCGTATTGTGGAATCTGAGTCATACGATCGCAAGAATCTGCAATATGCGATTCATAATGTAAACGCCAAAAATCGTCTGCAGGTTCTGATAGCTGCGCTCAGGACAACTCTGCGAGAATACGGCTGGAATGGAGAAAATCCGAAGATCCCCTCTGGCCTTATTATCTGTTCTCATGAAGACGATGAAGATGCTGGTCCAACAAGTCTCTCCAAATCCCTCGGACCATACTTGAACATACCCTTGGAGGTTTGTTCCCTTAAGCCACCTAAAAAGTTCCAGAGTCTTGGTGGCTCAAGAGAGGATTGGAGGAGAACCTGTAGCAAAGCAATGCTGCGGTTTGAGAGAAGTGAATCACCGATTCTGGTCTGTTCTGCGGATGCGGCTGTGGAATTGAATAAAGAGGATATCAGGTTCACTCTTCATGCAGATATGCCTGAATCTCTCGATGAGTTCTCCCGGCAGAGCAGTATTGCAGGACATGATGGAATGCAGTCGTCTTGCATGATATTCTTTTCCGATGACGATGTGCCTTTCGGGCATGAAGCAGTCTCGAACATGAGGGATGAAGACGCGCGAAATAGAGAACCATTGTCTCATGAATTTCCAGGAAGAATTATGGAGAAGCGAATCCTTAGCCAGGTCATTTCGAAAATGCTCTTGTCAGCGCCAAGCCATAATCTTGGAGATAAAGCGGATTCGGAGATACTTATCTCCTCTTTTCCAGATAGACTTTTCTTGATAAATGGCGATTTGAAAGTGTCCCCAGAATGGAAGCAGAAGCTACTGGAAAAGGCCTTGTATAGGCTGCTGCTCATCGGCGCCATTGAAGGCTACGAGAAGAGACCTGAGTCATTTAGAGTGAGCATGACAATCGCCGAAGCATCTTATATCAACCTAAATTATAAAAAATATATAAATAGATACGAAAACGAATGCATGGCCAGTCTTTATCTTCCCAAGGAGAATGCTTCGAGCTACAAAAATGCGGCACTTCAATGTGGGTGCAGATTGATTGACTATAGCTACCATAAAATCAAAACAAAGAAAGAGGGTGATACTGCAAAAATGTTCCAGGCTGCAGGGGTCGGCCAGGTATCCATCGAAAATTTTCAGAATTATTTACATCAGTTTACAGAACAATCAGGGATTTCGGCCAGATTGGAGGATGTTGCGTCCGAATCCTTATGGAAAGTTCTTGAGGAGACAAAGGGACGGGACGATCTGCTAGGACTGTTTCTTGCCTGCCGGAGAAGGCTCAGGTTGCAACCGGATAACTCCGCAGTTCTTATTACGGCAGGATTCTGTGCATTGGCCTTCCCGGATACAGGGCAAGGGCAAAGCGATTTGATGAAAGGCTTCTGCGGTCTAAAAGATTCAACTCCAACGGCATATCGGGCCGAAGTGGCCCGACAGATTATTTCCTATGCCGATTCGCTGATGCCGTCCCATAGAGACTTGATCCTGAAAAGCATTTGGCAGGCAGATCCTTCATTGGAGATATCGAGATTATGTTATGAAAAATCTGGTTTTTTGAGCGAAATCTGTTACTCATCATTATTTGAAATAGTAAATGGACTATCGGAAGTTTTCAAGGCAGAAGGTGTCAGGCAATGAATGAAGGAGAAAGAAGAATCGAGATCCTGAAGGCTGAGGCGGCTATACGTGATCTGGCTGGCAGAATGGCGGAAGCCAGTGAGAGCTCCAGGCAGGCGGATATGGCGAGAAGCTCTCTGGAGGCAGCAATAAAATCCATTGAAGAGTTGAATATTCAATTTCAGTCTGCAATCGAATCTCAGAAAAGAGAGTTCGAAGAAGAAAGAAAGTCGCTGAATCAAGCTAATGAATCACTTGATGTCGGTGTCGGAGACCTCCAAAAGGCTCAAGAAAAGCTCGAGAAAAAGGCTGACCAATTGGAGAATTCCATGATGGAAAGAAGCCAAGAACTCCATGATTCGATCGATGCCAGATTAGCCAATCTATCACAAGAAGTCAATAGATCCCTAGACCAGTTGTCTGAGAATGCCGATCATTGGGAGAATTCCATGGTGGAACAAGGCCAGGAACTTCATGGATCGATCGATGCCAGGCTGGTCAATCTATCACAAGAGGTCAATAAATCCCAGGGTCAGTTGTCTGAGAAAGCCGATCATTTGGAGAATACAGTTCTAGAACGAAGCCAAGAACTCCATGATTCGATCGATGCCAGATTAGTCAATCTATTACAAGAAGTCAATAAATCCCAGGGTCAGTTGTCCGAGAAGGCCGACCATTTGGAGAATTCCATAGTCGAACGAAGCCAGGAACTCCATGATTCGATCGATGCCAGGCTGGTCAATCTATCACAAGAAGTCAATACCATCTCCAATAAGCTCCTGTTCGTTATGGATCAAAATGAAGCATCAGGCAAAAGAATTCTGGCTTTGCAGCAGATCATCGAAGAACTATCTTGGAATTTCCAGAAATTAGCGGATGATACGGCCAATAAGTCAGAAGAGATACAGGAGTTGAAGACTCAAGTTATCGATTCCAATGAGAGGATCTCTTCCATTGAGCAGGTTTTCGAGGCGAAGACATCTGGCCTTTCTCATCGACTGCGATCTGCCATAATAGGTGGTGGACTGGGGGTGGTTATGGTCGTTATGATCATAAAGTTTGTATAAAATTTTCAGTTGTAATTGGTCATTCAATTGAGAAGAACTATCCTTCTTCGACGGTTCTTCCTTAATTCCATAATACAAATATTCATTAAATAATTTTTACAATATCATATATAAGAGTAAAAGCTTCAGGAGATATATTACTGTTTTTGCAAGCGATATAGAATTCAAATAGCATAAAATTATTATATTTCTTGCAAGAGCATTTCATACGAAAACTATATTATCAACTTAGTAAGTATTTATATTGTGAACTCTAAAGCTTGCTCTATCCCAGAGTCATGCTCTGAGGTGGAAGTGGACCTCAAGAGATTGGATCACATGCTCCAAGCAGCCCACCGGAGTTCCATTGACATAAAGGACAGCTATGACTTTTACATCCTAGCTCTAAAGGAGTTCAACAAAGAGAATCTTACTGACTCATATCTTTACTGCGATAGGGCGAAGTACGAGCTCACAACTGCCATTAATGATGCCAAGATGAAGATCAGAGGTTCCCGATTTCACAGCTTGAGGACCATCTCCTATTTCTTCAAGCTCTACGGCCTTTACGCCGTTATATTTGCCATGCTCTCTGTCCTATTCTTCAGCCTCCTGATCTACCAATATTCAGATGTGATCGTCCTCGGAGTTCCTCTCTGGTCCTCCTTCTTCGCGGGTCTGGGCGCCTCAGCTCAGATCCTGACGGGCGTTGCCGATGACCTGCGCCGCTACGGACTGGCTTCACGATACAAGAGGCTCTGGTACATGGCCATACCGCTGCTGGCCATGGTATTCGGCTACATGACCTATCTGGCCTTAAGCTCCGGGTTGGTCTCTCTGGATAGCAGCTCCCAGAGCCGAGTATTTTCCGTGATGTTCATCTGCTTCCTGGCGGGCTTTCTGACCAAATGGCTGATCAATTGGCTGTCGCGAATGTCAAGGGATATTTGAATATCATGAACCAATTCTGAGCCTCTTCCATCCGGTGCCATGCTATTATGATTATGCCTTTCCTTAGCGGGCGACGGAATAAAAATGGGAAAATACTTTTTTATTACATATGTAACTAAAAAATTGGGCAAGGAATTTTTCAACAGCGAAATAATCGACGAGCATCCTTTCATTTGGATTAAGAGATCTCAATTGGAATCCAATTCAAAGATGGTCCTAGCTGGATGGCAAGAGATCTCTGAAAAAGAATATAAGATGTACTTCGAAGATGGAACCACAGAAGATCCTAATCGCATCACTCAGCCTTCTGCCAATGCAATCGATTTACTAAATGGGGATTCGTCAGAGGGGGGTGGAGAGTTAGAGCAGATGCCGGTAGCGCAGAAAGGAGATATGCATAATCAGTCACATATCCGACAAAGTCGGGACGATCTGATGTGGATCAGCTCTGAACTGCTAAAAGAATTGCTATTATTAGCGTGTATCTGCATTTTTTTCCCTAAGATCTTTCTCCCATATCAAATCTCTCACCGGACTCTCCTGAAGAGGTATGCATTACAAATTTACGTAAGCTGCGGAGTTACGTTAAGTCTACGCTGGCGAGCCCTTAGTACCGGTATCCTGCGCCAATCCTCTAACGTAGCTAGACTTTGATGGGCTCGGCCTTCGCCAGGAGACTTGTTGTTATTCACCTTGCTCAAAAGGTTTCCAATTAGTAGTACCATATAAATTATGCTATCATTGATAATCTGGTACTACCAATTTTGGAGACATGCTTTTTCCGCATAAAATCGATACGTGTAAAAAGATTGTCCATCCAGTTGCCAGCTGTTCCCCGGAACTGGCGAGGGCAATTTCCCATACGCGTTCGATGACGCAGCCCCGTACTCGCGGATTATTGGCAAGATTAGGGCTCGGGATTCTCGGTCCCAAAAGGACGACTGCTTTCATTGCTCATATCAGGTGAGAAATAGTGCGTCTTAGATTGTCAGGTTTTTCATCGGCCACATATGAGCCTTAGGGATCATGTGTATTTAGGGCGTGATAGTTGACTATATTCCTGCAAAAAAACAGAAAAGTCCATGGGGACCCTTAATAGTATAATATAAATATTATATAAACCTTACCATTGATCAGCTTTGAATCCTCATCAGTGATGCGAGTTATGGTGACGAAGTGGGAAGCCCTGCCCTTCCGGCGCGTAGTTCACAGGGATGAAAATTGAAAAAAACTACATTTTTTACCCATTTTTGGACCAATTTTCTCAGCATTGTAGCGCAATGAAAGGCAGAAGGCCGAATCCTTCTTGGTGATTCCCACGTCCTCATTTGCTGAAGATCAACGTCCAAAGCTCGCTAAATATCACCTGCTTGACCTTAGATCGAGGCTATGAATAGAAGAATAGCCAGAGAGGACCAGCGTCTCACCCAGCCATGCACATTCTTTTGAATTGGTCAAGTTGTGCTTTCAGGCCCGGCAATCCATTATCGCGTCATCTAACCTGGATCTCGACAAGGCACACCGTGATGTCTAATCGCACTTAAATTTATTAAATTTACGTCGCAAAAAGTCGCTCCAATCTAAATAAATATAGCCAAAACCACCTTCGGCCCCAACACCCAATCGCATGAGCCGCCAAAATCCGCCCCACTTGTTACAAAGATTTTTGAGGCTGCGAAGCTTTTTGCCGTTTCCGGCGACCCTGTCTCAAAGCCCGGGGCCTACAACTTAACCCCAACTTTCCGGCCGATAAATTGGCGCGAAATTTCTCGATGGCGTTTTTTTAGAGTTGCCCCGCATTTAATCGGACAGGTTTGGAAATCTATTTATACTCGTCCGGGGATAGATTGTAGTAATAGGGGCTGAGTACTTGGTGCCCAGGAGGTAATCTTGTTATCATCTATGTTAAGTACGGTAAGCAGCACATTGAGCACCACAAGTACGTTGAGTGCCACAAGTACTCTCAGCACGTTGAGTACCACAACATCCGTCATGGGAATGTTTGCCACATTAGGCGTGTCGGATATCAGCATTATCACAGTCGTTTGCTTAATCGCTCTCCTGAGCGCATCCGAGATCTTATCGGCTTCCCAGGTCTGGAACAAGCGCCTGTCCACCATGCTGAACCTGGCAATCATGCCTATGGTCTTGACGTTCTTCCTCATTGTGGCCTATAAGGTAATCGATGTTGTAGGCCGCTAGAGCGGCATTTTTTAATTTTATTAGATATTCTTTCTTTTTTCATCCAGCCTTTTTCATCCAGTACTTCTGTGCACGATTTTCGGAATAGCGGCATAGAGAAGGAACAAAATCCCGGGGACGGCAATCAAATAAACCAGCAATTCAGGGTGAGAGGGAGCTACCAGGAATAGAGAGATATTGGTCACCCCGTGGGTCACAGCAATTACGGGCAGGCTCCTGGTCATCCAGAAGAGCAACCCAAAGACCATTCCTGCAAATCCTACATACA
>Ga0209745_1002185_pt1 | contig 11255 bp, 11 predicted proteins | sample BarGraNGADG00312_FD_184495 | JGI IMG/M metagenome (GOLD analysis project Ga0209745, IMG submission 184495) | Arctic peat soil microbial communities from Barrow, Alaska - Barrow Graham LP Ref core NGADG0004-312 (SPAdes) (version 2) | ecosystem: Environmental > Terrestrial > Soil > Wetlands > Peat... | reverse complement strand
GACACACTGTAGACTTGGCTACATATATCAAGCACGAACCAAGCAAAACCGCAGGTCAACACTGCAGTCAGCCCTCAAACCGCCCGTAACTTCGGGTTAGCCGGGCGTAGTCTTGGCAAGATCGCAGCCAGGGCGGGAATGCTGCTGACGGTCAACGTTCTGGTGTTGCTGACGGCTGCTACGTAGCTCAATGCTCAGTTTCTGTTCTTTGCCGATTGGACGGACCTGCGAGGCGCCTTCAGTGGTGTCCCCACTGCGACAGCACTGAGCCGAGGCGTCGCTGCGTCCCACGCCACGAGCAGGAGGGTGGTTGGCACCGCTGCCACCGCTGGCAGGGTCCTTCCGCCCTTACCTGCTGGTCGGGTGAGTCCGTCGGGGGTGATCTCGTACAAGTTCACGGGGCCACTCAGCGGGATCACCGGCACTGTCTTCGTTCAGCTGCCGCCTGGCTACACCAGTCCCGGTAACGCCTCGGTGCGGTATCCCGTTATCGAGGCTTTCCAGGGCTATCCGGGTGACGCTCTGACGTGGATTCGCACGATGAACCTCGGTGGGGTAGCAGCGCAGTCGGCTGCGGCGAAACGAATGCGCCCGGTCCTGGTTGTCTCTCCGCAGGTGGAGTTTCCTGGTGGCGTGGACACCGAGTGCGTCAACGGCAGCGCCGGTAGCCCGCAAGTGGAGACGTGGCTTGCTCAGGACGTTCCGAACTGGGTTGCGCACACGTTCCGCGTCCAGACCGACCGAGCTTCTTGGGCGACGATAGGGCTGTCTGCCGGCGGCTGGTGTGCGGCGATGGTGGCCATGCTGCATCCGGCCCAGTACGCGGCCGCGATCGTGATGGGCGGCTACTTCCGCCCCGAGTTCGGCCCGTTCTATGTCCCATATCCGTCTGGCAGCCAGCTCGCCGCCCGCTACGACCTGGTCGCCCTGAGCAGGCGGAAACCTCCGCCGGTGGCTATCTGGCTGGAGACCCTTCACTCCGATGCTGTCTCCTACAACTCGAGCGTTGCAGTCCTCAAGGCGACCAAGCCACCGATGGCCGTAGACGCCGTGGTGCTCCAACATGCCGGACATCGGGTGAGTGTGTGGCAGGACCTCCTGCCGCACAGTCTGACCTGGTTAGGCGCCAATGTCGCTGGCTTCAAAGCCACGCCGTAGGCAACATGGCATCGAGTCTGCCGGCGGTGCTGCGACAAGACCCCTGATGGTCCCATCAGGGGTCTTGTCGACGACCGGTGAATCGCGGGGATCAGATGCGGGCGGTCTTTGCCGGTGCGGACGCTGTGCCCAGACCAGCCGAGGCTGCGGCCTTCTGCACTGCCTTGGCCACTGCCGGCACAACCCGGGCGTCGAAGATCGATGGAATGATGAAGTCCGAGGACGCCCCGTCCTCGGCGACGATGTCGGCGAGCGCTCGTGCCGCCGCAACCTTCATCGACATGTCCACAGACCGTGCGCGGCTGTCCAGCAACCCGCGGAACAGGCCCGGGAATACCAGGACATTGTTGATCTGGTTCGCGTAGTCACTACGGCCGGTGGCGACCACTGCCACGTTGTCCGGCATCTCCTCGGGCAGGATCTCCGGAATCGGGTTGGCCATCGCAAACACGATGGCGTCCTTGGCCATGGTGGCCACCCATTCAGGCTTCACCAGGCCGGGACCGCTGACGCCGACGAAGACGTCAGCACCGACCAACGCCTCCTTGAGCCCGCCGCGCCGTTCCTCGGGGTTGCTCGTCTCGGCGATGGATCGCTTCTGCTCGGTGAGGTCCGTGCGGTCCGTGGAGACGATGCCCTTGCTGTCGACCCCGATGAAGTGGCCGACACCGGCGTGCTGCCATAGCTTGATGCAGGCCGTTCCGGCCGCGCCCATGCCGAGGAAGACCACGTTGAGGTCCTCAAGCCGTTTGCCGACCACGGTGGCCGCTCCATAGAGGGCTGCCAGCGAGACGATCGCGGTGCCGTGCTGATCATCGTGGAAGACCGGGATGTCCAGCTCTTCCTGGAGTCGTCGCTCGACCTCGAAGCAGACCGGCGCCGCGACGTCCTCCAGGTTGATGCCACCGAATCCGGGTGCGATCGCCTTGCCCACAGCGACGAGCTCCTCGACGCCGGACGTGCGCACGCAGATGGGATAGGCATCCACGCCTGCGAGCTGCTTGAACAGCATCGCCTTGCCCTCCATCACGGGCATGGCCGCTTCCGGGCCAAGGTTTCCGAGGCCGAGTATCGCCGTGCCGTCGGACAGGACGGCCACCGAGTTCGATTTGATGGTGTAGTCCCACACCAGCTCGGGCTGCTCCGCTATCTCGGTACAGACCCGGCCGACACCAGGGGTGTACGCCATCGAAAGGTCATCACGAGTCAGCACCGGGAACTTCGGGGTCACCTCGATCTTGCCGCCGCGGTGCCGATCGAACACCCGGTCGCTGACCGACAGAAGCTCCACGCCAGGGACCGACTTGGCCGCCTCCACAACCTCCAGGCCGTGCGCCTCCCCGCGGGTCTGGACCTGGATCTGCCGGACAATGACTTCGTCCTGGTGCTCGACGATGTCAATGGTGTCCAGGAGCGCGCCTGCAGCGCCAAGAGCCGAGGTCAGTTTGCCCAACGTGCCGGGGACGCGCTGAAGCGACACTCGCAAAGTCAGTGTGTTGCCGGCGGACGGACGGATCATCACCATGTGTTGCACCCATTCTCAGGTCAGCGGGTCGTCTCGTGCGGCCCGGTTGTCACCGGCCGAGCGGACACTGAGCCTAGGTCAGGTCGTCAGGTCGTCTGGCCGGTCTGGGCCTCACTCTAACTAGGCACAAAAGGGCTGATGAGGCGGGGATTCGTCACCGCTGCCGACCAGGCCTGGTAGCAACCCGCGCGGATGCACTTCTCACCCGGGCATGGAGGGCCGCCGCCGCCAGGGACACCACGGCGATCACGAGCATCTGGAGCGCGGGGAGGCCGGCGGCGTTTGCAGGTGAGCAGTGCCGCCCGAGACCGATGATGTGCAGCGCGTAGAAGGCGGCCGCGATCAGGGTCACGCTCTCGCCGAAACCGAACCCGAAACCGTTCAGGGACAGCGTCGCGAGCCCAGCCGTGGCCATGAGCACGGCAACCCACGTCGATCGAGGGATGTGCTCGCGTAGCAGGACAGCGGTGAGGATCGGGGTCAGTACGACGTAGGTGCCGGTGATGAAGCCCGAGCGTGAGGCCTCGGTGTGCGCCAGACCGACGGTCTGCAGGATCTGGGCAACGGCATACACGATCCCCAGGCCGACCCCGACCTGGATCTCGCGCTTGCTCAGGGCCAGCATCGGCCGCCAGAACACCGCCAGCATGGCTACCGCGGCGATGGTGAAACGGACTGCGAGGAAGTCAGTCGGGGACATCGCCACGACCACGTTGCGGATCAGGAAGAAGGTCGAACCCCAGACAGCGGTGATGCCGACCAGCAGCAGCGTCGCGAGATGGCGTGAGCGGGCCGAAGTCACCGATGAGGGACCTCAGATCACGGTCAGCGTGATGGTAGAGCCTTGTGGTGCGCTGGTTCCCGGGGCGACCGACTGGAACCTGACCGTGCGGAAGTATCCACCGAACGCCCGATCGATCTTCACAGTGAAACCCAGCTGCTCGAGGATCGACCTCGCGGGCCGTTCCTGCTGGCCGATGACGTTGGGGACCGGCACAAGCTGGGGACCCTTGGAGGCGACCAGGCTGACCAGATCCCCCTGGAAGAGGGTGCCGGTCGCTGGGGACTGGCTGATCACCGATCCTTTGGGCACGGTGGTGCTCCAGTCCTCCTTGGTGGCGTCGACCTTGAGCTTGGCCTTGATCAGTGCCGCTACGGCCTGGTCGACAGGTTTGCCGGTCCAGTCCGCGAGCTCGATCGGCCGGCGGCCCTGGCTGATCAGCAGCGTGACCGACGAGGCCCTCTTGACCGAGGTGTTTGCGGCAGGCGACGTCGAGATGACCTGGCCTTGGGGCACGGTCTCACTGAACGCCTTGCGGACCGTGCCGACGGTGAGCCGGGCCTCGGTCACCCGTTGCTCTGCGTCGGCCTGGGTGCGTCCGACGAGCTGGGGTACGTCATATCTTTCCGGCCCCTGTGAAACGGTCAGGGTGACTGTGGATCCCCGACGGACCTCACGCCCGGCCGGTGGGTCGCCGGCGATGACAACTCCAGCCTTGACGGTCTCGTCGAACGACTTGACCACCTTGGTGTCCAGGTGGGCGCGGGTCAGTGCATTCTGGGCGACAAGGGTGCTCGAACCGACGACCTGGGGGACAGCAGTCTTGGCGCCTGGGCCCGCGGTGAAGAAGAACAGGGCCGCCGCTGCTGCGGCCAGGACCAGTGCGATCAACGCAACGGACCGGTTGCGCCCACGCCACGGTCCGATGTCGGGCAGATGCCAACGACGAGCGGAGGGGCCCACCGCAGCATCGGCGGACATGACCGCAGGGACCACCGCGGTGCGGGAGAGCGCCATCGTCGGGTTCATGGCGACGCCGAAGGCAGCCCGAGGTTGCTGGTCGAGCTCCGCGGGCGATAGCGCCTGACGCGCCCGTCGCACCTCCGCGAGCATCTCGTTGGCATCCCGGGGGCGTTTGTCCGGGTCGCGTGAACTGGCCCGTGCGACGAGCTGATCGAGCCCGGCAGGCACCGTGTCGACCCGGCTGGAGGGCAGGGGCACCTCGCTGTGAACGTGCTGGTAGGCCACGTGGATCGGTGAGTCACCGATGTAGGCCTTGGATCCGGTGAGCATCTCGAAGAGCAGCAGCCCGGCGGCATAGACGTCACTGCGGGCATCGGCGATCCCGCGTTCGACCTGCTCGGGCGAAAGGTAGGCGACGGTGCCGAGCAGGAGACCGGTTTGGGCGGTCGAGGTGGTTGAGGCGATTGCCCGCGCCAAGCCGAAGTCGGCGACCTTGACGGTGCCGTCATCGCGCAGGATGACGTTCTCGGGCTTGACGTCGCGGTGGATCAGTCCGGCGCTGTGTGCCGCTCCGAGAGCCTGTAGAACCGGATCGATGATGTCCAGAGCAGCGCGTGGGGTCAGTGGCCCCTCGGAATGCATGACCTGTCGAAGGGTCAAGCCGTTGACCAGCTCCATGGCGAGGAATACATGGCCGTTGTCCTCGCCCTGGTCGTAGACAGCCACGACGTTCGGGTGGCTCAGCTTGGCTGCGGAGCGGGCCTCGCGACGGAACCTCTGGACGAAGGACTCATCCTTGGCAAGGTCGGCGCGCATGACCTTGAGCGCGACCTGGCGATCGAGGCGCTGGTCCAGGGCGATGTAGACCGTCGCCATCCCGCCGTCGGCCAGGTGCGACAGCACGCGATAGCGCCCATCGAGGACGTGATCGATGAGGGAGAAGGGACCCGGGGAAGACACGTGCCGAGTCTACGGAACTCTGCGGACCAACTTGCGCAGGGCGAGCTGTAGAGCATCCAACGGGTCGTGCGTGCGTCGGCCGTCGAACCTCGTCCATTGGTGTGATTTGCCCCACGACCAGAGCGTGACAGTCTTGACTCGTGGCTACAAACAGCAACCCGGACGCACCCTCCGATGACGATCTCGACAACGACGACCTCGACAACGACGATCTCGAGAGCCTCGTGGGTGAGTGGCTCACCGTCCCCGATATCGGTGAACGGATGGGGCTTCGACTCAGCGACGTCCGCCAGATGATCGAGGACCGGCAGGTTCTCGCACGCAGGATCGGCCCCGGCAAGGTGATGTCGGTGCCGTCCAAGTTCTTCAACGAGGTTGGGTCGCTGCCCGAGCTGCCCGGCACGTTCACCGTGCTCCGCGACAGCCGGATGACCGACGCACAGATACTGAGATGGCTGTTCACCCCTGATGCCACCCTTCCGGTGCAGGGTGCTCCCATGGATGCGCTCCTGGCCGGCTTCAAGACCGAGGTCCGTCGCCGCGCCATGGAAGCGGCCTACTAAGCCTTGAAGGCAACTCATCGTGGCAGCCAACTGATCGTGGGGCCGGCTTGAAGCACGCCTCGTATGCCGCAATGCTGGCTTTCGTTCTGCTCGGGACCCTGCCTCTGAACAGGTACTACCGCCTGAGCGTTCTACGCCAGCCCTTACGTCTGCTCGGGGCGATCGTCCCGGTCGCCGTGCTGTTCGTCGCCTGGGACCTGGTGGCAACCGCCGATGGACAGTGGCGTTTCGACCCTGCCCAGACGTTCGGGGTGCGGTTGTGGGGACTGCCACTGGAGGAGTACGCGTTCTTTGTGGTGATCCCACTTGCCGGGATCCTGACGTTCGAAGCAGTGACCGTCGCGCGTTCCCGGCGCCGCACGCGATGACCTCCTGCACCGCATGAGCTCCTATACCGCAGCCGCCACCATCGCCGTGCTGGTCGCCATCCTTGCGGACCTGCTCATCCTGCGGACGGCCTTGGTGCGCTCACGAACCTGGTGGACGGCATACGGCATCATCGTGGTCTTCCAGCTGATCACCAACGGCTGGCTGACCGGGCGCGGCATCGTCCGATACAGCGATAACGCCATCCTGGGTTCGGGCCGGATCGTGTTCTTTGGCGATAGCCGCATTGCCTATGCGCCGGTCGAGGACCTGGCGTTCGGGTTCGCGCTGGTGCTCATCAGCTGTGCCGCGTGGGTGTGGACCGGAGCGAGGATCCGAGCGCCCCAGTGAGGCTGGCGCTCGCCGTGCGGGCTGCCACGTGTCCGGCGGTGGCCAGTCGTTGCCAGGGCGGCACGACCAGACGGCGCTCGAACACGTTGAAGTCATTGTCAATCACTCGATGCAGGATCCGTCGATAGAGCGTGAACGCCGCCTCCAGACACGGCTTGCTGCGGGAGTCGACCATCCTCAGTCCCGGTTTGGCGACGACATAGAGGTTGAGGCCGCGGCGCACCTCGAAGGCGACTAGGGAGCGCACCTGTGGTGACGGCACTCCGCTGTGAACGGCCTGGGCGAGCATGGCCTCGCTGACCCCGAAACGCGCCAGGTCGGCTTGCGGCAGATAGATCCGGCCACGGCCGTGGTCCTCACCGATATCGCGGATGAAGTTGGTCAGCTGGAAGGCTTCCCCGAGGGCCGCTGCATGGCCCAGTGCTTCGGGCCCCTGCCCGCCCAGCAGTGGCGCCATCAGCTCTCCGATGACCGCCGCGCTGCCGCGCATGTAGCCACGAAGGTCCTCCCAGGTGGCATAGCGGGAGATCGTCAGATCCATGACCATCGAGTCGAGGAACTCGCCCAGCAGATCGGGCTTCAGCCCGACGGCGCGCATCGTGTGCCACGTCGCGGCCAGCACGGGTTGCCCGAGGTCAGGTCGGGACGTAGATCGCATTGCCGCCATCGCCTGGTCGCGCCAGGCGAGCAAGGCCGCAGGGTCAGGAGTGGTGGGTGCGTCCACGAGCTCGTCGGCGACCCGGGCGAAGGCGTACAGGGCCCACACATCGGGTCGTCGATCGCGAGGCAGCAGGAGGGTGGCGAGGTAGAAGGTGCGACCGTGAGCCGCGTGAATCCGCCGGCAGTGCTCGTAAGCCGCGGCCAGATCCGGCGTCACGTCGCTCACTGCAGCGCTGTTCAGTGCGCGGCTGTTCACCGCCACGCCAGGGAGCGATAGGCCGGATCGGGTCCGGTCAGGCGTTCGGCGGCAAGGCGTCCGCTGATCAATACCATGGGCACCCCCACACCGGGCGTGGTGCTCGAACCGGCGAACACCACGTTGTCGCCGAGGGTATTGGGGGATCGGAAGGGTCCGGTCTGTCCGAAGGTGTGGGCGGCCGCGAACGGCGTGCCGGCGCCGAGGCCGCGGTCGGCCCAGTCCGCCGGGGTGATCAGCAGCTCGGCTTCGATGGCCTCGCCGAAGCCTTGGTAGCCAGCGTGCTGCACGGCGTTGAGCATGTACTCGCGGTAGGGACCACGCAGTCTGGCCCAGTCGAGCGGCTGCGCGTGGTCGAGGTTTGGAGCCGGAAAGAGCACGTATGCCGCGCTGCTGCCCGCGGGCGCGAGCTCTGGGTCGGTGACCGAGGGCAGCGAGATCAGGAAGGACGGGTCGCGCATCAACCGCCCGGCACCGAGGTCGTCGAAGACCTGTGACCAGGCGCGGCCGAACTGCATCGTGTGGTGAGCCGCATCGGGCCAGGATGCCTTCACTCCTGCCGCAAGGACGACGCACGACGGCGAGTATCGCGTCCTGGCGGGGCGGCCGGTCAGCGAGCGCCCCCGCGTCCGGTCGAGGACCTCGAGGGCAGCGGGCCGATCGAGCGTCATCACCACGGCGTCAGGGACCCAGGTGCGCCCGTCGAGACTCTGCAGCTCGGTGACTCGATCGCCGCGCCAGGTTGTCGTGGTGACCCGGGTGTCGTAGACGAACTCGACGCCGGCCTTGCGTGCTGCTGCCTCCATCGCGGTGGGCAGGGCGTTCATCCCGCCAACGGGATAGGACACGCCCTCGACCAGGTCCATGTAGGAGATGACCGCATAGATGGCCAGTGCCTGGGCGGGTGAGACACCGGCATACATGGCTTGAAAGCTGAAGATCCGCTGCAGTCGCTCGTCGCGGAAGTAGCGGGCGACCGTGGGAGCGAGTCGTGAAAAGCCCCGCAGGGCAACCAGCTTGGCCAGTGATGAGCCGACCAGGTCGACGGGGGAGTCGAAGTTGCGGTCGATGAAGCTGCGCATCTGCAGGCGATACAGGTCGGTCACGAACTCGACGTAGCGCCGGTAGCCGTAGGCGTCCGCAGAGCCGGAGGATCCGCCGAAAACACGAATGCGCTCAGTCATCGCATCGACGTCGCTGGTAACCGATAGTGCGGTGCCGTCGGCGAACTGGGCTCGATAGGCAGGATCGAGCCGGCGCAGGGTGACCCAGTCCGTCAGTGACTCGCCCAGGGCCGCGAAGCAGTCGGCCAGAAGGTCCGGCATCGTCAGCACCGTCGGCCCGGTGTCGAGGTGGTACGTCCCTCCTCCCGATGCGGGCAGAGACACTCGTGCCGCACTACCGCCGGGAGTGCTCGAAGCCTCCAGGACGGTGACCCGCCGGCCGGCGCCAGCCAGATGCATGGCCGCGGACAGGCCCGCGAGGCCGGCGCCGATCACCACCACGTGGTCGGGTGTCCCGGGTGTCGTGGTGCGACCGGACCGGGTGGTCGCGCGGCGGCTCACGTGGAACGGGCGGTCGTAGCCTCGATGAGGGCTTCCAGCGCTTCCTGCCCCTCGTTGGTCAGTCCGGTGGTCGTGTGAAGGGCCGTGCGAGCCGAGGCGCTCAGGTCCAGGATCATCTGCTCGACGCGGGCGGGGGCACCGCTGGCGGCGATCGCGTCACGAAGCTCGTCAACGCCGGGCTCGTCCAGGTCCGGCTTACCGAGCAGCTTGTCGAAAAGTGTCACGGTGGACGGGCTGGCCTGGTCCAGCGCCAGAGCGACCAGGACTGTGCGTTTGCCCTCACGCAGGTCGTCGCCGGCGGGTTTGCCCGTATGTGCGGGGTCTCCGAAGACACCCAGCAGGTCGTCTCGAAGCTGGAAGGCCTCGCCCAGGTCCAGCCCGTAGGCCGAGAGCGCGTCATGGTCCTGCGCGCTGACACCGGCCGCCGTAGCCCCGATGAGCAGGGGGTGCTCAATGCTGTATTTGGCGCTCTTGTATCGGATCACCGTACGGGCGCGGGCAACTCGCTGATCTGTGGTCAGCTCGTCCCAGCCGCGGGCGGACTCGAGGACGTCCAGGAACTGCCCGCCGATCAGCTGCGTGCGCATCCGGTCGAAAACCGGACGGGCGCGAGTGAGCTCGGCCACGGGCAGCCCTGAGGTCGAGAAAAGCTCGTCGCTCCAGATCAGGCACAGGTCGCCACCCAGGATGGCCCCGGCGATACCGAAGCGGTCGCCGCTGCCGGCCCAGCCAGCGGCCGCATGCTCATCGGCCAGGCGCCGGTGTGCCGCGGGCATCCCGCGCCGGGTGTCGCTGTCATCCATGACGTCGTCATGCAGCAGGGCCGCGGCCTGGAAGAACTCCATCGCGGTCGCTGCGCGGATGATGGCTGCGGTGTCCTGCCCGCCGCCGGCGCGATAGCCCCAGTAGAGGAAGGCGGCCCGGAGTCGTTTTCCGCCCTGCAGCAGGGCGGCGACCGCCGCCACCAACGGGGTGAGCTCGTCGCCGATCTCGGACAGGACCCGGGACTGGGAGGAGATTTCGGCGTCGACGGCGGCCTGCACGCGCGCGGGCAGGTCACTGGTCTCCAGTGGATTAGACAAACGGTCCTCCCGGATGCTGAGTTGACTGAGCCTACCGGCCGCCCACGGTCGCACACTCTGGCCGGTCCCGGTCGCCTACTCTGGGCGGTATGGCACACGGAACCTCATCGACGATGCCTCAGGCCAAGCACCTGACCCGCTCGATTCCGCGGATGCTTGAGCAGGAGGGAACGTCATACAGCTTCGAGTTCTTCCCACCCAAGGACGACGCGGGCGAGCAGACGTTGTGGGAGGCGATTCGTCACCTGGAGCGGATCCGTCCGACGTTCGTCTCGGTGACCTATGGGGCTGGTGGTTCCACCCGTGAACGCACGGTGCGGGTGACGGGCAGGATCGCACGCGAGACGACGCTGACGCCGATGGCTCACCTGACCTGTGTCGGGTCATCCGTGGCCGAGCTGCGTCAGGTTGTGGGGGAGTATGCCGGCGCAGGTATCCGCAACGTCTTGGCTCTGCGCGGAGACCCGCCCGGTGGCCCCGGAACTCCTTGGACCCGCCACGCCGAGGGCCTCAACCACGCGGACGAGCTCGTTGCTCTGATTCGTTCGCTGGGCAACTTCACCGTTGGCGTGGCCGCGTTCCCCGACGGGCATCCTGAGTCCTCGAGCCTGGACCAGGACGCAGACGTGCTCGTGCGCAAGGCCGATGCCGGGGCAGAGTTCGCGGTCACCCAGTTCGTCTTCGACGCCGACAGCTATGTGCGGCTTCGTGACCGGGTGGTCGCCCGCGGACGCGACCTGCCGATCATCCCCGGGCTGATGCCGGTGACGAGCTTCGCGCAGGTACGCCGGATGGCCCAGATGTCCGGGACGCCGCTGCCGGCTGCTGTGGTCGCCCGACTCGAGGCGGTGGCCGATGACCCTGGCGCGATCCGTGAGGTGGGTGTGCAGATCGCCACGGAGCTCTCCAAGCGGCTGTTGGCCGAGGGTGCGCCGGGCCTGCACTTCTACACGATGAACCGCTCGCAGGCCACAGTCGAGGTCTATGCCAACCTCGCTGGTCAGCGCATTTAGAGCTCAGCGCAT
>Ga0209745_1002184_pt1 | contig 11259 bp, 10 predicted proteins | sample BarGraNGADG00312_FD_184495 | JGI IMG/M metagenome (GOLD analysis project Ga0209745, IMG submission 184495) | Arctic peat soil microbial communities from Barrow, Alaska - Barrow Graham LP Ref core NGADG0004-312 (SPAdes) (version 2) | ecosystem: Environmental > Terrestrial > Soil > Wetlands > Peat... | reverse complement strand
GGCCGCTACGGCCAAGACCTATTTCGCCGACGCCACGGACGTGGACTGGTCTCGCGTCGGTCAGCTGGGCAAGCTCGACTGGTTCTATCCGATGGAGAAATACGTCGACACCAAGACGTTAGCAGCGGACATGCCACAGCTGAACTCGTTCACGTCGAACAGCCACGTGATCGGCATCCCGTACGACGCATCGTTCATGGTCACCACGGTCAACAAGCAGCTGTTCGCCAAGGCCGGTATCGCCACCCTGCCGACCACGATCGGCGCCTATACGAAGGATCTTCAGCAGATCAAGGCAAAGGGCGTGAGCCAGTACCCCCTCAACATCCCGTTCGCCGCAGCTGAGGGACTTTCTACCTACTGGTACCAGACGACCGCCGCGTTCGGAGGCACGATCCTGAATGGCAAGGGCAAGCCCCAGTTCGCCACCCCCGACTCGGCAGGCTACAAGGCGGCACAGTGGATGACCGACGCACTCAAGTCCGGTCTCGTGCCCCCGGGAAACATCAACGTCAGTGACAGCCAGGGCCAGCAGACCCTGATGGCAAAGGGGACAGTGGCCAGCACCTTCTCTGACTATTCCGGAAACGTCGGAAGTCTCTACGAACTGCCGGCCTCCTCCAGCGTGGTCAACCAGGTGACGTACCTGCCCACACCCGGCGTGAACGGCGTCGCCGCGAACCTGAGCAACCCGGACGGGATCGGTATTCCCCGCCAGGCGAAATACCCCGCTGCGGCGGCAAAGTTCATCGAGTGGTTCACCTCGGCCGACAACCAGTCAGACTTCGCCGGCGCCAGTGGACCCGACAAGGTCATGCCTGGCTTCTTCATCCCGTCCCGGTTGACCGGCCTCAGTCAGCTGACGAGCAAGGGAAAGCTCATCGAAGGCGCTCAGCTCAGCAACCTGCTGAAGACCAGCAAGCCGGTCTTCCCGGAAGGTGCGCCCGCCTGGTACCCGCAGTTCTCCCGCGCCGTGTACACCAACCTGCACGCCGCTGCGACCGGCTCGATTAGCGTGGCCGATGCGGTCAAGGCGATCGCGGACACTGCAAACAGACTGTCGAACGGCTCATGAGCCGACTCGACCCGCGGCGTCGGCCAGGGCAGTGACCATCGGAACTGGGGCCATTGGTTCGAAGGCTGTCTTGGGTGGCGGCGACGGGCCACGGGTAACCAACAGCCTGCGGCCCCGTCGCCGGGTCGACCTACTGCCCTACGCCTTGGTGACACCGCTGACCCTTTTCATCGTTGGGCTCGCGTTGGTGCCCGCGGGGTACACGATCGTCGCATCCTTCTTCCGCGTTCAGGAGTTGAACCCGCCGACCACATTCTCCGGGCTCGACAACTTCCGGCGTCTGTTCAGCGACGAAGCGGTCCGCTCCAGCATGGGCAACACTGCGCTGTACGTGCTCATCGGGGTGGCGCTGTCCACCGTTCTGGCCATCGGGATGGCCGTCACGCTTCAACACAAGTTCGCTGGGCGGTCCATCCTGATCGCGGTGCTTATCTTGCCCTGGGCTCTGCCCGGGGTGGTGGAAGGCATCGTGTGGAGCAGTATCTGGGACAGCAACACCGGACTGCTCAACAGCCTGCTCACCTCGGTGCACCTGATCGACCACTACCAGGTGTTCCTCGGTCAGAACCATCTCCTAACCATCCTCGCCATCGAGCTGGTGCAGGTTTGGCAGATAACGCCACTGTCCGTGCTGCTCGTTTTGGCGTCGCTCCAGAACATCCCCGGTGACCTGAACGAGGCAGCGAAGCTCGATGGTTGTTCGTCGTGGTCGGTCTTCAGGTGGGTCACGTTGCCGCTGGCCCGACCTGGTATCACGGTTGCGATGGTGCAGGCCGTGATCGTCACGCTGAACGTGTTCGATCAGCCCTACGTTCTTAACGGAGCGGCCCCGACTGGGGCGTCACTGACCATGCAGACCTACTTCATCAGTTTTCAAAACCTGGATTTCGGTGAGGGCTACGCGCTGTCCCTGCTGATAACCGCGGTGACCCTGGTGGTGTCGTTGGGCGTGCTGAAGCTCGTGTACCGGCCGGTGGAGTTCTGATGAAGCGAAATAGTCCGTGGGCCCGCCGGATGGGAGTGTTGTTCCTTCTGGTGTGGTCACTAGTGCCGCTGTACTGGGTGTTGAACATTAGCCTGCAGACCGACGCTCAGATCAGTTCGAAACCAGCGCACTATCTACCGCCCACGCCCAGCCTGAGCAACTATCTCTCGCTGATCAGCGGTACAGGAGAACTGCCGGACGCTATCCGCCACTCGATGGTGAACATCTCCATCGAGTGCGGTGTGGCCACAGTCGTCACCGTGCTGCTGTCGACGCTGGCCGCCTACGCTTTCGCTCGGATGAAGTTCCGAGGACGCAGCATCCTGTTCTATTCGGTGCTGGCCACCATGGCCTTTCCTGCGTATACCACGCTGATTCCCTTGTATCGGATCATGACGGCCTTCGGGCTCGTCAACACCTACACCGGGATCATCTTGGTTTACGTGTCCGGCTTCCTGCCGCTGGCCACCTGGATCCTGTACAACTACATGTCGAGCCTGCCCATCGCCATCGAGGAAGCGGGACTGGTGGACGGGGCCAGCCGCATGCAGGTCCTTTGGCATGTGGTGCTCCCATTGGCGCGGCCGGGGATCATCTCCACCGCCGTCATCACGTTCCTGTTCGCGTGGGGGCAGTTCCTGTTCCCGCTGGTGTTGTCGAGTGACCTCTCGACCCAACCACTGACCGTGGTCATCGCATCGCTGCAGGGCAGGCACGTGGTTCCATTCAGCCTGCTCAGCGCGGCTGGTGTGTTCGCCATGGCAGTGCCAGCCCTGATCGCGGTCACGCTCAACCGGTACATCGTGAGCGGGCTGCTCACCGGGAGCGTGAAATGAAACGAGCACTGCCATGAACCACCCGGTCTTCATTTCGAAATCTGCCGGGAGCGCGGTATCCAGGCGGGCCACCCTGCGACGGTTTTCTTCATGAGCGGGGCAACAGCCGACGGACCAGTGGTCGCCCTCGATGTCGGCGGCTCCTCGATGAAGGGTGCGGTCCTGGATGGGCACAGCCAGGTGGTGGGCTTCCACCGCTGGCCCACCCCGCGCAGCGATGGGCCGGACGCCGTGATCGGCGCCGTGCTTGGGGCTGTGGACAAGCTCCTTGAGTACTCCGAGGGCGCCGTCGCGGTCGGGCTGGTGGTGCCGGGCCTCGTGGACGATCGAGCCGGAATCGCGCTCTACTCCGAGAACATCGGGTGGCGTAATGTGCCGTTTCGGGAGCTCGTCGTCGAACGCAGCGGACTGCCGGTGGGCTTTGGTCACGACGTACGAGGAGGCGGCCTCGCCGAACGAACCCTGGGCGCGGCCCGTGGAACCGACGACGTGCTGTTCCTGCCGATCGGAACCGGGATCTCCGGTGCGATGTACGTCGCCGGAGCACTCATCGAGAACAAGTACGCCGGCGAGATAGGTCACATTGACGTCGGTTCCGGCGAACCCTGCGCCTGCGGGGCGCACGGGTGCCTGGAAACGATCGCCTCCGGAGCCTCCATAGCGAAACGCTACAACCGGGCGACCGGTGGCTTGGCGGCCGGAGCCCATGAGGTTGTGAAGCTCATGGCGGCGGGCGACCACGCCGCCGCGACCGTCTGGGACGAGGCCATCGATGCATTGGCCCGCGCTCTGGCCACCTACACCTCGCTGCTGGCACCGGAACTGATCGTCATCGGCGGCGGACTCTCCGGCGCCGGCGAGGTCCTGCTGGAACCGCTGCGCCGCCGGCTTGGAGAACTTCTCCTCTGGCAGCGGAAGCCCCGGATCGTCGCCGCTGTTCTCGGCGAGAACGCCGCCTGTCTGGGCGCTGGTCTGCTGGCTCGTCAGGCGATCGTGCCGACCCCTCCTCCTCATACCCACAGCGGGGTGAACGCGCTGTGGGCCCGGGATGCGGGACGTCCTACTACATAGCCGTCGCCTACGTCTGGCTGCGCGAGCAGGGCGGCGAGGGGCTCGGGGTTAGGCCCGGACGTAACACATGCATGTAGCTCATCTTGATCCTCGACACAACGGAGCATCGTGAACAACTTTCTCGAAGACACCATCGCGGCGCACAAGGCGGGCCAGGTGCTCGGCGTGCCCTCGCTGTGCACGGCCCACCCGTTGGTCCTGCAGGCAGGGGTGGCCCAGGCGCTGGAGACAGGCACTGGCCTTCTGGTGGAGGCGACCTCCAACCAGGTCGACCAGTTCGGCGGCTACACCGGGATGATGCCAGCGGACTTCCGCGACCTCGTGTATACGATCGCCGACCGCCAGGGTCTTCCGCGCCAGTCGGTGGTCCTGGGAGGCGACCACCTTGGCCCCAACACGTGGCGCCACCTTGGCCCCGACGCGGCGATGGAGCGTGCCGCCGACCTGGTCCGGGCCTACGTCGCGGCCGGCTTCACGAAGATCCACCTCGACTGCAGCATGTCGTGCGCAGGTGATCCCTCACCCTTGACTGACGACATCGTTGCCGAGCGCGCGGCCAGGTTGGCAGCAGTGGCCGAGGACACCGCCGTACGCGAACGTGGTGTCAGCGACCTGCTCTACGTCGTCGGCACGGAGGTCCCCGTTCCCGGCGGTGCACACGAGACCATCGATGCACTGGCACCGACATCAGCGAGCGCCGCACGCGCCACGATCGCTTGCCACCGTAAGGTGTTCGGGGATGCGGGGCTCGGGACAGCCTGGGAGCGGGTGATCGGTCTGGTCGTCCAACCCGGTGTCGAGTTCGACCACGCTGCGGTGGTCGACTATGACCGGGACCGCACCGAGGAGCTGCGGGGTGTCCTGGATGACTACCCGCATCTGGTTTTCGAGGCGCACTCCACGGACTACCAGAGCGTTGAGCGGCTGACCGAGCTCGTTGGCGACCACTGGGCTGTTCTGAAGGTCGGCCCTGGCCTGACGTTCGCTTTGCGGGAGGCGCTGTTCGCGCTGGCCGCCATCGAAGACGAGCTGGTTGAGGCCGATGATCGCTCGAACCTGCTGGCAGTGCTGGAACAACGGATGTTGGCCGAACCACGCTGGTGGCAGGGCTACTACGAGGGTGACGCGCAGGCCCAGCGCCTCGCGCGTCGCTACAGCTACAGCGACCGCGTTCGCTACTACTGGCCCGACCGCCAGGTTCAGCAGGCGCAGTCCCGACTGCTGGCCAACCTTGCCGCGGTCGACATTCCACTGCCCCTGCTGAGCCAGTACCTGCCCGACCAGTACCCCCGCGTCCGACGCGGCGAGCTGGCCTCGGAGCCCACCGCCCTTGTCGTCGACCGTGTCCGTGACGTGCTGCGCACCTACACCCAGGCCTGTAACCCCTCGCTAAGGAGCTCGTTGTGATTGCTGCCTCTGTTGGCTTCAGCCTTGAGAAGTTCGATGGGCTGGGTGCCACCCACACCGCCCGCGAGATCTTCCAGCAGCCGGACCTGTGGCGAGAACTGGGCGCCACCTGCGTATCCCGCCGCCAGGAGACGGAGGCATTTCTTCGCCCTCTTCTCCAGCGATCTGACCTGCGTATTGTCCTGACCGGCGCTGGCACGTCGGCGTTCGCCGGGCAGGTCCTCGCCCCTGCCTTGAGCCGGGATCTTGGGCGACGTGTCGAAGCCGTCTCGACCACCGACATTGTCTCCAACCCCCGCGAGTGGTTTGCCGAAAACCGGCCGACGCTTCTCGTCTCGTTTGCCCGTTCCGGTGACAGCCCAGAGAGCGTCGCGGCCACGGAGCTCGCCAAGCAGTGCCTCACCGAGGTCTACCACCTGGTTGTCACGTGCAATTCCGCCGGTGAGCTCTACCGCCGCCATGTCGGCGCCGAACGCTCCTTGGTTCTGCTCATGCCCGAGGGTGCCAACGATGTGGGCTTCGCGATGACTTCGAGCTTCACGTGCATGACCCTCGCGACCTGGCTCACCATGAGGAACTCGACCGCCGACGACGGGTTGGCAGAGCGGCTGGCCGCCGCGACCGAAGGGGTTTTGACCGCACAGAGCTCGGCTGCAGGGGCACTGGCGCAGCGAGGATATGAGCGGGTGGTCTACCTGGGCAGCGGGCCCCTCACCGGGCTGGCCCGTGAGTCAGCGCTGAAGCTGCTGGAGCTCACGGCGGGAGGGGTGATCGCCTACTCCAACTCCGCACTCGGGTTCCGTCATGGGCCTAAGGCCGTGCTCGACAACCGCACGCTCGCGCTCGTCTACCTCTCCAACGACCCCTACACGCGCCAGTACGATCTGGACATCGCCGCCGAGCTGCGGGCGGCGCTGGACCCGGAAAGCGTCGTGGTGATCAGCGCCGGGGGCGCCGGCGACGGCGACCCGTGGCACATCGAGGGACTAGGCGATGTCGATGACGTGGCCCTGGCCCTGCCCTTCGTGGTGTGCGCTCAACTGCTCGGTCTTCATTTTTCGATGGCTTTGGGAAGAACACCAGACAACCCCTTCCCATCTGGGACGGTCAACCGCGTTGTTCAGGGCGTGATCATCCACGCTCTGGGGCAGTGAACCGGCGGCCCAGGTGGCCGCCTCCATAGGCGCCACCGTGACCTGGGCGTCGATCAGGTATTCACCCATTGCGAGAACCTGGCTGCTGGTCGCACCCCACATGGCGACCGTCTGCTGGGATGCAGACTCTTGGGTGTCACGGCGCTGCGGTGGTGGGGCGCTCCGCCTGCTCCCGGTGTCGCAGGATGTGTGCTTTCCGAAGGTCGAGCATGATCCCGTCGTAGCGAATATCACGCAGGTCGGCTACTACCAGGTGCGCTCGCGTGCGGAGCCCACGTTCGCCGACGCCGATGGTCAACCCGATGCCGGCGGCGAGGGCCGAGCTCACCCCCGCTTCCGCATCCTCGAAGACCACTCCCCGCACCGGCGCAATCCCTAACCTCTGGGCGCCGATGAGGTAGGGGTCGGGCGCAGGTTTCCCTTGGCGCACGTCGTCCGCCGTCACGAAGTCCTTCGGGCACGGCAGTCCTGCTGCACTCAACCGTGCGCGGGCGACAGCGAGAACACCCGATGTGACGACCGTCCAGGTGCCATCTGGCAGCAAGGGCAACAATTCGGCAGCCCCTGGAAGGGCGCGGACCATCGGGGCCGTGTCGATCTCGAGCTGCATCAAGGCTCGCACGGCACGAGCGTGGTCCCGCGATGGAACTAGTTCCGCGACCGTGTCGCCAGCAGGTCGTCCGTGGATGATGTCGCGGACGAAGTTGAAGCCTGGCGCATACTCCGCCGCCCAGTTGGTCCAGGCATGTGCGGCCGCCTCATCGGAGTCGACGAGGACACCGTCACAATCGAAAAGCAGACCCGCTGCCGATGGCACGGTCACATCTCGGGTCTTTTAGGCTGCCGGAACGCAAGGCTGTGGATGTATGGGCTGATGAGTTTGTCGGCAATACTCAATGGCTTAGACGCCTCCCTGCGGAATCATCATGTTGCGATGCAGATCCTAGCGACATGGTTCGGCTCACTTCCGAGTAGCGGAGGCGATCTTGGAGAGGAGATCGAATTCGGGACCTACAACGGGTATTTCGATGTCGAACACCTCTGCGATGACCTGTGTCCACCCGTGAAGGAAGTAGACCCATCCGTCAACCCTCGTGACTTCCCGCGACGCCGCGGAGCGAGCCTGGTCGAGAAAGATTAGTTTGCCTCTGTAGTTCAGGTCCCACGCGATCGCCTTACGTGGAAAGACTGCTGCGTCGGTGAGTGGGGAACCAGGTGCGTCCTTGCCGAGCCCGGTGGCGTTGACAATCAGCGAACCCGGCACCAGCGTTTCGAGGATTGAGTCGTTGATGGCAGGTTCCGGTGAGTACACAAGTTCCAGAGGGATGTCCGTCGCGATTTCGGTGTGGACTTGACGAAGTCTTTCGAGACGCGGTTTGCTCCGATTGGAGACAACAATACGGCGGGGTCGATTCCCGGCCATGGCAGCCTGAGCGAGATACCAACTGATTGCTATGGTCGAGCCGCCCGCGCCGAGAATGAAAACCTCGGCTTTTGTCGACTCCCAATAGCCGGCTGGTATGAATGCGTCGATCGCGAGACCAGAAGAGATCGGGTCTTTCGCATGGGCGATCAACTTCCCGCCCCGTTTCGAGAGGCAGCTCACCTCGTCCATCAACTGCGCTAGCGGATCGATGATGTCAAAGAGGTCGTGGGCTGCATGAAACAGATCGATCTTGTGTGTCGTGACAAGTGCACCCATGCTCATCGGGTCGTTCTTGATGAACGTGACCACACGCCGATACTCCTCTGGGTCGGCGTGCAGCGGCATATCAATTCCGACAAGCTCGGTCGTGTCGAGTCCGAGTTGCTGGGCCCAAGCAGGGTAAACGGCACGAATGGATGAACTACCGGTTGTCACGCCGATGAAGTAGATGGTAGGAATCGTCGCGGGAATCAGATTGTCAAAACGGTATGTTGCGTTCACGGTTTCTCGCCTGCGATCTCGGCGATATCCGTGTCGTTGAGCTCAAGGCCGTCCGCGTCAAGAATCGAGCCGACTTGGTCGGGCTGACGGAAGCCGATGATCGCGCCGTCCACTGCGGGATTCCTCAGAGCCCAGGCGACCGCCACCGCTCCTGGCGTTGTGTCCAGCCGCGTGGCGACCTTCTTGAGCCGCTCGACGATAGCGAGGTGGCGCGTGAGCTGTGGCTCTTGGAAGGAAGCGCTGTGCTTGCGCCAGTCGTTTTCGGGCAGGTTTGTGATGCGCTCTTGGGTCATCGCGCCGGTCAGTAGCCCCGAGCCCATCGGGGAGTAGACGATCACGCCGATGCCTTCGTGCTTGGTGAAGGGCAGAATGTCGTTCTCGACCTCACGAGCGATGAGCGAGTAGGGCGGCTGTAGCGTCTCGACTGGCGCTATCTGGTCGATCCTCTGCAGTTGCGCGATGTCGAAGTTGGAGACGCCGATGTGATGAACGAGTCCTTGCTCCTTTAGCTCGGCGAAGGCCGACCAGCCCTCATCAACGTCTCCCTCAGGGATCGGCCAGTGGATCTGGTACAGGTCGATCGCGTCCACACCGAGCCGCTTGAGGCTACCTTCGGCCTCCCGAAGGATCGAGTCGCGCTTCAGGTTGTTCACCAGGCGCCCGTCGGGTCCCTGCACAAGCGATGCCTTCGTGAAGACGTATGGTCGTCGCTCCAGGCCGGCGAGAGCGCGGCCGACGACCTCCTCCGAGTGGCCGAAGCCATAGGCGGCAGCGGTGTCGATCCAGTTCACTCCGAGCTCGAGCGCCCGGTGGATCGTCTGAATCGACTCCTCGTCCTGTTGTGGTCCCCAGCCGAACTCCCAGCCGTCGCCGCCAATCGCCCAAGCGCCGAATCCGATGCGGGTGATTTCCAAGCCGGTCTCACCGAGCTGCGTGGTCTTCAATCGTGTCTGTTCCATTTGCTCCTCCTGGGGAGATATAGCGAACCGGGACGCCGGGCTTTGTACTGATGTAGTCCGGGCTATTTGGCATTAACGGCGGTTAAGGGCGAGGCTGGGGCGGTGTCGTGTCACCTCGTCTGGAGAAGATCCCGTCCCGGATCACATCGGAAATCAGCTGACCGGTTGCCCCCATGTTCAGCGCTTCTATGAGGTGGGTTACGGCGGTCTGTGATGCACGTTCGATACTTTCCAGAGTCGCGGCGCCGACATGCGGCGTGGCGATTACCCTTGGATGGCAAATTAGCTCCGTGATAGGGGGCGGTTCTGAGTCGAATGCATCGACCGCATACGTCCCCAGGCGGCCTTCCTTCAAGGCAGTTAGAACTGCTTGATCGTCAACCAGGTTCGACCGAGCAGTATTGACGAGCACTGCTCCGGTCGTCATCCGTGCCAGCTGGTCTGCTCCGATGAGTGGACGGCCGTCCGTGGCAGGCACGTGGAGAGAAACGACGTCCGATAGGCCTAGGAGCTCGTCCAGAGTGACCGCCCGAACCTTGGTCTCGTCGGCGTCATTCACGTAGGGATCGTGAATCAGAACCTTCATGCCGACAGAGCGCGTGAGGTCAGCGAGTGTCCGTCCGATCGCCCCGTATCCGACGATGCCGATCGTTCGACCCTGAGCTTCTCGCCCGATCGTGCGGTCCCAGCCGCCGTTGGCTACCGAACGACTCGCGGGAAGCAGTGATCGAAGGCCCATGAAGGCGAGTGCCAGCGCTAGTTCGGCCACTCCGCGAGCGTTTGATCCTCCAGCGGTGACCACGGCCACTCCGCGACTCTTGGCGGCGCCGAGGTCGATGGCGTCGTTACCTGCACCGTTTCGACTGATCACTCTCAGATCAGTAGCAGTCTCCAGCACGTCGGCACTGATCGGCTCCACGCCCGCGATCCATCCGATGATGCCGGGGAGGACAGCTCGGAGTTCCTCCGGGCTCGGTTGTCTACCCGGCGTGGGGGAAATGACGTCATAGCCAGCATCTCGGAGGCGTTCGACGGCTGCCGATCCTGGACTAGACATGGAACGTGGCGTCACCAGCACGCGTCCTCGATTGTTCGTCATGCGTGAACTCCGGTCAGCGCCGCGCCATGTGCGCCGAGGACCCCCAGCAGGCGGTATGTCTCGTCAGCCATGGCGTCTCGTCCACAGCGAATGTACTTTCGGGTGTCCAGGGCAGATGGATCACCAGCTAAATACGCGCGAACAGCGCCGGTGAAGACTCCGTTGAGGTAGGTCGCGATGTTGACCTTAGATACGCCAGTCTGAACGATCGCGCTCAGAGTCTCGTCGCTCACACCAGACGAGCCATGAAGGACCAGCGGCGCGGCGACGACCTCGGCGAGGCGCGAGACCAAGTCGAGGTCAAGCATTGCGTCACGTGATGACATCGCGTGCGATGATCCGACCGCTACGGCGAGCGAGTCGACGCCCGTGTCCTCGACGAACTTCTTCGCTTCCTGTGGATCGGTACGAATTCCGGGTGCGTGTGCTCCATCCTTGCCGCCGATCTCTCCCAGCTCAGCCTCGACGGCGACCCCGTGGCGGTGACAGAACTCCACGACTTCACGAGTGGTGGCCCGGTTGTCATCGTCGGTAAGTTTGGAGCCGTCGTACATGACGGAGGTGAAGCCGAGCTCCACTGCTCGATGTATCAGCGTGACGTCCTCGGCGTGATCCAGGTGCACCGCGACAGGCACAGACGCTTGCCCGGCGATCTCGAGGGCGGCCAGACCCACCGGCTCCAGTGATCCGTGGTACCTCACGCAATTCTCGCTGATCTGCAGTATCAGAGGCGCATTCGCGCGCTC
>Ga0209745_1002183_pt1 | contig 11259 bp, 13 predicted proteins | sample BarGraNGADG00312_FD_184495 | JGI IMG/M metagenome (GOLD analysis project Ga0209745, IMG submission 184495) | Arctic peat soil microbial communities from Barrow, Alaska - Barrow Graham LP Ref core NGADG0004-312 (SPAdes) (version 2) | ecosystem: Environmental > Terrestrial > Soil > Wetlands > Peat... | reverse complement strand
CCTGGCCCCGCGGGCGACCGGCCGGTCGCCCCTACATGCCCCCGACCCGCGATCCCAGGCCCCAACCGTAGAGCAATTCAACACCACGCTGTATTTCTCTACACTCTCCTCGTTGAGCCACTTTCTAGTGTGTTTACGTGTGGTTTCGCGTATGGATTCGTTTTTGGCAAGATAGCGGTGCTGAGAACTTCCACACCACTCGCGCGACCGTGGTTCTGTCGTCTCCAGCGACATCACAGTAAGTGAATGTATTAACAATCACTTACAGCCTAGCGCACGTCAGCCTCAGACCTGGCAGAACCCTTGCGATCAGATGGACCAGAGAAACACCTGATGTCCTGCCCACACCTCAAAGAAGTCGTGATGTTGTTCTGCCGCGCCTACCCGGTTAAGAAGATGGTTCCTCTTGATCGTCTGGCCTCGGCGAATCCGTGCCTCGGTGGCGATTTTCAGCACTGCCAGCTCTTTCTCGATCTCTCAGAGCGGCTGAAGGCGTGCCCCGAGCACGACGCGATCTTCGAACCGGTCGAGCCACAGAAGGGAGTGCGGCGATGATTCTTGCTCTTGCACTGTCACTGGCCGCCGTGGGCTTCCTCTCGCTCTCGTCGTTGGCGGCGCACGCTCGCTGAGGCGTCGACACATGGAGACCCGTATGGAGTTGAGTCGGAGAACGTTCATCAAATTCGCGGGCGCCGCCGGGGCGGCAGGCGTGGTAGCCAGGCCGAAACCGGCTGCCGCTTCGGCGCTTCACCCAGTCAACACGCCGGCGGTGCTGGTGGACACCACCCGTTGCGCGGGTTGCCGCGGTTGCGAGGCAGCCTGCAGTGAGTCGAATCACCTGCCGGGTCCGGCCCTCCAGGGGCAGGATGCGGTGTTCAGCAAGTTTCGGAAGACGGACGTCAAGGTCTACACGGTGGTCAACCGCGCGAAGGCCGACTCCAAGCAGGGTGAGGCGCGCTACGTCAAGAGCCAGTGCATGCACTGTCTCGATCCCGCGTGCGCGTCGGCGTGCCTGGCCAAGGCGCTCGAGAAGACCGCGGCCGGTCCCGTGGTCTATCACCCGGAGCGATGCCTCGGCTGCCGCTACTGCATGGTGGCGTGCCAGTTCGACGTGCCGAAGTTCGAGTTCGACTCGCCCTCGCCCTACATCAACAAGTGCTCGTTCTGCGCCGAGCGCCAGGAGCAGGGACTGCAGCCGGCCTGCGCGTCGGTCTGCCCGACCGGCGCCCTCCAGTTCGGCCACCGCGAAGAACTGATCGAGGACGCGCGGACGCGGATCTACCAGAATCCAGACAAGTACGTGCACCACATCTACGGTGAGAGCGAAGCGGGCGGCACCAGCTGGCTCTATATCACCGATGTGCCGTTCGAGAAGCTCGGGTTCCGGACGGATCTCGGGCCCACGTCGCCGCCGGAACTCACCCGGACTGCCCTGGCCGCGGTGCCGTTCGTCCTGACCTTGTGGCCTCCGCTCCTGATGGGGCTCTACACGTTCAGCAAGCGGCGTGCAGAAGCGTCCAAGGGAACCGACCAGGAGGCGCACCATGACTGACACCACCTTCGATCGCGGCTTCGACACGCGGTCCTGGATCACCGAGAAGATCTTCATGGGGATGTCGTTCGGCGACTATCTCAAGTCGCTGCTCACCCCCACGAACGCTATCTTTGCGCTCATCCTCATCGTCGGCGTTCCGATCGTGATCTACCGATTTGCGTTCGGCATCGGCGCCGCCACCAACCTCACACAGATCAACCCGTGGGGGATCTGGATCGGCATCGACGTGATGAGTGGCGTGGCGCTGGCGGCTGGCGGATTCACCGTCGCCACGGCGGTCCACATCCTGGGGTTGAAGGAGTACCAGCCCATCGTCCGCCCCGCGTTGCTGACCGGGTTCCTCGGCTACCTGTTCGCGGTCATCGGCCTGTGCGCAGACCTTGGCCGCCCGTGGAAGCTGCCGGTCCCGATGGTGTACTCGTACGGCACCGGGTCGGTGATGTTCGAAGTCGGCTGGTGCGTGTGCCTCTACCTGATTGTGCTCGGGCTCGAGTTCAGTCCGGCCGCGTTCGAGTGGCTGGGCCTCAGGAAGGCGCGCGAGTGGGCGGTCCGCATGACGCTCGTGCTCACCATCTTCGGGCTCTGCCTCTCGACGCTCCACCAGTCCTCGCTCGGCGCGCTGTTCCTGATGATGCCGCACCGGGTACACCCGCTCTGGTACTCCGGCTACGTGCCGATCTTCTTCTTCGTGTCTGCCATCATCGCGGGCATGAGCATGGTCATCGTCGAGAGCGGCCTGTCGCACCGGGTGTTCAAGTCGCAGCTCAACCCGAATGACCACGGCACGGCCGACAAACTGACGCTGGGCCTCGCCAAGGGAGCAGCGGTGGTGCTGTTCGCGTACTTCTTCCTGAAGCTCCAGGGCCTCGTGGACGGCGGCCGGTTCGATCTGCTGCTCACGCCGTATGGCTTCTGGTTCCTGTTCGAGCTGCTCGGATTCGTCCTCGCGCCGTGCCTGCTCTACGCGATTGCCGTTCGCCGCCAGAACGCGACGATGGCGCGCTGGGTGGCGGGGTGGACGGTGCTCGGGATCGTCGTCAACCGGCTGAACATCTCGGTGATTGCGTTCAACTACAACGCGGCCGAGCGGTATGTGCCGGGCTTCATGGAAATCATGGTGACGGTCACAATCATCACGATCGGGATCATCACGTTCCGCTGGATTGTCAACCGGATGCCCGTGCTGCACGAGCACCCGGATTTCCCGCAGGCTCACTAGGGGCGGAGGCATACTTCGATGGGTCACGATCTCATTACCATTTACTGGCTGAAGGCGGTCGAGTACCTCCTCGCCCTGTCCTATCTGCCGTTGTTCATCCTGTTCTGGAAGTTCGCCAGCCCGAAACGCGAAGCGACCGTTGCCGTGCATGCCGCAGCGCCCGGTTGGGCCGATCAACTCGCCGGCTACTTCCAGGTGCCCGCCAACCTCTTTTTCCATCGCGGCCACACCTGGGTGCGACTCGATGGCGGCGACACGGTGACGATCGGCGTCAGCGACTTCGCGCAGAAGCTGGTCGGACCGCTCGGGCGGTTGCAGCTGCCGACGGTGGGCACATCGCTGGTGCAGGGCGAGCCGGCGCTGGTGCTCGATGCCGATGGCGCTTCGGTGCCGATGCTGGCGCCCGTGGACGGCACGGTGGTCGCGGTGAATGAGGGTCTCGCCGCCTCCTCGGACCTGGCGAAGCATGCGCCCTACGGCGACGGCTGGATGCTGAAGGTGAAGAGCACGAAGCTCGCCAGCAACCTGAAACACCTCCTCCCGGGGCCGCTGGCCCTCCGGTGGATGGACACCGTGTGCGAGAGCCTCGGCGCCGAGATGGCACCGATGGAATTGGGAAAGGTGTACCTCGACGGCGGTCAGATCGTGGACGGCCTGGCGAGAAGCCTCTCGCCCGAGGCGTGGGACGAGGTGGCGCGCCGCTTCTTTCTGACCGGGGACGGAGGCCGCCATGCATAATCGCACCGCCGGGGTTCGCGCGATCGCGCTGATCGTCACGGTCCTCGTCGCCGGAATCGCGGGGGGCCAAAACCTCTCCAAGCTGCCGCCAGACATCGCGCTGCCGCAGTCGGGAGACAGCCCTGGGAAGGTGGTCTTCAGCCACCAGAATCACCTGGGCGTCCAGGCAAAGCCTGATTGCACCGTGTGCCATCCGAAGCTCGCGCCGATCATGAAGGCAGCCAAGGGCGCCAAGCGCACCGCGCTGACGCACGCTCTGATGTTGAAGGGCCTGGCGTGCGGCGCATGCCATAACGGGAAAGACGCGCACAACTTCGACGACTGCGCGACGTGTCACAAGTCATAGTCATTCCGGGAGAGGGAGTGAGCCATGCAAGCCGTTCTCGAGACGCTCCAGAACATCGGCATCTTCATCGTGTTCCTCGCCGCGCGGTTCGCGGTGCTGCTGGTCGTACTGGCAGTCCTGACCGTGGTGTTCCTTGCCGGCCTCGCGGTCGTTCGCCTCGTTGAGCGGGCGCGCCGGCACGCCCTCGGCCTGACCCGTGTCGATGGGTTGATGTGGCGCGCCGGCGTCTACTTCTCCCCAGGGCATTCCTGGCTGCAGGCCCGCGAAGGCGGCACGCTGCGCGTCGGCCTCGATGACCTCGCCCAGCACGTGCTCGCCCGCATCACCGAAGTGATGCTGCCCGAGCCCGGGCAAATGGTGCGAGCGGGTGAACCGGTGGCGGTCATCAGATGCGGCAAGCGGCGCGCGGCGATCCCGGCGCCGGTGACGGGCCGCGTCGTGGCCATCAACCGCCGGGTCGTCAGCAGCCCCGCACGGCTGCACAACGACCCGTACTCCGGAGGCTGGCTCTACGCAATCCAGCCCGAGGATTCCAGCTATGCCCGGTTGCCGTACGGCAACGACTCCCGCGCATGGTTTTCGCGCGACGCCATCCGGTTGTCCCAGTTCTTCGAGCACCAACTCGGGATGGCGGCGGCCGATGGTGGCGAACTCGTGGCCCCCGGGCCGTTGCTGCTGACCGAGTCGCAGTGGGCCGAGATGACGCAGACCTTCCTGCAGGCGCCGAAGTAAGAGTCGCCGGCAGCTCACCTCTCCAGCCACAGGGGTGCACCACGGTGCACTCCTGTTGTGCGCTGCAGCAGTTCCACATCCCTTCCCCGCCTTTCCATCCCCGGCCCCACCGGACGCCCCCGGCAAGCACCGGCACTCTCCTGTCGTGATGGTCGAAGCGACAGCCCGTGGAATGCCAGTGACCCACGACCCTCGTGCCACCGCCGGGAACGGGGTTGCACAAGATCGACTGGTCTCCCGTTTTGCACGCAACGTCATACCGGGGGCTTGCGCCATCCGCCCTGACGCCCCATCATCGGCTCCAAGCAAACCGTTGAATGGGAGGCGGCATGGCGAAGAGAGCGCTCCTCGTTGGTCTCAATCGCTACCCAGATCCGGAGAACACGCTTCGAGGATGTCTCAACGACATCCGGCAAGTCAGTGACCTGCTGTGCACGCACTTTGGCTTCGCCGCGGATGGCGGGCTCGAGCTCCTCACTGACGCCAGGGCCACGACCTCGGCGATCGTCAACCGCCTGCACTGGTTGTTGGAGGGCGCCACGGCGGGTGACGTCCTTGTGTTCCACTACTCGGGCCACGGATCGCAGGTGCGCGATCGTCACGGCGACGAACTCGATGACGGACTCGACGAGATCATCTGCCCGTACGACCTCGACTGGGACGATCCCTTCACGGACGACGACTTCTACGCTCTCGTGAAGGACCTCCCGGAAGGCGTGAACCTGACGGTGGTGCTCGACTGCTGCCATTCCGGAACCGGCCTGCGGGACTTCCCAGGTGGCCCACGACCGATTCGCGAGCGATTCGTGCGCCCGCCGTCGGGCATCGACCATCGACCTCGCGCAGAGCGAGCGGTCAGGCGCTTCGGCAGGCGCGCGAGCGAGCATGGGGCACTCCTGATCGCCGGGTGCCGCGCCAACCAGGTATCGGCCGATGCCTACATCGACGGTGACTACCATGGCGCGCTGACGTACTACCTCTGCAAGGCCCTCGGCGAACTCCATTACGCCGCGACCTATCGCGATCTGGTCGAGTCGGTGCGCCGGCTGCTGCGGCACAACCAGTTCGACCAGGTACCGCAGCTCGAAGGTCCCGCGAGGCTGCAGCGGGGCCGGGTCTTCGCGCCTCAGCTCGAAGCCGTCTCCTGCTGATCTAGCGGGATGGGCTGCCGGTTCTGGTGCGCTGGTGCGTGTAGCCGTGACGGGATCGGGCCACGTGCCGGGGGTCGCGCATCCTGACGCGAATGCTGTGATACTGGCCGTCAGCGACGCGCGAGGGCGCATAGGCGAGGGTGTACTGGTGATTCAGTTCGTAGGCGATCCGCTCGGTGGCGCCAGCCAGATCCGAGCTTTCGTGGATGACCTCCGTGTAGCCTCCGGACTGGCTGCTAATCTCGTTGAGCGCTTCGGGTGAGAAGCCGTGGTTGATCGCCGGTCCACTCGGCGCGTCGATGGCGATGGCGTACACGAAGGCATCGCTCTGATTCACGCGCCGGAGGGCGTCCTGGAGTTTTGCGTCGCTCGCGGTGTCGGCGCCGTCCGAGATGACGACCAGGCCACAACGCTGATGCCGGCGCTTCTCGAACATCGGCGCCGCCTTGACGACGGCGTCGTAGATGGCCGTGCCGCCAAATGGCTTGACCGTGTCGAGGCGTCCCGCCAGGGCACGCGGCGGAACGGTCCACGGCGCCATGATCAGCTGGGTATGGTTGAACACCATCAGGAACGCTTCGTCGCCCTCGTCGAGCAACGACAGCAGGAAGTGATCAATCGCGCTACGCGCGTCGGCGATGCGCACCCCGAACATGCTGTCGCTCACATCGACGGCGATGCCCAGGCTGACCGGCACGCGCTCCCCGGTGAACTGGAGGATCCGCTGCTCGACCCCGTCTTCGAAGACCCCGAAGTCCTCGCGCTGGAGCCCGGACACCAGGCGGCCGTCGCGGTCCTTCACCGTCACGTCCACCACGACGAGGTCAATAGCGGCCCGGTAGGTCTGGCCCGAGGCGTCGGGCTGGAGCACGAGCGCGAACGTCAGCGCCACGCCAACCACGATGAGAGTGAGCCACCAAGGTCGCACGATACCAGTGTAGTCCGCTCGCCCCCTCAGCGCCTCGACAACCTATCGACGCCCTGTCGAGCCAGCGCGTTGTGCGGATTCTGGAGGATGACCACCGTCCACGCGAACGTCTCCATGACTCCCCGATTCCCTCCTTCGCCAGGCCCTTCAAAGCAGAAACGCCCGGCATCCTTGCCGGGCGCGAACATTTCACGAAGCGGATCCAGGCCCCTGGATTCGAACCAGCGCTCCCGGAATCCCGATCACATCAGAGCGACGGCGCACCCGAACCCGCCCGCGCCCTTGTGAGGCCCGCTCCTGCCGTGCCCAGTCATTTGTCCCTCTTTAGACCGAGGATCACTCACTCTTGTAACATCTCACATACAAGAAAAAAGCGGGGGACGCGGGCAGCGCCGGCCGGGTGCATCATCATCTCGTCGAACCGCGGGCCCGATGAGCCGACAGCGAGTCTCAGGCTTGCTATTTCGCCCGCTTGGCAGCTTTGGGCTTGCGCGTCTTCCTGGCCACCTTCTTCGGAGTCGCCTTGGCGGCTTGAACCTGCTCGGCAACTTCGGCCACAGGCTGCGGTGCAGCCCCCTCACCCTTCTTCTTCGCCCAATACGCTTTCATCTTCTCAGACTGGGACTTCCGTGCGGCCTCAGTCACAACTCGACTCTTGTGCTTCGGAGGCTTGGTGGCACTTGGCGCAGGCTCCGCAACAGTCTCCGTGGCGTTCTTCAAGTTCGGAAACATCTTCCGGAGCGCAGCGGCCTCTTGGGCGAGTTCGTGTAAACGGACGATGGCCCCGAGTCGGGCCAAGCGATGCAGTTCCGCCGTGTCGAGAGTTTTGATTTGCAATGTGTGCTCCTGTTTTCTGAACCTGATGGTATCACGCCGAGTGCCACGCTGACGATGGTCTCTGGCATGCCGCGGTAGTCGTCGCCCTGGTCGATCGACATCCGATAGCGCCCACCGCCGGCCGGCGCGCCGACGAGCGTGTTGTAGCCGACGGCCTTCAGCGAGAATCGCAGTTCCTCATCCGTGTCCGCGAAGACGCCGTGGCCGCCATCCATCTTCCACTGCCCCGCGAGCTGGCGGATGCGCTTCGCGTTCTCGAGCGAGTAGGGATTCTCCTGCTGGCGCCAGGGCGCGTACGCGTAAAGGGCGGCGCCCGCCGCGATGAGCACGGCAACGGCCACCGCGGCGTTGCGCGCGCTGGAGGTCCGTGCGGGCGATTCTGGAGCCGCGGGCCGCTCCGCGTCGCCAAGCCCCGCCGCGCTTCCTCCGACGAAGAGGAACAACAGCAGCGCGGCATCCACCACCGTGAAGATAATCCACCAGGTGCCGGTCATCGCGCCCGAGGCCGACCAGGTGCGCGTAACGGACAGGAACGGTTCACGGACGAAGCCGTCCACGACCTCCGTCAGCCAGTAGAGCGGCGTGTCGATCGGTCCCGCGTGCGCCGCGCTCGCGGCGACCAGATTGGCGGTGGTGAAGGCCAGTATGACGCCGACGCCGAGCCAGAACCGCTGGCCGATCAACCAGAACCGCTCGGGGTCGCTCCGCCCGAAGCGGGTCGCAAGATAGCCACCGCCGCCGCCCACGAGCATCCCCTGAATCCCGAAGAAGACCGCGTTCATGGCGCCGCGCGCCATGCCGAGCAGTGCGCCGACGATGACCGCGCCCAGCACGATCGGAACGAACCGCGTGCGGATCCACTGGCCGCCCGTTATGCCGTGGTTGTCGAGCACGGCAACAGGGGCGAGCGGCCTGACGCGCACGACTCGACCGTCAAGGCCTTCGTCACGCGGGGTCCTGGCCCAGCACGCCCTGCACGTAGGCGTAGAGTCCATTGAAGCTCTTTCTCATGTCGACCGGCTCCAGCGCGACGAAGATGCGCGTGGCGGGCGAGAGACTCAGCATCGCACGTCGCGCAGCAGGACCCGGAGGGCCGCCGGCGGCAGCGGGTCGCGCAGCCGCAGGGTCACGCCCGTGCGCGTGATGACCTCCACGGCCCACGCCGGGCCGACGCCGCGGTCGGGCCGGGCGACCTCAGGCAGGGTGACTTCGGCAAACGTGACCGGCGTACGGCCCGCGGCCTCGCGGCGGGCCTTGGTCAGCCACCACTGGAGCGTGGAGACCGGAAGGCCAGCCTGCTCGCAAAACGCGCGCTGGGTCAGATCACTGCGCTCGAAGCGCGTCACGATCTGTCGCCGCGTGTCGTCGCTGATGCGGCCACGAGCTAACTGGGACGGAGGGTCGGTGATGAGCATGAGACCCAGCCTACCGGCCCCACGCCGCCCGCGCCAGATGCACCTGGCTTACCGCTTACGGTGCACGAGTCACCATAGTCGAAGTGGGCGTCGATCCAAGGCGGACGGAGGACCCGGGCGTCCGCAAACTTCAGGAATGCACGCGCGCAATCCGCGTGTAGAGGACTCAAGCTGCAGCCCTTGCCGAAAGATCAACGCTCGGGCTGCTCAGTTACCGGGCGGCTCCCGCAGCCTCGACCATTTCGGCAAGTGGCCGCCTCCAAACGCCCCCCCCAGAAGTCCCTGCAAGCAGGTTCCTGCCGCTTACCGCAAGGGAGAAGACCCGAGTGTTCCTCAAGCCGGTATTGACCGCAGCCCAGCTGGTGCCGTTGTTGGTCGAAAGAAAGACGCCGCCGCCATCAACTCCCGCAAAGAGATTCGCGTCCCTCACCGCAAGGGCACGGACAGACGTGGAGGTCAATCCGGCATTGACCGCTGTCCAGGTGGTGCCGTTGTCGGTCGAGAGAAACACGCCGCCGGCAGTCCCGGCAAGGAGATTCGTGCCGCTCACCGCGAGAGCGAAAACCCGAGTGTTCCGCAAGCCGGCATTGACCGCAGTCCAGCTGCTGCCGTTGTCGGTCGAGAGAAACACGCCGTCAGCAGTCCCGGCAAAGAGATTCGTGCCGCTCACTGCGAGGGCCCAGACTTGGAGGTTCGTCAAGCCGCCATTGACCATGGACCAGCTGCTGCCGTTGTTGGTTGAGAGAAACACGCCCTTGTTGTAGGTCCCGGCAAAGAGATTCGCGCCGCTCACCGCGAGAGCCCAGACTTGAAGGTTCGTCAATCCGTTGTTGACCGCCATCCAGCTGGTGCCATTGTCGGTCGAGAGAAACACGCCGCCGGTGCAGAGCCCGGCAAAGAGATTCTTGCCGCTGACAGCAAGGGCATAGACCCAGCTCTCCGGGCCGGTCCGCGAAAGGTCAGGGACCGAAAGGTTCGGTAAGCCGTCCTTGGCCGCTATCCAGCTGGTGCCATTGTTGGTCGAGCGAAATACGCCGCCATCAATTCCTGCGAGGAGATTCGTGCCCCTCACCGCAAGGGCCCGAACAGAAGTAGCGGCCAAGCCGGTATTGACCTCAGTCCAGCTGGTACCGTTGTTGGTCGAAAGAAAGACGCCGCCCCCGTCAGTTCCAGTAAAGAGATTCGTGCCGCCTGCCCCGTTGGAACTCACCGCAAGGGCATGGACACACACGTACGTCAAGCCCGTATTGACCGCCGTCCAGTTGGTGCCGTTGTTGGTCGAGCGAAAGACGCCGCTGCCGCAAGTTCCTACAAAGAGATCGGTGCCGCGCACCGCAAGGGCACGGACAGAAGTGGACGTCAGGCCGGTATTGACCGCAGTCCAGCTGGTGCCGTTGTTGGTCGAGAGAAACACGCCACCACCAACAGTCCCGGCAAAGAGATTCGTGCCGCTCACCGCAAGTGCGAAAACCCCAGTGCTCGTCAAACCGGAATTGACCGCCGTCCAGCTGGTGCCGTCGTTCGTCGAGAGAAAGACGCCACGACCAAAAGTGCCGGCAAAGAGATTCGTGCCGCTCACCGCGAAGGCACTGACACCACTGGTCGTCAAGCCGGTATTGATCGCAGCCCAGCTGGTGCCGTCGTTCGTGGAGCGAAAGACGCCGCCATTGTACGTCCCTGCAAAGAGATTGGTGCCGCGCACCGCAATGGCGGTCACATCAGTGTTCGTCAAGCCGCCGTTGACCGCCGTCCAGCTGGTGCCGTTGTCGGTCGAGAGAAACACGCCATGCTCAGTTCCTGCGAAGAGATTCGTGCCCCTCACTGCCAGGGGGTAAACCCACGCACGCGCCATGCCGGTTGCACTCCAGCTAGTGCCGCTATTCGTCGAGAGAAAGACGCCACCACTGGTCCCCACAAACAGATTCGCGCCACTCACAGCAAAACTACTGATCTTGCCCCCGTAGGGACCGTTTGTTTGCACCCATTGGGCGTGAGCAACGCCTCCATACATTAGTGAAAGCAGGAACAGGACCAAAACAGATCGTATGGTCTGCATGGGTGTGACTCCTCTTCGTACGAGAACAGATTTCCTAACTCGCTGTGTTCCACGACGATCTGGCAATCGGGCATAGTCCTACCAGTTGTAGGCGAACTGTCGCTGCCAGCGATCTGGCAGGATTTCGACGATAGGACGCATAAACGGGGTCTCCGCTGCGGCGGTCAACGTAACGCCCGCTATCAGACACCGTGGGCGCCGTTCGGAAGAGCCGCCCCGCCCAGGCACAGATGCCGGCCTCGTCGGCGCCTAGCATCAGGTCCTAACCAGTCCACCACGGAT
>Ga0209745_1002182_pt1 | contig 11261 bp, 7 predicted proteins | sample BarGraNGADG00312_FD_184495 | JGI IMG/M metagenome (GOLD analysis project Ga0209745, IMG submission 184495) | Arctic peat soil microbial communities from Barrow, Alaska - Barrow Graham LP Ref core NGADG0004-312 (SPAdes) (version 2) | ecosystem: Environmental > Terrestrial > Soil > Wetlands > Peat ... | reverse complement strand
GTGATCTTTTATCTGTTCCAAACCAACCACAACCAGCCCCGCCATAACATTGCAGGATAATTTTATTTATCTTTAGTATATATATTGACGAATTTGCAGTAATACATACACATCTCAATTAAAAACTAATAATTTAATTCGATGAAGACCACATTCTTAGTAATTTTCTTGGCTTTTATCTGCCATCTGACTGCTCATGCACAGGAGGTTTATGTTGACAGCAGTATCGGAGATGACAAAAATCCGGGAACCAGAGAAGCTCCCGTTTATTCGATTGACAGAGCTTCTGAAATTATCAATAACCGGGATAATAATATCTATATCATGAAAATAAATCCCGGAGTCTATGTCCTGGATAGTCATGTTTCTGTTGCTACAGAAAAAGCAATGAGTGATAAGCGTATTATAATTGAAGCAAGTATTTTACCCGGCGATACGTCCTGGACACCTGAGAAAATGCCGGTTATTGCAAGTAAGGCAAAAAAAGGAGAAATACCGGACAGCTATCATTTTGTTGCAAGTTTTTTAATCAATGAAAGCCACGTCACAATCAGAGGGCTTAAATTTCATGGTTATTTTTATCCGAATACCAGGTATTTTCCGATCGCAAGATTTAATAAGGCAAAAACAGATTTATCAGTGGAGCAATGCATGTTTGTCGGAGATGAAAATATTTCTCAGATCCAGGCAGGGATCATTGCTCATGGCAATGAAGTTAAGATTGATCACTGCGTCTTTTATAAAATAAGAAATACCGTTGTATTTTATCAGGATTCTGGAGATGGAATAAAGACCGGAAACGGTATCACAAATTCCATAATTTATGGTGCAAAGCAAGGTGTCTGGACAGCATGGCCTGATAAGGATTTTAAATTTGAGAATAATATTGTTTCAGATTGTAAGCACGTTTGGGTCAAGAATTATTTCAATACAACGAAATCTTACTCTATAGAGAATTGTGTAATAGTAAACAATCAATTTTATAAGGTGATATCGGATAGCTTAGGTGTGTTGGTTCCGGGGGAATTTGAAATAAAAGAGAAAAACGTTATTAAAGAAGGTCAGATTTCATTGAGATTAATAGAAAATAATGTTGACCAGCCTCTCCCGATTGATTATCTGCATATTATTCCTGGCACACTTGGATATGATATTGGAGCCGGATTATTTAAGAAAAGAAAACAATAGAATTTCCTCCCGCTCTATCGCTGGCGCAGATTTGCAATCGTGCCTTTCGAGGTGCACGATCCTAATTTACCATATCTATATTTCCCAATCTGGGACAGCTTACGCGATGATCCCCGTTTTCAGAAGATTGCCAGGAAAATGAACCTGCCGTATAAACTGATTGAATAATTAATATTTAAGGATCAAACAATTCTGATAAGATCGAATCCTAATAATAAATAAAAGATCGTTCAACAAATACCTTATATTTTCCATTTTCTATATCAGTAAAGTACCCAATTACGTTACCATGGTCGTCTAACTTAAAATCCTTATAATCCCATATTGTTGTACTTTTAGTTTTTTCAACGAAGGTCTGCTGCTTAATCACGTTACCATTGTTATCGTATGTGTTTGTCATAATGTTTCTCAGAGAGTCAGCTTTATTAAAGTATTTTGCTTCAATATAATTTCCTTTTTTATCCAGTGAACAGACATGATAGCCAGTTTTTTGGTTTTTGTAGTTGAAATACTCAAACCTGGTAATATTACCTTTAATATCATGTGAAAAGATATATTTGTTCAATAATGTGTCTACTGAAGGTTTGTAGACTTTAGCCCCGACAAGATATCCCAGATTGTCATATTCGGGGATTGCGTAATAAGTACTACTATCCCTCACTTTATTATCCCATCTTACACATTTGCCATTTTCAATAGTTCCTATAAAACTTTGAAATACATTCTCCCCATCCAGATTATCATATTTTATCAGAGTACCTTTATCATCAAAATAGGCTATCAAATTTGGTGTTGAACCAATACTGTCAAGATCTTTCTTGGTCATGAGTTTCCCTTTTGTTGTTTTGCCATCTTTATCAACAGCCCAATAATTAAGTTCTTTCATCTCCTTAACTTTTCCTTTCAATGTGTTAGGCATCAGGGAGTAATCAGTCCACATACCAAGGATTGTCGTTTCAACTGTTTTATTCTTATTACAGCTTCCGACCATTAAAGCAACAATCAGGCTTAAAAAGATAATTTTTTTCATACGAGCAGGAATTAGTGATTCATTAATAGTTAGTTATTTGGCTATTAAAGTTACATTTTCAAAAATCGAAAGTCAAATTTATTTTACAAGTGAATTAACTAGTTTGAAACCGATAATAACCTATTAATAATATCACAAAAGGCACGGATTACAACCGAGTCACGCTTAAGCGGGACGAGCTCGATGAAGTTACCCACCAAAATAATTGCATTGTCTATAATGCATAATGCTTATTATGCTTACCTTTAGTAAATGTATAAATAGCTGTCCATCACTTGATAAAGTGTGGTTTTAACTGCATATTGAGGTTGTTTGAAATATATTCAGTTGTATTCTATTTACACAAACCATAATTCATGAAAAAGACAGTAATAAGTTTATTTATTTCCATTCTGATACTATTGGCAGGTTGTGGAAGGGACTTGGACCAGGCGAAAAGGTATTCAGAAATGAAATCAGAATGTGATAGCATTATTGCCCAGGCTAATTTAATTATACAGGATCAAAGAGCTAAGGCTGATAGTTTACAGAAAATCAGGGATCGCGGTTTAGTGGCTAAAATGCCGGAATATAAACTATTGAGGATAGAAAAGGAAATAACTGATGCGGCTAAGATTGAATCTGATATTGATATGGTAAGAAAACATCTTGAAGCAATCAAGACATTTGCGAAAGTTGGTGAGAAAGTTAACAAGAGAATTATATACTTTAAAAGGAAGTATATAAATTACTCAACTACAATTCAAGTGCATGATGAGAATATAATGATCCAAGAAATAACCGATGGCCTTACCTTAAAACAATATATTTCCAAATACCTGCCTGAAGAGCCGAGGGCCGGAACACGCCCCTGATTGAAACTGCAGAACCGCATAACTTTTTTTAACCACACTGAGTTACTCGGAGTTTCACGGTTTTTCTTCCCCGCACCTCGCACCCCGTACCCCATATCTTTTTGGACATCATACAAAATACTTTTTGATAATAAAAATTTCTATCCGAACTTAGATTATAAATTTGATCTAACTTCTCCCTTATATGAAAACATTTAAAAAGTTTCTTCGCGGATTGCTAATTATTATTGTAATTGCAATGATAGCTGGTCTGATATTCATTAGATACATATCGCACAAGGGATTACCAGAATATTCGGGAACGCTTGATCTGAAAGGCATTAAAGAAGAAGTTACTGTTATCCGTGATGAGTTTGCAGTTCCTCATATCTATGCTAAGAACGAAGAGGACCTTTACACAGCTGTTGGCTATGTAATGGCACAGGACAGGCTCTGGCAGATGGATCTGGTAAGAAGAGCTACGCTTGGTCGCCTATCTGAGATATTCGGTAAAGAATTTATCGAAACAGATTTGCTTCTGAGAGCTCTTCATTATCCAGACAAATCGAAAGAAATCCTGGCTAATGCAGATTCAGTCCATCTAAAAGCACTGCAAGCTTTTTGCAATGGAATAAATGAATATATTGAAAAAGCTGGAACCAGACTTCCTATTGAATTTAGCATCCTGGGTTATAAACCTGAGCCATTTGAGCCCATTTCCAGCGCAAACCTTATAGGGTACATGAGCTGGGACCAGGCTACCGGTTGGGAACAAATGGTGCTCGACCAGATCCGTCTTAAAGTGGGAGATTCACTTTACCGGGAGCTTATTCCCGATACCACATTAGGCAAGACACGGGTATATCCTTTATATACAAAAGACAGCCTGCAGTTTCAAATCCAGTCTTCACTCCTGAAGGCCAATGATTTACTGGAGGATCTGGGGTTGCATGTGTTCCATGCAAGCAATAACTGGGCGGTTAACGGCAAACGCAGCTCAACAGGCAAACCCATCCTTTGTAATGATACGCACATGAGCCTGACTATACCTGGAATCTGGTACCAGATGCACCAGGTAATTCCCGGAAAACTCGATGTCTCAGGAGTGGCTATTCCTGGCGAACCGTTTATTATAATGGGTCATAACCAGCGTATTGCATGGGGTTTAACAACTGTTGATGTAGACAACATCGACTTCTATGAAGAAAAAATTAAAGATGATGATTCACTGCAATACCTGTATAATGATGAATGGAAAAAGATGGAAGTCCGAAGGGAAGTAATTTACATTAAAGGAGGTGCAAAGGTGGAAAGAGAAAACAGATTTACCCATAGAGGACCTGTGATTTCAAATTTCAAAGGTATCCCCAAAAAAATTATTACCATGCACTGGTCGGGGTATGAAACAGGCAATTTGTTTCGCTCGTTTTATCTTCTTGATCGTGCGGGTGACTGGAAGGAATTTACTGATGCATTATCGACCTATAAGACCCTCTGTTCGAATATAGTTTATGCAGATGTGGAAGGAAATATTGGAATGTATTGTGCGGCAGGCATACCTATCAGGAATCGCGACAATGAAAGGATTATCTTACCCGGCTGGACAGATAAATATGACTGGAAAGGATTTGTCCCCTTTGAAAACCTGCCTCATAGTTATAATCCCGGGAATGGGTATGTATCTTCGGCAAATAATAAGACAGCTGGAGATGATTATCCCTATTTTATTGGGGCCTGGCCTGACCTTTCGAGCAGGATAGACAGGATCAGGGAAATGATCGAACAAAAACCTGTTTTATCACCAGAGGACATGAAAGTTATGCAGAACGATCAGCATTCGGTTCTGGCAAGAAACATGAATATTAAAATCATCGAACTTTTATCAGCAGTCAATGACCTGAACAAAGATGAAAAAACAGGATTTGATATTCTTAAAAAATGGAAGGGAGGGTTGATGAGTAAAGATCTTGCAGCAGCTGCCGTTTTTGAAACATTTTACTTCAAGCTGAGCAATAATCTGCTCAAAGATGAAATTGACACCGTTCTGTATTCCAGCTATTTTAATGAGTCTATGCTGAGATTTGCCATAGTCAATATCTGGAATAACCCGGCATCAGGATGGTGGGATGATATTACTACCGGCAAAAAGGAATCGATGACGGATATAGTCCGAAAAACATTAAGTAATTCAGTGGAATTCCTGACTGCCAATTTTGGTACAGATACTGTGAAATGGAAGCTGGGCAATTTTCATGCTCTTAGTCTTGAACATCCTTTGGGAACGATTAATATTTTGAACAAAATTTTCCACCTGAATCGTGGTCCGCTTGAAGTTGGTGGTTCAACTTATACAATATCGCGATATTCCTATCCATTTAATGAGCCTTTCAAATGTAATTTTGGCTCATCTCAACGGCATATTTACAACGTTGCTGACTGGGATGCTTCCCGTACTGTAATTCCAACAGGTAATTCAGGTGAACCGGCCAGTAAATTCTATTGCGACCAGACTCAAATGTATGTAAACGGGCAATATCATGGTGAGTACTTTTCAGATGACAGTGTGAAAAAGCATGAGAAGTTTAAACTTATTCTGAAATAGGATCTATTTTTCTGATCTCCTGACATCATTTTGAGACTTTAGGAATTATCTGGATTGAAAATCGCTTGTTATTCTCTTCTATCGGATCACGGCATAACCCGTTTAATCCGCTGCCGCAAATCATCACTTCAACATCGTGTTGTCTGAAGTTAATCCCATTCCTGAGCCATAAGTTATAAACTGCCAGAGCCCGTTCATAACTTTTTAAATAGAAATCAGGCCTGTCAACTGATTTTCGCCTTTTGAAATCATTTGCCATATTACCTTCAATAACCAGCAGATATGAAAATCCCTTGTTCTGTTTACTTAATTCCCCTAAAAATGAATCAATCTTTTTCCCTGCAGTGATTGTACGTTGAACATATTCTTTTTTAATTACCACCTTGTCGGGACTAAAGATTTCAATTCCCATAAAATCTTTAACAATAAACTTTTTGCAATCAGGGAGGTAATAAAAACTGTTATCACCAATCAGAGGTTTAAATTGTTCTTCAAGGTTTAAAAGCTTTTCGAGTCTCTCTTTTTCATTTATCAATCCTTGTGTGCTTTCTTCAAGTTCTGATATAAGTCTCTCGTTATCTTTTATTTTTACCTGAAGGTATCCAATAGCCATAACAAACAATACCAGCATAATAAAAAACATGCTTGTCATCAGATCAGAGTAGCCAATCCAGAAAAAACTGTTTTTCTTCATGATCATTCAGAGTTTCTTTTTCTTCTGAAGAACAAAGCCGGATTTCTTAGTTTTTTGAAAAAGTCTGATTGAGATGCTTTTAGTCTGGTACTCCGCGATTTTTTTGTGGTCAATGTAGTATTCAATTGATTTATCGCTTCAATAAGTTTAGTGTTATTCTGCAATTGGGATACCCCATCAGACAACTGTTCCTGAATTTTTGGGAGTATCTGTAAATTGTTCAGCTGGTCAAACCGGGGAACTGCATTTAAATAAGCCGTTTGCAGCTGGCTTATGTGCTCCGAAGTAGCTGATGCCAGTTTAACACCTATCTCATTATAGATCTCAGTTAATTTCGACTCATTATCAGAAGCATCCTGGTTCAAATGTGATATGCGGCTGTCAATTTCCTCCTTCAGCTTTTCTATTGCACCCGAGAAATGTGAAGCCGATTCATTTACGGCCCTGAAAGCCTGATTTAAAGTGTTGTCAGTTTCAACCTTCAGCTTTTCAATTGCTTCCCTGAAGTGTGCATCTGAGAGATCAACTGCTTTTAAAGCAGCTGCACCTGCTGTTTCAATTTTTTCAAAATGCGATGTCAGAAAACGGGATAAACGATCGTTTTCCTGAAGTGTCAGATCAATCTGATTAATAATATTGTCAATGTTTCTTGTACGAGATGCGAAATCCTTGAGATTATCTGAGATCTGACTCATTAATGATACATATTCAGAAAATTTATTGAAGGCACTCATGTTGCTCTCCAAACGATTGAACAGCTCCAGGTTTGTTTCCGATATTTTCAGAACATCCAGATTCGCTACTTTATCTATAACCTCCTGCTGTAATAGAATATTCTCACCAGTTTTATTTATAGCAACTAGCACGTTATCCGAAATGTCTGTTGCCACTCTTGCAAACCTGTCAAGGCTGGCTTTTAAGCCTGAAACGCCCGTGTCTTCAGCCTTAATGAGTTCCGGCAGTAATGTTGCCTGCAGATACGAGATCTGTTCATTTTTGTCTCTTGAAATTTTCCTTTTAGCGTTTTTATAGATAAAAGATGACAAAATAGTTGTGCATGCAAGACCAGAGAGGCTTCCCAGCATTGCAAGCTTCACTCCGTTGATAAGGGCATCGATCCCTTCTGCAAAATGCTGGCCATTTGATTCAGGCATCGCAAACAGACCGAATATTATACCGATCATCGTTGCCGCCAGCCCCAGATACAAAGGCGTAGGCAGGGAATTTGATATTTCTTCATCCTTTACATCAACTTCACGGTCAATAATATCCTTAATGATGCTGAAGTTTACTGCAGCTCCGTAATTATTCAGAAGGTAAAGATTTATGTCCTCTTTAATCGTTTGAATAATGCCGGTTCCGGAAGTATCAGTTATTGAGATCCTGACCGTTTTCCTGTCAGGACGTTTATCATCAGATGATGTGTCTTTTTCTGAATCTGTAAATACAATGTCCTTAATTACTTTTTCCTTTTTATTCAGGTTCGATCTTTCAATATTGCCGCTTATGACACTTAAGCGATTCCTGAAGATCTCTTTTAACTGATTTATGTTTTTATAAACCCTCGTTGAAATATAGAACTGGTAAATAATTACCCCGATTATCAGCACTATTTCAATTGTAAACCAGACACCATACCCCTGACCACCCGGTTGCACAACATTAAGGGAATCTATTCCTTCCTGAAGAGGGATCATAATTAAACAAGTTTGATTTTTACTTTGTTATTTTCTTCTATTATCCAGATATCACCCCGCTTGACGACAGAGCCCGGATCAGTCATTGAAATTTTCCGGGCGTAGGTCCTGTCAGAAATGTTCTGAATTTCGCAGACAGGATTTAAATAATAATCAATATTATCCAAAGCTCTTAAATCATAGTCGCCCGAGATAAAATAGAGCTTTCCCTTTTGTCCGCTTTTGTCCGGTACAATTTTATAAAAACAATCAATGTCCTGTTCATTCCTTGCATTTACCATTTTGAAACTTCCGTCGCTTTCAGGTATGGTAAAATAGATCTCCGTTTTATTGCTCCTTAATGATTTACCCGGATCTCCGTCAAAGCGATCCCTGGCTGATGCCTGGTTATCAGCAGTAATTTTTTGCTCAGCTAATGCTTTCTCATTTCGTTCATTTTCAGTTTTCAACTTCTCATTCTGCTTTTTTAACTGACCAATTTCCCTGTTATTATTTTCAATAATATCCTTCTTCTGATCTTTACTGAGCTTTAATTTTGCAACAATTCCAATGTACCTGAAGTATTTCCTCAGGAGAAGATCCTGACCGGTGTCTTGTTTCAGATCATCAAGATATTTATATTTTTCAGCCGCCAGAAATGAATAGATCCTTGATTTGGAATATTGATAGATCAAAAAACCGCCTGTAATAACTCCCGGCAAGAATCCAATCACAATCCACATCCAATCTTTCATTGATTATCAGTATTTGCCAGTTCAAAAGCAAGCTTGTTCAGAATACCTATTAATGGGTAAAAGAATAACGTCTCTTCAATATGCTTTTCAGATGATTTATAAAATGCTTTCAGTCCCTGTTCCAGGAAATCCCTGATGTTCAGGGAACGCATCTGCTTAAACTTCAGATAAGCTGAATTATCGATTCCGAAATCTCCTTCAAGATTAACATTTCTGAAATAACCATCCAATAGCGCAAAGAATTGATTCACAGAATTTTCAATAAGAGTTTTATTGTTTCCGGCCTCCAGGTCGCGGTAATAAGGTGTATCCGGGATATCTGTACTTTTATTCAAGGCTCTGCTCCAGATAGAATTATCATTTCCGCCAATCCAGAATACTACAGGACAGTTAGTTATATCTTCATCTATATCAGCCCTGAGCACACCCTTGCATGTTATTTCTTTCGGATTATCAGACAATGCAATATTGAGCTGTTCACTTTCAATACCCATAACCTGCTTAAAGAAATACTTGAAAAGATTTGAAATGTTTGGATTTCCGGCCTGTGTATCAATAATTTTGATCGTTTTGGATGCGGTTCCGCTAAACAGAATATTTTTGGGAATTTCTGTGGTCCCCAACTTCTTTAAAAGATTGGCTGAATAATAAATTATTGCACCATAAAAAATCAGTATCGGTAATTTTAATTTTCTGTCCTGCTTCAAAAAATCGGTGTAATTGAATTTTATGTCTTCCTCATTTTCCAGCGAAAACAAAAAACTGCTGAAATCAGCAGAATCTTTTCTGCTTTCAAGAATATCCAGAAGGATCTGCTCCCTTTGAGAACCTTTTTGTATTGTACTTTCAATGTTTTTCCTGTATGCTTTTACAAATCCATTGTTGTCGGAAGAATTTGCAAATGCCCCATAAGGGAAGCCATCCCCAAAAATAGCGTTGCCTGCAAACTTTATTGAAGAAATAAATTCCGGAGAATTGCTGGCATTTTTGAAAACAGCAATATCGGACGACCCGCCCCCGATATCAACTGAAAGGCTTAATCCGGGATATGCAGTCCGGTAATGAAGATACGGGGCAATGCTTTCAGGTACCGCATTGATATTTTCACTGACATCTGATTTGAAAACTTTTTTATAGGCTTTTTGCCAGACATCAAAGAATATGCCCTTTTCAAACGAGTCCATGCTTACCGGATAGAACCAGGTTATTTTCGCTTTCTGCGGATCACCGTTAAGCAGGAGAGTCTTATATAAAACAATATACATAAGGCACTCAATGTAACTCTCCACCAGGATTTTGTCCTCACGTTTTGAGTAATTGCTCCATTTTAGCTTTGTCTGCAGTTGAAGGTAAGTTGGATAGAACAACTTTTCAAAAAGGAAGAAGTCGTTTGTGTGCGTGAATACATCAATAGGTTCGTTGAAGCTTATGTTCTGGTTATACGTTAAAGCAGTCCTGAACGGGAATCTGTAATTTGCGCCGGGATTAAACTGATACGGGAAAATCTCACGTTCAAAGTTGTTGTCATCCACTATTTCTTTTGTTTCCCCCTTTGTCCTGTCAATCAACGATTGCCACATTGGAAGATCGGAACTGACATCGATCGCTTTTTCAGCATTCACGCCATGTTTATACTCAATATGTGTATTCGTCGTTCCAAAATCAATTGCAAACGAAACCTGCTGATTTCCCTTGCACTCCTGCATTACAGGCACGATGAATCCTGAAAGGGAATTACTGCCGGTTCTGATGGCATCAAATGATTTTGATTTGCTGTATGTGCTTCTGATTGTGTTGCCTTCTCCCTGTTTCCTGACGACGGGAGTGCTGATATTGATTTTATTCCCTCTTTCAAAACACTCGATAAAAAGTTCCTGATGCCTGTCAAATCTTTTGTCCTGCAATCCTAAAGTATAATCCAGATCCATGCCTGGAGCATGCAAAAATGGTAATATGGCAAGGTGTATTTCCATTTGTGCAATATCCTCTTTGTGATAGGTCTTCTTAAGTGTAATAGTTCCTCCGTTAACGGGGATATTAAGTTTTGCTTCAATCCCTCCACCGGCTAATTCTGTCAGCCTTAGATACTTCGATACGTTCTCCGCCCTGAAGTATTTGAAGAAAACCGGCGTCAGTGGCAATAAATGTTTATTTACCCCGCAGGTGTCGAATTTCCTGCCGTCGATAGTATATGGCATTTCAAGAATTTTATCTTCAAGAAAATTACCCGCAGTCAGCCAGGGATAATGGTCTCCCTGAACCGGCAGTTTTGACCCGGATGTCACATTATCGTTTTTATAAGGAATAATATTATTCGGATCCCAAACGACATTCTTTGTTGTATATGCCCATTGATATGCGAATCTGTCATGCGGCAGGACCAATGGTTTTAAACCCGAAACCGGCAGATCTGCCTGAATGACAAAACCGCTTTCCCTTTCAATTTCATAAGGGTCACCCATTTTTATGCCCAAAGGTATGCC
>Ga0209745_1002181_pt1 | contig 11262 bp, 24 predicted proteins | sample BarGraNGADG00312_FD_184495 | JGI IMG/M metagenome (GOLD analysis project Ga0209745, IMG submission 184495) | Arctic peat soil microbial communities from Barrow, Alaska - Barrow Graham LP Ref core NGADG0004-312 (SPAdes) (version 2) | ecosystem: Environmental > Terrestrial > Soil > Wetlands > Peat... | reverse complement strand
GCGGGCAGACGAAGCCGGTTGGCGACGTTCACTGGGTGCCGCTACGGAATCCCTGCCGCGCTTGCGTCTCGGACATTAGGAGATCGCAGCACGAGCGCGACAATGGGCGGCGCAACCGGCAGAACAGGGCGAAGCTGGACCGCTACTACATCGGGAAGTACGGGATGACCCGCGCCGAGTACAGGGGGAACTCGTGAGCAGAATCGACAGAGGCCCCACCGAAGAGGCTGTTCTCAACCCCTACTCCACTGATGAACGTCTATTCAGGAACGCCGTGATGAGGGCCGAGTTGGCCGAGGCAGAGGTCGAGCGGCTGAAGACTGCCCTCGTTGCGATTCAGTCGACCACCCCCGGCTCCGCGCATCGTATTGCCATCCAGGCACTAGCCGGGGGGGGAGACGAAATGACCGCCGCGACATTCGTACACCAGCGCCCCGGCGGCACCATCTGGCACATTCGTTCCGACGTGTGGGAGTGGACTATGGCCGAGAAGCACCGCCTCACCTGCTGCGGCCTGCCGATTCTCGGACACTCAGTAGAGGCGACCGATTGTCGGCCGAGGTACATCTGCAAGGGGTGCCTAGCGGTCCACGAGGGGGAGCTGTGAGCGCATCCGCCACCCTTCGCACCACCATCGTCGCCGCACTCTCGACCCGTCCCTGCACCACATTCGCGCTGGCTGAACTGGCCGGCATGGAGTGGGGACCGAACACCCGCAAGAAGATTCAGAAAGCCATCGACGCGTTGCGCCGCCGGAGATTCAGGATCGTCAACATCAACGCCTACATCATGGGCAGCCACGACGGCGCCCTCTACGTGATGACCTACAGCCCGGATAGCGGCCCCGTGTGGGTGACCCTGCCGCCGCGCCGCTGCGGAACCCCGGGGTGCATCACGTACTTAGCCCGCGACCACATCATCAACGGCAGCGGGTGCTGCTCAGCCTGCTGGGAGCGGCGGGTGCATGCGGGCTGCCTCGAGATACTGGGGGAGTTCGGGCAGCAGGAGATGGCGGTATGAGCGCCTCCGTCCCCAGCGCTGCGCGCCATGATGAAACAGACCAAGGGGGAAGACCATGACCCAGACCTGCACAACCTGCTTCGACCCCGACTGCGACAAGGTAGGGGCGGACATACGAGCTTGCGAACACTACGTCAGGTTCAGCGACGTCACCCTGCCTGTAGTCACTAACCCCCCCGATAGTAGTCGGGAGTTGAGAGTTGACTGTCCATTCCACAACCAATGCGAAGAGATCGTCACCCGCCTGCGCCGCCTCGAGCGGGTAGTGCACGACATCAGGCGGGCGGCTGGGGGGGAGCTGCTGTGAGCGGACCATGCGCCGATTGCGGCGGACCTGATTACCAGACACTGGTTGTTCGCATTACCGAGTTGGAGGCCGACAAAGAAACCGCCGACCTTTGCATCGAGCACCTGTCGCTCGACAACGAGCGGATGGAGGCCGACCTTGCTGAAGAGTCGCGGCAAGCCGATGAAGCCGTGGGCTCGTGCCGCACCCGTATCGCCGAACTGGAAGCCGAGCGGGACGCGTTGCGGGATAGGCGGTGCGAGGGGTGCGAGCACGTTCGCCATCATGCCGTTGGGAAGCCCTCTGCCTATCGCCTCTGCGCGCTCGGCAACGCCTACGGCTATGACCCCGCGCTGCCTGACGACTTCGCCTGCAATCGCTGGCAGCCGCGCGGGGGCGGTGGGGGATGAACGACCGCATCGAGATTGTCTCCGGCGTAGAGGGGCCGTGCGTCGTCATCAACAGTGTGCGCGTTGCCGGACCGAAGCCGTGGGGCGGTGGGCAGACCGTCGCGTCATGGGCCGTCGACCGCGAGGAGTTGCTGCGTGCGCTTCCTGAGCATCCCGACCGGCAACGCGAGAGGGATGAGTTCAACATGACAGCCCCACCCGGCGAAGTGTGTCTCGGCTGGCCCGATGTCATCGACGAAGAGTGCGAAGGAGGCGAGAGATGAGCGCCCGCATGATGTACGTCTACGTCGCCGGCCCGTTGAGCGATATGCCGCCGGCCTACCTCGCGAATGTGGCTGCGATGACCGCCATGAGCCGGAAGCTGATCGAGCTTGAGTTCTGCCCGGTCAACCCGGCGGCCGATGCGCTCGAGGGGCTGATGAGTGCGGCGCCGCTCACGCTGAAACAGTATCAGCGTCGGAGCATGGACCTCCTGCGGCTGCTGGCCGGCAAACCCGCCGCCGTCTTCGTCGTCGCTACCCTGCACCGGAACGGGAGCGTCTCCGCGGGCGTCCAGGCTGAGATCGTGGCGGCGAAGAATCTCGGCATCCCGGTCGTGCATAGCCTTGGGGAGTTGCTGGCGTTGAGGGCGGAATGAGTGCCTGGATCAAATCGTACCAGGCGCTCAGGCAGCATCCGAAGACTCGCAAGCTAGCGCGCCGCCTTGGGGTCCGGCTCCCCGAGGCGGTCGGCATCCTGCACTGCTTGTGGTGGTGGTGTATCGACTACGCATCCGACGGCGACTTGACGAAGCACGACGCCGAAGACATCGCCCTGGCTTGCGAGTGGGAGGGCGACCCGAAGGACATCATCGAACACCTGACGTCGTGTGGATTCATCGACAACAGCGATGGTCTGCACGTGCATGATTGGGATGAGTATGGGGGTGCATTAGTGGCGGCAAGGGAGAAGGACGCGGGGCGGAAGCGCGAAGGAAGAAACAGCGCGTCCAGCGGACATCCAGTGGACGTCCAGCGGACACGCGGAAATGTCCGTGGGAGTCCGAACGTAGATAGAAAGAGAGATAGAAAGAAAGAAACGCACGGGCGCGGGGACACGTCCCCTGTCCCGCCCGCGGTTTCTTATTGTCCAGAGGACGGCGCCACGATCCAAGCGGACGGGCACTGTCCGGTATGCGATTACAGAGAGGTGGCCCCATGAGCTTCCGCCTGGACCTGCACCGCTACGGCGGACAAATCGTGTTCGACGTCGGCAGCCGCTTCTGGATGCTGTTCCTGTGGCCCGGGATTCCGCGCCTGCACTACGAGAGCCGCCGGTCGCATCGTCGCTGGGTATTCCCCAGGTACCCGAAACTGAAGGAGCCCTTTTGACCACCACGAGCGACATCATGGACGAATGCGCCAATCTCCGCGCCGAACTCGAAGCAAGCGGGCACGAGGGGCTGTACTGCACCGAGGAGAGATGCGGTTGTGGGCTGGACAACCTCGTTTGCTGTGGCATGGATATCGAGGGCGATGAGGGCATCCGGGGCATGTGCTGGCCTGCCTACCGTCACGACTGCCTTGGGTCTGTCGAGTGCGCGTATCCGTGCGATGGAGCAATCGTACCCGGAGGCGACTGCTACGGGAAGTCGAAGGACGGACCCAAGCGGAAGGCCACACCATGACCTGGCGCTATCAGGCGACGCATCGCACCATCACACTGCCCGGCGGGGAGGTCGAGGATGTCTTCGAGGTGCGCGAGGTGTACGAGGGACTGAGAGCAGACGGCGGCGACGCATGGACTGAGAACGCCATGGGCCTCTTTGCCGACACAAAAGACGGACTCATCGAAGTCCTGCAGATGATGCTCAAGGACGTGCAGGAGTTCGACGTGCTGGAGGTGGGCGAATGACTGCCGTGACCCCCGCCCAGGCTAAGCGGCTGATCGCGAAGGCCAAGCGCACGGCGCTGGAGGATCGCATGTTAGCAGACCTCGCTAAACTTGGCCTGCCAGTGCCAGAGCGTGAGTACCGATTCCACCCAACGATTGGGTGGCGATTCGACTTCGCCTACCCCAGCCGCTTCATCGCCATAGAGTGCGACGGCGGCACATGGAGCGGCGGCCGGCATGTCCGCGGTGCCGGCTACCAGCGCGACGCCGAGAAGTTCAACGCCGCCTCTCGCCTAGGCTGGGCCGTGTTCCACTATACCGGCGCGATGATTCGCTCGGGGTACGCGGCGCGCGAGATCGCAGAGGCGCTGGGAGGTGCCGCATGAAGCTCATTGACGCAGACGCGCTCAGGGAACAGCTGCTCGACACCGCGCGTTGCATCCCCGGCGGGAAGGGGCACAAGGAGCGCCGCCGCATCAACAAAGTCATCGCGGTACTCGCCGCCGCCCCGTCCATCACCTGCGACGCCGACAATCCCCACGGCCTCGTCCCGTCCAAGTGCCCGACGTGCGGCGAGGGGTTGGTGCCGTACCCGTGCATGGACCTGGCTCAGGACTCCTACCGCGCCGGCATTCTGTACGGGCAGGAGCATCCCGAATGGAGGGCGGATGCGTGAACTCTCCCTCTTCACCGGAGCCGGCGGCGGACTGCTCGGCAGTCTCATCCTTGGATTCCGAACAGTTGCCGCTGTTGAAATCGACCCCTATTGCCAGCGAGTCCTCTGCGCGAGGGGCGGCTATGTGGCCGACGCCGAAAGCGACCAACCACAAGGAGGGGACATCGCCGAGGACGCTAGAGATGGTACTAGGGGGAACGGCAGAGGCATCCCTCGCTCGCGTAGTTTTGATTCATTCCCGGTCCATGGCGATATCCGCACCTTCCACCCCGTCCCCGGCTCCTGCGACATCGTCACCGGCGGATTCCCCTGCCAGCCGTTCAGTCAGGCTGGGAAGCGAGAAGGCAAGAATGACGGTCGGAATATGTGGCCAGAAATGCTCCGAGTCGTCGCTGAAGCGAACCCTCGATACGTCTTCTGCGAGAACGTACCCGGCCTTCTCAGTGCCGGACGCGGAAGTTGCGTATGCGGCGGGACTGATCGACGGCGAGGGCTGCATCAATATCTACTTGAATCGACGAAACAACCTGGACTTCCACTACGTCCGGCTCACAGTGCAGCTTTCGTACAAGGGTTTGACGACGCTAAAGCGTATGCAGTCGGTCTTCGGGGGCTCGATAGCGAGCCGCATGGAGAAGCGGACGAACACGCCGTTCTACGTCTGGAGGATGGGGCAGAAGGACGCCTGTCGACTCATGTGGGCGATGCTCCCGTACCTGACGATCAAGCGGCAGTGTGCGCTTCTGGCCCTGCACTTCTACGAGAACTGTCAGGCTCCGCTGGACGACGAGAAGCGGTCCTGCGCGGCTCACTGCAAGCAGGCGATGCACCGCCTGAACAAGACGGGGATGCCGGACTTTCCCGAGGGGGCGTTTGCCCAACTTGTGGGGGAAGACTGGGTAACGTCTCGGATGACCCTGGAGGGTATGCCGGAACAGTTCTCTGGTCCTTGGCCCGCCTCGGGTTCGATGCGGAGTGGTGCGTGTTGGGAGCAGACGATGTCGGTGCCCCGCATCGACGGAAGCGGCTGTGGATTCTGGCCTACTCCCCGACTGCACGAAGCTGGGCGGACGATAAAGATATACCCGGGCACGGTCTCCGGGAAGTCTCATGCACGGATGGCGAACGGTGGGCACGGGGATTTGGTCGAGGAAGTAGCCCGTGGTGGTGCGACCCGGCAGACGTGGGGAACGCCGAGAAGTTCCCCAGCGATGGTGTCGGGGACGATGGAGCAGATAAGACGAACGATGAGGACGACTGGCCACCAGAACCGGCTAGAGGAGGGCGTGGCCTCGACGACGACGGACGGGACGAATGGCTCGCTGAACCCTACGTGGGTCGAGTGGCTGCAGGGGTGGCCTCGCGGGTGGACCGACTGCGAGCACTCGGTAATGGACAGGTGCCTCAGTGCATGGCGGCGGCGTTCACGTACCTGGCTGACGCTGCTGGGATACATCGGAGGGGAAGATGATTGACGACAAGGACGCTCGCATCGCCAAATTGGAGGCCGAGAACAAGCGACTGGAGTGTTGCGGGGACTGCGCGGTGTGGTGGGACAACGTGCAAGGTCGGACCAACGGGTGCATGGGGCGTCCGGCACAAGAGCGTTGCCACTTCACCCCATCCCGCTGGAAGAAGCCGTGACACACTTAATGACACACAACGCCGAGCCTAGCGGTTTCGCCAGTCTCAAAATCTTGTGCGTGCGGGCCGTGGATGGGAAGAGGGGGCGGACGTGAGCGACACGATGACAATGCCGGAACTGATTGCCAGACTCAACAGACGGATTATCAAAGACGGTGCCCGCATCGCCGAGCTGGAGGAAAAGAACGAGCGTCTAACCAAAGACCGCGCCCACTTCAGTGAGTCCTACGCCGCAATTCACGCCCGATTCGCGCAGCAACAGACGAAGCTGGAGCAGGCCGAGAGGGGCGAGACGTGAAGTACGGGACGATTGTGGCGGACCCGCCGTGGCCGTATCCGTCGCCGGGAAAGATTGGCGCGACACTCACGCACCGCCCCAACAGAGACAGAACGGCCAATGCCGGAAACGCCGGAAGCGGCTGCCGCTACGGGTCCATGACCGTCTCGGAAATCTGTGCGATTGGACCGGCGGCAGAAGACAACGCGCACCTCTACCTGTGGACGACGAACGCCTTTGTCGAAGACGCCCACCGCGTAGCGCGAGAGTGGGGATTCCGGCCCGTGACCCTGTGCACGTGGGGTAAGGTGAAACCAGACGGCCGGCCCTCGATGAAGATGGGCCACTACTTCCGAGGGGCGACGGAGCACGTGGTGTTCGGCGTGCGAGGATCACTGCCGCTCACTACCAGTGATGCCATACCGACCCTATGGCTCTGGCCGCGACTCCCGCACAGTGTCAAGCCCGACGCCTTCTACGATCTCGTGGAGCAAGTCTCTCCAGGACCATACCTAGAACTCTTTGCGAGGCGGCAGCGCTTTGGGTGGGATACGTGGGGGAATGAGGCGCGGTGCGATGTCGAGATGGTGGCGACGCCGTGACACAATCCGTGACACCAAATGCCGAGCCTAGCGATATCGCCAGTCTCAAAATCTTGTGCGTGGCAAAACGCTCAGCGTACCTGGGAGCACCATTTACGCCTGCTCGACAAGCACGAGGTCGTTGGTTCAATTCCAACGTCGCCCACCACGCAAATACCTGCAAATCCCCACTTTCCGCAACTCGCCACTTTGGCGTGCAAAACGGCGTGACACCAACTTTGACACACTGTGCTAGAATGGAGGCATGATGAGCCAATGGAACCGCCTATCGTCAAGAACCGTCCGCGGGATGCGCGTCCTGCAGGATCGTTGCCCGGATCACGGCGCGCTGCCCATCTGGTACTCGCTCGTTGAGATGACCGCGAGCCCGATGCGGGCAGAGGTAGCCCGCTATGACTGCGGGTGCATGGTCACGGTTGACTCCGACACGATGGGCGCGCCAGCCGTCCGCGAGGCCATCATCCCCACAGACGAGACAGTGGGGGAGTGATGAGCGACACGAAGGCAACGCGGGCGATCAAGACGGAGGTCGAGACTCAACTGCATGTGTCGGATCAATACACAGACAGGGAGCGTCTGAAGATTGTCCGGCGGACGTGGAAGATGTGGCGGGGTGGGAAGCATGAGGTCCTGTCCAGAGAAGAACGTTCATTCACCCGCGACGAGGTCGCAGGCGCATTGTGGCCGGAGGCATGATGAGCGAGCAGATCAACTATCAAGAGATGCGATTCGACTCGCACCCGACGCAGCAGATGGTCGATGCCTGCTGCGCCCGCATCGCTGAGCTGGAGGTGAAACTGACTCTTGCAAAGCCCGTCTACAGCCGCCGACAACTGGAGGCCGAAGTCGAGAAGTACAAGTGGCTGGCCGAGCATGACCTGGCGATGATATCCCCCGAAGGCGGGGTCAAGGGGCCAGACCCGGGTGGAGGATTCGCCGTCGAGCGCAGGCTCGGATTCATCCTGACTCGTCTCTCTCGTTGCTACGCCGAGCACGAGGCCAAGCCATGACTGACGATCCGAGAGAAATCCTGCGGGCGGCGGGCGCGGAGTGCGCGGAGGCGGAGGGCAAACGAGAGGACAGGTGGACGTGACATGCCCCGACAGTGCGGACATCTTTGTGTATCCATTCAAGTCAAAGGTCCTGCCGCCCGAGAAGTGGCCGACGACGCTGGCGGTGCAGGGATGAGCGACCACCCGACAACGCAAGAGGCGTGGGACGCACTCGCAGACGACGCCCGGCATCTGCTTGGGGAGATGTTCGCGCCGGTCCTGCTGTTCGTCGTCCGGCACCCACGAACTACATGGGGAATCGTCGCCGCGTATGGCGCGCTCTGCGTCGTGGTCGTGTGGCGCACATGACCGACGATCCGAGAGACATCCTCAAGGCGGCGGGCGTGGAGTGCGTGGAGGTGGAAAAGGCCGGCATGGCCCGTGGTTGGTACGACGCCAAGGCATCTCATCAACATGCGCTCAACATCATTGAGATTGACGACGCCGCCATCCTCGCCCTCGCCCACCTCGTGGCCAAGTACAAGAGTGCATATGAGGCTGAGCGTGGTCACGTTATGCGCGGTTCCGCCGGCATAGAGTGGATACGGCGCGACTTGGCCGAAGAGGAAATTGCCAAGCACAAGCCCAAATGAGCGTCCACCGCCTAGCCCCCAACCTCTACCGTGTCCGCCTGCGCGCCAACACGCGCCCCGACGGCAAGCGCCCGGCCATCTCGAGGACCGTCCACGGCACCGAGGCCGACGCCAAGCGGCTGGAGCGGAGACTGCTCGCCAAGCGCGACAAGGGACAACTGTCGGCGAGAGCCGGACAGCTCGAGTCGTACATCGACCACTGGTACGCCGAGTCCCTGCGGCACGGCTCGCCGGAGACCCACCAACACCACGCCTACATACTGGACGCGCACATCACGCCCCGGCTCGGCGGTTACAAGCTCGTCGACATCACGCCGATGGTCGTCCGCACATTCCATGGCGACCTCAGAGACGCAGGGTTGAGCGGCACCACCGCACGCAAGGTCGCCAATCTGCTCGCCACGATCCTCGACCAGGCCACGACCGACGGCCTCCTGTTCCGCAACCCCTGCTCGTCGCTGAAGAGGCGGGATAAGCCGCAGATTGACACGCAGGAGAAGCGGGCACTGAGCGCCGACGAGGCCCAGGCGCTGCTCAAGCACCTGGCGACTACCGATTGTGGTCACATGACTACCGAACGTCGTCAGCAGGTGCATGACGCGACCATGTTCATGCTGGGCACCGGGACCAGGCCCGGCGAGGCAATGGCGCTACTGTGGCAGGACATCGACGCGCCGGCGGGCGTCGCTCACGTCTACCACAACCTTGAGGCGGCGCGGGGCCGGGAACCGCGGCGGAAGACGACCAAGACGAAGCGTGGCCAGCGCGACGTGCCCCTGCCGCCGAACCTGATCGCCATGCTGAAGGCGCACAAGGCCCGGCAATCCGAGTACAAGCTGCGCATCGGCAGATGGTCCGAGGTCGACTTCGTGTTCCCGTCGCTTGACCCGCGCAAAAACCCCGGCGGGCCATGGACGGTGCAGGCGTTCCGGCTGGCGTGGCGCAGGCTGATTGCGGGCAGCGAGTTCGCGGGACTCACGCCCTACGTTTGCCGGCACTCGTATGCGACGCGGCTGCGGGGGCTGATACCGGACGAGGAACTGTCCCGCATCCTCGGTCAGAGTTCAAGCCGCGTGCTGCAGTCGACGTATTCGCATGTCGACCCGCAGACGATGGACCGCGTCAGGGACATCATCGCCGCGATTCTGTGAATTGTTAAGTTTGTGTGAAGTGCGTGCCTAGAGGTTGTAAGGGTTGCGCGGCGGGGTATACTGAGGTCAGATAGCAACCCCGCCAAGGAGGACACCGTGAACACTATCGACCCGACTGACAGCAGGAGTCTTGACCAAGCCATAATGATGGGGATGCCCGGACTTGAGAATCCCTGCGTAGAGCGAATCGCCAACACGCCTGATGGAGTACAGCCCTGTTACGGCTGCACTCTGGATTGTCCATACTGCACAGCGGACCCGAAGCAGGTCGACGCCGAGTCCGGGTACGTGCGGTGACCGGCCCCCAACACCTAACCGCCGCCGCCGCCGCCCGCCGCCTCGGCGTGAACAAGTCGACGATGACGCGATGGATTGCGACGGGCAAGGTGCCGGCCGTTCGGCAGGGTGGTCGCTGGCGCGTTAGGGTGACGTGGGTGGACGCGGAACTGGCAAGGATTGGGAAAGACTAGCCGCCCCCACATACAGCGCGACCCCAGGCCCGCCACCGTGCGGGCCTTTTCACGTCGCGATTAGGCTCCCTCCGTCCCCACACGGGCCCTCTAGGATGGTTGCACGGCAATCATTTAGGAGGGCGCGACGTTGACCACATTCCAGAGCCTCACCCTGCAGTATCCGCACAGGTGCCGCGACGGGCATCCCGAGATAGGGCACTCCACTGATGGTGAGCGGTGCCCGGTGTGTCTTGAACGTGACCGTGCCGAGCGGGCGGAGGCGGATGCCCGAGGATGGGCCGACTCGTTCAAGCAGGCTGAGGCCGCACTGGACTCGTTCCTCGGACCAGACGGCGGCAAAACTGTGGTGGAGTTGCGGGCCACCATCGAGCATCTGAAGGCGCTGCTCGCCGCCACGCAAAAAGCCCTCATCATCGAGCCGGGGAAGACGTATGTCATCGAGGTGCCCGACTACCTCACCACGGAAGAGTACGAGCGCCTGGTCGAGACGTGGCCGGAGCACACCCACTCCAAAGCGGTCATCTTCTCGGACGGCATGCGCGTCGCCAGGGAGCGCGTCGAGGGTGACTGACTGCACCCTTCTGCACGGCGACTGCCTCGAAGAAATGGCCGCGATGGACGCGGGCAGCGTGGACGCGGTCGTGACGGACCCGCCATACGGCATCGGCTTCATGGGCAAGGCCTGGGATACCTACGGTCCCGAGGCGAGGCGCTTGGCGGAAGAGAAGGCTGCACTTCCGTGTCATGTGCCGAACAGGAACAGGCCAAGGGGCGGCTCCTTCCCGCAGGCGTCAAAGGCCACGTCTGCGGGCAGCTACGACGTGTCCAGAGCCGGGAACGTCCGCTTTCAAGAGTGGTGCGCGGCATGGTCAAGCGAAGCCCTCCGCGTCCTCAAACCCTCCCACTACCTCCTGGCCTTCGGCGGCACCCGCACATGGCACCGCCTCGCCTGCGCCATCGAAGACGCTGGTTTCGAGATCCGCGACACGCTCATGTGGCTTCATGGTCAAGGCTTCCCCAAAGGCAAGTCGTGTCTTAAGCCGGCATGGGAGCCGATCATCCTCGCCCGCAAGCCGGGGCCGAAGCGGGAGCTGGGGATTGAGGAGTGCCGGGTGGGGACGACGGTCGAGACATGGCCCGCGTCTCGTGGGTATTCACGTCACGACCCCGGCTCAGTTATGAAGTCGACGCAGGACACCGGGCAGT
>Ga0209745_1002180_pt1 | contig 11263 bp, 7 predicted proteins | sample BarGraNGADG00312_FD_184495 | JGI IMG/M metagenome (GOLD analysis project Ga0209745, IMG submission 184495) | Arctic peat soil microbial communities from Barrow, Alaska - Barrow Graham LP Ref core NGADG0004-312 (SPAdes) (version 2) | ecosystem: Environmental > Terrestrial > Soil > Wetlands > Peat ... | reverse complement strand
CGTCAGCGCCGACGTCAACGTGGTCTTCCCGTGGTCGATATGCCCGATCGTCCCAACGTTCACGTGCGGTTTCGAACGGTCAAATTTTTCTTTCGCCATTGAAGTGCGTCTCCGCTTATCTGCCCTGAATGCGAGCGATGACCTCTTCGCTCACGGTCTGGGGCGCCTGCTCGTATCGTTCGAAGTGCATCGTGTAGGTCGCACGGCCCTGGGTGCGCGATCGCAGGTCGGTGGCGTACCCAAACATCTCCGACAACGGCACTCGCGCGTTCACAATCTGCGTTCCGCCGCGCGCCTGCATCGAGACGATGCGGCCGCGGCGGCTGCTGAGGTCGCCCATCACGTCGCCCATGTGCTCCTCGGGCACCACCACTTCGACCTTCATCACGGGCTCGAGGAGCACCGGCCCGGCGTGCTTGGCGGCGTCCTTGAACGCCATCGAGCCCGCGATCTTGAAGGCCAGTTCCGAGGAGTCCACGTCGTGGGAGGACCCGTCGTAGAGCGTCACCTGTACATCGTCCACCGGGTAGCCGGCCAGCACGCCCGTGGAGAGCGCCTCGCGGATGCCCTCCTCGACCGGCTTGATGTACTCGCGCGGGATCGAGCCGCCGATGATCTCGTTGACGAACACGAACCCCTCGCCAGACTTGCGCGGGGCCAGGCGGATCTTCGCGTGGCCGTACTGGCCGTGCCCGCCGGTCTGGCGAATGTAGCGCCCCTCGCCTCGGGCCGCCTGGGTGAGCGTTTCCTTGTAGGCCACCTGGGGACGGCCGACGGTCGCCTCGACACCGAACTCGCGCTTCAGGCGATCGACCAGGATCTCGAGGTGCAGCTCGCCCATCCCGGCGATCACCACCTGGCCCGTATCTTGGTCGGTCCGGACCCGGAACGTCGGGTCCTCGGCCTGCAGCTTCGCGAGCCCCTGGCCGAGCTTCTCCTGGTCCGCCTTGGTCCGCGGCTCGATGGCCAGGTGAATGACCGGCTCGGCGAAAACAATCGACTCGAGCACGACCGGCTTCTTCTCGTCGCAGATCGTGTCGCCCGTCGTCACGCTGCGGAGGCCGACGGCCGCCGCGATGTCGCCCGCGTAGACCTCTTTGATCTCCTCGCGCTTGTTCGCGTGCATCTTGAGGAGACGGCCGACGCGCTCAGTCTTGCCCTGCGTGGCGTTGAAGACCATCGAGCCCGAGTTCATCACGCCCGAGTAGACGCGGATGAACGCGAGCTGACCGACGAACGGGTCGGTCATGATCTTGAAGGCCAGCGCGGAGAACGGGGCCTGGTCGGACGGCTCGCGCTCGACCTGGACTTCCTCGGCCGTCCGCGGGTCGAGCCCGATGACCGGGGGAATATCAACCGGGGCGGGCAGGTAGTCCACCACGGCGTCGAGCATCGGCTGGATGCCCTTGTTCTTGAACGCCGACCCGCAGATGACGGGAACGAACGGGCGCTTCTCCTGCCGGACGGAACGGATGGCGCGCTTGCGAATCGCGGCGCGGATTTCCTGCTCGCTGATCGCCTCGCCCGCCACGTATTTCTCGAGCAGCGCGTCGTCGGCCTCGCTGGCCTTCTCGATGAGGATGTCGCGGTAGTGCTTGGCCTCGTCCAGCAGGTCGGCCGGGATGTCCTCGACCACGTACTCGGCGCCGAGGGTCTCGTCCTTGTAGCGGATCGCCCTCATGCTGACCAGGTCGATGACGCCGGTGAAGCGCTCTTCAGAACCGAGGGGCAACTGGACCGCCACCGGGTTGGCCCCCAGCTTGCGTTCGATCTGCTCCAGCGTGCCGCGGAAGTCGGCGCCCACGCGGTCCATCTTGTTGACGAAGCAGATGCGCGGCACGCGGTACTTGTCGGCCTGGCGCCAGACGGTCTCTGACTGCGGCTCAACGCCAGAGACCGCGTCGAAGACCGCCACCGCACCGTCGAGGACGCGAAGCGAGCGCTCGACCTCTGCCGTGAAGTCCACGTGGCCCGGGGTATCGATGATGTTGATGCGGTGGTCTCGCCAGATGCAGGTCGTGGCCGCCGATGTAATCGTGATACCCCGTTCCTGCTCCTGCTCCATCCAGTCCATGACGGCCGTACCCTCGTGGACCTCACCAATCTTGTACGTAATCCCGGTGTAGAACAGGATCCGTTCTGTGGTGGTGGTCTTACCGGCATCGATATGCGCCATGATGCCGATATTCCGGGTGCGATCGAGAGGAACTGAACGAGGCATTTACAGGTCGTCTACCAACGGAAATGGGCGAACGCCTTGTTGGCTTCGGCCATCCGGTGCGTGTCTTCGCGCTTCTTCACCGCGCCGCCGCGCAGGTTGGCCGCATCCATCAACTCGTTGGCGAGCTTCTCTTCCATCGTCTTGCCGTCGCCGCGTGAGCGGGCGTAGCCGACGAGCCAGCGGATGCTGAGCGACAAGCGGCGATTCGGGTTGACCTCGATAGGCACCTGGTAATTGGAGCCACCCACGCGCCGCGACTTCACTTCGAGACTCGGCTTGACGTTGTCGACCGCCTTCTTGAACACCTTCAGCGGGTCGTCGCCGGTCCGTTCCTTGATGAGGTCGAAGGAGTGGTAGAGGATCTGCTCCGCCGTGCTGCGCTTGCCGGCGTTCATGACGGTGTTGATGAACTTCGTCACGAGCGCGCTGTTGTACACGGGATCAAGCGCAATTTCCCGCTTGGCAATCACTCGTCTGCGTGGCATATCAGTTTCCCGAAGCTGGCAGCGGGCAGCCGACAGCGAGCAGCCCTCGATGCCCGCGCGTCGTCCCGCGCCGTTTTCTCTCTGGCAACTGGCAGCTGTCCGCCGTCCGCTGCCAGCTGTCCCTACGCTTTAGGCCGCTTGGCCCCGTACTTCGACCGGCTCTGCCTGCGGCCCTGGACGCCGACGGCGTCGAGCGTGCCGCGTACCACGTGGTAGCGCACTCCCGGCAGATCCTTGACGCGACCGCCGCGGATGAGCACCAGCGAGTGCTCCTGCAGGTTGTGCCCGACACCCGGGATATAGGTCGTCACCTCGATCCCGTTGGTGAGCCGGACGCGCGCGACCTTGCGCAGCGCCGAGTTCGGTTTCTTGGGCGTCTGGGTGAACACCCGCACGCACACACCCCGTTTCTGCGGGTTGTCCTGCAGCGCCGGGCTCTTGGTCTTCACCGCGATTTTCGCGCGGCCCTTGCGAACTAATTGACTGATAGTCGGCACGATCACTCCGTCCCCGGGAAAACGGCGCCGCCACTCGCGGCGCGCGGACAGTTCAGCCCGCGTTCCCTCAACGAGAACGGCCACGGCAAGCCTGGTCCGCCAGGATTCCCGCTGGCCTTACGTTGTCCCAGGCCTAGAAGCGGCTGCCGGCGTTCTCTTGCCGGCGCTTGGCACCCGGAACGGTTACCCTATAGATAATGGTTGTCGCGTCGCAGGCTTACGACTGCCACGGGGACAGCCGGAACCTCGATTTGGAAGGGGCACACGGGACACCGCGTTCACTGTCCGTGCTCACCCGCTTCGTGCGGTCCAGACGCTAGATAGGGTTTCCTAGCGCCGGAGAACCTGACGAATATAGCATTCTCTGAAATACAATGCAAGAGGCCGGCCCAACTGGGGCGCAAAACCGAGCCTCAGCCCCCCTGGCGGCGGCTGCCCGCCAGCTTCCACTCCGCCAGTTCCTTCACCGACGGTCCGTCATCGGTCAGCAGGCTCTCGGCATCGGTCGCCGCGGCGCGCCACGCCTTCTCCGCTTCAGCCATCTGTCCGAGCGCCTCGTGGCAGAGGCCAAGCAGATACTGCACGGTGCCGTTCGACACGCCGGGGCCTGCCGCCAGCTGCACCTTTGACAGTTCGGTGCGCGCGTCGGTCCAATTACCCAGCCGCATCAGCGCAACCGCCAGGTTCAGCCTCACCACGGGATCGGGCGCCCCGCCGGTCGGTGACGGAGCGAGCCGCGGACGCAGCGCCAGCACGAGGTTGTTGAACAGCAACGACTGATCGTTCATCGCCACGAGGCGCGGCGCCATCGTGATCCTCAACGCCCCCGACTTCACCGCGCCGGTCTTGTCCTTCGCTTCCACCGTCAGCTGGTCGTTCGCCTTGCGCTGCGCCACGATCGCGGCAAAGCTGCTGCCGTCGTTCACCGGCTGGCTGTCGGCCTTCGTGATGACGTCGCCCGGGGCGAGGCCGGCCTTGGCCGCGGACCCGTCGGCATCCGCACTCACGACGACGGCGCCCGCGACGTCGAGCACGTCGGCTACGCTCAGGCCCGCGGACGGCCTGTACATCGCCGGCAACTGATCCAGCCTCGCGATCACGCTGTTGACCGACGCCGGGCTGTCCAGCGTCAGTTCCACCACGTCCGGCTCGGAGCTGTCCGCGGCGAGGATGCTCAGGAAGAACTGCGAGCGGTCGCCGTCGGGTCGGGCGGTCAACTCCGCCACGCCTTGCACTTCCAGCGCTTTTGCCAGGCGCCCGCCAATTTCCATCCGCGCAGGAGGCGTGATGGCCGAGGCAGTTGCGCCGAGCGGCCGGCGCCAGCGGTCGAACGCGAGCCATCCCGGCGACAGCGCCTCCGCCTTCAGCGCCTGCTGCACCTTCTCTCCGGCCGGCCCGAAGAGCGTCATCGTCCTGGCCGCTCCGAAACTGCGTTCGAGGCCCAGTCGGAGGTCGGTGCCGCGATACCCCTCCGGGAGCCCGGTCACCGACAGCAGCGCGACGGCCGGCTTCACGGTTCCCTGGACGGTCAGCTTGTCGCCGGCGCGCGCGTTCAGACGCTCGACGTGGCGCCCCCACAGCGACCGCAGTTCGACAATGTGGCTGCCCTCGCAGACGTCGTCGAGCGACAGCGGCACCGGGCCGCGCGACTCGCCGTCGAGCAGGACGACCGCTCCCGAACCCGGGGAGTCGACGTAAATAGAGGCAACCGCCTTGTCGAGCTTCACCGGGTCGAGCAGGAAATCGGCGGGCTTGTCGATGACGACACGCTTCTCGACCTTGATGTGACAATCGCGCACGAACTCGACGGTGTGCGTGCCCTGCCCGAGATCGTCGATCACGAACGGCTTCGACACGGCGTTGGCCGGGACCCCGAGCTTGGCCACTGGCTCGGTCCACTGCGGCGTCAGCGGGCCGGCCTCGCTGCGGCCGCGCGACACGCCGTCTACGACGATCTCGACGCCGACCGGCGACGTGACGAGCGCGACCGAGGCCGAGACGCGTTCCAGCGTCAGCACGACCTCGGTGGTGGCACCAGGCATCACCGTGAACGTCTGCGAGGCCGACCGGCAGCCGGACCGCTTGCCGCTGATGGTGTGCGAGCCAACGGCGAGGGGAATCTGCCCGGCGGCCGCGGTGAACGGCAGGCCGTCGAGTTCGAGGTCGGCATCCGGGGGCACCAGGTTGAGGATGATCCTGCCGACGCTGGTCTTTCGGATGTCCTCGAGCATGCGCGTCACGCGCTGGGACACCTGCCCTGTCAGCGTGGAGCCGGGCGCGATCTTCAGGAGCGCACGGAAGTCCGCGTTGGCCCCGTCGGCGTTCCCCAGGCCGAACCGGGAGCGCGCCCGCAGTTCGTAGGAAGTCGCCAGCAGCCGCGCGGCGACCGGATCCTTGAGCGCCTGCGGCTCGAGCGCGGCGATCAACGGGTCGAGCGTGGCGGCCGCCGCCTCGAAGTTCAGCGCGTCGAACTGCGCTCGGGCCTGCGCCAGTTGCGCTTCGGCCGAAAGGGCCTGCGCACCGGCGCGCGTGGCGAACGCGAAGGTGGCCACGACACAAACGGAGAGCGCGACAGCAAATCGTAGGAGCTTCATGAAAGGCTCCCGACCATGACAGGAACGGACCTACTGGTAAACCTGGATTTTCTCGGCATCGTCGTCGTAGATGTAGAGCCGCCCCGCCGAGTCGAGTCCAAAGCACACGCCCTTGCGGAAGTGCCCCGGTGACTTGGCCGGGATGCCGAACGAGGTCACCAGCTTCGGCTGCTGGCTCTGCGTGAACACGAACACGGTGGCCTGATTGCGGTCAAGGACGTAGACGTGACCGAACGGGTCCACGGCCACGTCCACCAGTTTGTCGAACTGGTAGCCCTGGCCGCGACTGGGAATCTTCGTGCGCGTGCGTCCGTCGTGTTCGAGCAGCGTCAGGCCGCTGCCGTCCTGGTCGATCGCGACCACGCGGTCGGTCATGTCGATCGCCAGGCGATCGGCGAAGACCGGGGCGAAGGGCGCGACGTGCCGGCCGGCCGACGAAAAGCGCGCGATGTTCTTCGCGTTCTTGTCGACGACCAGGAGATCGCCGGTCGACGTCAGCACCCCCGAGTAGATGTCGTCCAGCACGCGCGGCGAGCCATCCTGCTTCGGCACGCTCAGTCCCTGCGTGCCCGTGCCTGGCGACACCACCCCTTCGCGGCAGACGAGCACCGCGCGCCCGGAGCGATCGAAGAGGATCGAGCGCGCGTCGTTGGCGGTCAGCGCCGGCAGCGTCTTGCCCGACGAATCGAACAACAGTACCGCACTGCGAGTGGCCGCGTAGACCGTGCCGTCGCCGGCGACGGCAAGCGCCTGGATGTCCTTCAGCTTCCCGGCCGTTCCTGCGAGGGCCTTCGCGGCCACGAACTGGTACGCCGGTTGACCGGGTGCACGCAGGTACAGTCGATAGAGGATGGTGTTCCACGCCACGGCGGTGGCCGCTTCCGGGGTGCCCGGGAAACGCTGTCGCACGCGCTGCAGCAGTTCCATACCCCGGGCCGACTTGCCCGCGATCACGAGGCACCGCGCCTCGCCGAGCAGCGCGCGGGGCGCCCAGGCTGACTGCGGGTAATCGGTGGAGACCTGCCGATACCGGAGAACGGCCTCGTCGTCGCGGTGCGTCAGCCGCAGCGCCTCACCGGCGTAGTAGATCGACGCGGGAACGGCGTCCGAGCCCGGAAACAGGCGCGGCACGCGCTCGTAGCTGGCCAGCGCGGAATCGACGTCGGCCGTCGCGCGGCTCTTTGACACGAGGATGCGCCCGGCCAGGACGAGGCCCATCGGCCCGCTCTCGGAGGTCGCGTACCTTTTCTGCAGCGTGTCCACCGCCGCTTGCGCCGCCGCTGAATCGCCGGCCACATCGAGCTGGTACTCGGCGATCCGCAGCAGGGCCGCGTCGGCGACGCGGCTGTTCGGGTACGAATCGACGACGGTCTGGAAGTCCTTCAGCGCTTCGGCGAATTTCTGATCGCGGAGGAAGGCCAGGCCACTCTCGTACTGGCGCCGCGCGAAATCCTCCGAGGCGGCGTCCTGCGCCCGGGCAGCCGGCACCAGGGCCAGGAACACGGCGAGGGCGACGGGAATCAGCCGGGTGCGTGGGCTTCTCATGTCGTCGTTCACTTCACTCTGACCGGTGTCGTGGAGCCTGCCGAGATCGAGAACGGCGCGCGCTTGGTCTGACCATCACACCTGACCTCGGCGGTGTAGGACCCGGCCGCCATGGTCCGCTCGATGGGCGGCTCCCCGAGGTTTCTCCCGGAAATGATGACCGTGCACGTCTCTCGCGCCCTCAGCTGCAGCCTGCCCAGTCCCGGCGCCTGCCAGTGGAATTCCTTCCCGCCGTCGGTCTGGACCGGTTGGTTGAGGGAGTATTCCTGGTTGCGAATCCAGAGCCGCGGCCGGCCGGTCACGGTGAACTGGTGCGACTGCGACATTGGCGAGCGCACGCGGCCGCCGTCCACGACCTCGAACGGGTAGTCGCCGGTCATGGTGACCGTCGTCCGCGTCTCCGGGTTGGCGGCCGGCGGCACGGCTTGCGCCGGCTTCTCGGCCACCGCCGCTTCGAGTCGCACCAGCACGCTACCCTTCTTCACGTCGTCGGGTGTCAGGTGCGCGGTCACGGGCCGATGCGTGCGGGACGCCAGCGTGATGCGCGGCAGCCTGGCGGCGTCCACCTCGACCTCGGCCGGCGTGACGCGCCCGGTCTCGACGCCGTTGATGGCGATGTGCGCGCCGGCGGGCTCGGAGAGGATCTTGATGACCACCTTGCTCGCGGCAGCCGCCTCGGTCGGTGCAGGCGCTGCCCCGCCGGAAGACTCGGACGTCGAACTCTTGCCCCGCAGGGCGAACCAACCGCCGACGGTGACCACAAGGGCCAGCACGACGAGGGCCGGGATGCGCCACGCCGTTCCGCCCCGGGCCGGGGTTCCATCTGGCGGCGCGTCGAGCGTCGCGGTCCTCGAGACGGTGACCGACCCCGCCAGCTCGTGATGGCCCGAATCGAGCAGCGTCTTGTTGGCGCCGGAGTCGGTCAGCATCGTCTCGGCCAGGTCGACGTCAGCGGCCGGCTCGGAGGCGGCGGTCAGCGCGCTTCGCACCAGGCGAAGGTCGGCACCCAAATCCGCCGCGTGGCGGTAGCGCTTCTCGCGGTCCTTCTGCAGCGCCTTGATGACGGCCGCCACGAGCGGCCTGGGCAGGTCGGCCGGGAGTTCGGCGACGGAGGCGGGCTCGTCGTCCATGATCCGGGCGAGGACGGCGGTGGGCGAGTCGCCGGCAAACGGTTTCTTTCCGCTCAGCAGTTCATACAGCACGACGCCGGCGGAAAAGATGTCGGCGCGCCCGTCCACGTCACTCCCGTTCACCTGCTCGGGCGGCATGTACGCGATGCTGCCGAACACAGAACCCTGGCGCGTCATCGTGGACGACGAGAATTTCGCGATGCCGAAATCGAGCAGCTTGACCGAGCCGTCGGGCACCAGCCAGATGTTGGCCGGCTTGACGTCACGATGGATGACGCCCTGCTCGTGTGCGAAGTGCAGCCCGGTGCACAACTCCGCGATGATGTCGAGCTTCTGCTCCAGCGTCAGCGGGGGGTCGGTCCGCATGCGCTTGGAGATGTCCTGGCCGCGCAGGAACTCCATCACGATGAACGGCGTCTCGTCTTCCTCGCCGAACTCGAAAATCGTGACGATGTTCCGGTGCTGGAGCTTCGCCGCCGCGCGGGCTTCGCGGTAGAAGCGCGGGCGCGAACCCTCGTCGGCCGCGAATTCGGACGACATGACCTTGATGGCCACCTCGCGATCGAGGATCGTGTCCCGGCCGCGATAGACCGAGCCCATACCGCCGCGTCCCACGCGTTCGATGATCTCGTAGCGACCGATCTTTGTCGGGTTCGTCACCTGATCGCGCTCCACGACGCAGGGCACAACGTGCGGTGCCCCTACGCTCACCCCTCGCAGGCACATCACGCCCGATGTCCCCGCTGTCTTCCCCGTTCAGCAGCTCCGGTCCGGACGGGCGTGCCGCCCATCGGTCCGCTACTCGGTCGCGTTGAACGACGCCGCGATGTGCGAGAACACCGGATCGTACGCCGCGAACTGCGCCGCGCTGGCGATGCATGTTACGCGGTACAACTGCTTGCCGACCGCCAGCGAATACTGCCGCACCCGTTCGCTCCCGAGCACGCCCGGCCGGCTGTACTGAACCGCCACGAGGCGGCGGTCACCAGAATCGAGCACTTTCGACTGGAAGTCCGCGGCCTTCGGCTGCCGTTCCTTGATCGCGTCGGTCTCGATCTGGGCAAAGAGGTCGGTGATGTCCGAGGCCTCCAGCACCTGGCGCAACGTGGTTCGCTCGACGAGGACGACGGCGTCGCCCTTCTTGCTGGCGAGCACGATCAGCACCGATCCGCTGGACGGCAGAACCATCCAGTCCTTCTTCGGCGAGTCCAGCTGCACGGGGGCATCTGCGGCGCGATGCGCCTGAAACTGCACCTTCGTGGTGCGCATGATCCAGGGGTCTGCCGTCTTGGCGGCCACAGCCTGGGCTCCCGACATCGGCGGCGCCGCTCCCGCAAGGGAACCCGCCAGTAGGACGATGCCACAAAGAAGAGCGATGGTTCTATACATTGGATCCCCCGTTCGTTTCGCCGTTCCGCCTCGGCCCTGCGGCCTTCGGCGGCGCAAGCCCGCCTCCCCGCCTCCCCGCCTTCCTACAGCCCGCCCTTGAGTACAGCCAACCGCTCCTTCGCGGTCTTCGCGTTCGCATGATCGGGCGGCAGCAACTGGAGCACCTTCTCATACATCGAAATCGCGTCCGGCGCCCGTCCGAGGGCGTCGTACTGCCGGGCGCGCTTGAAGGCGTCCTCGCCCTCGCTCTGCATGCGCGCCTTGAGGCGGCGCATCGCATCGAGCGCGGCCGTCAAATCTGGATAGAGCAGCAACGCGCGTTCGTACTGCTTGGTCGCACCGGCGTAGTCGCCGCTCATCTCCGCCTTGTTCCCGCTGTCCACGGCAAGCTGCGACGCGTTTTTCGCCCCGCCGCGCGCGACACCGAGCAGGTCGGCGGCGCTCGGGTATTTCGGGTCGACCTTGAGGATCGACTCGAAGCCGGCGATGGCCGCAAGGTAGTCGCCCTTGACCATGGCCGACCGCGCTTCCTCGAGGGTCTGCGAGAGGTCGAGCGGCTTCGGCTTGGCCTTCGGTGTGGCGGCCGGCCGCCGGGCGGCGCCCGAGGCCGTTCGATTGCGCGGTGCGGCCGCTGCACCGGTTTCACCCGTTCCCCTGACGGTCCGGGCTGGCGTGGCCGCCGGCTTCGGTGCCGACGGCTCGGCACGAGGCGGCGCGGGCGGCGGCGCCCCAGCCGTCGATGGCTGCCCGGCCGGCGGTGCGCCGGCCGGGATGGCTGCGGTTGACGAATCGGCCGACCGGCCCCCCGTCAAACTTGCCAACTGGCTCTTCAATGGCGTCAGGAACACCGCGGCACCCATGACCGCCAGGACCAGGATGGCGAAGCCGCCGAACAGAAGGCCTTTCGACACGCCCTTCCCGGCGGGCTTGGGCGCCGCAGCCGGCTTCGCGGCGGCCGCCGGGGCGGGAGGCGCGGGCTTGGGCGGCTCAGGCCTCGGCGCGGGCTTGGGCGGTTCCACCTTGACGGGCGGCGGTTCCGGCCTGGGCGCGGGCTTGGGTGGTTCTGCTTTCTGCGCCGGAGGCGCTTCTACCTTCGAAGCGGGCGCGGGCTCTGGTTTCGGCTCGGGCCTGGGTCCCACCTTCGGCGGCTCGGGCGTTTCCGCCTTCGGCGCCGGCGGCGGCATCGGCGTTGGCGGCGCGGGCGGAGCCGCGGGCTTTTGCACGATCATGGTCGCTGCGTTCGCGGGCTCGGCAACCACGGCGCGGCCAACCACCGTGGCCTCAGTGGAACCTGAAACCGGGGATGGCGGCGGCGTCTCTTTCTTCAGCACCAGCCGATAGGTGCCCAGCACCACCGGAACGCCAGGCTCGAGCGCCGCCTGCTGTACGCGGCGGCCCGCGA
>Ga0209745_1002178_pt1 | contig 11268 bp, 9 predicted proteins | sample BarGraNGADG00312_FD_184495 | JGI IMG/M metagenome (GOLD analysis project Ga0209745, IMG submission 184495) | Arctic peat soil microbial communities from Barrow, Alaska - Barrow Graham LP Ref core NGADG0004-312 (SPAdes) (version 2) | ecosystem: Environmental > Terrestrial > Soil > Wetlands > Peat ... | reverse complement strand
GTACTGCAACGGATCGCTCTCGGTGTCCGATGCGGTTGCGGTAAAAGTTACTGCCGCTCCAGCCACCTGCGGGCTGGCCAGGTCGGAAGCCAGATTGGTCGCTGTTGGCGGATTGTTGGGAGGGGCGCTTATGACGAAATCGATCGCCTTGGAGCTGTCTCCATCCGGGTTATGCTTACTGTCCTTTGCTCGCACCTCGATGCTGTGCGATCCGATATCCGTTGCGGCTGTAGTCCAAGTCCAGCTCGGATTGTCCATCCAGCTGGTCTTTGGCTGGCCGTCCAGGACGAACATGTACTGCAACGGATCGTTATCGGGATCAGAGGCTGCTGCCATAAAAGAAATTGTGGCTCCTGCAACCTGAGGGCTCGCTGGAGAAGAGGTCAAGCCATCCATAGTTGGTGGCTGATTTACTGGTGCCGTCACGACAGGAGGTGCAGTCTGTTCAGGAACCTGTATGGGCTCCGGGATGGGCACGTTTGCCAGCGGGACGTTCTGCTCGGCATTCGTCACCGGTGCCGTCGGCGTGATGCCTGCGGAAGCCTGTGGCTGAGTTATTGTATAGTCAACAATCTTCTCGGCCGGTTTGAATTCCGTCCCTTCGTGGCCTGGGTCTCGGACCCATACACTGATCTGGTATTTTCCCGCGTCTTTAAGAGCGGTGTCCCATTTCCAGGTATTTTCCAGGGTCCATTTTGTCACAGGCAGCCATAGGTCTCCAGTGGAAGGACCTTTTAGCCTGAACATATAGGATATGGGGTCATTCTCCGAATCAACTGCTTTTGCCGTCCAATTTATCGAGCTGCCGGCATCCTGCGGTCCGGGCTTGTCGGACTCGAGGCTGGTGATTTGGGGCATCTGGTTGAGGCTTTCCCCTGCCACGGAATTATCCTGGGAGGGCAGACCGAGCTCTCCAGGGAATCCCTGTGGCTGGTCTTGCGCGCTGGTCGGTGCATTGAAAAGTACTCCTGCCATCAGAACCAATGCAAAGACAAGAAATACATTCATGTAACGCTTTTTTAGAAATTGTTTGAATTTTGCCTTAATTTCGCTCTTGCTATCCTTTTTATACATATCCTCACTCTCCACTTCTTCTAAACCACTCGATGTAACTATTTTTCACGACCAAAAGACCGTTCCGTAAGATTATGAATCTATTTTTCACATTGAAGGCTTATTAATTCCTGTGGCGTCCTGCAATCTCATGTGATTCCTCTGTGAATCTTGTATGAAGGTTGCATGAAGACCAAAGGAAGCTTTGTCTTCAGGCGAAAGGATGCTTCGCGGTATCTTTTTTTGCCACTATATCGATAGGCCTCGGCTCTATGGCAACCGCGCGTTCGATGGCAAGCTTTGTAGCCTGATAGTTATATTCGTAAACCTTCTTCTTGTCTTTTGCATCCCATTCTATGAATACTGATACTATTATGAATAGATCTTCTGCAAGCTCTTCTGGCAAGGTCCCAATGCCTACACAGTCCATCACCGCTTTTGCCACTGCCGCCTGGGCTGGGCCGAATATAAGTACAGCCTGCCCGGCACCTTTAATGGTAACCTTATTCACCATCAAAGTGTATGGCTTCGCAGGCAGATTGGGCTCAAGAACTGCCAATAAGGGCGTATGTCCTACCGTTGGCGATGCCAGAGCATTAACAAATGCCTGTTCCACAGTGCTGCCTCTGGGTCCGATTACAAGATCTATATGCGCGACTTCGGGTCCAACTCCCACCAGCGCTTCTCCTACCAGTACTCTTTCGAAAGCATACATCATAGCAACACTAGTCTTCTTCCTATAAATTTGTGTTCCAACCTGCCGATAAATATTCCTAATATTCTCAGTATTATCATAGCAGCACATTGTCACATATCAATATATTATAAGTATATAATTATATTATACTGCATATTCTTGCCTCAAGAGCTATTCCTCGACGCCAAAAAATATATCATTGTAATGCTATCCATTGATGTTTCAATGCGAATACTCGTAGTCAACAACTATGGACAGTTCAATCACCTCATTCGGCGCAGCATCAGGGAGAAGGTGGAGACGGATCTTATCTCTAACCAGACGCCTCCAGACGAAATCATTGCGGACGGCTTGATCCTTGGCGGAGGGCCTGCATTGGAGCGAGCCGGACGCTGCGGCGATTACCTGCGGGATTTGGATATCCCTATCCTCGGAATATGTCTGGGCATGCAGCTGATGGGTACGACCTTTGGAGGAAAAGTTGAGCCCGGCAACATCGGCGGCTATGCAGAAGTGGATGTGGAAGTCATCAAGGAGAACGATATCCTGAAGGGATTTCCGCCTATTTTCAAAACCTGGGCATCGCACATGGATCAGGTAGTCGAGCTCCCGACCGATTTTGAGATTTTGGCCTCATCCAAAGTCTGCAAGATCGAGTCTATGAAGCACCTGAATAGACCCCTGTACGGAGTGCAGTGGCATCCCGAGGTCATGCATACCGAATTCGGGTCGGAGCTCCTGGACAACTTCATCAACATATGCAAGCGATGATCGCTATGAGATGGCCGCCAGGAATATGCACCAAAAGGATTTGCAGATAGCAGACCTGCATGCGTCTCTGGAGAAGGTGAAGGTTCTTTCAGCGGATGCATTGGCCATCCAGATTCTCAATATCGGTTTTAAGTGCCTGGGCTGTGGCGAATGCTGCTCTGGAGAAGACAATAGCGTAGTCGCCTTTCCCGTAGAGGTAAGAAAGATTCAGGCGGCAACAGGCCTGGGATGGCTGGAGGTCGTTTGGCCTCCGGACGCGGGCGAGTGGGATAGAGATGGCTGCTTTCACACACTGGAGTGGCGGCTGAAAAAGGAGGGTGAGTCCTGCCGGTTTTTTGAAAATGGAAAGTGCAGCATTTACCCGTCCCGGCCAGGGCTATGCAGCACATATCCCTTCTATTTGGATGAAGGAGTCCTGCAATATTCCCTGTGCCGCGGCACTGGAGGCGTTATCGAGCCGGCAGAGGCAAAGGAACTGGCGGAGCGCGTCCGTCGCCGCTCCATCCTCGAACTTAAGGAAGCCATTGCTCTAACGGAAAAATTTGAGGACTTTGAGCGGGGCAAATCCAACAAAGGCGGCGACTATGTCGTTCACGATAGCGAAGGAGAACACCGTATCTCTGGAGCGAGAATAAATCCGGATTGCAACCAAATAGACTGCAATCAAGAATAGATCACGATCAAGAGAAGACCACGAAAAAGATGGAAAGGCAGTTACTGAACTGCGCCCTTCACCTCATCTACAATCTTGTCGATGATGCTCTTCTCCTTTTCACTATGCGGACGCTTCTTCTCGCCAAACTCGACCGCTAGAGCCTCAAGGAGCTGCTTTTGCCGCTGCGTCAGCGATGCTGGTGTTTTGATCTTAACCTTCACATGCAGATCCCCAGCACCCGCACCCTGCAGCCTGGGCATGCCTTTTCCCCTTAATCTAAAGGTGGTTCCAGTCTGCGTTCCTGCCGGTACTTTTATCTTGGCCCGGCCGCTCAAAGTCGGAACCTCAACATCCGCCCCTAATGTTGCCTGGGTGAAGCTGATGGGCGCCTCCATGAGCAGGTCGCTGTCCATGCGCTGGAATCGCGGATGGGGCAGGATATTGATGACGACATAGAGGTCGCCACTTTCCCCCTTGGGGCCGGCCGCATCTCCCTGGCCGCGCAGCTTGAGATGCTGTCCATCCTCCACGCCCGGTGGGATCTTGATATTGATCTTGCGGTTTTTATGCACTCTTCCCGTACCGCTGCATTCACCGCATGGGCTGGTGATGGTCTGCCCCCTTCCGCCGCACTTGCTGCATGCTGTGGAGGTGACCATCTGGCCGAAGGGGGTATTCTGGGCCCGGGTAACCTGACCCGAGCCCCGGCAATTGCTGCAGGTGACGGGCTTGGTGCCGGGCTTTGCTCCGCTCCCGTGGCAGGTCGGGCAGCTTTCCGTTCGCGGAACATCGATGTTCGTCTCCAGACCACTTGCCGCCTGCTCTAGAGTTAGGTTGACATCATAGCGCAGATCGCGCCCTCTGGCCGGGCCGCGACGCCCACCGCCGCCGAAGAACATATCGAAGATGCTGTCTCCGCCGCCCCCGCCTCCAAAGCCCCGGAGCAGATCCTCGAAGTTCACTCCGCGGAAGAGATCTTCTTGCGAGTACTGACTATTGATTCCTGCATGGCCGAACTGGTCGTACTTCTGGCGCTTATCTGGATCGGATAAGACCGCATAAGCCTCGGAGAGCTCCTTGAACTTCTCTTCGGCTTCGGGTGCGTCCGACCTGTCGGGGTGATGCAACATGGCGAGCTTGCGGTAGGCGGTCTTGATATCTTTCTCGCTCGCCTCTTTGGGTACCCCAAGCACTTCGTAGTAGTCCTTCTTCTCCGGCATGGTTTATTCAGTTCCTTCTGGCCTATATTCAGGCTCAGCCTTACTTCTTATCGTTTACTACCTCGTAGTCCGCATCCACGGTCTGATCCGACGATCCTTGCTCTTTGCCCTGATCCGGTCCTGCACCCTGGCCCGATTGGCTCTGCTGGGCCTGTTGCTCCTGTGCAGCCTTCTGGTACATAGCGCTGGACAGCTCGTAGATCGAAGTTTGCAGGCTTTCAGTCTTGGCCTTGATCTCTGAGATATCGCCTCCGGTTTGGGCGTTCTTCAGGTCTGCAATAGCCTTCTCGATCTTATCCTTCTGTTCAGCCGTCGCCACATCGCCCGCTTCTTTGAGCATCTTCTCAGAAGCGTAGAGCAGAGAGTCGGCAGCGTTTTTGACCTCTATCTCTTCCTTTCTCTTGAGATCATCGGCCGCAAATCGCTCCGCATCTTTGATCTTGGCATCGATATCGCTCCGGCTCAGCTTATGAGGTGCGGTGATGGTTATTCGCTGCTCCTTCTTGGTGGCCAGATCTTTGGCGGAAACGTGAATGATACCATTAGCGTCGATATCAAAGGTGACCTCCACCTGAGGAATGCCCCGAGGTGCCGGCGGAATGCCTACCAGAGTGAATCTTCCCAGGGATACGTTGTCCTTGGCCAAGGGCCGTTCGCCCTGCAGTACATTTACTTCAACGCTGGTCTGGTTGTCGGCGGCCGTGGTGAATACCTGACTATTGCGAGTGGGAATGGTGGTATTCCTCTCGATCAGCTTGGTAGCAACGGCTCCCAAAGTTTCAATGCCGAGTGAGAGGGGTGTGACATCCAAGAGCAGCAGATCCTTAACTTCTCCGCCCAGGACGCCCGCCTGAATGGCAGCACCCATTGCAACGCATTCCATGGGGTCTACACCGCGCTCAATATCCTTGCCCATGAAGCTCTTCACGAACTCCTGTACGATCGGCATTCTGGTTGGTCCACCAACCAGGATAATCTTGCCGATGTCGGCTTTTTCCAGTTTGGAGTCCTTCAGTGCCTGGACCATGGGGCCGCGGCATCGCTCCATCACATCTTGGATTAGCTCCTCGAGCTTAGAGCGGGTTAATGTCATGCTCAGATGCTTGGGGCCGCTGGCGTCAGCGGTGATATAAGGAAGGTTGAGGTTGGTCTGCAGGACGCTGGAAAGTTCGATCTTGACCACTTCTACGGCTTCCCGCAGGCGCTGCATGGCCATGGAGTCGCCGCGCAGGTCGACGCCTGACTCCTGCTTGAATCTATCCAGGACGTAATTCGTCAGCCGTTCGTCCATATCCCTGCCGCCCAGTTGGGTATCGCCGGATGTGGACCTGACCTCGAATACTCCCTCACCTATCTCCATGATGGTGACATCTAATGTGCCTCCGCCTAAATCGAAGACCATTATTTTATGCTCGCCAACCTTATCCAGACCAAAAGCAAGAGCCGCAGCTGTTGGTTCGTTGATGATGCGAACGACCTCCAGGCCCGCGATTGTGCCCGCGTCCTTCGTCGCTTGCCTCTGGTTGTCATTGAAGTAGGCAGGGACTGTAATTACTGCTTTGTCCACTGTATCAGCCAAATAAGTCTCAGCATCCGTCTTGATCTTGCGCAATATCTGGGCGGATACATCTTCCGGGCTGTACTCTTTTCCGTAGACCTTGACCTTATAATCCGTGCCCATCTTGCGCTTGATTCCCTGGACGGTGCCTTCTGGATTGGTGACTGACTGCCTCTTAGCAGGCTCGCCTACCAGAACCTGGCCCTCTTTGGTGTATGCGACATAGGATGGAAAGGCCTTGCCGCCGATGCTTGTCCCTTCTGCACTGGGAATTATGGTGGGCCTGCCACCTATTAGAACTGCAGCAGCCGAGTTGCTGGTTCCAAGATCAATACCGATAATTTTTGACAAGATCTCATCTCCTGAAATTAAATGATGTCACGACTTTGTAAATATTTAAGCTTATCATCATTCTGTTGCGATCATATCTTCGCTGCATTCAATGGTTTCGCTACAGCAACCTTCGAGAAGCGAACGACCCGGGAGTTGAAAAGGTAACCTTTTTGTATCTCTTCTGCCACGGTGCCTTCCTCCAGCTCCCCCGTCTCTACCTGAAAGAGGGCCTCATGCTGATAGGGATCGAACTTTTTGCCGACTGCATCAATGGCGGTGAGCCCCTCGGCCGACAGTATGCCGAGTAGCTGTGCATAGAGTACCTTCGTGCCCTCATCGTGCTTTGCCGCCTGGTCGAGGCTGTCGAGCACAGGAAGTAACTTAGCGATAAGCTTCTCTGATGCGTATTTCACATTTTCTTCTTTTTCGCGGGCCGATCTTCTCAATACGTTATCCAGGTCCGCCCGGCAATGCATTAGCAGATCGAGGCGCTCTTCCGACAGGCTCCGGGCTTGGCAAAGCTGCAATTCAAGCTCCTCGATTTTTGCTTCTGAATCACACTGATCTTCTTTCTGTTCTAGACTCATTTCCGCATCTTCTGCCATTGTATCTTCCACCCGAAGTTAGTCGTTCTAGAAATCACAGGGAGGATTCGTACCGGCTCCGTCAGCCGGTAACCCCTGGTTCTTGGTAGTGAAGCTATTGGCATTTATTGCATGGTGTAGTCATGCGGGCTTTGCCCTGGCTTTGGAGTCATCTCTTCCCTTTTAGCAGCTATGACGTCATCCACTCGTAAAACCATGGTGGCAGCCTCGGTTGCGGATTTGATTGCCTGGGTCTTTACCTTTAGCGGCTCCACGACGCCCTGTGCCAGCATATCTGCGGGCTCGCCCGTTAAGACATCCAATCCGTAGTTCTTCATGCCCTGTCCATGCTTCGCTCGAAGAGCTGCCAGACAATCCACCGGATCGAAACCTGAGTTCTCGGCCAGTGTCAATGGAATGGATTCGACGGCATCTGCAAATGCTCGAATGGCCAATTGCTCCCGCCCTTCCAGGGTGGAGGCATACTGCCTGAGCTTCTCTGCTACCAGGATCTCAGGAGCGCCGCCTCCGGGCACGATCTTTCCGGAACGAATGACATCCAGGACCACATTGAGGGCATCATCAAGTGCTCGTTCCATCTCCTCCAGGAACTTATCCGAGACCCCGTGCAGAATGATGGAGACAGCCTTTGCCTTCACACAGCCTTCCACGAATATCATATGCTTATCTTTGCCGACCTTGCGCTCTTCCACGAGGGCTGCCGATCCCAGATCCTGTGGCGTGACCAGCATTACATCTCCCACCAGTCTCGCGCCCGTAGCCAGGGCCAGCATCTTCATGTCCTCTTTCTTGACCCGGCGAGCAGCCAGTATTCCGAGATTCGCCAGTTCGTTTTGGGCAGCAACGCCAATACCCTTCTCGCAGAAGACCACATTTGCCCCGGCGGCTTTAATGGCATCGACCTGAGCTTTGATGACCTGCTCTTCGCCCTCTTTGAACGAATTGAGATCCTTGGCTTCGGTTATGGTGATTTTGGCATCCGTGTCCAGCTTCTTCAGCTCCAGGGTGCCTTCCAGCAGCAGAATCTTGGCCTTAACAATACGTTTCGGCATCTGGGATGATGTTCTCTCCTTCTCCACAACAATGCCGTAGTTTATGACGGAGTCCTCGATTCTGCCACCGGGGATTCGAACCGTCTTGACATTCTCCTCAATGTCCTTTCCTTCAGAGCCAACTACTGCCATCGCTGCATCTACGGAGATCTGAGCCAGCTTATCCATAGCGATCTCAATGCCCTTTCCTCGCATGGCGGTCTGGGCAATCTTGAGAAGCACTTTCTGGTCTCCTGAGGCGTCTATAGCCATCTCCTGGAGCACACTTTGCGCCTTGGACTGAGCTTGCTTATATCCCTGCACTATAACTGTGGGATGAACATCCTGATCAAGGAGCGCTTCGGCCTTTTCCAGAAGCTTGCCGGCGATTATCACCGCCGTGGTGGTGCCGTCTCCAATCTCATCGTCCTGAGCCTTGGCCACCTCGACGATCATCTTGGCCACAGGGTTCTCGATGTCCATCTCTCTGAGGATGGTTGCGCCGTCATTGGTGATCGTAGCATCTCCGCTGCCATCGATGAGCATCTTGTCCATTCCCTTCGGTCCAAGGGTGGTCCGGACAGCTTCAGCAACCGCCTTTGCTGCTAAGATGTTCCTGCGCTGGGCATCCTTCCCTGTATCTCGTTTGCTTCCTTCTTTCAGTATAATTATCGGTACGCCGCTCAAACCTGCCAAACCTTAGTCCTCCCCGACTTTTTCTTACTACCAGTTTGTAGTTCTATATAAAACTTTGCTTCATTACCGCTCGCATTTGTATGCGGCCCACCATATGTATAGTCTATATAGGAAGATCTATATAGTTGTCTACCGATCAGAGCCAGGATAGCTGCTGATTGAATTTTCCAATCGGCGCAACAACCGGGCAGCAGAGCGATAACGAATCGGCAATAACGCTAAAAGGGATATGCGGTGACGTCGAAGATCATCTCTAATAATTTGAACCTTTGGTACGGAGAAAAGCAAGCCCTAAAGGACATCTCCCTGGAAATTCCTGAGAAAAGAATTACAGCTCTCATCGGTCCATCCGGCTGCGGCAAGTCCACATTTATTCGCTGCCTGAATCGGATGAACGATCTCGTGGCCAAAATTCGGATTGAGGGCCAGGTTCTCTATGATGACGTCGACATTTATGGAAAAGATGTTGATGTCGTGGAACTTCGCAAGAGAATCGGCATGGTATTTCAGAAGCCGAATCCTTTTCCTATGTCTATCTACGACAACATAGCCTATGGTCCCAGAATTCATGGCCAAAAAAATGTCGACAAAATCGTAGTGCGCAGCCTGAAAGAGTCTGCACTCTGGGAAGAGGTCAGCGAGAGGCTGGACCAGCCGGCTTTGGGTCTATCCGGCGGGCAGCAGCAAAGGCTATGCATCGCCAGGACCCTGGCCATGCGGCCGGATGTTATTTTATTTGATGAACCTTGCAGTGCGCTGGACCCCATCTCCACGGGCAAGATCGAGAGCCTTATGGAGACCTTAAAGGACGACTATACCCAGGTGATAGTGACCCATAATATGCAGCAAGCCGCCAGGATCTCAGACTGGACTGCCTTCTTCTTGCTCGGAGAGATTATCGAGGTCGGCGAGACGAAACGCATCTTTGAGGTGCCGAAGATGAAGAGCACCGAGGACTATATCACGGGAAGGTTTGGATGAGATCTATGTGGGGGGAGTAAGATGGGCCTGTATAGAGAGCGGTATCATAGAGATCTCACAGAGCTGAAGAATCTGACCAAAGAACTGGCCGATCTGGTTGGAGCCGCCATCGAGAAGTCCGTTATCGCCTTGATCGATGCAAATGTGGAACTGGCGAGAGAGGTAATCAAAAGGGATCAGGACATGGACGATCTGAGCCTCAGAATCGAGAATCTATGTATGGAGCTTCTGGCGCTGCAGCAGCCGATGGCCAGGGATCTCCGAAGGATCATAGGCATTCTGAAGATCGGCATAGATCTGGAGAGGATAGGGGACCTGGCGGTAGACGTGGCCAGAGTTACCGCCCAATCACAAAACAAGATCCAGATAACAAAGCTCGAGTATATACCGCGCATGGCGGAGATCAGCAAAAAGATGCTCATGGAGTCCATGGAGGCTCTCATGAACAACGATGCCGATATGGCCCGTCAGGTTACCAAATGGGATTATGAGATCGATGGGCTGTATGTTAAGGCGAGAGATAAGCTTCTAAATATCATAATTGAGCGACCCGAAGTAATAAAGGAAGGAACCTCTTTGCTCATGGTGAACCGGCATCTGGAAAGGACCGGCGATCATATCTGCAATATTTGTGAGACCATCGTCTACATGGTGGAAGCGAAGAGAGAACATCTTAACTAGGGAGTCTTATGGACACGCGAAAGGTGCAGAGGACCGGCAAGTCTACCTTTATCGTCTCCCTTCCCAAGGCCTGGGCGACGAAGAACGGTATTTCAGCCGGCTCGATAATTTACATCAATCAGGGAGATAATGGAGCCCTGACCTTATCCACGGACCGCTCCGAGAGAGACTTGCGAGCAAAATTGGATATAGGCGACAAATTGGGCGAACATCTGGTGAGAGACATCATTGGATGCTATGTGGGTGGCTATCGAACCATTGAGGTGACAAGCAAACACATGTCCTCCGCCCAGAAGAAGGATCTGCACCAGATAGTCAATAAGCTCATCGGGCCTGAGATCTTGGAGGAGACCATAAACAAAGTGGTCATTCAGGACCTGTTGAGCTCGGAGGAGCTTCAGTCTGAGAGAGCGCTGAAAAGGATCAGGACGGTAGTTAAGTCCATGATTCAGGATTCCTTCTCCAGCCTCCTGAACAACAACGAAGAGCTGGCTATGGATGTGATTCAGAGGGATAATGATGTGGACAGGCTCAATCTTCTCATCTCCCGACAGTTCACAGAGATCCTGAGATCCGGATCGGTAAAGCAAGAGACTCTGAATCCCATTACGGCCTTCAACTATATGCAGGCGGCTTCAAACCTGGAGCGCATCGCCGACCACGCCCACCGGATTGCACAGATTGCCAAACAGTGCAATTGCAACCTGGCCGAGGACCTGAAGGAAGAGCTGTCCCGCATGGAGGCGTTGCTTTGCAGCCTCATTGACGACTCCATATCCTATCTGCTGCAGACCAACTCCGATAAGGCCAATGAGCTGATCGATCGAATTCGTGAGATTCAGAAGCGCGCCGAGGGGATAACAGAATCCACCGGCTCCCAGGACAAATCGGAGATGCTGGTGCGACTGGTTCTGGCAAGCAGCCTGGAGCGGATGTTTGACTACATCATGAACATAGGCGAGCTGACGATCAACCTCAGCCATGCCA
>Ga0209745_1002176_pt1 | contig 11285 bp, 10 predicted proteins | sample BarGraNGADG00312_FD_184495 | JGI IMG/M metagenome (GOLD analysis project Ga0209745, IMG submission 184495) | Arctic peat soil microbial communities from Barrow, Alaska - Barrow Graham LP Ref core NGADG0004-312 (SPAdes) (version 2) | ecosystem: Environmental > Terrestrial > Soil > Wetlands > Peat... | reverse complement strand
GCTAGGACGCAGGGAGCGTTCGTACTTGAAAGTACGGACGCGACTGAGGACAACGCAGCGCGCCGCGTGATAGCGGGCCAGAAGCCGGAGGGTATTGCTGGATGGAGCACTATGCAAAAACCTTCTGCGCCCGCTCGATACCGACAATGAGGCGATCGATCTCTTCGGGCAGCGTGTAGAGGTAGAAGCTGGCGCGGCTTGTCGCTGCGACCCCGAGCTTGTGCATCAACGGCTGGTTGCAGTGGTGACCCGCGCGTATGCAAACGCCCTCGGCGTCGAGGATTTGGGCGACGTCGTGCGGATGAATCCCCTCCAGGTTGAAGGAGACGATTCCGGAACGGCGCTCGAGCGGGGGCCCGTAGAGGGTCACACCGGGCATTTCGCGCAACCGCTTCAGCGCGTATGCCGTGAGCTCGTGCTCGTGCGCGGCGATTGCCTCAAGACCGATACCTTCCAGGTAGTCGATCGCCGCGCCAAGCGCCACCGCTTCGGCGACCGGAGGTGTTCCGGCCTCGAACTTGTGCGGCAGCTCGGCCCAGGTCGTCTTCTCGACCGAGACGCGCCGGATCATGCCGCCGCCGGTCAAGAACGGGTTCATCTTCTCCAGCAGCTCGGCGCGCCCGAAGAGCACGCCGACACCGCTGGGGCCGCACATCTTGTGGCCCGAGAAGGCGAGAAAGTCGCAGTCCAGCGCCTGCACGTCGACCTTGCGATGGGGCGCTGCTTGTGCCGCGTCGATGACGGCGATCGCACCCCGCTCGTGCGCGAAAGCGATCAGCCGCTCAACCGGAACGATCGTGCCGAGGGAGTTCGAGACGGCCGTGATCGCAACGATCTTCAGCTGGCCGCCGCTGACCAACCGGTCCAGCCCGTCCAGCTCCAGCTCGCCTTCGCTCGTCACCGGGACGACCCTGAACTCCGCGCCGGTTCGCCTGGCCACTTCCTGCCAGGGCACGAAGTTGGAGTGATGCTCGAGCTCGCTCGCCAGCACGATGTCGCCCGGGCCGAGATTGTCCAAGCCCCAGGCGTAGGCCACCAGGTTGAGGCCCTCGGTCGTGTTTCGCGTGAAGACGATCTCGCGCGACGAGCGGGCGTTGACGAACTCGCGTGCTTTCTCGCGCGCCTGCTCGTAGGCCGCGTTGGCGCGCTCCGCCAGCGCGTATACGCCGCGACCGACGTTGCCATAGGAGGTCTCGTAGAACTCTTCCAGCGCCGCCAGCACCTGCCGGGGCTTGTGCGCGCTCACCGCCGAATCAAGAAAGGCAAGCGGCTTTCCCTCTTCCAGCTGCTCGAAGATCGGGAAGTCGGCGCGGATACGCCGCGCGTCCAGTTTGACGTTTTGCTTTATGGCCACAGATCTATCGTACCGAGACGATTCTCAATCGCCGCGTTGGCCGGGTCGGGCATCGGTCGCGGCAATAACCCGGTGGCCGTCCGACTCCAGGGCGCGCAAGGCTCGCTCGAGATCCCACTCCCGGACGAGGAGATAATCGGTGTCGAAGGTGGAGAGCGAGAAGACGGCTACTCCCTCTCGCGCCAGTGACCCGGTCAGCGCCGCGAGTATTCCAACCAGCGAGAAGTTGAGCGGACCCGCGACTCGAAGGACGCGCCAGCCCGACTCGCTCTTGACCGAATCGGGCACCGCGTCGGCCGCCGAGACGATCGACAGCTCGTCGGGCGTCCAGACCAAAGCCAGCAGCTCTCCTCGCGCCCACTCGGGAGCGGCCTCATCGGGTGAAAGCCGGCTCACCGCGTAGGTACCGGCAAGTAAATGAAGCTCGAGAGCGGTCACGTCGATCCGTAGAAAAAGGACGTCCAGACCGGTGTTACCGCGCCGTGAACGTCCTTTTCTCCCACGAGCTTAGACCGCCGCAGAAACTCGTTCAACCTATTTTCAGCTCGATTAAGCGGATGGTGATCTTGTCGCCCGGAGAGGCTCCGAACATATTTGCCGCGTCGCCGCCCGAGATGGCGACCGCGAGGTTCTGGAACGAATCCTCGTAGAGCATGATGTCCCCGCGCCTGGCGTCGGAGAAGGTGCGCGCAGTGATCGCGTAGTAGCGCTCGCCGCCGTGCTCGAGCTCGATCTTCGTTCCCACCGAAAGGCCCAGCGCCTCGAGGTGTTCGTTGCGGAGATTGAGCTGCATGTTCCCGAAGCGATCGGTGTCGACGACAACCGCCTTGATCCGGCCGTGGCGTGCCACCGGCTTGGGAATGTCGAGTCGCACAAGCTCGGCCAATTCGAGTTTCGGGCCCAGGTCATCGATGGGCACGCCGAGCGCGAGATGGGCCGCCGCGGGTGAGAAGACGTCGCGGCCGTGAAAGGTCGGCGACACCTCCTTCATCGCGTAGGCGGGATTGCTGATCTGATGCGCCCGCGCGATGCCACCCATGCGCTCGGCCGCGGGCAGCAGGAGCCCGTTATCGGGACCAACATAGAGGCGCCCGCTCTCGTCCTCGACCGCGATTGCCCGGCGATCGGTGCCGACTCCCGGATCTACGACCGTAAGGTGCACCCCGGCTGGCATGTAGGGAATCGTGTCGGCGAGAGTCATGGCTCCCTGGAGAACGCGCCGGGGCTCGATCCCGTGCGTGATGTCGATGATCTCAGCGTCTGGGGCAATGCTCTTGATGACGCCGTGGCAGGTGCCGACGAAGTCGTCCCGGAGACCGAAATCGGTTAGGAAGGTAATGAAGCGGAAGCGCATGGTCTGCTCCATTGTCACCGCTTCGTCAACTAAACCAAAGCCCTGTTAGGGCGGATCGCGCCGGCTCAAACAAGTGCGTCAACCAAGGCGAAGGCGAGAAACACGATCGCGATGACGCCGTTGATGGTGAAGAAGGCAGCGTTCAGCCTGCGCAGATCGTTCGGCGAGACGATCAGGTGCTCGTACAGGAGTAGCGCCGCGACCGCAGCGACACCTAGCCCCCAAAAGACTCCGGCTCCGCCGACGATGCCGGCGACGGCAAGCGCCGAGACAGTGACGAGATGGAGAGCACGGGCGGCCCAGAAGGTCGCCGGTATGCCGAAGCGCACAGCGAAGGAGTGGAGTCCCTGCTCGCGGTCGACCCGCAGGTCGAAAAGACCGTAGAGAAGATCGAAGCCGGTCACCCAGCACGCGACCCCGATCCAGAGCGCGAACGGTGCCGGAGCAAGTGATCTGCCGACCGCCAGCCAGGTGGCGAGCGGCGCCAGTCCAATAGTCGCTCCCAACCAAAAATGACAGAGCCAGGTCGCCCGTTTGAGATACGGATAGATGACGAAAGCCGCCACCGGTATCGGCCACAGATAGCGAACAACCGGCGCCAGCTGAAACGCCGCGAAGACCAGCAACGCAAGAGCCGCGAGACAGAAAGCCGTTACTTGCCACATCTCGAGGCGTCCGCTCGGAAGCTCGCGCCCGGCCGTGCGTGGATTCCGCGCATCGATCTCGCGATCGACTACACGATTGATCCCCATGGCCAGAGAACGCGCGCCGACCATCGCGAGCGTGATCCAGAGAAGCTCTTCCCAGCCGGGCAAGGCCTTTGCCGAGCGATAGGCAAGCAGTGCTCCCACGTAGGCGAACGGCAGCGCGAAGAGCGTGTGCTCGAGCCTGACGAGCGATACCAAGCGCCAGACGATCGGCGTTCGCGAGCGCGCTCCGGGTGCCGTCATGCGTTTTCTGTCTTCGTCGTCGAGTCGGTCGGTTCGTTTCTTCTCGTTAGGCAACTGTCGAGATCGCGCAGCAGGCCGTTGATCCACCAGGCGAGGTCGTGCTCGCGAACCCAGGAGCGAATGTCCTCGATCCAGCGGCGCCGTACGTCCGCCTTCAGCGTCAGCGCTTCGTAGATCGCATCGGCCTGAGCGCGGATATCGAAGGGGTCGATCGTCAGCGAGAAGGGGCCGAGCTCCTCGTGCGCTCCGGTGTTCTCCGAAAGGATGAGGACGCCGTCGCGCTCGTTCGCCAGCGGAGCCTCCTTGGCGACCAAGTTGAGCCCGTCGTAAATGGCATTCACGAAAAGGGCGTCGTACTGCTTGTAGGCGGCGATCGACTGGAAAATGTCATCCTCGATCTGTAGATCGATCGGGACCCAGCCGGGTTGCTGGAAGCGCTCGTTGACCCGCAGCGCTTCGCGCTGGATCGCCTCGAGGTAGTCCTCGTACTCGGGGATGTTCAGGCGCGAGGGATCGAGGCAGGAGAGCATCGAGGCACGTCTGTGCAGCTCGGGATGCAGCTCGAGAAAGAGCTCAAAGGCCCGAAAGCCGCGCACGATGTTCTTGGACGGGTCGGTGCGATCGACGCGTACGACCAGGAACTCGGGCCTTGTCTCGACGATGCGGCGCTCGTGCTCATGAACTCTCGGATCTTCGGTCAGTGCCGCCAGCTCGTCCGGATCGAGCGCAATGGCGCGAGCGCTCAAGCAGGTTCTGGCGCCGGCGTGCGAAACGGCGGCTTCGCCCGGAATGCGCTTAGCGCCCACTATCGACTGCGCCGATTGGATGAAGTTGCTGCGCCAGCGGGTGGTATGGAAGCCGACCACGTTGTTCGCCAGTAGTCCGTCGTGGATGGCCACAGTGATTTCCTCTGGAAGGACGCGCCAGCAAGTCAGCTGCGGCCAGGGGATGTGCACGAACTGCAGCAACGAGGCTTCGGGCGCCCTTGTCCGCACCAACCGGGGCGCCAGGTAAAGGTGGTAGTCGTTGAAAAAGACGATCGCCTCGGGCCGGCGCGACAACTCCTCGAGCGCGGCCTCGGCGAAGGCCGCGTTGATCGGCGCGTACCCCTCTCGCCAGGCCTTAAGTAGCCCGCTTCGCTCGCAGTCGGGCTCGCGAACCAGGTTCCAGAGGCAGTGCTGAGTAAACCAGAGCGTTGGATTCGCGACGACGTTGTAGTACAGGTCGTACGCCGAGCGCTCGTGAGCGAGCAGGCGTAGGCGGTAGTCGGCTCCGTTCGCGAGACGATCGTCGACCGCTTGCCCACTACTCTCTTCGGCGATCTCGCGATCGACATCGCTCATCGCGCTGGCGATCCAGGTCACGTCGTGATGCGTGGCCAAGCTCCCAAGCGCCGTTACGAGGCCGCCACCTCCGCGTTTAGCCTCGCGGTTCAACTCGCGGCCGCGCTGATAGGTGACCGGACCCCGGTTCGAGACGATGATGATCTCTCGCCGCTTGCCCACGCAAGCAGAAGCCTACTAGCTCCGCTTTCGCGCCTCGCCCGCCGCCCTCTCAGACGTTGGCGATCAGTTCGGTATCCGCGCCACCCGTGTCGTGACCGAGCATGTGATTGAAGAGCACCAGCCAGTCGCGAAGAAGCCGTGGAGTCAAGAACTTTCGCCGCACGTCTTCCTTCCCGAGCAGCGCCTGTGCGCGAGCGTGGTCCGGATCGCGCAGGGCTTCCAGACAGGCCTCCGCGCACTCCTCCGGCGAAGACACCAGGCGACCCGTTTCGCCGTCGCGGATCTGAGTCACGATGCCGCCTACGCGTCCAGCGACGGTTGGGCGTCCCTTCCACAGCGCCTCGGAAACCGTCAGGCCGAAACCCTCTCGAATCGATTTCTGAAGTACGACGGCGGAATGGACCTGGAAAGCGTTCACCTCGACCGAGCCGACGTTGTTCAGGTTGGAAAGGATGTAGATGTCGGGATCACCGTCGGCGTAGGCAACGGTTCGGTTGTAGTAATCCCAGCCCTCCGGATCGTCATGGGCCATCGATCCGACGAGTGCCAGCTGGATCCCGGGGAACTCTTGCTTGACCAGTCGATAGCTGTCGATTACGCCGAGCGGGTCCTTCCAGGGATCGAACCGAGAGACCTGGGTTAGGAGTGGGCGGTCGACGTCGATCCCGAACTGGTCGAGGATGTAGGCGGCGTCCTCTCGCGAAAGAGCCATGTTCTTCGGCGCTAGCGGATCGATCGCCGGCGGCCAGATGAACGCGGGGGGCAGACCGGGTCGATCCGGGATGTATTGCCGGAGGTGAAAGATCATCGCGTCGTAGTGCGAGATCTGCGGCGCCAGGAAATCGATCACACCCGGGTTTGGCTCTGAGAGGTCGATATGACAGCGCCAGACCCATTTCGCCTTCGAGGATGAAAAGTGCTCGATCATCCCGACCGGTTGTGGGTCGTGGACGACGATCACGTCGTAGTCTTTGTCGTCGAGCTGTGCCGCGTTGAGCTGGTTGTAGCGGCCGAAGATCTCCTTGTCTTCCTGCGAAAGGCCGCGCTGATCGCCCTGAAGTGCGTTGTGGACGGCCTTCGTGACGTTGAAGAACTCCTCCTGGCCATGGATGATTCGCCACTCGACCTCGAGCCCGGCGTCGCGCATGAGCGGGATGAGGGTGTACTGGATCTCCGCGACGCCGCCGCCGAAGGCCGTCGCCGACAGGTGTAATACGCGCAGGCCTTTGATCGGCTCGGCGAGCCGCCTGATCTCCTCCATCAAGCCACGCGAGACGATCGAGGCGTAGTCGGCGAGCGACTTGTGCCCCGTATTCACGAGCTGCAACATCGTCCCCGAGCGGGCGCTCCGGGATCTACGTTCGCCTGGGTGGACTTCTCTTAGGAGTCGAGCCTTTTTACGAATCGAAGCCGTGATCCGCCGCCCATCTTCTCGCTGATCTCGAGGTCATCGACAATCGCTCGAATGATCGCTATACCGAGCCCACCCTCACCGAAGTCGATCTCTTCGAGGCCGCTCGGCGGCACGAAGCCGCGCCCCTGGTCGCAAACCTCGACGATCAGGCGGTCGGGTTGGAGCTCATAGAGAATCTCAACTGTCCCCTCGTCGGAGCTGTAGGCGTGCCGGACCGAGTTCGAGCAAGCCTCGGTCAATGCCAGCTTGAGGTCGGCAAGCGTCTCCTCGGGGAACTCGCGCACGCGCGCCAGAGCCGTCAGAGCCAGGCGCCCGAGCGTGATGTACTCGGCCTTCGCCGGGATCGTAAGGTTGATGACTGCGCTTTCAGAGCTCATCGCAAATTCCGCATTGCTATTCGACCTCGAACGAATCTAGCCTCAGGATACGACAACCGCGGGCAGTGTATTCCCTCGCCGCCTATCAATCATGCACTCGGGCGACGGCGACGGCTTCGAGAAGCGTTCTCACCAGCGCTGGGCGCCGCGACGATCGAATGTCGTTTTCGCCCGGCGTGCCGTTTCCACGTGGAAACGGCGGTCGCTCAAGCGTCTTCGTCGCTCGTCGCCAATGGCAGCGAAAGAGTGAACCGAGTCGACCCGGGTTGCGACTCGAGTGTGAGGTCGCCGTTCATCCGTCGCGCCCACTCGCGAGCTATCGCCAATCCCAAGCCGCTGCCCGACGATCTCTCTCCCTCCAGGCGATAGAAACGTTCGAACACTCGCTCCTGGTGGTCGGCCGGGATTCCCTGGCCACCGTCCTCGACAATGAGGAGACTACGACCATCCTCCTGCGCCGCGCCGATCGACACTCGGACGCCGCGGGGAGTGTGAACGAGCGCGTTCTCGAGCAGTATCCGGCCGATCTGGAGCGTTCGCTGTTCGTCGGCCTGCGCGATCGGCTCGACTTTGTTGGAGATCGAGAGCGGGTGCTCAGATAATTCGGCGGCGGCTTCGAACTCCCGCTTCAGCGACTCGGCCAGAGGTGCCAGGGCCAACGGCTCAGGCATAAGGTCGAGCTTGCCGGCATCGAGCCGCGATAGGTCGAGTAACGCCGTTGCCAACCTCTCGAGGCGCTCCACCTGGCCGCGCATCGTCTGCAAAAACTCCTGCCTGTTTGTCTCGTCCATCTCTTCTTCGCTTAGAAGCTCTAGCGAGCCCGAAAGGGCGAAGATCGGCGTTCTCAGCTCGTGCGAGGCATTGGCGATGAATTCGCGGCGCGCCTCGTCTAGCCGTGCCAGACGCTGGCGCATGTGCTCGAAGCTTCGCGCGAGCTGCCCGACCTCGTCTTCCCCTTCGACCTCGATCGGCTGCTCGAGCGAGCCCGCGGCGATCCTGTCGGCGCCGCGCTCGAGGCGGCGGATCCGCGACGTGAGCCTGCGAGCGATCAGAACGCCGACCACAAGCGCGATCAGCAGAGAGGGTATGGCCGCGATCAAGAGTCGCCTGCGCACGGTCGCCACGCTCTGCTGCGCGTCACTGAGTGAGCCCGAAAGGAGAACCACGTTGGAGCTCCCTGCGATCGGCACCGCCACCTCAGCGCGCTCGGAATCGTCCCGATTCAGTGTTCCGCGCGTTACTCGGCCGCTCCTCGCCGCGGCCAAAGCGATCGGATCGGACTCGATGCTGCTCGACCCGCCGCTGCGAGAATCGGCCAGCACCGCGAGCTGGAGCGGCGGTCCCAGCTTTTCAAAGACCACGATCCGAACATCGAGCGCCGAGGCACTGCTATCGACGCGCGGTTGTAGAAAGAAACTGTCTCCATTCGCCACACTGAAGACGACGCCGCCGGCCGAGCGCTCGAGCTCGTCCAAGCGGCTCGAGACGAGTTGGTGATCGAGCGTGGGTATGACGACCAGATAGCTGGTTGTGAGCGCAACGAGGACGAGCACGACCAGCGCCGTGATGAGCTGACCGCTGATGCTCCGCAGCGCTCTCATGGCTCACGCAGCCGGTAACCGACTCCGCGAACGGTAAGAATCAGCTCGGGCTTGCCGGGATCACGCTCGAGTTTCTCGCGTATATGACGCACATGCACGTCCACCGTCCTCGGATCCCGATACTGCGAGCTGCCCCAGATCTTCTCGAGTAGATCGGACCTGGAAAAGACGCGACCGGGCTGCTCGGCGAGAACGCGCACCAACTCGAACTCCACGTAGGTGAGCTCCGGAGACTGACCGTTTACTTCGACGCGCCGCCTGGCGCGATCGACCCGGAGCGGGCCGACTTCGATCGCCTCGCCGTCGCCGGACGGCGGCGTGAGAGAAGCACGCCTGAGTAGCGCACGCACCCGGCTGCGAAACTCTCTGATCGAGAAGGGTTTGGTGATGTAATCGTCGGCTCCGATCTCGAGCCCGATCACCTTGTCGATCTCCTCGTCACGGGCGGTCAGCATGATGATCGGGACTGCGCTGCGCGCGCGCAGGCGGCGGCAAACCTCCAGTCCGTCCAGCCTCGGTAACGCGAGGTCGAGCACTACGAGATCGACCTTCTCTTCATCGAAACGGCGTAGGGCGGCTTCCCCGTCTCGTGCTTCAACGACGCGATAACCGTCTTTTTGCAGCGGAAAAGAAAGTAGCTTCTGGATCGCGTCCTCGTCATCGACGAGAAGGATCGTGGGAGAGTCCTGCATACCTGGTCCCAGTCTGATGCCTACTATAGCCGCACGGTGAGAGTCCCAATGCGGCCCAGACCCCGGCCGGCGCGACCGCGACCCGGTTCGCTCGAGCGGCCACTCAGCGCGCGGATCTATCGCGGTGCCTGGTTCGTGGTGGTCATCCCTCTCCTGATCGTCGCCTTCAGCGTCGCGCGGCAACAAACGCTCGCTGTGCCGTCCTTGTCTTCCAACTTCGACACCGGCACGGTCATTTCGGCGATTACGCCGCCCGACGGGCTGGCTTATGAGCATCCCGATCGAAGACCCGGCGCGCCCAGTAGCGAATTGCTTCGTAACTGGATCGAGGGCCAGTTCACGACGCTGGGGCTGAGCCCGAGAGTCGACCGCTTCGACGCTCAGATTCCCGGGCTCGGCAAGGTTGGCCTGAGTAACGTCAGCGCGACTGTCCACGGCCGTTCAGCTACAGAGATCGTCATTCTGGCCCACCGCGATAACAACTTTCAAGGACCGGGGGGCGGCGCCAACGACAACGCCTCCGGTACGGCGGCGATGCTCGAGCTGGCGCGGGCGTATCAGAACCGCCCCGATTACGTCTATGCGCCCGAGCCCGCACACACTCTCGTCTTTCTGTCCACCGACGGCGGAGACTTCGGCGCGGTCGGGGCTGCGCGCTTCGCTCAGCGTCACAGCGTCGAGCACAGCATCGCCGCGGTGATCGTTCTCGACTCAATCGCGGGAAGCGGAAAACCTCGCGTTTTCTTCAACGGCGACACGACCAGCTTGCCTTCCCCGGTCCTGGTCGCAACGGCGAACCAAATCCTCGCTGAGCAGCCCGGCGCCGTCGTCACGCACACGAGCCCCTTTCACCAGCTGCTCGATCTGGCCTTCCCATTCAGCCTCTACGAGCAGGCGCCTTTCGTCGCACGCGGAATCCCGGCCGTAACGCTCACCACCGCCGGCGATAGATACCCGAACCCGCTCACCGACACGTCGGACCCGCTCACCGACAAGTCCGACAGCACTGCGAGAGCGCACCTGACCCAGATCGGGCGGGCCAGCGAGCAGTTGCTGGCCGCACTCGATCAGGGCGCACCGGAACCTCGCGTAAGCAGCGCGTCCTACATCTACTTGGGTGGGCGCTTCGTTCACGGCTGGGCGATTCAGCTTCTGCTCATCGCCGCTCTCGCTCCTGCTCTGGTAGCCATCATCGATCTCTTCGCACGCTGCCGGCGACGTCAGATTGCATTTCGGCCCGCGCTGCGCAGCTTCGCCCGCCGCCTCGGCTTCTGGTTTTCGATCCTGGTGCTCTTCTGGCTCTTCGCCCTGTTCGGGTTCTGGCCCAGAGGCGCAGGACGACCGCTGTCGCCCGATAGCTCCGCGGTCACGTCCTTGCCGCTGGCGGCGCTCGTCGGCTTCTCTCTTCTAAGCTTCGGCGCCTGGTTGATCGCTCGCGATCGCCTACTGCCGCGCAAGGAAACGAGCCCCGAACAGGAGTTGGCCGGCCACGCTTGCGCGCTGCTCGCGGTCGCAGCCGCCTCGCTGTTCGTAGCTTGGTTCAACAGCTACGCGCTTCTCTTTTTACTGCCGCCGATTCACGCTTGGATCTGGATGCCTCAGGCACGCCGATACCGGCCCTGGTCTTCCCTTGCGCTGCTCGCCGCCGGCCTTCTCGGTCCCCTCCTCATCTTTTGGGAACTGGCGACCCGTCTGCACCTCGGTATGAGTGTGTTCTGGTACGTGGCGGCACTCGCGGCCGTCGGCTTTCTCAAGCTCCCGCTGTTGATCGTCGCAACCGTTCTCGCCGCCGCCGCGGCGCAGCTCGCAGCTCTCAGCGTCGGCCGCTACGCGCCCTATCCGGTTCCGAGCGAGCGTCCAGGCGAGATACTCCCGCGCCGGCTGGCTCACCGCGCCGCACTACTCTCACAACACTGGGGCGAAGCTCGGGTCGCGCGCCAGACGCACGACGACTGATCTCGTCAGGGACTCGTCGGCGGGGTTGTTGGTGGAATCGTGACCGGTGGAGGCGAAGTCGTGGTCTCGGGCGGTGGTGGAG
>Ga0209745_1002175_pt1 | contig 11287 bp, 10 predicted proteins | sample BarGraNGADG00312_FD_184495 | JGI IMG/M metagenome (GOLD analysis project Ga0209745, IMG submission 184495) | Arctic peat soil microbial communities from Barrow, Alaska - Barrow Graham LP Ref core NGADG0004-312 (SPAdes) (version 2) | ecosystem: Environmental > Terrestrial > Soil > Wetlands > Peat... | reverse complement strand
GAAGGCGGGCATCGTCGGTTTCACCAAGTCGCTGGCGCGTGAGGTCGGCGCTCGCGGCGTCAGGGTCAACGCCGTTGCGCCCGGCTACGTTGAGACGCGGCTGACGGATGTGCTGCCCGACGAGGTGAAGGAGAAGATGCTCGAGGCGACCTCGCTCCGCCGCTTCGGCCTGCCGGAGGACATCGCCCGCGCGGTGCGCTTCCTCTGTTCCGAGGAGGCGGCATTCATCACCGGCGAGGTGCTGGTGGTCGACGGCGGGATGGCGATGTGACGATGGCAAACGAGCGCAAAAGAGTCGTCATTACCGGGCTGGGCCTGATCAACTCGCTGGGCAACGACATGGAGACGGCCTGGGGCAATCTGCTCGCGGGCGAGTCGGGCGCTGCCCCGATCACACTCTTCGACACTACGGGGTACGCGGTGACCTTCGGCTGCGAGCTGAAGGACTTCGACCCCACCGTCTGGATCGATCGCAAGCAGACCCGTCGCATGGATCGCTTCGCGCTGATGGCGCTCGCGGCGGCGCGGCAGGCCGAAGCCGACTCCGGTCTGGATATCTCCAAGGAGGCCGAGCGGATCGGCGCGGCGATCGCGACCGGCATCGGCGGTCTTCAATCCTTCCAGGACTGCACCCTGACACTGTTCAATCGCGGCGTCGACCGCGTCAGCCCGTTCTCGATCCCCTCGATCATCCCCAACATGGGCGCCGCCTGGGTCTCGATGGAGCTCGGCACGCGCGGGCCGCTGCTGTCGGAGTGTGCCGCCTGTGCGGCTTCGAACATGGCCATCGGTGACGCCACCGACGCGATCCGGCTCGGGCGCGCGGATGTGATGCTCGCGGGCGGCGCCGAGGCCGGGATCACCCCGGTCGGCATCGGCGGTTTCGCCGCGATGCGCGCAATCTCGCGCCGAAATGACGACCCCAAGCGCGCGAGCCGCCCGTTCGACCGCGACCGCGACGGCTTTGTGATGGGCGAGGGCTCGGCGGTGCTCGTGCTCGAGTCGCTCGAACATGCGCAGGCGAGAGGCGCCAAGATCTACGCGGAGGTGCTCGGCTACGGTGTCTCCTCGGACGCGCTTCACATCACCGAGCCCGACCCGACCGGCGAGAACCCGGCCCGCGCCATGAAGATGGCGTTCGCCGACGCCGGGATCGACCCATCCGAGATCGACTACGTCAACGCCCATGGCACTTCGACGCCGCTCGGCGACGCGAGCGAGACGAAGGTGATCAAGCTGGCGCTCGGCGAGGAGGCGGCCTACAAGACGCCGGTCTCCTCGACCAAGGGAGCGACCGGACACTGTCTCGGCGGCGCGGGCGCGGTCGAGGCGACCTTCGCGATACTCGCAATCAGGGACGGCATGCTTCCGCCGACGATCAACCTCGAAAACTCCGATCCGGAGTGCGATCTCGACTACGTAGCGAACGTCGCGCGCAAGGCCGACGTTCGTGTGGCGGTGTCGAACTCGTTCGGTTTCGGCGGCCACAACGCCTCGCTTGTGTTGCGGCGGTTCGAGGCCTAGACCGGGAACGGCTCCCGTCAAAGCAAGAGAGGGCTAGACTTCGCAGGCTTTATGGAACTCATCTCGATACGAAGCACCGCGACGCCCAACCGCGCTCGGCGTCGGGGCGCCTCGTCTTAGATCACGCTAATGGACAGTCGAATCGACGTCTCAATCGAGCACAAGAAGCCGCCCGAGCCCGGGGGGTCGAAGAAGCACCCCAACACCTGCCCGAAGTGCAACTCGCACTACCGCGACGACGAGCTGGCCGCGAACCTTCGCGTCTGCGCCCAGTGCGATTACCACTTTCCGGTAGGCGCGCTCGAGCGGATCGAACAGCTGCTCGACGCCGGCAGCTTCATCGAGGAGTCCGCCGACCTCCGCTCGGCCGATCCGCTCGGCTTCTTCGACCTGCGCTCCTACAAGGAGCGGATCGCCGAAGCCGAGCTGAAGACAGGGCTCGGCGACGCGATGCTGATGGGGCAGGGAAAGATCGAAGGTCTCGACTTCCAGCTGACCGTGATGGACTTCTCGTTCATGGCCGGCTCGATGGGAAGCGTCGTCGGTGAGAAGTTCGCGCGCGGCTGCGAGCGCGCGATCGAGCGCGGGGTTCCACTCATCTCGGTGAACGCCTCGGGCGGCGCGCGGATGCAGGAGGGAATTCTCTCGCTGATGCAGGTTCCGAAGACGGTCTGCGCCGTGGAGAACATGCGCGACGCCGGCGTACCGTTCATCAGCGTGCTCACTCACCCCAGCACGGCGGGGCTGCTCGCCAGCTTCGCCACCCTCGGTGACATCACGATTGCCGAACCGGGCACGCTGATGTGCTTCACCGGTCCGCGCGTCGTGCAGCAAACCGTGCGCGAGGACCTCCCTGATGATTTCGGTCTCGCCGAGTCGAATTTCCGCTTCGGGCACCTGGACGCCATCGTGCGCCGCCGCGAGCTGAAGCCGACGCTCGCCAAGCTACTGAGGTTGTTTACTCATGTCGGGTGAGCTGGAGCTGAAATTGCGCGATCGTCTGGCCAAGCTGAGGGGACTGCGGCTGCCGGGCGCCGGCATCTCGGCCGAGGTGCGCCGGATCGAGGCGCAACTCGACGATATGGGCAACGGCGACGAGCGCGACGAAGACGAGATCTGGCGCTCGGTCGAGTTCGCCCGCCACCCCGAGCGGCCGTACACGCTCGACTACATCGAGCGCCTGATCGGCGACTGGATCGAGTTGCACGGCGACCGCGCCCGGATGGACGATCCCGCGATCGTCTCGGGCCTGGGCAGCTTCGCCGATCGCACTGTCGCGGTGATCGGTCACCAGAAGGGCCGCGGCGATGCCGTGCAGAGAGTGAAGCGGAACTTCGGCATGTCGAACCCTGAGGGCTATCGCAAGGCGATGCGGGTAATGGAGATCGCCGATCGCCACGGCTTCCCAGTGATCACTTTCGTGGACACGCCCGGCGCCTATCCCGGAGTCGCGGCCGAGCAGCACGGGCAGGGCGGCGCGCTGGCCGCCTCGCAGGCGGCGATGGCGCGCCTCAAGGTGCCCACCGTGGCCTGTGTGATCGGAGAGGGCGGCTCGGGCGGAGCGATCGCCTTCGCGCTGGCCAATCGGGTGCTGATGCAGCAGTTCGCCATCTATTCGGTGATCTCACCGGAGGGTTGCGCCTCGATTCTCTGGCGCGACGCCGGTCAGGCCCGCAAAGCCGCCGCCGCCTTCAGGCCCGACGCCGTTCACTGCCTCGAGCTGGGCGTGATCGACGGGATCATCCCCGAGCCCGAGGGGGGAGCGCACACCGACTTCGATGCCGCCGCGACCCTGCTTGGTACGTCGCTTCGATCGGCCTTGGACGAGCTGAAGAAGATGAGCGGCGACGATCTCCGCCGCGATCGCCGCGCCCGCTTCCGCACGCACGGCGTTTTCGCCTCCTAAGAGGCGACTTCGATAGGCCCGCACGGCCTCGACCACCTCGGCCACGCCTTCCGATCGAAACCGGATCTTGCTAGAAAAGGCCAGCTTCGCCGACTTACGGCACGGATTTGATCCACAGAATCCACAGCCGAGACGGCGCGATTCACAGGAGTTATCGACAACCGTGGATAACCCGAGAGCGGCCCAGGAATACGGCGATTAGCAGCGCGTTTAGGCGCTTCATGAGCGGCCGGAGCTGCGTCGGCCGGCCGGGTGGCGGCGGCTTCTAGCGGGGCAGGTGTTGATGAAAGCCTGCCCGGACGGGACAGGCGTGCGCCGTCTAGGTCGCGGAGGAGTCGCCCTCGATCGCGGCAGGCGCGGCGACAGTGTCCTTGGCGATCGGGTCGAGCTTGTAACCGACGCCGAAGCGCGTCTGGATGAAGGTGTGGCGAGAAGCGCGCCGGTCGACCTTGTCGCGCAGGCGCTTTACGCAGACGTCGACGGTGCGGTCGCGGAAGGCTCGCCGGCGACCCCAGATCTTCTGCAGGAGCTCGTCGCGGGTTACGACGCGGCCGGCGTCGAGGGCCAGTGCATAGAGCAGCTTGAACTCGGTTGGAGTGAGCCCGGCGCTGACACCGTCCACGTAGGCCTGTACCTCGCGTGGATCGATTCGCAGTTCCTCGAGCTCGAGCGACTCGCCGTCCTGGCGCGGTAGGGCGCTGTGTCCGCGCCGGGCGGCGGCGCGCACACGAGCCACCAGCTCCTTCATCGAGACGGGTTTGACCAGGTAGTCGTCGGCTCCGATCTCGAGCGCATGAATCCGGTCGTGCTCACTTCCACGGGCGCTGACCACCACGATCGGCGTCCCGATACCGTCGGCGCGGGCAAGCTCGATCAGCCGCCAGCCGTCCATTCCGGGAAGCATCAAGTCGAGCACGCACACGTCGGGGGCGTCGTAGCGCAGGCGCGCCAGGGCGACGTCGCCCTTCACCACGAGCATCGGGTCGTAGCCGGTTTCGGTGAGCGCCTCGGCCATGCCGCGGCCCAGAAGTTCGTCGTCCTCGACGATCAGGACCTTCGTCATGCCTCGAACGGTACTGCTCCGCGAGTGAGTTTGGGGTTGAGTGGCTGTAACGATTTGGTGAACGTTCGATGTCGGCGTGCGCGATATACCGTGATAGTCACCGTCAACGCCGGCCCAAGAACCGCCGCCGAACGAGGCTTCATGTCGGCGGCGGCGGGACTCGATGCGGCGCGTCGAGCGGCGATCAAGCCGCCCGCTGCTCGGGTTTACGGGTCAGGCAGGCCCGGCAGATTCGGGCCAGGCGGTCGGAGTGACCCAGCCGTTCGATCTCGCGTCCGCAGATCTCGCACCTCGTTGCTCGAGGCCACTGCTCGATGGGAATGCACCAGACGCTCATGCGGCCCTCCCGAGCGGAGATCCCGTCCAGCGGTTCGCACCGCACATCGGGCAGCGTAACGGCGACTTATCTGCCGCGATCCCGTACCCGCAGCTAGCGCAGATTCGATCGCGTTCGCGCCTCGGAGAGACGCTCGTTGTTCTCGTTTTCTCTTTCATGACTCGAACGTAGCCCGGCCGTCGCGCGCCGTGGGTAGCAGGTTGGTTACGTTCGCGTTCCGGCCTGGGGCGATCCCCGCTCGATACGCTCCATGTGAGATGCCGCTTCCACGCAGAGGTCGAAGCAGGGTCGATGCCCGCGAGGGAGGAGAGGAGACCGGCATGGCGCGGGCCCTTCTCGAGTACGGCGAGCTGGTGGCCTTTGTGCTCGACGACGAGAAGCGGCTGGTGGAGGCCAGCAGCCGCGCACGCGAGCTGTTCGAGGGGTTGGAAGCGGGCCAAGAGTTGCCCAAGACGATCGAGCTGGCAAATGCGCGCCGCGTGCGCTACCGCCAGGGCGACGAGCGGCGAACGCTGATCGTGGCGCCGCTGGTCGACCAGGAGGCCTACGAAGAGCTGCGGATCGGATTCACCGCCGCCGTGTCGCACGAGCTGCGCACGCCGCTGGCCCGCCTCTTGATGCTGCTCGAAACGATCGAGCGCAAGCCGAGCGAGGCCGTTCAGATCGCGCTTCAGGCGCAGCAAGAGGTCGAACAGATGGACGAGCTCTTGAACGACGTCCTCTTCCTGAGCGAGCTTGAGAGCGGACGCGAGGTCGTTTCCTTCGGCGCGGCGCCGGCCGTTCCGGTTCTCGAAGAGCTCGCGGCCGAGCTGAGCGGTCGCGCCGATCTGGCCGGGGTGTCGCTTTTGGTCGAAGGCGATCCGGCGCTCGAGTTGCCCCTGCGCCCGCGGATGCTTGCGGTCGTTGTGCGCAACCTGATCACGAACGCGATTCGCTACGCCGGGGTGGGCGCCACCTGCACGATCTCGGTCGGGATCGCGAGCGGTAGCGGGCTCGAGCTGGTCGTCGCCGACGACGGCGCCGGCGTCGACCCCGAGCATCTGCCGCGCCTGTTCGAGCGGTTCTACCGCGCTGACAGAGCGCGTTCGAGCAAGGGCAGCGGTCTCGGCCTGGCGATCGTCAAGCACGTGGTGGTCTCGGCCGGAGGCGACGTGAGCGCCAGTAGTACCCGCGGAGAAGGGCTGACGGTTCGCTGCGTCTTCCCGTCCGAGTGAGCAACAAAAAGGGGCGCCCTTGCGCGGCGCCCCTTTTCTCGTTGCGAGCTTTCGCCTAGGACTGCTTGATCTGACTCAGCAGGCCGAGCGATGTGGTCTGGACGACCTTGGGGAGCGCCACGAAGCGGAGCGGGGCTTCGAGGCTGGAGGCCTGTCCCTTCGTGAGTGCCCATTTCAAGAAGGCCTTGAGCGCGGCAGCCTGCTTTGCCTGCTTCGGCACGATCACGTAGGTGAAGGTGGCGATCGGGTAGGCGATCGCGAGCCGCTTGTTCTTCGCCTTGGCCTGAGCCAGCAGCTTCTGGTGCTGCTTGATGAGCTTCGCCCTCAGCTTCGCGTTCTTTGTCGTGATCGGCGCGAACTTCGGCAGCCCGGGCTTGGGCGGGTTGACGACGCTCAGGACGAGGCCGTTACCGTTGGCCTTGGCCTTCGTGATCAGGCCGGCGGTGGCGACGAGCTGCGCCGGTCGCGGCGGAGAGAAGAACCCCGCCCGGTTCTGCACCTTGAAGGTGTAGAAGTTGTTGTCGAGCGCGTAGGCAACGTCGACGTAGCAGATGCCGCCGTCGGTCTTCGCCAGGAGGGCCGATACGCCCGAACTCTTGGGGGCTCCCACGCCGGCCGGGAAAGAGGGCAGTATGCCCGTACCGACCTTGTTCTTCCAGGTGCTGCTGACGGCCGAGAGGTACTCGCTGAAGTTGTAGCTGGTACCGCTCCCGTCGCTGCGGTAGATCGGCGTGATCGACTTGTCCGGCAGGCTGACCCCCGGGTTCAGCTTCTTGAGAGCCGGGTCGGACCAGTTCTTGATCTGACCGAGGTAGATCTTGGCGAGCACCGAGCCGGTGATCTTGAGATTCGGCGACAGGCCCTTTCCGTTGTAGGCGATCGAAGTTCCGGAGAAAGCCCACGGGATGGTCAGGCAGCCGTTACAGGTCGCTCGCTGGTCGGGGGTGAGCGGCGCGTCGCTGGCGCCGAAATCGACCGAGCGGTTGGAGATCGCGGCGATGCCGGCTCCGCTACCGACCGATTGGTAGTTGATGGTGGTACCGCTGGCGCTCTTGAACGCCGGCTCCCAGGTCGAAACGAGCGGAAAGACGAAAGAGCTGCCGGCGCCGTTGAGCGTAGCGGCCGCGCTTCGTTTTGCAGAGCCGCTCGCGCTGCTGATGCCGGCGGCAAGAGCCACCACGACGGCGACTGTAGTTATGAGAAATCCACGTCGGGACATCTGTCTGTTATCTCCTTGGTCTCGATTCAAAGTTCATCTGCCTCGAGATTGCCAAGCCCGGCTCTGCTCATGGGCAAGAAGGTGGTGGCGATGTGGTTACAACCTGGTGAAGCCCTCTGCCGAGCCACGGGTGGCGCGTCTAGGCTGACCCTGTCGTGACGATTTCACACGCGGATAGGACTCCTGCGCTCAAACGGACGCGCGGATGGCTCGATCGGCTCGGCGATCCGGCGCTCAAGGCGATCACCTTCGGCGCGGCGGCTCTCGCCGTCACCGTTCTCGGGTTGATCGCCTACGAGCTCGTGAAGGGGTCGCGCCAGGCTTTTCACGCCTTCGGTTTCGGCTTTTTGACCTCGCAGACCTGGGACACGATCCACAACCAGTTCGGAGCCCTCTCTTTGATCGTCGGAACGGCGGTCACGGCCGTTCTTGCGATCGCGATCGCAACGCCCCTGGCGATAGCCATCGCGCTCTTTCTGACCGAGCTCGCGCCGAAGCCGGTACGCGCGTTGCTGGGAGCTCTGGTCGAGATGTTGGCCGCGATCCCGAGCGTCGTCCTGGGGCTATGGGGAATCCTTGTCCTCGGTCCGTTCGTGCAGGATCAGCTGGAACCGTTTCTGAACGCGACGCTCGGGTTCCTCCCCTTCTTCCGTGGGCAGTCTTCCCCCACTGGGATCCTGACCGCGACTCTCATCTTGACGATCATGGTGGTGCCGATCGTCGCCAGCGTGACCCGCGAGTTGTTCGCGACCGTTCCGCCCGAACTGCGCGAAGGGGCGCTTGCGCTTGGCGCGACGCGCTGGGAGATGGTGCGAGGTGTGCTGCTCCCCGCCGCTAGGCCCGGGATTCTCGCCGCCGTGGCACTCGGCTTCGGCCGCGCGGTCGGCGAGGCGATCGCGGTCGCGATGGTGATCGGCTCGCAGATCGGAATCCACTGGTCGTTATTCGGACACAGCGACACGCTCGCTGCCCGAATCGCGGTGCAGTACAACGGCGCCCCGACAAATCTGACGATCTCGTCGCTCGTCTACCTGGCGGCGATCCTGCTCGTGATCTCGCTGGCTGTGAACATCGGCGCACAGCTGCTGATCAGGCCGATCGACAGCCGCCCGCGCCGCCGCCGCATCGCCCTCGACCGGGCGCTCGAAGCCCAGGGACTGAGCGCCGACTGATGAGCGACACGTCTTCCGCACCCTTCTCTCTTCGCGCAAGCGGCCGGCTGCGGCGGCGCCAGCTGGTCAACCGGGCGATGGGCGGCCTCGCCCTCGGCGCGGCGGCTCTCGCCGTGACGGTGTTGGCGATAGTCGTGATCTCGGTCGGAAGCCGCGGCGCCGGAGCGCTCAATCTCGATTTCTTCACCCAGAGCCAGCCGCAAGGGTTCAACCCCAAGGGCGGCGGCGTGCTGTTCGCAATCGTGGGGACGGCGATCCTGGTTGGAATCGCGACCCTGATCGCCCTCCCGCTGGGCGTGTTGGTTGCCATCTATGTCAGCGAGCTGGCTTCTCCGCGGCTGGCGCGCCTTGCCCGGATGGCGCTCGACATCACCAACGGAATCCCCACGATCGTGATCGGGATCTTCGTCTTCACGATGATCGTTGCGGCGCACGGGCAGAGTGCCTTCGCCGGCGCGATCGGGCTGGCGATCATCATGCTGCCGCTGATCGCCCGCGCCACCGAGGAGGTCCTTCTGCTCGTTCCCGCCTCGCAGCGGGAGGCGAGCCTCGCGCTCGGCGTGAGCCGCTGGCGGACGACCCTGCAGGTGGTCGTTCCTTCGGCACTCGGCGGAATAATCACCGGGACGACGCTGGCGATCGCCCGCGCTGCCGGCGAGACCGCGCCGCTTCTTTTCCTCACTTCGCTCGGAGTGAGCAGCCATGCCGACCTGAACCCGTTTCACCCGCTCCAGTCGTTGACGCTCGTTATCTTCACCTACTCGGAGCAGGGCGATCCCGGTCTCCAGGCCAAGGCCTGGGCGGCCGCGTTCATTCTGATGTGCTTCGTTCTGTTCACGAGCCTGGCCTCGAAGCTTGCACTTGCCCGTTACCGGAAAAAACTCGGAGGATAAGAAGCGTGGAGGCGATCAAGACGAAGATCGAAGTCTCGAATAAGGAACGACCGCCGACGGCCACCGATCGCGTGGCGGTGTTCGAGGCGCGCGACCTGGCCGTCTCCTACGCCGGCCAGCCGGCGATCGCGGGCGTCAACATCGACATCTACCAGCGCCTGATCACCGCCATCATCGGTCCGTCGGGCTGTGGCAAGAGCACCTTCCTGCGCACGCTCAACCGGATGAACGACCTGGTTCCGTCGGCAGCGCTGAGCGGTGAGCTGCGCTACCGCGGCATCGAGCTCTACGGGCCCGGGGTCGACGCCGTCGAGGTGCGCCGCCGGGTCGGGATGGTCTTCCAGCGACCGAATCCGTTTCACAGCTCGATCTACGACAACGTCGCCTACGGGATGCGGATACTCGGGCTGAAGAAGGATCTCGACCAGCGGGTCGAGAAGGCGCTGCGCTCGGCGGCACTCTGGGACGAGGTGAAGGACCGGCTCAAGGACAGCGCGCTCGGACTGTCGGGTGGGCAGCAGCAGCGCCTCTGCATCGCGCGCGCGATCGCCGTCGAGCCTGAGGTGATCCTGTTCGACGAGCCCGCCTCCGCGCTGGACCCGATCGCGACCTCCGCGATCGAAGACCTGATGCACGAGCTCAAGCGCGACTACACGCTCGTCATCGTTACGCACAACATGCAGCAGGCCGCGCGGGTCGCCGACATGACGGCCTTCTTCGGGCTCGAGGTCGAGCCCGACGGCAGCCGCTACGGTGTTCTGGTCGAGTACGACGAGACCACGAAGATCTTCACCAACCCCTCCGATCCACGGACGGAGGGCTACGTAACGGGGCGGTTCGGATGAGAGAGCTGTATTCAACGGAGCTCGAAGAGCTCGAGCGGCTACTGCGGGAAGAAGGAGAGCTGGTCGACCGGGCGATTCGCGGTGCGCTCAACGTGCTGGCGCGCGACGATGTCGACCTGGCGGACGAGCTGATCGCCTTCGACGACGAGGTCGATCGCCGCTACCTCAGTATCGAGCAGGGGATACCTTCGCTGCTCGCGCGCCAGACTCCGGTCGCCGGCGACCTCCGGCTGGTGCTCGCGATCCTCTACGTCAATCTGCACCTGGAGCGGGTTGCCGACTACTGCGTGACGGTCGCCAAGCTGACCAAGCTGGCGCACGGCCTGCCCAGGGACGCAGGAGTGCTCGACGCGCTGGAGGAGATGGGCGAGCGCTGCCGCGAGATGCTCAGCACCGGGCTGGAGTACTTCAGCGCCCGCGATTTCACCGATCCGCAGGCGCTGATCGACATGGATCGGCCGATCGACCGAGCCAACCGCAAGCTGATCGATCGCCTGATCGCGCTCGGCCCGGACGAACCTCGGCGCGAGTGGGCGATGCGGATGATGCTCGTCTCGCGCTGCCTGGAGCGGATCGGCGACCACGCGGTGGATATCGGCGAGCAGGCCGCCTACCTGGTGCGCGGTGAGTTCGAGGAGTTCACCGACGCCTCGCACAAGACGCCGCGGCCGGCGCCCTAGTTGTCATTGAGGTCGCAAGGCTCCTCCGGTCGCGCCAGTCAGATGACAACCGATTCGGCCCGCTGAGCTGAATTCCGGGCATCGCGCGACCTCGCGCTGATCTGCGAGGATTCAATCGAGACGAGAGAGTCTTCCGGAAGGGCGTTCGTTCGAGCGAACGCGCCCGTGGGGTAGGAGAGCCACAGCTTGTCGCTTGCACGAAAAGTCCCTTCAAGCCGCCGCAGTGCGGTACGTGTCGCCGCCGGCGCCATCGCATGCGTCGCCATGCTCGCCGGCGCCTCGGCGCTCGCCGGCGCCGCCCGCTCATCTGTGATCTCCGCCCATCTGACCAAGAAGAGCTTCACGAAAGAACAGGTGGAGACGGTGGATCTCATCTATAGCTTCGCGACGCCGAGCAAGAGCTTCGGGTATCTGCTCAGCTTCAAGCGCGACTC
>Ga0209745_1002174_pt1 | contig 11288 bp, 10 predicted proteins | sample BarGraNGADG00312_FD_184495 | JGI IMG/M metagenome (GOLD analysis project Ga0209745, IMG submission 184495) | Arctic peat soil microbial communities from Barrow, Alaska - Barrow Graham LP Ref core NGADG0004-312 (SPAdes) (version 2) | ecosystem: Environmental > Terrestrial > Soil > Wetlands > Peat... | reverse complement strand
CTGGAAGAGGTGGATCGCGCAGAAAGGCTGGGGCAGGAGATCGGTGCCGGATTCCTGATCGGTGCAGGAGGCGGCAGATCGATAGATATTGCCAAGCTCGCCTCTCTGAGATTGAATATTCCCTTCCTGTCTGTTCCCACCGCAGCTTCGCACGATGGCATCTGTTCCTCCCAGGCGTCCTTGACGGTCAATGGAGAGACCACTTCCCTTCCTGCCCAGTCGCCCCTGGCCATTGTGGCCGATACAAAGATAATATCTCAGGCGCCAGCCAGGCTCCTGGCTGCGGGCTGCGGCGACATTATCTCCAACTATACTGCCATCCTGGACTGGCAGCTGGCCCACCGGCTCAGAAATGAGGAGTTCAGTGAATATGCCTCAGCACTCTCCGGCATGACTGCCCGCATGATCGTCGAGCTTGCTGCAGATATTCGGCCGGGTCTGGAGGAATCGGCAAAGATAGTGGTTAAAGCCCTGATCTCCAGCGGCGTGGCCATGAGCATAGCCGGATCTTCAAGGCCGGCCAGCGGCTCAGAGCACAAGTTTGCCCATGCCATGAACCGCATCGCTCCAGGAAGAGCGCTGCATGGCGAGCTGTGCGGTCTTGGTACCATAATGATGATGTACCTGCATGGCGGGGACTGGAAGATGATAAAAAGCGCATTAGTGCAGGTGGGAGCCCCCACCACCGCCGCAGAGGCTGGCCTGGAGGCTGAGAACGTGATCGAGGCCCTGATCCGCGCCCATGAGATCCGGCCTGAACGCTATACCATCCTGAATACAGGCCTGAATCGAATTGCTGCAGTCAGAGCGGCGGAAGTTACAGGTATAATTTAAGAGGATAATAATTATCAAATTATGATGATGAAAAGGAGTATGAACTATGTCCGAGGCATCTACACAAATTACGCTGATTGGAACGAAACTCGCCAGCATTGGCATGGAGTTCACCTTCATTGGCTCGACTCCGGAATGCGAATCCTGCAAGCTCAGGAATACCTGCATCAATCTGGAGCCTAAAAGGCGCTACAGGGTTTTGGGAACGCGCGGAGAGCTGGTTCATGATTGCCCCATACATGAGGCAGGTGTTCGAGCCGTGGAGGTTGCAGAAAGCCCCATAATTGCCGCTTTCGACGCCAGAAAGGCATTCCCCGGATCCAAGATCGTCTTTGAAGCTGCGAAGTGCGACGATCCGGAATGCAGCATGTATGATATGTGTCATCCATCAGGATTGAAGGATGGCGAAAGATGCACCATTGTGGAAGTAGCGGGCGAAGCTCCTGAGGATTGTCCGCGCGGAAATGTTTTAAAGCTGGTGGAGTTCCGCCGCTAGATGAATAACATCACCTTTTCGCGAAATATTTTTATTCCAGTGACGGACCTCTGCCGGAACCGCTGCGGTTACTGCTCTTTTCGAAAGGAACCGGACAGGGCCCATTTGATTCATAGATCCGAGGTACTGCAGCTGCTGGAACTGGGCCGAGAAGCGGGTTGCAGCGAGGCGCTCTTCACCCTGGGCGAGAGCCCCGGCCTGGTTCCGGGTTTCCAGAGGATACTGGGTGAAGCAGAGGCTGCGGATCTTCTGGATTATATGATAGAGCTGTGCGAGCTGGCACTCGATTATGGTCTATTGCCCCACACCAATGCCGGCCTCCTGACCGAGGAGGATTTGATTCGTCTTAAGCCCTATAACGCCTCCATGGGACTTATGCTGGAGAGCCTTGCCCTTTTGCCAGTCCATGCACAGTCGCCGGGAAAGAGACCTGACCTGAGACTGGATCACATCGCCCGGGCGGGCAGGCTGCAAATCCCCTTCACCACCGGCATACTGGTCGGCATCGGCGAGAGCTGGCAGGACCGGATCGAGTCCCTGCAGGCCATCGCCGATCTGCATAGAGCCTTCGGCCATATTCAGGAGGTTATAATCCAGCCGTTTGATCCGAAGCCCGGAACGGCCATGGCGAATTCACCCCGGTCCGAGATGGACGATCTTTGCCGGCTGGTGAAGACTGCCCGCGAGATTTTGCCTTTTGACATAGCGATCCAGGTTCCACCCAACCTCGCGGACCCCTTGCCGCTGGTGAGAGCTGGCGCCACAGATCTAGGTGGAATCAGCCCGGTGACACCCGACGGGATAAATCCCGAAAGAGACTGGCCAACAGAAGAGGAGCTGCAAATCCGCCTGTCAGGTTATACCTTGAAAGAACGACTGCCGGTCTACCCGCAATTTATCGAGCGGGGATGGCATGGCGAAAGAACCCGAAAGCTTGCGGCGTCACTGGCGGGCGAGGACGGCCTTCGGGCGAAAAAGTATATCTTCTAAGGCAGGGTGGTGAATAGGCTTGTGAAGAAGAATTGGCTTGAGATAGGCATGAGCACAGGCCTCGTGTTCCTTATGATCGCCCTTATTTTGGTGACGGAATTGGCCCTTCCGGTAGGGCTGAGATCTCCGAGCTTTGCTTTGATTGTCCTGCTCTTCGTGGTAGCCATGGGCTTTATGGGATTGAAACTCGTGGATATGTAGCGACGTTAAATATAAATATAATAATACACATTTTCCATGGAGGGATTTTAGATGGCTGGATTTTTGGAAAAGCTCAAGCTCATAGGAAAGTCCGGAGAACAGGATTACTCTGAGGTGGATCTGGGTCAGTTCGAGGAGTCGAGCGGCTCCTCGGTGACTGTCTTGCGGGTCGCTGAGCTGGGTCGAATCGAGGTGCTGCCGGAGATAAAACAGGAGATTTACGCAGGGAATATTGTCCTGGTGGATATCGCCGGTCTGAAGCGAGATAAAGCGGCCCTGGACAGAGCAATAGGTGAGCTTAAAAAGGCTGTCGAAGATGTCTCCGGAGACATTGCAGGAATTGGCGACGATTTAATCGTTTTGGTGCCAAGCGGCATAAAGATAGACCGCGAGAAGGTTGTCGGAGGAAAGGATTGAATTTTATTACAAATGCCAGCTGCCCGGTTTGCTCTGCTGAGATGCAGTTTTGCTGGGAGACTCAGGACATCCCGCATTTCGGAGAGGCCATGATCATCGGAGGCATCTGCAACTGCGGTTTTCGCCACAGCGATACCATTCTTTTGACTCAGAAGGAGCCGGTGCGTTTCACATTGGCCCTGAAAACTATTGATGACCTGGACGCCAGGGTGATTCGCTCCTCCAGCGGCACCATAAGAGTTCCGGAGCTGGGCGTTGATATCGAACCGGGATTTGCCTCAGAGTCGTACATATCCAATGTAGAGGGCGTCCTGGACAGGATCGAGGGCATAGTCTGCTTTGCCACGCGCTCGGCGCGAGAGGCGGAAAACCTGGAGAGCACGACAAAAGGCGAAGAGATCCTGGAGAAGATTGAACTGGCTCGCAAGGGAGAGTTCCCAATAACCCTTATTCTTGAGGACCCCCTGGGAAACAGCTCTATTGATTCAGAAAAGGCTGTGAAATCCCCTCTGACGAACGAGGATATAGCCCGCCTCAAGACCGGCATTATACTGTTGGGCGACTAGAAATGCTGGTCTTAAGCGGCGGCACAGGGACACCCAAGCTTCTGCGAGGCTTAAAAGAGCTTCTCCCCGCCTGTGACCTCACAGTGGTCGTAAACACGGCAGAGGATCTCTGGATCTCCGGGAATTACATCTCGCCGGATATTGATTCGGTGCTTTATACGCTGGCAGATTTGATAGACGAGAAGAAGTGGTGGGGCATAAAAGGCGACAAAACCCTCACCCACGACTTTCTGTTAACCCTTGGCGTGGATGAAAAGCTCATCGTGGGGGATAAAGATCGGGCCGCGCACATCTTTCGCTCCAATCTGCTCCGTCGTGGCGTCAAACTGAGCCTGGCCACAGAAGCCCTGGCCGGGGCACTGGGGGTAGAGCAGAAGGTGATCCCCATGACGGATGATATCGTTTCTACGGTTGTCGCCACCTCTGAAGGAGTGATGCACTTTCAGGACTTCTGGGTAAGCCGGCATGGTGAGCCGGATGTTCGCTCTGTTGTGTTCACAGGATTGGAGGAGGCTCTTCCCAGCCAGGGATTTCTGGCCCTGCTGGAGAAAGAGGATACGGTTCTTATAGGGCCCAGCAACCCTGTCACGAGCATCGGCCCCATTCTGGCTCTGCCCGGTGTTCGAGAACGCCTCCGGGACAAAAAAGTAGTGGCATTAAGCCCTCTTGTCGGAAATCGCCCGGTCAGCGGCCCGGCTGCCAAGCTCATGGAAGCCCAAGGCGTTCCTGCCAGTGATGAAGGAGTCCGAGATCTGCTTGGCCATATCGACCTTTTCGTGGTTGACAAGAAGAGCGACTATCGCGGCGAATGCAAGCGTATGAAAACGCTTATGAGGACGAAAAATGAGAGTCTGGCGGTGGCGATAGGCTTGCTGGATATGATTGAATGTTCTTAGGCATCGATCACGGCACTACCGCCATAAGGTTCGCCACCCCGGAAGGACGCTGCTGGGAGCTTCCCAGGCGTGACGCAAGCCGGCTCTCTGAGACTGAGATAATAACCCGGGTTTCGCAAAATCTTCAACTCGACCACGTGGACCTCGTGGCCCTGACTTATTCTATGGGAGACGGCTTAACCCGTATAGTCCGCCTGAAGGACGCCCCCCACCGGGGACTGGTCAGCCTGGATGGGGCCGGCCTTCACCAGGGAGGCGGCACCAGGGTCTTTGAAGCCATAAGCGCATCAGATTGGCCGTCTATCCTCTTGCCCGGCATTCACCGCTCCAGCGATATCGATCCCAGGCTGAAGGTCTTCAGTCACGGCATGAGCCCGGAGAAGGTGGGTCTGGCTTACGGCGTCTTCAAAAAGGGCGTTTCCAGTTTCATCGTATGCGATGCCAGCTCCAATACAGTAAGCTTTTGCGTCATTAACGGAAAGATCATTGGAGCCATCGATGCACCCATCTTTGCGCCCGGCCTGATGCAGGGCCCCTTGGACGTTGAGGCGATAAGGGACGTAGACGCGGGAAAGATGACCGCAAACCAGGCTTTCGCCTCGGGAGGCATTCTTGTGAAGATGAAGAGAGCAACATTGGAGGAATGCAGCCCGGAGGAGAGGAAGCTGGCTCTCGAATCTTTAGCCCTGTTCGCTGCCATGGAGATCAATGCCCTGATCGTCCTTTCTCGTGACCTGGGCAAGCCCGATCCGGATCTATTTTTAGCGGGCAGCCCGGCTCCTTTGATCAAAGGGCGCGTGGCAGAACTTCTGGGCAGAGATGTGGAGACTCTTGGAAGATGCTCTGCCGCATTTGGTTGCGCCTGCATTGCAAAAGACGTCTTCGAAGGCTGCAAAAACATCCTGGGCCTGGAAGTGGATGAGCGAGTCGAGATCTTACGCCCTATTGAATAATTTCAAAGCGGAAAGTTTCGCCCGTCTGTTATGAATGCTCATAAAAGCTAACAATTGCAGTCAATCCAGGGGAAATCCATGTTAGCTAAATGGGCAGCGAAATACGGTTATTCTATTAGCGCTATTCAATAATTCAGATAATGAAAGGAGCAACATTTATGAATGAAGATAGCATAACCCGCAGAGGCACGTCGAACCGGGACTGGTGGCCGAACCAGTTGCGACTCGATATTCTGCACCAGCATTCCTCCAAGTCCAATCCGATGGACGAGGATTTCAACTACGCTAGAGAGTTCAAAAGTCTCGATCTGGCGGCTGTGAAGAACGATCTTCTGGCGCTGATGACAGACTCGCAGGACTGGTGGCCGGCTGACTATGGACACTACGGACCCCTGTTCATTCGCATGTCTTGGCACAGCGCCGGCACATACCGCAAAGGCGATGGTCGCGGCGGCACAGGGGGCGGAAACCAGCGTTTTCCTCCCCTCAACAGTTGGCCCGATAATGTCAACCTCGACAAAGCACGAAGATTGCTTTGGCCGATCAAGCAGAAGTACGGCCGGAAGATTTCATGGGCCGACCTGATGATCCTCGCCGGCAACGTCGCTCTGGAATCGATGGGATTCAAGACGTTCGGTTTCGGAGGCGGGCGTGAAGACATCTGGGAACCGGACCAAGACACCTATTGGGGCTCTGAAGATAAATGGCTGGGTGACAAGCGCTACTCCGGCGACAGGAATCTCGAAAATCCGCTCGCTGCCGTGCAGATGGGTCTGATTTACGTCAATCCGGAAGGTCCGAACGGCAATCCGGATCCGATCGCTGCAGCACGGGATATCCGCGAGACATTCGCCCGCATGTCAATGAATGACGAAGAGACGGTTGCGCTCATTGCGGGCGGCCATTCCTTCGGCAAGACCCACGGCGCCGGCCCTGCGTCCCATGTCGGGCCTGAGCCCGAAGCGGCCGGCATCGAGGAGCAGGGTCTCGGCTGGAAGAGCAGCTTTGGCACAGGCATGGGTGCTGACACGATCAGCAGTGGCCTGGAAGTCACCTGGACTAACACGCCAACGAAGTGGAGCAACAACTTCTTCAGGATACTGTTCAGCTACGAATGGGAACTGACAAAGAGCCCGGCTGGTGCACATCAGTGGAAGCCGAAGGGTAATGCTGGTGCCGGCACCGTGCCAACTGCACACGACCCGACAAAACGTATTGCGCCTTCCATGCTCACCACTGACCTTGCCCTGCGGTTTGACCCCGTCTATGAAAAGATTTCAAGGCACTTCTACGAGAACCCGGATCAGTTCGCGGACGCGTTCGCCCGCGCCTGGTTCAAGCTGACACACCGGGACATGGGTCCGCGTACACGCTATCTCGGCCCGGAGGTTCCCGGCGAGGAGCTCATCTGGCAAGACCCCATTCCCGCCGTCAATCACAGACTGATTGATGAAAAGGACATTGCCTCTCTCAAGGGCAAGATTCTGGCTTCGGGCATATCTCTGTCGGAACTGGTAACAACTGCCTGGGCGTCGGCGGCCACGTTCCGTGGCTCCGATAAGCGCGGCGGTGCGAACGGCGCACGAATTCGTCTGGCACCGCAAAAGGATTGGGTTGTCAATCAGCCAGCTAAGTTGGCGAAGGTCCTCAAGACCATAGAGGGTATCCAGAGCGCGTTTAACAGCGCCGCCTCTGGGGCCAAGAAGGTCTCCCGCGCGGACCTGATCATTCTTGCCGGTTGCGCTGGCATCGAGCAAGCGGCGAAAAATGCGGGCCAGAATGTAACGGTTCCATTCACACCGGGACGCATGGACGCCTCGCAGGAGCAAACCGATGTGGAGTCCTTCGCCGTGCTCGAACCTGTCGCTGATGGGTTCCGCAACTACCTCAAAGCCAAATTCTCGGTATCGGCCGAGGAGTTGCTGGTCGACAAGGCGCAATTGCTGACGCTGACGGCCCCTGAAATGACAGTTCTTGTAGGCGGCATGCGCGTCCTGAACACCAACTTCGGACAGACCAAAGCCGGCGTCTTCACGAAGCGGCCGGAGGCTCTAACCAACGACTTCTTCGTGAACCTGCTCGACATTGGCACGGAGTGGAAGGTGGTATCGGACGCCAAGGACGTGTTCGAAGGGCGTGACCGCAAGACGGGTGAACTGTTGTGGACCGCCACGCGCGTCGATCTGATCTTCGGTTCCAACTCCAGGCTTCGGGCCCTGGCGGAAGTCTACGGATGTAAGGACGCGCAGAAGAAGTTCCTCAATGACTTTGTGGCGGCCTGGAACAAAGTCATGAACCTCGACCGTTTCGACCTCGCCAGATCGTAGCATGAACGTCTTCGAGGGCTTCTGACAGGGCGGCAAAAAAACGGTCAGCCAATAACCGGTTCCAGCGGATGGCATATCGCCGCTGAACCGGAATCTTCAGATCTTGGCCCAGAGTTTATGATATCCCAAAGATACCGAGATGAGCCCACTCCCTTGACCTTCATCTACTACTTCATTCCAGAAGGCAGTAGCCACAACTATCTTGCCATAAAAGTCCTTCAAAAAAGTAATGCGATTTTAATCGGCTCTCCGCCATTTCCTGTGGCTAACCTCTGGTTACGGACGTTCACCACAGAGGCACAGAGCGCACGGAGGACTCACAGAGATTTCTATTGTTCTATTACCCACTCGATACAGCGAGGAACCTTTAATCCTTGCCAATGGATAATCGTGGAAGAATCACAAACCACGGCGGGCATATTCCAAAGACCACAAAAAAGGCAGCCGGTCTTATCGCTACTGGATGGCCCCCTGAAGGAAGGACGCGAATATCCTGCGAGGGTGATGCCGATGTTGGTTCCGAATCTGCGATTGCGTGCGAGGGATGAGATTCCCGCACATTTTAAGGTCAAATAGGGCAGCAAAAATTAAAGTGCTGATAGTCGCCAGAAACTATATTGCCTTAGCAGTCATTATAATAGTAATATGACTAAATATCCCTCGTTATTCTCTCCCGGCACAATAGGTATGCTGGAAACCAAGAACCGTGTTGTGATGCCACCCATGGTCCGCAACTATGCAGACGAAAATGGCCTAGTCACTCCGAAATATCTGACTCATATCGAGAGAGTAGCTAAAGGTGGTGTGGGAACCATTATTCTTGAAGCCTCGTTTATCAGGTCGGACGGCAAAGGGTTTAGTCATGAGCTTGGTTTGCACACAGACGACATTATTCCTGGACTGAAACAACTTGTCCAGGCGGCTCATGCCCAAGGGGCTGTCATAGGGCCGCAGCTCTACCATGCCGGAAGACAGACTTCATCTCAGACCACAGGCATGCAGCCAATCGCTCCCTCACCTATTCCTGATTCAACAATTAATGAGATGCCTCGGAGTCTCAATGTCGAAGAGATTCGAGATATTGTAAATGCTTATGCACAGGCTGCCATACGGTCAAAAGAGGCCGGTTGCGACTTCGTTGAGATACATGGTGCTCATGGATACCTCATTACTCAATTCCTGTCTCCTTTCAGCAACACTCGTGATGACGAATATGGTGGCTCAGAAGAGGGTAGGTTGCGATTCGCCACGGAAGTGGTTCAGGCAGTCCGTGAAGCCGTAGGTTCTGGATTTCCGGTCATTATGCGCATTTCTGCAGACGAAATGGTTCCAAATGGCCTAACTCTTGAGGACAGCGCAATGATTTCGAAGAGATTGGAGGAACTGGGAGTGGATGCCATTCATGTATCATCCAGCAACTATGCGTCCTTCAATCGCGGATATATGATCGCCCCCATGTCCATGCCTGATGGCCTACAAGTTCCACTTGCAGAGTGGATCAAAAACTGCGTGAGCATTCCCGTGATCGCGGTGGGAAAGATCCGCTCACCTACCATGGCAGATGATATCATCCGCACAGGGAAGGCTGATTTCGTGGCCATAGGTCGATCCCTTCTCGCTGACCCGGATTGGCCTAAAAAAGCGCAGGATGGCCGCATAGATCAAATAAGAAATTGTATCGCCTGCAATGAAGGGTGCATCACCAGACTATTTTCGAATCAGGATGTATGGTGCACAGTCAACCCCGAAACAGGTCGTGAAGAGGAATTTGCTAAGTCTCTCTCCAAAGTCAAGAAGCACGTGTTCATTGCCGGAGGTGGACCCGCTGGCATGGAGGCTGCAAGGATCGCAGCCTTAAGAGGTCACAGGGTGGTGCTCATCGAGGAGCGCGATCACCTTGGTGGGGCACTCCTTCTGGCATCGATGTCACCGAAAAGACCCGGGTGGTCTGAGCTGCGTGATTATCTGGTAGGGGAGATGAAAAGATTGGGCGTAGATGTTCGCTTAGGAACAAAGGCTAACGCGGAGCTTGCAAAAAAGGAAGGCGCCGAGGTTGCCATTGTAGCTATTGGCGCCTCGCAGTTTCCGCCAGCCATCCCTGGAATTAAATCAAAAAATGTGGTATTAAGCCGCGATCTCTTGGAGGGTAAGGCTAGGATACACGGCGAGAGGGTGGTTGTAATGGGTGGAGGCACCTCTGGAGCACAGATCGCAGATTTTCTATCCCAAAGGGATTACGATGTTACCATTGTAACTGCCGGTAGAGAGATAGCCAAGGGTGCAGCAGTAGTAATCCGCGATTTGATGCTGGATCGGTTGCGGCAGCGTGGAGTGAAGATGCTCACAGGTACCAGAATCATGGAAATAACGAAAGACAAAGTCCTCATAGTTGGTCCGGGAAACTCAGATGATCTGCCTGGTGAGCTGTCAGCAGACACAGTGGTAGCGAGCACTGGTGCGAAGCCCAACGATAGCCTCGCTGAGGAGCTACGTAAGGTCGTGAAGCAAGTATTCGTAGTTGGCGATGCAGTCGAGCCAAGGGATGTAACTTATGCCATGTTGGAGGGAGCTCGTGCTGGGTTATTCTAGTGCCATCAATAGGTTCAATGGTATCAAAACGTAATTTAGGGTTGAATTGAGTGTGATAAGATGAAGAGCATCAAAGATACTAAAGACCGAAAAGAATGTGTTACTATCGTTCGCTGGAGAATCTCAGGCGAGGAATAGATACACATATTTTGCCTCCCAGGCAAAAAATGAAGGTTACGAGCAGATAGCAGCCATATTCCTGGACACGGCCGATAACGAAAAGGAGCACGCAAAGGTGTTCTTCAAACTCCTGGAAGGTGGGGAACCCTTAGAGATCACTGGTGCCTTCCCATCAGGAGTCATCAAGGATACCAAGCCCAATCTAAAGGCTGCTGCTGAAGGTGAGAGGTTCGAGAACACCAAGCTGTACCCGGGTTTTGCAGGCATTGCCGAGGGCGAAGGTTTCCCCGAAATTGCCAATACCTTCAGACGCATATCCAGTGTCGAAAAAGGGCATGAGAAACGATATCGTTTGCTGCTCAAGAACGTGGAAGAAGGCACAGTCTTCAAGAAGGGTGAAAAAGTCTTCTGGAGATGTCGCAACTGTGGGTACATTCATGAGGGCACTGAGGCCCCGGAGGAGTGTCCGGCCTGCCAGCACCCGAGGGCTTACTACGAGCTTTTGGGCGAGAACTACTGAGTAAGAACGCCATGGCTTAATGCAATAAAAATTTGCAAAAGTGCAGCCTGCACCTTGGAGTTTCTAGAAATCATCTTTAGTTACTATGATACATCCATCCAGTAAGATCGGAATAGAGGCCGTGCGATATTGCATCACAGCAATTCTACTGACAGTAGCATTGGTCATGATTTTATCAGTTGCCTTAGCCAGTGATAACTCACAGCTCACCAAAATTGCCTCCCCAGCATGTGCTTCTGAAAACGCTCTAAAAGATCTTACCATATCGTCCGCTGTTGCCTTCTTTGCAGCTGGCCTTTTTGCGGGCTTCAATCCGTGTCTTTTGGCCATATTGGCCTTTTTAGCAAGCTCGATGCTGGCCAGTACGGGGCCGCAGAAG
>Ga0209745_1002172_pt1 | contig 11293 bp, 10 predicted proteins | sample BarGraNGADG00312_FD_184495 | JGI IMG/M metagenome (GOLD analysis project Ga0209745, IMG submission 184495) | Arctic peat soil microbial communities from Barrow, Alaska - Barrow Graham LP Ref core NGADG0004-312 (SPAdes) (version 2) | ecosystem: Environmental > Terrestrial > Soil > Wetlands > Peat... | reverse complement strand
GCCTGAAGACCTGAATCTGTTTACCGTAGTTGATACTGCAGACGAGGCAGTGGATTATATCGTAAAATTTTACTCACGATACCTGCTTAGTCCGAACTTTTAATCAGACTTTTCTCATCCGATCCATTTCCCTGCTGGCATCTTTGCGTTTCAGCGTTTCGCGTTTGTCGTATTCTTTCTTTCCTTTTGAAATAGCAATTTCGGCTTTTGCCAGGCCTCTGTCGTTTATAAATATCTTTATAACTATTATAGTAAGTCCGGTCTCTTTTACCTTTCTCTCTATTTTTCTTAATTCTTTTGATGTGAGAAGTAACTTCCTGTCGCGGATTGGATCGTGGTTGTTAAGATTTCCCCACCAGTATTCGGAAATGTGCATACCTCTCAGGTAGAGCTCTCCGTTTTCGAATAAACAGTATGAGTCGGGAATAGTTGCTTTTCCAAGTCGTATTGATTTTATTTCAGTTCCGGTGAGTTTGATACCGGCAATAAATTTTTCGAGGAACTCATAATCGTGTGAGGCCTTTTTATTCCTTATTACAATATTGCCTGCACCGCCTTTCATAAAATCCGGTTAAGCGAAATATGAAAAATATACTCTGTCAATAAATATAGTGAGTATCAGGTTTGTTGCTACATAAATTCCAATTACTGTAATTGATGTTGCAATTAAAAGTGGCCTCTTTTTATGCTGTGGCGGAGCCAACAACTTTTCTGCTCCAATCCAAAAGATGTAGAGTCCGTAAAGACCTAAAATATTGATAAATAAGAGTGATTCAAGTAGCCGGCTTAAAAACTGACAAAGTATAAGAGGTGATATTGAAAATACAATAAGACTGAATGAGACGCCAAAACGTTTTCCCAGATCTAGAGGGTATGTTATTTCACCTAAAATATATGTAGTAGCATAGACCGTAATAAGTAATACAACAAAACATTTTATCCCTGTAAAAATTGAATAAGCAATTGATAGTTCGGGGTTTGTAAAGATCAGAGATCCGAAAAAGGCAGAGACAGATACAATAATAATAAGAGGGAATAAAAAGCTGCCTCTTATTAATTTAACAGGGATGTTTTTTGAATCTATTGTTTCCCAGACCTTTGCAGGACTCAGAATGATATTTTTTATCCCACTAAGGAGAAACTTGTAATTCATATTAAATCAAAATTGAATGCCCGGCAAAATTAAATAAATTTATGGTAAATTGCTTTCACTTCCTAAATCATTAATCTCGTAATTGTGGAATTGATATCTGACTATGACTTATTGGTAATTACCGGACCTACAGCCTCGGGGAAAACCTCTCTTGCAGTTGGTGTTGCCAATGTGGTTGGTGGTGAAATCATTAGTGCAGATTCCAGACAGGTTTATAAGGGAATGAATCTTGGAACAGGGAAGGATTATGATGATTACCTGATAGATGGTACCAGGGTGCCTTGTCATCTGATTGATATAGCCGATCCGGGCTACAAATATAATGTTTTTGAATATCAGCGCGATTTTATAAAAGTATATGCCAGCCTCAGGGAACGTAACGTATTTCCTGTAGTATGCGGTGGTTCCGGCATGTATGCTGACAGTATTATTACGGGATACAAGATGTTTGAGGTTCCTCCCGATAGCGGGTTAAGGATTAAGCTTGAGAAAAAATCACTTGAGGAGCTAAAAGCTATACTCTCAACTTATAAAAACCCACATAACATAACAGATCTTGAAAACAAAAAGCGAATTATACGAGCAATCGAAATTGCTCACTTCGACAACAATAAAGGAAAGCATAAACATGAAAATCCAAAAATCAGGTCACTTGTTGTTGGTGTAAAATTTGAAAGAGACACAAGAAGGAAAAGAATATCAGAACGACTTATTCAACGTCTCAACGAAGGAATGATTAAGGAAGTGAAGCAATTGATAGATGAAGGTATCAGCACAGAAACGCTGATCTATTATGGTCTTGAATATAAGTATATTACTTTATATCTGACCGGAAAGCTCTCGTATGACGAAATGGTGAGAGATCTTGAGATAGCCATTCATCAGTTTGCCAAACGACAAATGACCTGGTTCAGGGGAATGGAAAAGCGGGGAATAAAGATTCATTGGGTAGATGGGGAGGCACCGCTTGAGGAGAAAGTTCTGAGGGTATTGGAATTATTGAAAGCGGGAGGAGATTAGTCTTTAAAGTCTGTAAAGTCTATAAAGTCTGTAAAGACAGGGAGTTCCCACTTTCGACTTTATGGACTTTCGACTTTACAGACTCTATTTCAGATACGTCTCCAGCCATCCAAAAAATTCATGCTGCCAGATCACTGAATTCTGCGGTTTTGAAACCCAATGATTTTCATCCTCGAAGAAAAGAAGCCTGCTTGGAACACCAAGCAACTGTGCAGCCTGAAAAGCTTCCATACTTTGAGTATAAGGTATTCTGAAATCGTTGGCACTGGTTATTATAAGTATTGGTGTATCCCACTTTTCCACAAGTAAATGAGGAGAAAACTTGTAACTATTTGGGTTTTTCCAGTAAGGCCCTTCAATATCTTTATCAGGAAACCATAGTTCTTCAGTTGAACCATACCAGCTTGTAAAATCGAACATACCGCAATGTGAAATAAAAGCTTTAAATCGTCCTGCATGTATTCCGGCCAGGTAAAAAATAGAATATCCACCGTAACTGGCTCCAACTGCTCCCAGTCTTTCAGCATCGACGTAAGGTTCTTTAGCCATGGCATCCGTAGCATCAAGATAGTCCTGCATATTAGCTCCACCATAATCGCCTGAGATCTGTTCCTTCCAGGCCTGACCGAAACCTGAGTCACCACGACGGTTAGGTGCAATAACTATATAGCCCTTAGCCGCCATCATCTGATAGTTCCACCGGTATGACCAGCTTTGACCGAGAGCCCCCTGTGGACCTCCTTTACAGTAAAGTAGAGCCGGGTATTTTTTGGCCGGATCAAAATCAGGCGGATAGATAATCCAGCTCTGCAAATCCTTATTATCTTTTGTCTTGATATATTTTTCCTCAACCTTACCCATTTTAATCGATTCGTAGATTGATTTATTGATGAAGCTGATCTGCTTCACATCTCCTGAATTAATATTAACAAGGGATATCTCAGGGGCCATCGACATTGAAACCAGACCAGAAACAAGTACTCCGGATTTAAAATTTAGCGGACCCAAATCGTGCACCCCCTGAGTTACTTTATCAACCTTCCCGCCGGGAAGATCAGCTTTAAAGATCTGACCTGTACCCAGATATGCACAAGTAAAGTAGACAGTCTGATCATTAACCCATGTTATATTTTCCACATCATAATCCCAATCCTTTGTAATCCAGTCTGCTTTGCCTAGTTTAATATCATATACAAACAGACGATCTAGATCTGATTCATAACCATCTCTCTTCATGCTTTGGAATGCTATTTTTGAACCATCGGGAGAAAATACAGGGTACTTATCGTATCCTTTATTTGATTCAGAAATATTAATCTCTTTTGATGATGATATATTATACAGAAAGATATCGGTATTTGTGCTTTTGGCATCAGATAATCCATTCATCCTTTTTGAAGTGTAAGCAATTGACTTACCGTCGGGGCTCCATGCGATCTCAGCCTCATCAAAGTAAGGTGCGGTGGGAGACTCAAATTTTTGTCCTTCCATTATATCTTTTTCACCGGAAACAGAACTTCCGTTGAATGATGCAACAAAAATGTGACTATAGGAAAAATCGCTCCAGTAATTCCAGTGCCTGTACATCAGATCATCTATTATCCTGACTTTTGCTTTTTGAAGATTATATTTTTCGTTGGCAGTCTGGTCAAGTTTTACCCTTTTGGTAAAGTATAGTTTATTTCCGGCAGGTGAAATACTATAAGACTCAAAATCTGTTAAGCCGGTAACTACCTTCTGGTCAGTGCCATCAGCGTTCATTGTGCAGAGACTTCCTTTATTCACATAGGCAATAGATTTCCCGTCATTGTACCATTGCGGAGAGGAACCCCCGCTTGTAGTCAGTTTAGCAGGATCCCCCCCTGCAGTTGATAGTTTATAGATATTCGTTCTTTTGGCTTCACTTTGAAGGTCAATATCTGTAACGGTATATAACACAAAAAGCCCATCGGGTGAAAGCGTAAACGATCCGAGTCTTCCGAATTTCCACATTATTTCAGGAGTCATAACTCCTCCGGCTTTCTCTTCAGGAGTAAGCTGGTTATCGAATTGCGGTAATGTTTCCTGAGCAACAGGGGCGGTTTTTTGCTTACATGATAAAGTTAAAAGCAGGATTAAAATAATTCCCGGAAATTGATATTTTCTCATAACGGTGTTGATTAATTATTTATAGCAGATGACCCCCTTTCCTTGCGATGTAAAGAAGTAATTTTTTTATGTTTCTTCCCTTTGTGTTACTTTGTGTTAACACTAAGGTTCACAAAGGACTTCTTCAAAAGCCTATCTCAAACGTGAGAAATGGGGGTTCTATCACAATATTGAATTAGTATAATGTGTTAATTATTTTTTCATAAGTGCATCTGAAACCTTAGCTTTCAGTTCCTCATAAAGTTCAGGATTATCATTAAGGATCTGTTTAACAGAATCACGCCCCTGTCCCAGTTTTGTATCTCCGTAACTGAACCACGAACCACTCTTCTTAATGATTTCAAAGTCGACACCAAGATCGACAATCTCGCCAAGCTGAGATATCCCTTCTCCATAAAGAATATCAAAATCAGCTTTCCTAAAGGGTGGCGCCAGTTTGTTCTTCACAATTTTAACTCTTGTGCGGCTTCCTATTATTTCTTCACCATCTTTAAGCTGGCTTGTTCTGCGGATATCTAATCTGACAGATGCATAAAACTTCAGTGCATTTCCTCCGGTTGTTGTTTCCGGATTACCGAATACTATACCGATTTTATCGCGCAGCTGATTAATAAAGACGCATGATGTATTTGTCTTATTGATATTGGCAGTAAGTTTTCTTAATGCCTGCGACATTAATCTTGCCTGAAGACCCATCTTTGAGTCACCCATTTCACCCTCAATTTCGGCTTTTGGAGTAAGAGCTGCTACTGAGTCAATAACAACGATATCGAGAGCTCCTGAACGGATAAGATTATCTGTAATCTCAAGTGCCTGTTCGCCGTTATCGGGCTGGGAGATAAGAAGATTTTCAACATCAACTCCCAGTTTCTCTGCATAATTACGGTCGAATGTATGTTCTGCGTCGATTATTGCGGCTATTCCACCATTTTTTTGTGCCTCGGCAATACAATGTATAGCCAGAGTTGTTTTTCCTGAAGCTTCAGGACCATAAATCTCAATTACTCTTCCGCGCGGAATTCCTCCTATGCCCAGAGCAGCATCGAGTCCGATCGATCCAGTTGAGATAACCTGAACATTGTCAATAGCGTGATCGCCTAATTTCATAATCGTTCCCTTTCCGAAATCCTTTTCAATCTTACCAAGAGTAATCTCAAGTGCTTTAAGCTTGTCTTTATTTATTTCTTTTCTTTCTTTGCTCATATTATTGAATTTATTGATTATACATCTTGAATATCTGTTCGGTATGATCAGCTGTGTTGACTTTTTCGATTATCAATTCGATAAATCCTTTTTCATCAATTACAAATGTTGTTCTCAGAACACCCATATAAGTTTTTCCATACAACTTTTTCTCTCCCCACACACCATAAGCATTTAGGATCTTTTTTGAAGTATCGGCAATCAGAGGAAATGGTAACGAATATTTCTCTGCGAAGCCCTTATGCGATTTTTCACTGTCGGCACTGACTCCAATCACTGAAAAACCTTTCTTCAGGAGAGAATCATAATTATCGCGCAGGTTACAGGCTTCTGCAGTGCAACCAGGGGTATTGTCTTTTGGGTAGAAATATAAGATTACCTTTTTTCCGGACTGATCAGTTAATTTTATAAGCTTGCCATTCTGATCGATACCCTCAAATAAAGGTGCTTTCATGCCCTCTTTTAGTGCTGACATACTCAATTAATTTTGTAATTATTAAGTAAAATTACGAAGTTTTTTCGATCGGCAAAGGGATTCAAAGCAATTCAGGACAAAGTAAATTTAAACTCACTCCCTTTGCCGACTTCACTCTCGACCCAGATTTTACCCCCGTGCTTTTCTACAAATTCTTTACACAGCAATAAACCTGAACCTGTTCCGGTTTCTCCTGAAGTACCCTTTGTGGTAAGAACTTCTGAAATATTAAAGAGTTTTGCCAAATTTTCAGGTGGAATTCCTATTCCAGTGTCCGATACTGATATTGTCACATATTCTGATTTTTGCTCTGAATTAATACTTATAGTGCCACCATTTTTTGTAAACTTAATTGCATTCGAAACAAGGTTTCTTAGTACCGTTTTCAACATATCACAATCAGCAAAAACATTTAAATCGTTTCCTGAAGAATAATCGATGTTGATATTTTTAACTTCAGCATTGGAGTTAAGAGTTTTTAGAACATCCCTGCAAACCTCTGTAAAACTCAGATTTTTTGGTTCGAAAGGAATCTTGCCTTGTTGTGTTCTCGCCCACATCAATATATCTTCCAGCAACTCATTTGTGATTTTTGCAGAATTATTAATATTACCAGCAATTTCTTTGATTTCTTCTGAATTCAGGTTGTGAATATCATTTATCAATACTTCTGAAAAACCAAGGATGTTATTAAAAGGATTTTTTAAATCGTGCCCGAGAATCGTGCTAAGGAGTGAAAAAAACTTTCTCTTAGATTATCCCAACCCTGCTGAGAAAGAAATAAAAGAGTTTTATCAATTTGCTCCCGAAAATATAAATTATATTCATTATTTTTTATTTGCTTCTTTAAATCATCATATGTTTCTATTTCATTTTTCATTTTTCAGTCTTTTTAATTTGATAGCGAGATGTATATAGTGTCAGAGTGAGTACTGGAAAATACTAACAAACCTCTGTTTTAGTATTCATCTTCTATTTAATTACATTCTTTTTGATTAACTCAAATAAGAGTGCCATATTGATTGGTTTAGTTATATAATTATTACAACCTGCTTCTAATGCCTTATCGCTGTCCCCGGTAAAGGCGTAGGCTGTCTGTGCAATTATTATAACATCTTTATTAAATTGACGGATTTGACGGGTTGCTTCATTTCCATCCATTATAGGCATCCTGAGATCCATCAGAACCAGGTCAAGGTCGGGATTGGACCGACAAGCTTCAACAGCTTCAACCCCTGTTATTGCATGCAAAACTTCTTTTCCGATTTTCCGGATGGTTCTTTTAAGCAGGGAGAAGGATACTTCGTCATCTTCGACTATCAAAATTTTCAGGTTCTTCATCTGAACTTTTTTAAGTTCTAATGAATCAACACCTTTTATTTCTGTTTTTTCTTCCAAAACAGGATTATAAGGAATTGTAAAATAAAATGTTGAACCATTGCCTTCTTCGCTTTCCACCCATATTTCCCCGCCAAGCATTTTCACATAAGATTTCGCGATGGCTAAACCCAGACCACTGCCTTCATACAGGCGCTTAAGGTCATTGCTTCCCTGCCTGAATCTTTCAAAAATAGTTTGCTGCAAGTACTTTGGAATTCCTACTCCCGTGTCTTTTACATAGAATTGCAGTGACAATAGATGTTGTAAAGGCGCAATGCGTTGCGCCTCTACGATATCATATCCGAATTCAATTGAACCGTCATAAGTGAACTTAATGGCATTTTTTATAAGATTGGTCAGGACTCCGTAGACCTTTTCATTGTCCGTTCTAATGATTGCATTCTCTGTTGGCAAACCATTTTTATACATAAACTGCAATCCTTTTCTTTCAGCTTCCGGTTTGAAGAACTTATAAGTGAATTCTATCTTTTTGTTAATATTGGTTTCCTCAATAGCAAGGCTCATTAGTCCGGCTTCAATCTTCGAGATATCAACAATATTATTGATAGTGTTAAGCATACGTTCGCCACTAATCTGGATGGTCTGAATAAAATCCTGTTGGTCATCAGTTGATAAGTTTGGTTCTTTCAGGAACTCTGTAAATCCAAGAATGCCGTTCATGGGTGTTCGTATCTCATGGCTCATATTGGCAAGAAAAGCAGATTTCAACCGGTCGCTTTCTATGGCTTTTTCTTTGGCTATAATAAGTTCTGATTCAGCCTGTTTGCTCCTGGTGACGTCTTTAACAATATGTACTGCCCCAAGAATGTTATCGGTATCATCGAACATCGGGTCAACAGTCACTTCGAAAATCATATTATTTATTTCCAGAACCATTGTTTCACGCTTCTTACTTTTCTTCATGCGCACATACGGGCAATCCTCTATCGGGCAACTTGTGCGGTGCACAAAACCGTAGCAAGGGTGATTAAGAACTTCTGTTTCGGGTTTATTAATTAAATCTAGAAAAGCCTTATTGCTTTCAATGACATTTTGATTAGTATCAAGCAGTGTAACACTATCTTGAATTGCGTTAAAGGTTCTTTTCCAATGTACTGATGATTGTCGGAGTTTTTCCTCTGACTGTTTGCGTTGGGTGATGTCCTGCAAAATGCAGTGTGTTTGCTTAAATTCTCCATTTGTATTATATCCAATCCTGCCTTCGAAAGCAATAAATAATTTATTTCCATTCTTATGAATCATTTCAAACTCACTATGAATATGACCCTGTTCTTTGAAAATCGGGAATCGCTGGCGGAAGCCATCCTGATAGTCAGGAGAAAGGAAGTCGCCAAACCATTTTCCGATAACTTCATCACGTGTATAACCTAGGGTATCTAACCATTGCTGATTAACTTCCAGGAAATTGCCATCAATGTCAAGAGACTGGTAGCCAAGTGGTGCTTGATTAAACAAAAGTTGGAATCGTTCTTCACTTTCAAGTAAGGCTTTATCAGTATGTTTGAGTTCAGCTATATCTTTTTGGTACAATTTACTTAAAGAACTGTTTTCCTGCTTCAATCTTTGTACCTCTTTAAGGAGTTCTTCATTGGTTTTGTCTTTCATTGCTTAGATGCACTATTGTTGGTTTAATGCTTCGATACGTTTTCAGACCCTTGTCTATTGATGTTAATACATCTTTTGTCTAAAACCGGACTGCAATTTTGTGATATGAAAAAAGCAAGTTATACATTCTTACTCATTAAATATGAGATTTATAACAAAATATGTAGTAATGAATTCATAAATAATCGGACCTGTATTTAATACCAGTATTTTGGAATAGGCAGTAAAGTAGATGATTGTATACCCTGAAACTTATTTTGTGGCTATATTTGCCATGAATTTATTAGCATATATTTTAACGGTAACCTTTATCAGATGTTAATAGTTTGAAAATTAACTATTTGTAAAAGTGAATTATACAACAGTATTAAAAAGTAAGCACATTATTATCTTGTTTTTGCTGATTATGGTTATCAGCCCGGCATTTAATAACCTTTTTTCACAAAATATTCAACCAAAACCAACACGACAATCTTCCCTTGAAGCTTTTTCAAAAGGAAATTATGAACTGGCATATTCTGAATTCAGTGTACTTCTCCAGACATATTCCAAAGATCCGACATATAATTATTACTCAGGGGTATGTCTTGTTAAACTCGAAAGGTCACCTGATGAAGCAGTAACTTTTCTAAAACAGGCTCTTCAGAGTTCATCTCTGGCAAAGACCTTACCTTCAGATGCACTTTTTTATCTTGGCCGGGCTCAGCAAATGTCGGGATCGTTTAATGAAGCATCGGAAACGTATAGTTTATTTACTGACCAGGCAGGGAAAAGAGTCGCAAAGGATCTTGGTGTACCCGATTTTATTCAACAGTGTAATAAAAAGATAGGGGCAATTTCAAGGCCTGTTGTAAAACAAGCTGAAAAAGTAAAACCCGTTTTCGCCGATACAATCAAACCAGAAAAAAAACCTGAAGTAAAAGCAGTCTTAATTCCTCCTGTTGTAGCAAAGGTCTCTTTAAATAGAGACATCCCTTCAGGTTACGATCTGATTCTGGGAGAAGCTCTTAAACTTCAGTTTAAATCAGATTCTCTTACTTCAATTATAGTAAAGCAAAAGTCAGAACTTAATAAAATTCCGGACTCAGACAGAGCCGTTTTAAAAGTTAAGATTGCTGAAAATGAATCGCTTGCCACCTCATTCCAGAAATCAGCCGATGTGAAATACAAAGAAGCAGAGTTGTCAATGGCCCCTTTGGCAGTAAAAACTACTCCGCCATCGCCTTCTCCTCAGTCAGGTAGTCTGGTTTTCAAAGATTCAGTCAAAAAGGCAAATAATATTGTTCTTAAAGATACGATCAAACTTACTGAAAATAAGGTTGTTGGCAGAACTGATAATCAATTAGATACAATTAAAAAGATTTTACGTTCTGTCCCTAAGCCGGTTGAGACTTTTGTCTTTTTCGAAGTACTGCAAAAACCTGTAACTGGTCCAAGTGCGAAGATAGATATAGACCCGGAAGTGCCACCCGGACTTATTTACCGAATTCAGATTGCAGTATTCCGAAATCCGGTCTTACCTTCATATTTTAAGGGTATTGGTCCGGTTTATGGTTTTAAAATTGCAGGAACTGATAAGACAAGTTATTTTGTTGGAATGTTCAGGAGATTATCCGAAGCAAATAAAGCATTAGTTACAGTTAAGGCAAAAGGTTTCAAAGACGCGTTCATAGTCGCACTTTTAGGAAGTAAGCCGGTTTCAACTGACAGAGCTGCAGTATTGGAAAAGGAGTGGGGAAAAATACCCTTTACCAACAATGAGAACCATCCTTCCGAAACATTTCTCGACACTCTTCCTCCGGCTCTCTCATTCAGAGTTGAAGTGATCAGATCATCAACACCTGTTAAACCTGATGTTTTAGAGGGAATTGAGAAGATGGCGGGCAACCGCGGATTAGATATTCAACCACTAAGTGATGGGAAACTTGCATATTTGATTGGGAATTTTATTACTTTTGACAGCGCTGCAGAATATGCTGATCTGCTGACCAGAAATGGTTACCGTGAAGCAAAGGTTGTGGCCTGGCTGGGGAAAAGAGAAATTCCTGTTGATACTGCAAGACAACTAATAGAGAATGTGAAATGAAGGAAAAGATATTACGCAGAGAGGAAAAGCGCCAAAGCGGAGGAGAATCATGTACTCTGGTTCTTTACAATGATGATATCAACACATTTGATCATGTTATAAAATCATTGGTTGAGGTCTGTGGTCACGATCCGGTTCAGGCTGAACAATGTGCTATGATAGTTCATTTTAAAGGCAGCTGCGATGTTAAAATAGGTATGGT
>Ga0209745_1002170_pt1 | contig 11298 bp, 13 predicted proteins | sample BarGraNGADG00312_FD_184495 | JGI IMG/M metagenome (GOLD analysis project Ga0209745, IMG submission 184495) | Arctic peat soil microbial communities from Barrow, Alaska - Barrow Graham LP Ref core NGADG0004-312 (SPAdes) (version 2) | ecosystem: Environmental > Terrestrial > Soil > Wetlands > Peat... | reverse complement strand
GGGCCGCGGACCCGCCAGCCGCTGGGCCACGACGCGGAGGAGGGCGAGGTCGCTCATGCGGGGTCGCTCATGCGGTTGCTCGACGGCTCGCCGTCGGGGCCGGGAGCTGCGGCGACGTCGTCGATGGACCGCATCAGCCCACCCATGAGGAGCACCGCGAGGACGCTCCCCACGGCCGCGACGTACCACGGCAGGCGCGCGTCCATGCGCGTCACCCAGCCGCCGGCGAGAGCCGCGACCGGCGCGATGAACGCGTTCACCGTGGTCACGAAGCCGCTGACGCGGCCGAGCTTCTCCCGCGGCACCATGCGCTGGCGGGCGGCGATCGCGAGCACGTTCCACCAGCCCGAGCCGAGGCCGGCGGCGAAGAATCCGAGGCCGGTGACCCATGGCGCCCACGCGCCGGCCGGGGCCAACCCCACGACCCCGAAGCCTGCCGCGACGAGGAACACGCCGGCGAACATGGTGAGTCGGCGGGTGAAGCGGGCCGCCAGGGCGTGCACCGTGACGGAGCCGAGGATCCCGCCCACGCCGAGCGCCATGAACACCAGGCCGAGGACCGCGGTGGGGACATCGAGGAACTCGACCATGTAGTAGGCATACGCCGCCTGGCCGAAGCCCACCAGCGTGACCAGCACGATCGTGAAGATGACGATGTTCCGCAACGGCCGGTTGTTCCACACCTCGCTCGCCCCGCCGGCCATGCGCTCGCGGAAGGAGAGGGGGGCGGCCTCTGTGCGGACGCTCGCACCCGCGCCGTCGGTCGCGATGCCCGCCGCCATGCCGTCACGCGCGTCGAGCAGGCGACGCAGCGCGATCACTGCCACCGCGCTCACCAGGACCAGCACGGCCCCCACGGTGAACGGCAACTGCGCGGACCACGCGAAGAACAGCGTCGCGAACGGGCCCACGATGAAACCCTGCAGCACCTGCTGGCCCGCCCCGATGACGCCGTGGGCGCGTTCGAGGAGGTGGAGGTCGTCGAGGACGTCGGGGACGGAGGCCGACGACGAGATGTCGAACGTCAACTCCGCCGCCGAGAACAGCGCGAGCGCCACGAACAACGCCGGGAGGGTGACGGCGTCGTTCACGATCAGCACCACGAGGGCCGCGAGGACGACGGCGCGCACCAGCGCCGCCGCGGTCATGAGGAGGCGGCGGTCGCGGGTGTCGGCGAGGGAGCCGGCGATCACGCCGAATATGGCGGGCACGGCCTGCATCACCGCGGTCACGGCCGCGACCGCGACCGGGTCCTTCGTGATCGTGAGGACCAGGAGCGGCGCGGCGAAGTAGGCGAAGCCGTCGCTGGCGTTGGAGGCGAGCACCCCGGTGACGAGGGCGCCGAACGGCCGGCCGAGGCGGGGCTTGGTGGGGGTGGCGGCGGTCATGACTCCTCCTCCATCTCGGGGAAGACGGCGAACTGCGCGATGACGGGCATGACGCCTGGGCGCGCGGGGTCGGTGTGGCCGGGTGCGGCGTGCCACCGCTCGAGGAGTTCCATGAGTTCGTCGCCGAACTGGCCCATCTCCGCGGTCGTGAGGTGGAGGCGGGCGCGGCGGAGTCCGGAGGCTTCGGCGACGTCGCGCGGAAGAGTGTCCGCGACGACCGCGTTGTAGAACCGCTCCACCTCACGGTTCCACCGCCCGATCACCGACTCACCGAGGATCCGCGCCGAAGTGGGGTCCCCGCGGAGGACCTCGGCCGAGATTGCCTGCGGACCGACGGCCTTCCACCAGCGCTCGCGGCGGGTGCCGCGCTCCTCGTCCTCGCGGATGAGGCCGTGGCGCTCGAGTTGGCGCAGGTGGTAGGAGGTGGAGCCGGTGGATTCGCCCAGGGTGGTGGCGAGCATGCTCGCTGTCATCGGGGTGCCGGAGATGAGTTCCAGCATCCGGATCCGGAGCGGGTGGGCCATCGCCTTGAAGGTGTCGGCGGTGGTGGTGGTGACGTTCACGGTGGCCATGGATGCAAAGGTACCTTTGCAGAGAATAGTTTGCAAGGGTCTCTTTGGAACGTGTCAGCGCTCTCCTTCCTCGGCCAGTCCACGTTCCCGTGCGCGCAGCACGGTGAGGTAGGCGTCACGCAACTCGTCGAAGTCAGCGGCGTGGTCGGCGAAGCGGCAGCCCAGCCCGTTGGGCTTCACGCGGATGCCCTCGGCGTCCCAGTGCGGCAGCGCCTCGGTGAGGAGGGCGCCGCCGAAGTCGCCGTCGCGTGAGGTCACCCGCCACCACGGAACCCCCGACCCGTGGTCCTTCATGATCCGTCCAACCAGCCGAGGGCTCGTGCCGGTGATCGCCGCGATCCCGCCGTAGGACGCCACCCGCCCCGCCGGGATCTGCTCGACCACGAGCAGCACCCGCTCCACGACCTCATCGTGTCGCATGGGTACCTCCGGGCCGCACCTTGTGGGGAGTAACCCGCTCTGGCTCAGAAGGGTGGTGGCGCATCGTCAGGAACCGAAGCTGGTTGATCCTCAGGTGGTGGTTCCGCTGGTGGCGGCTCCGCGGGTGGGGGCCCGCCGCGTTGTCGCGGTTGGCGGTGCGGATGGTTGGTGTACTGGCGGCCGTCGGCGGTGATCCAGTCGCGGGTGCCGTCGGGCTTGAGGGGGCCGGGGCCGCCTCCACCGAGAGTCTTGATGCGGTGACAACGGCAGCACAGGCACGTCAGGTTGAACACCGAGGTGTCGCCGCCGCACGCCCACGTGTGGACGTGGTCGAGTTCGCACCGCGAGGCGGGGGCGGAGCAGCCGGGCCGGGAGCAGACGTGGTCCCGGAACCGTACAGCGGTGGCGATGTTGGCGGGCGGTGCGTACCGGGCGCGGCCGATGTTGAGGGGTGCGCCGCTGAGGGGGTCGGTGACGAGGCGCCGCCAAGTCCCGCCGGCAGCGAGGAGCAGGGCGATCACGGGGGCGACGGGTCCGTAGCCTTCGAGCCATGCGGCTTCCGAGCGGTGTCCGCCAGCCGGGCTGTCGCCTTGGGGTTTGCCGTCGGGTCCGTGGATCTCTCGGTTGAGGATCTCAGCGACGCTGGGCGGTGGGGTCCATCCCGGCAGGGTGGCGGCGAGCAGTTCGAGCGGGACGGTGACCTGCACCTGCGTTCGCGCGGTGCGTTCTGGTGAGCCTGTGAGGGTGGTCAGGTCCCAGCCGTCCCGGGTGACGGTGGTGGCCCAGTCCGCCAACGCGTCGACGCGGAGGTGGCACAGTGACCGTGGGTCCCCTGCGGAGTGCGCGGCGAGGGCGATCTCGTTGAGGGCGGCGTCAACGGTGACGGCCTGGTCGGCGGGCAGGACCACCGAGATGCGGGCCATGGAATTCGGCAGTGGCTGGGGGCGCGTGACGTGCCGGCGATCACGGGCGGTCCGGTGGCGCTCGTCTGCGTCGTCGGGGTCGATCTCGATGAGGGCGCGCGCGATATCGCGGCGGAGTTCGGTGGTGGTGCGCTGGGGGGCGGTGGGAAGAACGAGTGCTTCCACGGCCCACGCGACATTCGGGGTCTGGTCCCCGAGCGCGTCGACGATCACCCATGCCTTGTCCGCCATCAGGGTCCCGGCGCGCATCGCCGCTCCGGTGGCGGTGAGGAGCGTGGAGGTCACAACGCCGGTGCGGATGATCCTGTCGGCAGCCATCCGGGTGGCGCCCAGGGTCATCGCCACCTCCTCGGCGAGGATGTTGATCACCCCGTCACGGTCGGCGTACGTGTGGAGGTCCCGCTCGGCGAGCTTGGTGGCGTAGTGGGCCTTCAGTGCCGCGGCGCGGGCCTCCGCACGCTGCGCGGCGGCCATGGAGGCGAGGAGCAATTCAGGCCCGGCGTCCAGGTCCGCGAGGCCGTCCAGGGTGTCCAGCACGCCGTTCACGCCCAGCGAGGCCGCGTTGGTGAGGACCCGCATGTGCAGGTCCTCCGCGAATTCCCCCTTGGGGAAACGCGCGGGGTTGAACCGGTACTCGCACGTCCCCTCAGGCACCGACGCATCCCACGCCCTGCCAAGGTCCGTGGTCTCGTCGTGCCGAGGAGTTGATGTCACGTGTTCAACGCTATCCGCAGCCACTGACAACATCGAACGCACGTTCGACCCCTGTGGATACGCCTCTGAGTGGTCTTTGTCACACTTTCACCGGGGGCGGTCCGTGTCGCCCGGGCCGTGGCGGTAGGGCGAAGGCGTCCGGTCGGGCGGCGGCGGCGGGGCGGCGGCGGTGAGGGGGCGGCTTGGCGGGGACGGCGGCCTGGTGACGGCGCGCCGTCCGCCGCGTGGGCACTACAGTTCCCGGCGCTCGAACACCCGGACGGCCAGAGCCACGAAGACTGCCGTGAGCGCGGCCGTCGTGAGGGCGGGCCACAGGATCGCAACGTCCATGTCCGCACCCAGCGCAACCGGCGCGTTCACCATGCCGGCCGGGGTCCAGCGCACCAGCGGCCCCCAGATCCCGGCGATCATCAGCAGCACGAAGAACCCGAGCCCGATTCCCGCGGCCCCGGCGCCGGAGTCCACGGCCGCTGACCCCACGAGCACCACCGCCACCAGCAGCAACGCGAACAGGAGCCACGCGGCGGTGGCCGCCAGCAGCGGCCAGAAGGGGGCGTCCGGGAAGAACACGAGCGTGAACCCGAAGGTGATGAGCATTCCCACGAGGGTCGCGCCCACCACGAGGACTGCCGTCGAGATGAACTTCGACATCACGAAACCGGCGCGCGAGACGGGCTTGGTCAGCACCATCGCGGCCGTGCCGGAGCGCTTCTCGGCCGAGATCGCACTGCCCAGCATGATGATCAGCGCGAACGTCACGAGCTGGCTGAGGTTCTTGGTCCACTGTGCGTAGGAATCCACCCAGGTGGGGTCGGGGAGCAACGGGTTGAACATGTCCCCGCCCAGCGAGGAGAGCAGTTCCTTGGTGTAACGCGCGGTCGGAGGGCCGGTCAGCGCCGCGAACAGCAGGAAGCCCGGCAGCACCCAGATACGCCACGTGCGCACGATCTCGCGCAGGTCCTTGGCCAGGAACGCCCGGAAGCCGCTCATCGCCGTCCCCCCACGAGGTCCACGAACACGTCCTCCAGGGACGCCTCGACCTCGTCGAAGCGCCGCAGCCCCAATCCCAGCCCCGCCACGAGGACCGGTACCCGCATGCGGGCGCCGGCGAGGTCGCCGACGACGACGTCCAGGGCGCCGTCGTCACGCACGGCGGGCGTGCAGCGCACGCACCAGGGTTCGGCCGCCACGGCCGCCGCCAGCCGGTCGACGCCGTCGGTCACCGCGAGGCGGAACGTGGTGGCGCCGCCGTGGGCGCGCCGCAGGTCCTCCACCGACCCCTGCACCACGAGGTGTCCGCGATCGAGGACGGCGACTCGGTCGCAGATCCGCTCGACGTCACCCAGCAGGTGGCTGGAGAACAGCACGGTGGTGCGGCCACGCAGCGAGCTGATCATCGAGAGCACCTCGGCGCGACCGAGGGGGTCGAGGGCGGAGGTGGGCTCGTCCAGGACCAGCAGGTCCGGGGCGTTGACCAGGGCCTGCGCGATCCCGAGGCGCTGCTTCATCCCGCGCGAATAGCCACCCACGGGGTGGGGGTTGCCGGCGAGGCCCGCCATGTCCAGCAGCCCGTCCACGCGCTGGGCAATCGTGGCTTCCGGGATGCCGAACAAGGAGCCGGCGAAGTGCAGGAACTCGGCGCCGGTCATCCACGGGTAGAAGCCTGGGACGTCGGGCAGGAAGCCCACGCGGCTACGGATGTGCTCGCCGTCGCGGACCGTGTCGTGGCCGAAGATCGTGGCGCTGCCCGACGTCTGCCGCGCCAGCCCCAGCAGGACGCGCAGCATCGTGGTCTTGCCGGCGCCGTTCGGCCCGAGGAAGCCGAACACGGAGCCCTCCGGCACCTCGAGCGCGACGCCGTCCAGCGCGCGCACGTCCCCGTAGACCTTCGTGAGGTCCCGCGTCTCGACGACGTTCACCGGCGCTCGTCCTCACGCGGGCCGTAGAGGAGGTCGACCGTCGCGTCGGAGGAGGGGCGCGGTGCAGGGGGAGCGGGAGTTGCGTCGTCGGTGATCGCGTACTTCGCCTGCGAGCGACGCGAGATCAGGAACGCGATCGGCCCGAAGATCTGCAGGAGCACCACGATGGCCAGCCACAGCCAGCGATTCGGCGGAGGCATGTGGTCGTCCGGCGTGCCTGACCAGGCAACCACGCCGATCACCAGGAGCGTCAGCTCCACCACGATGAGGATCCCGAGCGCCACCAGGGCGATTGGGGGCAGGTTGAGGATTGTGTCGAAGTCGTTCATTGGGTGTCCTTTGCGGTTGCTTCCACAGTGCCACGTCCGAGGGCGCGCACTCCGGCGCGCACCGGGCAGATGAGCATTGCCGCGGCCGTGACGAAGGGCGCGGCGGCAATCATCGCCGCTTCCGGGTGTGCCGCGTCGGGGCGCCACGCGCTCGTCACTGTCACCGCGGCGATGGAGGTGGTGGTCGCCCCGGCCCACGCGCCGATGGCGGCGCGGACGAGGCGGTCCTCCGGCGACGGCGTCGGGCGGGTGCCCCACCAGGCCGCGGCTCCAGAGATGGCGAGCAGCGGGAGCAGCGCCACTCGGCGGTCCGACCACCCGTCCACCCGCCCCGCGCTGTTCCAGTGCGACGGCACCGACTCGCCGCTCCGCCACGCGACGGCCGCGAGGGCGGCGGTCTTCGCGGCGAGCAGCCAGGGGACCGCGCGGGTGACGGCGGTGACGCGTTCGGGAATGTGGGCGACGACATCGGCGTCCAGGTCGTCCGGCCGGATGAGGCCGAGGCGGACCGCGATCGCGCCGAAATTCGGGCTCCAGCCGGCGCCCAGGAGGCGGGGTACGAGGATGCGGGGGTCCGTGGGGTCGAACATGCGCGAGCGCACGCGCGCGCTCGTGGCGCCGCGGATGTCCACGGGGATGCCGAAGACCCGCGCCTGGACCTCGTCACCGTCGTCGCCCTCGGCCCCGAGCGTGGCGCGGAGGGTGGCCGCGTATTCGTTGGCGGGGCCGAGTTCGGCCGGTTCGATGCCCTCGGCGAGGAGGTCGCGCAGGTCAGAGACCGCGGCCCGGCGGGCAGCGGCCGGGAGGGGGGCCAAGTGGGAGGCGACATCGTCGAGGAAGCGGGCGGCGGCGTCGGGCAGCTCGTGAGCGGCGGCCGTCGGGGAGGGGGAAGGATTGTGGCGCGTCATCGGTCGTCCTCCAGGATGCCGGCGAGGGCACCGTTCATTTCGCGCCACGAGTCGGCGAGGGCGCGCAGTTCGGTCCGGCCGGTGGTGGTGAGCGTGTAGTACTTGCGGGGCGGACCCACGGGTGACTCCTGCCACGTGGTGTAGACGAAGTCGGCGGATTTGAGCCGCGTGAGCAGCGGGTAGACCGTGCCGGCGGTGGACTCGAGGCCCGAGTGGGCGGCGAGCTCGTCCACGATCTCACCGCCGTAGCGGGGCTTGTCTCGCAGCAGCGCGAGGATGGCGAGTTCGATGACTCCCTTGCGCAGCTGGACGGAGCGTTCGTCCTTGCCCACGGTCCCTCCTCCGGGTCGAATTCTAGTGTGTGGTACACAGTAGCATGCATGGCAAGCATCTGGGTAGTGCAAGTTTCTGCGGGGTCTCCCCAAACGCCCGCCGCTGCGCGATGATCGGGGCATGAGCGATTCGAGCGTCACCAGCCCCGGCGGCGGGGCGGACCTGCCGCGCTTCCCCGACCTCGAGGTGCGCTCACTCCAGGGCGCGGAGTGGGTGCTGCCTCGGGACCTCCCGGTGCCGCGCGCGCTCGTGATCTGCGCGTTCAAACAGTGGCACCAGTCCCTCGTCGACGAGTGGATTGGCTGGGCGACGGCGAAGGCCGGCGTGGCGCCGTCGCCCCTCGGGCTCGATCCGGGCGCGTCGTCGCTGGTCATCGAGGTGCCGGTGCTCGGGCGGCGATTCCGGCCGGTCCGCGGCTTCATCGACGGCGGTATGACGGCCGGCATCCGCGTCCCCGCGGTGCTCGCGCGCACGTTCACCGCCTACACCGACGTCGCCGCGTTCTGCCGCGCGGCCGGGATCGTGAGCACGGAGACGGTGACGGCGTTCGTCGTGCGGCCCGACGGCGTCGTGCTGGCCCGCGTCTCCGGTGTGCCGGACGTGGCGAAGGAAGCGCTGGTGGCGGGGGCGCTGGGCGCCGGGGCCTGAGCGGGCGGGCCAAGGCAGCCGTGGCCGGGCTGCGCACCCCTGGCCCGCACCCCGGCCGGGTTTCCACAGGATCGCTCGCGCGACGTCGTCCACAGCGGCCCGCCACCCCGGGCGGCGTCGTCGGCACGCGGGCGGGTAGCCTGCCACCAACTGAAGGGGGAGGGGATGGCGAAGACCAACGACGATTTCTCGCTCGTGGTGGGTGAGGACGGGCTGGCGCGGCCGGCGTGGGCGGCGCACGACCCGCTGATGCGCGACTACTACGACACCGAGTGGGGCATGCCGGTGCGGGACGAGCGCAGGGTGTTCGAGCGGCTTGCCCTGGAGGCGTTCCAGTCGGGGCTGTCGTGGGGGACGATCCTGCGCAAGCGGCCGGCGTTCCGGGAGGCCTTCGACGGCTTCGACCCGGACGTGGTGGCGGCGTACGGGCCCGAGGACGTCGAGCGGCTCATGGCCGACGCCGCCATCGTTCGCAACCACCGGAAGATCCTCGCAACCATCACGAACGCGCAGGCCACGGTGGCGTTGCGGGACGCCGACGACGTCGACGGTGGGCTGGCGGGGCTGATGTGGTCGTACCAGCCGAAGCGCACGCCACTGCCGCGGACCGGCGACGACGTGCCGGCGCAGACGCCGGAGTCCGAGGCGCTTGCGAAGGACCTGCGCGCGCGGGGCTTCACTTTCGTGGGGCCGGTGAACGTCTTCGCGTGCATGGCAGCAATGGGGATCGTGGACGTGCACATCGTGGAGAGCCACCGGCGCGGCAGTTCGGGCTTGTGGACGCGGACGGGGGAGCGGCGGCGTGGCCCTGCTTGCGGAGGTCGAGGCCGGGGAGGAGATCATCATCGCGAGGGGCAACAAGCCGGTGGCCAAACTGATCGCACTCGGGGGTGCGGGACCGCGTGAGTTGGGCTTCGTGGAGTACGAACTTCCGAATTCGTTCTTCGAGGACCTCCCAGAAGAGGAACTTGCGACATGGGAAGGCTGAACTCGGGACCCTTCCTGCTGGACACGCACGCCTTCATCTGGGCCATCACAGCACCCGATCGTCTCGGTGTGGAGGCGCGCACAGCAATCGAGGCGGGTGACTCCCAGCTCATGGTCTCGGCCGCATGCGCTTGGGAGATCGCGACCAAGCACCGGCTCGGCAAGCTTGAGAAAGCGGATGTGCTGGTTGCGGGCCATGGCCGCCACACATCCAGACTGCGCGCGATCGACGCGGCGATCACCGCCGAGCACGCGCTCCTGGCGGGCAGTCTCGACTGGGAGCACCGCGACCCGTTCGACCGGATGCTCGCGGCCCAGGCGATGCTCGAGGGCTGGACCCTCATCACGCGCGACTCAGCATTCGCTGCGCTACCGGGGGTTCGCGTCCTCTGGTGAGCAACCACGGTCCGGCCCCGGTCCCCTCGGGCTGTGACCTCCGTTCCGGTGGACGGGTGAGGTCGCGATAGGTTGACCAGGTGAGACACGCCCCCCGCGACTACTCGCTGACCCCGTTGAACATCTACTGGGAGATGACGCAGGCCTGCGCGCTCGCGTGCCGCCACTGCCGCGCCGCAGCGATGCCGCTCGCACACCCAGGCCAGCTCACCCACGAGGAGAGCATCGCCCTCCTGCGCCAGATCCCCCAGTTCGGTGACCCGATGCCCACCCTGATCCTCACCGGGGGGGACCCTCTCGAGCGGCCCGACCTCCTAGAGTTGGTCGACGAGGCGCGGCGTCTCGGCATCAGCGTGTCCATCACGCCCGCGGCCACCGAAGCTCTGACCCGGGACGTCCTCGAGCGGCTGCGGGACCACGGGGTCTCCGGCCTCGGCTTGAGCCTCGACGGCTCCACTGCCGCGCGTCACGACGCCATCCGCGGAGTCCTGGGGACATTCGGACGCACGTTGGACGCGATCGGCTGGGCACAGGAGCTCGGACTCCCGTTGCAGGTGAACACCCTCGTCACCGCCGAGACGGCTCCGGATATCCCGGCGGTCTACGAGCTGCTGGAACCGCGCGGTCTGGCACGGTGGAGCCTGTTCTTCCTCATCTCGGTGGGCCGGGGCACTGTCCTGGAGCCACTCCCACCCGAGGACGGGGAGGAGCTCATGCGGTGGGTCCACCGGACGTCCAGGCGCGCACCATTCGTCGTCGCCACCACAGAGGCGCCCTCCTACCGTCGAGTTGCCGTGGAGGTCCTGCGTGAGGAGGGTGTTTCTCCGGAGGAGATCCGCCGCAGCCCGATCATGCGGAGCTTCGGGGTCCGGGACGGGCACGGCGTCGTTTTCGTCTCGCACCTCGGGGAGATCTGCCCGGCCGGGTTCCTGCCGCTCCCCGTCGGGGACGTCCGCACCGACAGCCTGGTGGACGTCTACCGCACCGCATCCCTCTTCCGGTCCCTCCACGACCCGAGGCAGTTCGGTGGCCGCTGCCACCACTGCCAGTACCAGCAGATGTGCGGCGGGTCGCGGGCGCGGGCGTATGCCGCCTTCGGGGATCCCCTCGCAGAGGACCCGTTCTGCACCTACGTCCCCCCGGCGTACGCGAAGCTCGTGGAGGCGGCCGGGTGAGGGCAGTCGTTGTCGGGGCGGGCGTCACGGGGCTGGCCGCCGCCGTCGACCTGGTGGACGCGGGGGTCGAGGTCACGTTGGTCGACGCCGCGCCCCAGGCGGGCGGCAAGATCCGCACCGAGCACGTGGACGGCTTCTTGGTCGAGCACGGGCCGGACTCCTTCGTCTCCTACCGCCCCGCCGCAGCCGCACTGGCCAGTCGGTTCGGCCTCGGGAATGACATCATCTCCGTCACCGAGCCGCGGATCGTGTACCTCCGGCGAGACGGCGAGATGGTCGCCATGCCGGAGGGAATGGGCCTGGTGCTCCCCACCCGCCTCGGCCCGTTCGTGCGCACCCGCCTCTTCACCTGGCCGCAGAAGCTCCACGCCGGCCTCGACGTCCTCCTCCCGCGGTACCTCGGCCCGGAGGACATGGCGATCGGGCAGTTCCTGCGCCACCGCCTCGGCCCCGCGATCATCGAGCGTCTCGCCGACCCCCTGATCGGCGGCATCTACGGCACCTCGATCGAGGAGCTCAGCCTGGACGCCGTTCTGCCCATGTTGCGGGCCTACGAGGACGAGAGCCGCAGCCTCATCCTCGCCAG